>Ga0006562J51391_1006498_pt1 | contig 16015 bp, 15 predicted proteins | sample Ararhi6_input_d2_FD_51391 | JGI IMG/M metagenome (IMG submission 51391) | reverse complement strand
TCTGGTTCGATATTTATTCCTCTGGAACCATTTTTATAAAACAACGCAGTATTACTTAAATAATAAGGATGATGAGCTCCAATATCAAGATAGGTTGGGTTTATAATATTCAAATTGTCAAAAATAAACTTCACAATTAAATCTTCACCACATTGAGAATATGATATTTTTTGGAATGGCATTGTTGGTTTTTTAACCCAATTCTTTATTCTAGTTATCATGTATTATTAATTCTTGATGAAATTATTTTTGCTGGAACACCGCCTACAATGTCATACGGAGCTACGTCCTTATTAACTAAAGAATTTGCCGCAATAATTGCTCCTTTTCCAATTTTTACATTATCAGATATTGTACAATTTGCTCCTATCCATACATCATCTTCAATTATTATTGGACCATTACTAAAATCTCCTGATCTAATCATTGGAATTTCTAGATTTCTATATTCATGGTTCCCAGAAGCAAAGACACAATGAGGAGCAATCATTACATCGTTTCCAATTGTTATACCTTGATGAGCAACAAAAAAAACTGAAAAAGGGCCTACTTGTGTATTCTTTCCTATTTTTAAAATAGCATCAGGTGCCCGAACAATAACATATTCGCAAATCAATGCAGATTTATCAAGAATAACATTATTTTTATTATAAATTTTTGCTGTAGGATGTATGTGGTATAAGGATATACTCTTTAACTCTCTTTTAAAATTATAGAAATACCATTGTTTTAGTTTATGCTTAATTCTTTTCAACATAAATTTTCATTTGATTATTAATCAGTCCTCCTTTATAATTTACAACAGATTCATCCTGTTCATCAACAACATCTGAAATAACCAAAAATATTTCAGCATCTATGTATTCAATTGATTCATTTCCACGTGAAATTCCTATTAATATTTTATAATTGCCTGGATTAAATTTAATAGTTTCTTCTACAAAAAAAGCATTGTAATTTCCCATCTCATATTCTTTAGGTAATGACCAAGAACTTAGTATGGCTGTTTCGTGTATATCAGTAATACCAATGGCAACGATTAAATTGTCAATTTTTTCATTAACAGTAAAATTAAGTTTAAGCCTCCAGGGTTTTCCCACAGGAATTTCATTCATAAAATTACCATCTAAATCTTCAATGTTTAAACTTACTGCATAAACTTTCTTATTTTTCGATATTGTAGTATCTAATAAATATTCTGATTTATTACCTTGTGATTGATCTAAATAATATTGAATTACATCTTCTGTTTTACCCTGCATAATGAATTTACCATTTTGCAGCAAAATACATTTAGTACACAACTTTTGAATAGCGGCCATATTATGGCTTACAAATAAAACAGTACGTCCTTCTCCTTTAGAAATATCCTGCATCTTGCCAATAGCTTTTTTCTGAAATTCAGCATCACCCACTGCCAAAACCTCATCAACTACCAAAATCTCAGGTTCCAGAAATGCTGCTACAGCAAAAGCCAGACGAACTGTCATTCCAGAACTATATCTTTTAACGGGAGTGTCGATATAACGCTCGCAACCTGAGAATGCAATTATCTCATCTAATTTTGAGGTAATTTCTTTTTTAGTCATTCCTAAAATAGCACCATTAAGATAAATATTTTCTCTTCCGGTCATTTCTCCATTAAATCCTGTACCGACTTCTAGTAATGATGCTATTCGGCCACGAGATTTAATACTCCCAGTTGTTGGAGCTGTTACTTTTGAAAGTATTTTTAAAAGTGTAGATTTTCCAGCTCCATTTTTTCCAATAATACCTAAAACTTCTCCTCGCTCTACTTCAAAATTAATATCCTGTAAAGCCCAAACATAATCTGAAGTTCCTTTAGTACTTCGATCATTGGTGTCTCCAATTTTCAAATAAGGATCTTCTTTTCCTCTTATTTGATGCCACCAGCGATTTAAGTCATGACTCAAAGTACCAGTGCCTACTTGTCCTAAACGATATTGTTTAGAAATATTTTCGGCTTTTAGAATAATATCTTTCAATTTAGAGATCGTTAAAAATGTTATTTTTTATACTAATGTTTTTTTATGCAAACTTAAAAATCTACTTAGTATAAAATAGATTTCAATTTTTAATTTTAATTTATTTTACAGGCTTTTTCATATACAGCCATGCATTCTTGTGCCGCTTTTTCCCAACTAAACTTTTTTGCCTGTTCAATTCCTTTTTTTGAGAAATAATCCCTAATTGATTTATTATGGATAAGAGTATTTATTTTATCAGCTAAATCATTAGAATCATTCATTTCAAAATATACACCGGCATCTCCAGCTACTTCTGGAAAAGAGCTATGATTTGCTAAAACAACAGGACAGCCACAAATCATTGACTCTAAAACAGGAATTCCAAACCCTTCATATTTAGAAGGAAAAACAAAGCACACTGCATGTTTATAAAAATACCCCAGTTCTTCATCAATAAAAGGCTTAAAAAGAATTTTATCTCCTAGTCCTAATTTTGAAATATATTGATTCTCAGAATTTGTAAAGCTCCCTCCACCGGCACATACTAAAAAAAGATCTTCTTCATTTCTCAATAATTCCGAAACAGAATTAAGAAAAAAAAGAAAATTTTTATAAATAGCTCTGGTTCCAACAAATAAAATATACTTTTCTGGCAGTGTGGTTTTAATATTATCTTTTATTTTAATTGAAGTTCCATGATAAACTACATCAATCTTGGATTCGCTAATATGAGGATACAATCTTAAGATATCTCTTTTAGTATTTTCTGAAACAGTAATTATTCTATGAGCCTTTTCAATTAAGAGAAGTTTATTTGCGACTAAATTTGGGCTGTTTGTAAAGTATTCTGGAAAAAGTTCATGAATCATATCATAAACCGTTAATACAAATGGTTTATTTCCTATGTGATTTAAAAAATCAATATTGTAATAGGTTGGAACAAACAAATCATACTTTCTCTTAAGTAATTTTTTTTCGAGATTTTTTCTAACAACATTGTAAATCTGAAGCCTTTTATCTAATCTAATTTTCTTTAAATACTTAATTATAATTCCATATATTCTTTGCTTAACTGAATTTAGGATACTGTTATTAAAATAAATATTTGTTGAGTTATTTAAAGGTATGATAATTACATTACTTTCCTCTTTTACTAATAATGAAAATATCTCTGTATAGTATCTTGAGATTCCCCCATAACGCTGCATATTATAAATCTGCGGATCTAAAACAATTTTCATTATAATATGCGTTTATAAAATATCATTATAAAATCTAAATTGAATTGTATTGTACTAAACCGTATCAATGAAACTTTTTTCAGTTTTATTAAAAATTAAAAGACCTATTAGAAAAACAATTACTGTAAAAAAAACAGTATAAATTAACCCTAATGCAGATATACTCCCAATATCAAGAAGCATATATCTAGTTGTTTCTATTGTATAAGCTAAAGGGTTATATTCAACGACCCATCCAAGTTTAGGCAGTTTATCTTTCACCAGCTCCATAGGATACATTACAGCAGACAGATACATCAATAATTGTATTCCAAAACCAATTAAATTTGTAAAATCTCTATATTTAGTAACCAATGATGAGATTAACATTCCCAATCCCAAACCTAAAACTCCCATGATAATGACTAAAAGAGGGAAGAAAATAATCGATGTATTTAAACTTAGATTATTACCCTTAAAATAATAAAATATATAAAAGAAAATAAAGATTAGAAATTGAATTCCAAATTTAATCAAGTTAGAGATCACAACTGAGAGTGGTGTAATGATTCTTGGAAAATAAACTTTTCCAAATATAGCTGCATTGGCTTTAAATGTATCTGAAGTGCCCGTTAAACATGCGGTAAAATAATTCCAAACCGTAATTCCGGCAAGATTAAACAAAAAAGGTGGAACTGAACCAGTCGAAATACCTGCAACATTATTAAATATGATAGTAAATGTTATTGACGTAAAAAGGGGTTGGATTAAGTACCATAACGGACCTAATACAGTTTGCTTATAAACTGTAATAACATCTCGTTTTACAAACAAGAATAATAAATCACGATATTGCCAGATTTCTTTTAAATTTAGTGTGAAAAATTTATTCTTCGGTGTTATTTCGAACAGCCAATTATCTGACAAATTTGTATTATTCATTTTTAATCAATTATCTTTATTTAATAGGTTTTTTACTATTTTAAAAATCATTTAAAAACACAAAGAGGTACTTAAAAGCACCTCTTTTTTATATAAATCTTTAAAAGTAGAATTCAAAATGTTATTTATCTAATACTTCAAAAGTAGAATTCATACTTTTAAATTCTGGGACAATTTTTTTCATTTTGGCAACAATATCTTCATTATCATAAAAATCTGCAATACCAATCAATTCATCAATGTCATTATGTAAATCCTCATATTCGTCCTGAATTTCCTGAGCAATCATAATTTTATTATGATAAGTTGGAAGAGTTTTAGAAGTATCATTTAATAATTCTTCGTATAATTTTTCACCTGGACGTAATCCAACTATTTTAATTTTAATCTCTTTATCTGGAATAAACCCGGCAAGTTTGATCATTTTTTTTGCTAAATCTATTATTTTGACTGGCTTACCCATATCAAATATATATATTTCTCCACCATTTCCCATAGCCCCGGCTTCTAATACTAATTGACAGGCCTCTGGAATCGTCATAAAATATCTAATAATGTCCTGATGTGTAATAGTAACCGGTCCTCCCTCTGCTATTTGTTTAGTAAACAAAGGAACAACAGATCCGTTTGAACCCAAAACATTTCCAAAACGTGTGGTAATAAATTTAGTAACACCTGGAATATTCTCTTTTTGATTTTTCAAAGATAAAGACTGCACATATTTTTCTGCAATTCGTTTACTGGCTCCCATTACGTTACTTGGGTTTACTGCTTTATCTGTTGAGACCATAACAAATTTTTTCACATGATATTTACACGATAAATCTGCAAGATTTTTTGTTCCTTTTATATTTGTTAAAATAGCCTGTGATGGGTTTTCTTCCATTAAAGGAACATGCTTATAAGCAGCTGCATGAAAAACAACGTGTGGATTGTAATTTTTAAAAACTTTTTCTAAAGCTTTTTTACTTTTTACATCAGCGATAACTGCTACAATTTTTGCTGTAGGGTTCAAACTCAATGTTTCTAGACATAAGTTATGCAAAGGGGTTTCTGCATGATCTAAAAAAATAACCGTTTTAGGATTAAAAGTAAGAACTTGTCTCACAATTTCACTTCCAATAGAACCAGCGGCTCCAGTAATTAGAATTGTTTTGTCTTTTAGCTGCTTAGAAATAGATTTGCTGTCTAAAACAATAGGCTTTCTTTCCAGTAAATCTTCAATCTGAATATTTTTAACTTTTTGAGAAATCTCTTTTTGATTTTCCCAATCTGAAATCAAAGGAACGGTATAAACTCTATAATTAAATTCAAGACATTGATCAACTATAATTAATTGTTCGTCTTTTGTTAAACTTTTATCAGCAATAATAACTCCTTCAGCAGCAACTGAACGCATTAAAGCAGGTAGTTTTTTTCTTAAAATCAAAATTGGCAGATCTAACATACGTTTAGATGCATTTTGATTATTTTTATCTACAAAACCAACTATCTTAAATCGAGATGGTGTTTCAAATTTCAATGCATTTGCTACAGAAATAGCATTGGCATCTGTTCCATAGATTACTGTTCTTATTAGTTTTGAATTTGTTTTTTCTGAAAAATACATTTCAAAAGTCTGTTTTACTATTACTCTGTACAAAAACAAACCACAAAACGACAGCACAAGATTAATAAATAATGCCGTATTTAAAAATGCCTTGTGTCCCGTATATAGTTCAAAAACTAAATTAAAAAACAAGAAAAAAACTAAAACTGACATTTGTGAAAATAACAGTTTTATAGCATCAATGTAAGATGAATGTCTAATGATTCCGGAATAAGTTCTAAATAACCAAAAGAAAAATACATTTATAAAAAGTAATCCGCAAACGAAAGCAAATTGATGAGAAGTGATTATATAACCTAACGCAGTTCCTTCGAAAAGCATATAAGTAAAAGTAAATGAAAAAATCAGAACCATTACATCTATTGCTACAATGATCCATCTAGGCAAATAACTAAGATTATTAATATTTGCCCTTAAATTCCTTGGTGACAAAGAATTATATAATATCGACGATATTTTGGTTTGATTATCTGTATCCAATTTTGGTTTGATTTAGTTTTGTAAACACAATCTGTCTTACAAAAATACAAATTAAAGGTTTAAAAATTTATTTCTTATGTAAATTAAACTTTAGATCCTTTTCTTTTTTGTTTTAAAAATTCTATTAAATATGAGCCGTAACCAGATTTAACTAAAGGTAATGCTAGATTTTCTAATTGTTCGTCATTAATAAAACCTTGTCTCCAAGCTATTTCTTCGATACAACCTACTTTTAAACCTTGCCTTTCTTCAAGAACTTGAACAAATTGACCAGCTTGCATTAAACTATTAAAAGTCCCCGTATCTAACCAAGCTGTACCTCTACTTAAGATACCAACTTTCAAAGCTTTCTTTTCTAAATATACTTTATTAACATCGGTAATTTCGTATTCTCCACGAGCACTAGGCTTGATATTTTTAGCAATTTCTACTACTGAATTATCATAAAAATACAATCCTGGAACTGCAAAATTAGATTTTGGATCTTCAGGCTTTTCTTCAATAGAAATTGCATTTAAGTTTTCATCAAATTCAACAACTCCATATCGTTCTGGATCAGAAACATGATAAGCAAAAACTACTCCTCCATTAGGTTTTGTATTAGACTTTAATAATTCTTGCATATTAGACCCGAAAAAAATATTATCCCCTAATATTAAGGCTACATCATCATTACCTATAAATTTTTCACCTATAACAAATGCTTGCGCCAAACCGTTAGGAATTGCTTGTTCTTCATAGCTGAATTTACAACCTAAACTCGATCCATCACCTAATAGCTTTTTAAAATTTGGCAAATCATGAGGAGTTGATATGATAAGAATTTCATTTATTCCAGACATCATCAATGTTGATAATGGGTAATAAATCATAGGTTTATCATAAACAGGCATCATTTGCTTGCTCATTGCTAATGTCAAAGGATGTAAACGTGTGCCAGAACCTCCGGCTAAAATAATTCCTTTCATAAATCTTGATTTTGTTTTTAATTTTAGACTTGTATGATCTTAAAATTTTATGCAAACATATTTTTTAAACTTTTCTTATAATCAGGTATTTCTAAATTATAAATTTTCTTTATTTTATTTTTATCCAACAACGAAAATTCAGGTCGTTTTGCCGGTGTCGGATACGACGATGAAGGAATTCCTCCAACTTTACAATTGTATCCTCCTAATTCTTTTATAGAAATTGCAAATTCATACCAGCTTATTTCTCCTTCGTTTGAATAATTATAAATACCCGCAATCCAATTCGAAGATCTTACTATATTAATCATAGCCTGCGCCAAATCTGCAGCATACGTCGGAGAACCAATCTGATCATTTACAACATTAATTTCGTCTCTTTCCTGCATTAATCGCTGCATGATTTTTACAAAATTGTTTCCAAATTTACTATAAACCCAAGAAGTTCTAATAATAATTGAATTTGGGTTTTCTTTCAAACAAGCTAATTCTCCCGCTAATTTACTTTCTCCATATGTATTTATCGGATTTGTATCTGCCTCTTCGTTTATAGCAGAAGAAGAAGATCCATCAAACACATAATCTGTTGAAATATGAATTAGTTTTACATTATTTTCGAATGCATATTTTGCGATTAATTCTACAGCTAAATGATTGATTGTAAAAGCCAGTTCTTTTTCAGTTTCAGCTTTATCTACTGCTGTATAGGCACCACAATTAAAAATAACATCAGGTCTTATTTCATTTAACTGATCTTTAAGCAACTCTAAATTATCTAATGTAATTTTTGTTCGATCTGCAAAAATCCATTCAAATTCCGGATAAGAGGTCGATAAAACCGAAAGTTCAGATCCTAATTGTCCATTTGCTCCTGTTACAAGAATCTTTTTCATTAAAATAAACTATTACAATTACCAATAAAAGGAAGTATTTGATCTTTTTCAGAAACAATTGCTTCTTTTAGATCCATTCCCCAATCAATACTTAAAGATGGGTCATCAAATTTAATTCCACCTTCAGAAGCTTTATTATAAAATTGGTCACATTTGTACATTACCGAAGCTGTCTCACTGATAACTGAAAATCCGTGTGCAAACCCTTGAGGAACTAATAATTGCTTTTTATTTTCTGCAGACAACAAAATACCAAATGCTTTTCCATAAGTAGGAGAGTCTTTTCTCAAATCTACCGCAACATCTATGATTTCTCCTTCTAAAACACGAACTAGTTTTGTCTGTGCAAAAGGAGGATTTTGATAATGCAACCCTCTTAAAGTTCCTTTTTTCGAGAATGATTGATTGTCCTGAACAAAATCAATTTTAATACCCAAATCTTCAAATTTGGTTTTGCTATAAGATTCAAAAAAATATCCTCTTTCATCTCCAAATACTGTTGGTTCTACAATTACCAAATCTTTTATAAACGTTTCTTCGATTTTCATTTTAAAATTCTTCTATTTTTATCTCAATTAAAAAAAGTTTCAATTACTTTTCTAATTCTATTTTTATCTTCACTTCTTAAGTTTGAACCTGATGGTAAACACAAACTTTTCTCAAAAAGTTCCTCAGCGATTTTATCTCCGTAATAAGGATATTTTTCAAAAACAGGTTGTAAATGCATCGGCTTCCAAACCGGGCGACATTCTATATTTGCATTTTCAAATGCCAATCTTAAACCTTCCTTATTTTTATTTTTAATAGGCTTTATAAGAATTGTATTCAACCAAAAATTAGAAAAATAAGTCTCATCTAATACTTCTGAAAGTTCTACATTTTCGATCTCATTAAAAATATCTCTATAAAAAAAATGATTTTCTCTCCGTGCTTCAATATTCTTATCTAATATCTTTATTTGTCCTAAACCAATACCAGCACAGATATTACTCATTCTATAGTTATATCCAATTTCGCTATGTTGATAATGAACTGCAATATCTTTTGATTGAGTAGAATAAAAGATTGCTTTTTCTTTTAACTTTTTTGAATCTGTAATTAACGCTCCTCCACTTGACGTTGTAATAATTTTATTACCATTAAATGAAAGAATTCCAAAAGTACCAAAGCTTCCACATTTTTTACCTTTGTATGTACTGCCTAAAGCTTCTGCACTATCTTCGATAATCGGTATTCCATACCTATCAGCAACGGCATGAACCTTATCAACTTTGTAAGGAATTCCGTATAAATGTACGGCAATAATCGCTTTGGGCTTTTTTCCTTTTTTTATTCTATCTTTTATTGCTATTTCAAGATTTTCTGGACAGATATTCCAAGTATCCGATTCGCTGTCAACAAAAATAGGTACACCCCCTTGATATAAAATAGGATTTGCAGATGCTGAAAATGTCATAGTTTGACAAATTACTTCATCGCCTGATTTTACTCCTAATAAGATCAATGCTAAATGAATAGCTGATGTTCCAGAATTTAATGCTGTTACAAAAGATTTCTTGTTATAATAATTTTCAAGTTTAATTTCAAAATCATCCACATTTGGCCCTCCTGAAGTTATCCAATTTGTCTCTAATGCTTTCTGAACATATTCTTGCTCAAAGCCACTTTGCACTGAAAGTGATAAATAAATTCTTTTATTATCCATTTATACTCCAGTAATCTGACGGATAACGAACATCATCGTCTTTTACATTTGCTAATGGTAAAGTTGAAAATGATATTAATTTTGAGTTTGTTTCTAATGATTCGATTGCATTAGCATAACCTGCAGGAATATGAACTATTTTACTATCAGATTCCGAAACTATAATAGTTTCTATAATTAAGTCTTTTGAAGGATTTTCCCAATTATCAATTTTTACAAAATGAATTTTGAAGGAACCATTTAAGCAATAAAAGTTTTTAGAATCTAATTTATGTCCTTGCCAGGCACGAATTGGGTTTTCATCAGAATTACTGATTATATAAAACCTTTCTATATCTTTAAAACTAAAATCATTTACATACGAAATAGTACCACGATGGTCTGAAAAATTTCCTCCCTGAATAATTTTAGGAATCATGTTTTAACTTTAAATTAATTTTGTTCAGTAAATAAAACTTTAATGTGTATACAAAAAGTAAAGGTAAAAGCACAATTAAATACAAAATCGAATCTTCAACTTTGTTATAAAGAGTTACAACTAAAAATGAAACTCCAACTTGAACCAATGCGTAGAATAAAGAAACCAATCTATGCTGTATTTTGTATTCATTACTCAAAACCTGATATAAATGTAAACGATGAGCTTCAAAAATATTTTGTCTTAAAAATAAACGATGAATAATTGTACATACACTATCTACTCCATAAACTGCTAAAAACAGAAGCCAGATTAAAGAATTTGTAACTAGAATAAGTTTTAAAATTAAGTAAATTATCCAAAATGCAATTGCTATACTTCCAACGTCACCTGCAAAACATTTCGCTTTTTTTCTATAATTAAAAAATAAAAAAACTAAGCTTGCAATTATGGCGTATCTTATAAAATCACCATCAGTAAACAACTGAATATTTGTATTAACATATAGCAATGCTCCCATTACGACTAAAGTATACAGCCCAGTGATACCATTAATTCCATCCATGAAATTATATGCATTAATTAGTCCGACAGCTAAGACATATGTTATTAAAACAGCCCAAATTGGAACTAAAGCAAACAAATCTAAGTCATAAAAAATTAACGTGATTGAAAGAAAATGAATTCCAATTCTGATTTTATTGGATAAACTTTGGATATCATCCCAAAAACTAACTAGACTAACTAAAGTTATTCCGGTAAAGAAAAAATAATTACTTTGGATGTGCTGAACAAAATAAATTAAAGCCGAAAACCAGAAAATAATACCTCCGCCCCGTAATGTAATTTCTGTATGAGAACTTCTTTGATTGGGTTTATCTATAATATTAAAGCAATCTGCTACTTTAAAGTATAGTAACATTATAATCATTAAAAAAATACCCAGTATTGTATAGCCCATTATTTATAAAATTATTCCCAATTAGTATCTTTTATCTCATTGTAAACTTTCTGAATACCTTGTTCTAAAGTCGTTTTAGCATTCCATCCGAAGCTACTTAATTTCGAAACATCCATTAATTTACGAGGTGTACCATCTGGCTTAGTCGTGTCTGTTAGAATTTCTCCTTCAAAACCAACTACATTTTTCACTAAGAAGGCCAAATCTAAAATCGAAATATCTTCGCCAACCCCAATATTAACTAATCCTGCTTCATTATAGTTTTCCATCAAAAATACGCATGCTTCGGCAAGATCGTCAGCATGTAGAAACTCTCTTTTGGGGCTTCCTGTTCCCCAAATTGTTACCGAAGCATCATTCTTACGCTTAGCTGTAATAAATTTTCTTAACATTGCTGGAAGAACATGAGAATTTTTTAAATCATAATTATCATTTGGTCCATAAAGATTTGTTGGCATTACAGAAATAAAGTTACATCCAAATTGATCTCTGTAGGCATCGCACATTTTAATTCCGGCAATTTTTGCAATTGCATATGGCTCATTTGTAGGCTCCAATTCTCCTGTAAGCATATATTCTTCTTTCAATGGCTGAGGGGCCATTTTAGGATAAATACAAGAAGATCCTAAGAACATTAATTTCTTTACATTATTTAAATATGACTGATGAATTACATTATTTTGTATCATCAAATTTTCATAGATAAAATCGCCTCTATAAGTATTGTTAGCAATAATACCACCAACTTTTGCTGCGGCTAAAAAAACATAATCTGGCTTTTCCTCTTCAAAAAAATTAGCAACATCTTGTTGATTTCTTAAATCTAATTCTGAAGAAGTTTTTAAAACAAAGTTTGTATATCCTTGATTTTTTAATTGACGTAAAATAGCTGAACCAACCATTCCACGATGTCCTGCTATATATATTTTATCTTTTAAATTCATAATGCTAATTTCTAATTCAAGAATAAAATTATTCTGATTTATCTAATTTAATATTTAATGCTTGATCTTACTTCTCTTAGCATCTTTTCCTTTCGAACATAATCCAAATCTGACGCCATCATTTCTTTTACTAATCCAGCCAAATCATATTGAGGGACCCAGCCTAATTGAGTTTTCGATTTTGTTGGATCTCCAATAAGCAAGTCTACTTCTGTTGGACGGAAATATTGCGGATCAACAGAAATAATCTGTTTACCCAACTCAATCTGATAAGCAGGGTTGCTACAAGAAGCAACATAACCTTTTTCATCCACTCCTTCCCCTCTAAATTCAATATTTATTCCCACTTCTGCAAATGACATTTTAACAAAATCACGTACATAGGTAGTTTCTCCCATAGCAATTACATAGTCTTCAGCAACATCTTGCTGAAGAATGCGCCACATTGCCTCTACATAATCTTTAGCATGTCCCCAATCGCGTTGAGCATCTAGATTTCCTAGATATAGACAATCTTGCTCTCCTAGAGCAATCGCAGCAGTTGCCATCGTAATTTTACGAGTTACAAAAGTTTCTCCTCTACGCGGTGATTCATGATTAAATAAAATTCCATTACACGCAAACATATCATAAGCTTCACGATAATTTTTAGTAATCCAAAAACCATAAATTTTCGCTACTCCATAAGGTGAACGCGGGTAAAAAGGTGAGTTCTCATCATAAAATCCTTTTTCATTTTTATTTTCCGCCAAACCTCCGTACAATTCAGATGTTGATGCCTGATAAATACGTGTTTTCTTTTCCAATCCTAAAATACGCACTGCCTCCAGTATTCTTAATGTACCAATACCGTCAACATTTGCAACATATTCCGGCGAATCAAAAGAAACTTTTACATGACTCATTGCTCCTAAATTATAGATTTCATCAGGTTGTACTTCTTGAATAATTCTAATAATATTAGTTGAATCTGTAAGATCTCCGTAATGCAACTTAAAATTCACATGAGTTTCGTGTTGATCTTGATAAATATGATCAATACGCTGAGTATTGAAAGAAGAAGCTCTTCTTTTAACACCATGAACCATATATCCTTTCTCTAATAATAATTCGGCTAAGTATGATCCATCTTGTCCAGTAATTCCAGTTATAAGTGCTACTTTCATTTTTTATTTTTTTTATTTTTAAATGACTCAAAAGTCTTCAACAACCCATCTTTTGCTTTTACAGGAAAAGGTTTTCCTAAAGCTTTTACAATTTTTTCATTACTTACCACATAATTCTCTGTTAACTTTTGTAATCGTTCTGTATTTAAAGGCAAATACAGAATATTACCCAATTTAGCTAGCGAGTTTATCCCTTTTTGTGACACATTTATTATTATACTTTTTTTTCCCAAACTTATTCCTAATAACTGTACCACTTCATTTGTGGATAAAGATTCATTATCTGCCAAATTATAAATTCCCGAAGGTATCGCTTCATTATTCAATAACTCATTAATAGCAAAACAAAGATTTTCAATACTTAAGAATGATCTTTCATTTTCAAATGCTCCAAGTGGCCATGGTAAACCTCTTGAAACTAATTGATACAATAAATTCAGGTTCCCTTTATTTCCTGGACCGTGAATCATACAAGGTCTTAGTATATAGACTCTTTTTTCTTTTGACAAAGTTTTGCTTAAAATGTACTCTTCGGCTTGATGTTTAGAAATACCATAATGAGTTAAAGGTTTCGTGGCGCTTTCCTCAGTTAGAACTTCATCTACTTTATCTGCTACAGCTTTTACTGTACTCATAAATATAAAAACCTTAGACTCTGAAACTAAAAAAGCATCAAACAGCTGTTTTGTCAACTCAAAATTAGCGTTATAATAATCTTTAGGAGTTGATACTTTTTTTAAATCATGAGCTTTTCCAGCAAGATGAATTATAACATCACCTTTTAAACAAAACTCTTGATTTTTTAGATATCGAACACTCATAGATTTAACATTATGAGATCCCTCTAAATAACCTTGCAGATTAACCCCTACAAATCCAGTTGCTCCTGTTATTGTGATTTCCATTTATTTAAATTGAGATAAAGCGTCTTTATTTATCTTAATCCTATCTTTATCAAAAAACCATCCCCATTTATTAAAGTAGGTAATCGCAGAATTTACAAATATCCTAAACAATTTTGGATTTTTATTTGCTCCAGATTCATATTCATGAACTACCGAAACTTTCGGGAAATAGATTGTTTTATAATATTTGTGCATTCTTCTCGACAAGTCCCAATCCTCAAAGTACATAAAAAATTTATCGTCATACATTCCGATTTTTTCTACCGCATCCAAACTAAGCAATGTAAAGCATCCAGAAAGAACGGGGGCATTATAAATAATTTTTTTTGGAACTTCTCTCAATTCATATTTATTGATAAATCTTTGATAAGCCTTTACTGGTTTTTTGAATTTTCTCCAAAAAATACTAAATGGAGAAGGCAGAAGTTTCGGTAGATTTTGAATACTCCCATCATCATTTAAAACCTGTGGCATCATCATCCCAATAGTATTATCATTTCCCATATACTCAACCATCGTTGCAATAACATTATCTTCAAAAAAAATATCTGGATTTACAATAAAATGATATTTAGAGCCCAAATCCATAGCTTTTTGAATAGCTACATTATGAGAAGCTCCAAAACCTGGATTTGAAGGGTTGTGTATATATTTGACTCTTGAATCTATAGCTAACTCCTTCAGTTTAACAGTAGGTGAATTATCTACCAAAAAAAGAAGATCAAGATTGTTGGCTTGCAACAACGACTTAATCGCTTTTTGCAAAACACCTGTATTATTTTTATACAAAACGATACATGCAGTTACTTTTGTACTCATTTAATTCAAAAATTTAAACTAGAATTTAATTAAATCAAATCGTTTTATTGATTGCTTTACGTTGTTCATATAATCTAATAATGGACTTTCCTATTTTCATAAACGGCATCTCTACATACACATAAGAAACATAAGCAAACAAAATAGAAACTAAAATCGATATCAATGCATGAAAACCAATATAGATAGATCCCAATAAATAAAATAATGTTTGTTGAATTAGAAAACCCCACAAATAAATACCGTAAGAAATATCATGCTTGGGCTTCAACTTTAAAACAGGTGCTCTTGATGACAAATAAATCATTATATTACAGCTAGTGAAAATAAATGCTATATCGGCATAACTAGTATCTTTAAAAAGAAGGAAGATTAAAATTGAAACTATAACAACATAAATAGTAATTTTAATTTTTTCTTTAAAAACAGCAAAAAAAACGCCATAAGAAAAACACAATGGAAGCAAATATTTTTCAGGATTATCATCAATAAATCTTAAAAGATATCGTGTTGGTAATAAAGAATCAACCATTATCAAAAGAATAGGAATAATAAATAAATTTTTACTTCTATTTCCCAAAAGCAAGAATAAAATTAACAACATCGCATAGCAACCCACTTCATAACGCAAACTCCACAAAGATCCATTTACTATATTTGGGTATAAGTTTTCATTAAATACTCCAGGTAAAAAATAATCTGAATAAAACACCATATTATTTCTTATGTAAGCAAAATTATTTAATTGTGAAAAATAATCCGAAAGTGAATATTTTGTTAATAAGGGACCAAATATAAAAACAGTCACAAAAAGAACGAAAAATAAGGCAGGAAGTATACGAAAAAAACGAGATATAATAAAATAAACAGGACTTCTTTTGGACAAATAGCTATTGGCAACAACCATTCCACTAATAAATAGAAACAACTTTACAGCAAAGGCTCCTGAATAAGTAAATCCAAAAAAATGTTCTATTGGATCTATCCAATGCCCCCC
>Ga0006562J51391_1007085_pt1 | contig 16073 bp, 12 predicted proteins | sample Ararhi6_input_d2_FD_51391 | JGI IMG/M metagenome (IMG submission 51391) | reverse complement strand
TCGGGCTATCCTTATATTATGATTGTAAAATTAATCTACGTTGTCGTGCAAAAATGAATTATTTGAACGCAATTGCAAATCGTTGTTACTATCTGTTCCAACCGAAATTCTAGAATTTGTATTGTTTGACTGAGAATTCGACAAATCGATTCCTAATCTTTTGTAAGCTGGTTCTTTTTCCAGCTCATCGATTCTTGAAACGTTATTATGGAATTTATAATTAAATTCTTTTAGTTTCTTTCTTCTTTCTTCTGCTCTTAAACGAAGTGTTTCTTCAATTGTCAATTCCATTGGAGAAACTTCTGAAGTTGTTGCAAAATCAGGCTGGCTTGCAAAATCAGCTCTTGATTTCAACGTAATGTTTAATTCTTCAGGAACAACATCTTCAACCACTTTTTCAACTGGTTTTGAAGCTAGTAAATCGTTCTCAACTTCCATATATTCTTCTAACGAATATTTGATAATTCCGTTATCAGAAAGTTCTGTTACCGGTACAAATGAAACCGGATCGTTTACTTTTATGTTGCGAGTTTCGTTTGACAGTTCAAAAACAATTTTATTGTCTTGTTCTGCAATTGGTTCTCTTTTAATTTCAGGCTCTGACTTGAAAAGCGGTAAATCAAATGAAAAAGTAGTTTGTTGTTCTTCTCTTTCAAAAGTTCTTTGCTGTACAGGTTTTACTTCCTGAACTGGTTCTGCAGCAGGAGTCGAAATTTTAAAATCAATATCAGTAATTGGTGACACGATTTCAAAAGTTACATCAAGGTTTTTAATGAACTCAGACATCACTACCAATTCTTCCTGATTGATTGTAGGTGTTTTTACCGGAGCAACTGGAGTTTGTACGGGAGCAACCGTATCTTCCATTAATTCAAAAACAATCTTCTCCTCTGATTTTGCAGTAGGTGTTTCTGCATTTAAATCAAATGAAGTAAGCGGTTTGTTTGTTAAATTATGAACACTTCTCTGCTCATCTTCTAACGTATGAATGATTTTTTTAGGCTCAGTATTAACAATTTCGTTTTGTTGTTCCACATCAAAACCAGTTGCAATAATTGTTACTGCAATAGCTTCACCAAGGCTTTCGTCTTCTCCAACCCCCATGATGATATTGGCATTGTAACCTGCTTCTGCCTGAATATGATCGTTGATTTCTCCGATTTCGTCAAGCGTTATCTCGTTAGACCCAGAAACGATAAGCAACAATACGTTTTTGGCTCCTGTAATTTTATTGTCATTTAATAATGGTGAATCCAATGCAGATACAATCGCATCTTTTGCTCTGTTTTCTCCTTCTGCCACAGCAGACCCCATAATAGCCGTTCCGCTGTTTGCCAAAACTGTTTTAGCATCGCGTAAATCGATATTTTGAGTATAGTGGTGCGTAATTACTTCAGCAATACCTCTAGAGGCTGTTGCCAAAACTTCATCTGCTTTAGAAAATCCTGCTTTGAAACCTAGATTTCCGTAAACTTCTCTTAATTTATTGTTGTTAATTACAATTAAAGAGTCAACTTGTTTGCGTAATTTTTCGATTCCTAAAAGTGCCTGCTCCTGACGTACTTTCCCTTCAAACTGAAACGGAATTGTCACAATACCCACTGTAAGGATTTCTCTTTCTTTTGCTAATTGTGCGATAACGGGAGCTGCACCAGTACCGGTTCCTCCACCCATACCAGCGGTAATAAATACCATTTTAGTGCCGCGGTCTAACATTTTCTCAATGTCGGCAATGCTTTCAATAGCAGACTGCTGTCCTACGTCAGGATTTGCTCCTGCTCCAAGACCTTCTGTTAAATTTACTCCTAACTGAATTTTGTTAGGTACTGAACTGTTCTGCAGTGCTTGTGAATCGGTATTACAAACTATAAAATCTACACCTTTAATACCTTGTTTAAACATGTGGTTGATAGCATTGCTTCCTCCTCCACCTACACCTATTACTTTGATTACATTTGATTGGTTTTTTGGTAAATCAAATGAAATACTTCCAAATTCTGAGTTGCTCATCATCTTTTTGGTTTTTTGAAATTCTTATTTAGTACATTTTTTACTTCTTGACTTGGGGCAAGAAAGTAATCCTTCTCTTTTATTATTCTGCGTTGTCTAAAAAATCTTTGATTTTGTCGACATATCTATCAAAAAATGATCTTCTGATTTTTGTTTCTGTAGATTCTGGTCCAGCCTTAGTTGTTTTAACTTCTCTTGCGTGTTCCATAGCTTCTACTTTTTCAACGTAGTTTTCTTCAACTTCGTATCGCGGCTGCTGTACAGGCGGTTCAACGGTTCTGTAAACTACTTTTGGCTGTTCATTGACAACTTCCATTCTAATAGCACTTTGTGTACTGTTTTCGATGCTGTTCATTACTAAACCAACTGCTGTTGCAAATAACGGACTGGAAATTTCTTCGCTTGAGTTTCCTGCCAAATGCTCGTTTGGATATCCAATTCTGGTATCCATACCAGTGATGTATTCTACTAATTGTTTAATGTGCTTTAATTGTGCACCACCACCAGTAAGAACAATTCCTGCAATTAACTTTTTGCGGGGATCTTCATGTCCGTAAGCTTTGATTTCTGCAAAAACCTGTTCTACGATTTCCACTACACGGGCGTGGATAATTTTTGAAAGATTTTTTAATGAAATCTCTTTTGGTTCTCTGCCTCTTAAACCAGGAATAGAAACAATTTCGTTGTCTTTATTTTCTCCCGGCCAAGCAGATCCGAATTTTATTTTTAAAAGCTCTGCTTGTTTTTCGATAATTGAACAGCCTTCTTTAATATCATCTGTAATTACATTTCCTCCAAAAGGAATTACAGCTGTATGACGAATAATTCCGTCTTTAAAAATGGCTAAATCGGTTGTTCCGCCTCCGATATCGATAAGCGCAACTCCCGCTTCTTTTTCTTCCTGACTTAAAACAGCATCTGCAGAAGCTAATGGTTCTAATGTTAATCCAGATAATTCGATTCCTGAACTCTGAATACATCTTCCAACGTTTCTAATTGAAGAAGCCTGCCCTACTACAACGTGAAAACTAGATTCTAATCTTCCGCCATACATTCCAATTGGTTCTTTGATTTCAGATTGTCCGTCGATCTTAAATTCCTGCGGCAGAACGTGAATAATTTCTTCTCCCGGTAACATAGCCAGTTTATTTACCTGATCGATTAAAAGCTGAATATCTTTTTCGCCAATTACTTCTTCCGGATTATTACGGCTGATGTAATCTGTATGCTGAATACTTCTAATGTGCTGCCCGGCGATACCTACAACTACATCTTTTATTTTATAACCTGAATTGTTTTCTGCTTCAAGGATTGCCTGCTGAATAGATTGAATAGTCTGCGTAATGTTGTTTACCACACCACGTGCAACACCAAGACTTTTGGATTTTCCAATACCCAAAATTTCCAATTTACCATACTCATTTTTCTTGCCTATCATGGCAACTATCTTTGTCGTTCCAATATCTAGACCTACTGCAATGTTATCTTTTTCCATCTTCTATTATTTTGTGCAAACTACTTGTTCCGTAAACCTAAGGTCAATTTTATTGTATTTGTATAACGTACTATCTAAAACAGCCTTTTGAAAAAAGGCTTTATAGTTTCTAAATTTTCTATCAACATTCATTGTACGACCAAAATCTATGACGTAATCATAGTTTCGGTTAAACATTTTTAGGCTGCCATTAGGCATAATTTGTATTGCAATGATGTTTTTTTTCAAAAACGCATCGTCGTAAATTGTGCGAAATAAAGCAGCTAAATCTTCGTTATTTTTTTCATTTATTGCCCCAGAAACAAGAGGAACTCGCGCCGTAAAATTATCTGACAAGGGCATTTTATCACCCTCATAGTCAATATAAAAAGAGCGATCACCATTATAGATTCTTGCTATTGGTGTCTTCTGTTTTACTACCGCTTTTAGAACGCCGTCGATACTTACAAAAACATCTGACTTCTCAATCATGTCTTGCGCATCAAGGGTTTTCTCTATCTTATTCAAATCTACTTCATCTTTTCTAATACTGGAAGCGTCTCTTTTATTTTCTATCAACAATTTATTAACCGTTTCCGGCTTTACAAAAAGCGTATTTTCTCCTACAAAAACAACCATAGATTTTTTCAATTTTCTATCTCCATTTCGGTGCTGCGCGAAAGAATACAGAAAAAGAACAAGCCCTAAAATGAGTACTAATCGAATATTTGTCCAATTAAATATTTTCATTCAGCATTTTTTTAATTGATGGTACCATTTCACCAATATCACCAGCTCCTATTGTTACAATTATTGGCGCATCACTGGCTTTGATTTCCGCTAATAAATCTTCTTTTGCAACAATTTTTCTGTTCGGGTTTGTCATTTTACCCAGCAGCCATTGCGATGTAATTCCTTCCATTGGTAATTCGCGTGCCGGATAAATATCCATCAAAAACACTTCATCAAACTGAGACAGGCTTTCGGCAAATCCATCGGCAAAATCTCTAGTTCTGCTAAACAAATGCGGCTGAAAAACTGCCAGAACTTTACGTCCCGGATACAACTCTCTAACTGCCTGATGAACAGCATTTATTTCTGTTGGATGATGTGCATAATCATCTATATAAACTAACTTATCTGATTTAATTTGATAAGAAAAACGTCTTCTAATTCCATTAAATGAGGCAATAGCTTTTGCAATGGCGTCGGTCGGGGTGCCATACGTTTTCGCCATCGCAATAGCCATTAACCCATTCATTAAATTGTGTTTTCCCGGAAGTCCAAAACGAAGGTCTTTCATAATTTCTGACGGCGTCTGCACATCAAAAACATAATTTCCATCTTCAATTCGAACATTATAGGCTTTATATACTGCATCTTCATTTATAGCACACTGAACACCTTCAAGAGGTAATTCTTTGGTTATAAACAGTTTGCTTTTATCTTCTACTTTCGAGGCAAATTCAATAAACGAAGCCTGAATTGCATCACTTGTTCCATAAATATCCAAATGATCTGCATCCATTGAGGTAACGCAGGCAATATCAGGATGCAAATGAAGGAATGAACGATCAAATTCATCAGCCTCTACAACAGTTACCGTTTTTCCTGTTCCAATTAAGTTTGAATTGTAATTTTCTACAATACCTCCCACAAAAGCTGTAACATCTGCCCCGCTTTGGTGTAGAATATGTCCTAAAATACTAGACGTTGTGGTTTTACCGTGTGTTCCGGCAACTGCAAAACTAAAAGTATCCTTAGTGATAATTCCTAAAACCTCTGCTCGTTTTTTAATTTGGTAATTTCTTTCAATAAAATAATGCCATTCTGAATGTGAGGTTGGAACCGCAGGCGTAAAAATTACCAGCGTATTCTCTACATAATAATCAGATGGGATTAAATTGATGTTATCTTCAAAATGAATATCAATACCGCTTTCAATCAATTCACTTGTAAGCATAGAAGGCGTTTTATCATAACCGGAAACTTTTTTCCCGATGTATTTGAAATAACGGGCCAAAGCACTCATTCCGATGCCTCCGATACCTATAAAATAAACGTTTTCTATTTGATTTAAATTCATTTTAAAATATGTTTTTTTCGACTTGACTGCTTCTTACTTTTTTGTAAGAAACTAACAATTAATCCTTTGCGTTTTCTGAAGTCTTTTCAAGCCTAAATTGCCTAAAATAGCCTTCTTATTTATTTTCTGTGTTGTATAATTTTTATAAAATATTATATTATAACAACTTTTTAATTTGTTCTACAATTACTTTTGTTGCATCCGGGCGGGCCAGTTTTTTAATGTTTGCGCTCAGCTGTTTTTGTTTTCCATCGTCTTTCAGCAGCGCTTCAAAAACAATGCTAAACTCGTTGTCAAGCTCAGATTCTTTCAACAAAATAGCACCTTTTGCTTCTACAATTGCCTGAGCATTTTTAGTTTGGTGATCCTCAGCTACATTAGGAGACGGAATAAAAATTACCGGTTTACCTACAATACATAATTCTGAAACTGATGATGCTCCTGCTCGTGAAATAATGACATCTGCAGCTGCGTACACAAAATCCATTCTTTCTATAAAATCAACTACTTTTACGTTTTGCTGATTGTATTTTTTGTAATCCTCAAAATATAATTTTCCGCACTGCCAGATAATCTGAACGTCCTGCGAAAGGAAATTTTGAAGTTCTTTTTCAATTAACTGATTGATTCTCCTTGCTCCTAAACTTCCTCCTAAAACCAACAGTGTTTTTTTATTTGGATCTAAGCCGTAAAAAGCAATCGCTTCGTCACGTTTCGTATCAATATCAATTAAATCCTGACGAACCGGATTCCCTGTTAAAACGATTTTTTCTTTTGGAAAAAATCTTTCTAAATTTTCATAAGCCACACAAATGGCATTTGCTTTTTTACTCAGCAATTTGTTTGTAATTCCGGGAAAAGAATTTTGTTCCTGAATTACTGTCGGGATTCCTGCAGAACCCGCCGCCTGTAATAACGGTCCGCTGGCAAAACCGCCTGTACCAATTACCACATTGGGCTTGAATTTTTTAATAATTCTTTTTGATTCCAATAAACTAGATGCCAGTTTTAAAGGAAACATCATATTTTGCAAAGTCAGTTTTCGCTGTAATCCGGCAATCCAAAGACCTTTTATTTCGTAACCTGCCTGAGGTACTTTCTGCATTTCCATTTTGTCTTTGGCACCAACAAAAAGAAATTCAGCATCCGGAAACTGCAATTTTAATTCGTTTGCAATCGCAATCGCAGGATAAATATGACCTCCTGTTCCTCCTCCGCTTAGTATGAATTTATACTTTGTCATGACTATTCTACTCCTTTTATTTATTTAAAACTGCATTCATCGGATTTCTTGAATTATCTTCGATGGAATACATCGCTTCTTCTTCGTAAATCTCTTCTTTTTCATCAACCGGCAAATCATCTTCAGCCAGTTCCTTATCTATCAATCGTTGAAGCGCTTCTTTTCTTCTTGCTTTTTCTTCTTGTTCTTCGGCAATTTCTTCTTCTTTCTTGGTTACACTAATAATAATTCCGAGAGAGAAACAAGTCATCCAGATCGAACTACCTCCAGAACTTATCAGCGGAAGCGTTTGCCCTGTTACGGGCAGTAATTCTACTGCAACGGCCATATTAATCATGGCCTGAAATATCATCGGAAATCCGAGGCCGACGACAACCAATTTTCCAAACAAGGTATTGGCTTTATGCGATGCAATCACAAATCGGAACAATAACAATAAATACAGAACTAATATTGAAACACCACCTACTAAACCATATTCTTCTACTACAATGGCGTAAATAAAATCGGAAGAAGATTGCGGTAAAAAGTTCTTTTGAACACTTTTTCCAGGCCCTAATCCTCCTAATTTTCCTGATGCTATTGCAATTTTTGCTTTTTCAATCTGATAATCATCTTCATCCGGTTTATCTGTCGTAAAGTTCATTATACGACTTTCCCATGTTGAAACCCTGCTGAAAAATCTTGATTCCGGGAATGCTTTTGCCACCAAAAGGAAAAATGCTAACATCGCAATTCCTGACCCAATAATAAAAGCAATGTATTTTAACGGATATTTACCAATAAACGTAAGCATCATTACCATTGAAAATATCAACGCCGTGGTCGAAAAGTTGGCTGGTAATATTAATGCCAGTGTAATAAATACTGGAATCCAAAGCTGAACAAATGAGGTTTGAAACGGCTCATTTTCTTCTTTGGTTTTTGACAAATAACGTGCTACATAAATAAACAATACGCTTGCCGCTAATGTTGATGTCTGAAACGTAATTCCAATGAACGGCACCTGAATCCAACGGCTTGCATTTGCTCCTGCAATTACAGTTCCTTTCAACAAAGTGTACAATAACAACAGCCAGACTACCGGAAGTGCAATTTTTGAAATTGCCCTGAAATAATGGTACGGTACTTTGTGAACCCAGTAAATAATTAAAAAACCGATGCAGACGTGAGCTAAGTGTTTTACTAAATAACCCAATGTGTTTCCGGTTCCGTGACCTATATACGCCAGGTTACTGCTCGCACTAAAAACAGGCATAAACGAAAACAACGCCAATAAGGCCACGAATGACCATATTACTCTATCTCCTTTTAGTTTGTTAACCAGCTCCTTCATTTGTTGTTTTGTTTCAAGTTTTTTTGTTTCAGGCCTCACGTTTCAGGTGTCGAACTTGAAACCTGAAACGTGAAACTTTAAACTATTTTCTACAAGTTATGAACTGCTTGCTTGAATTGCTTCCCTCTGTCTTCGTAGTTTTCGAATAAATCGAAACTCGCGCAGGCTGGAGACAATAAAACAGCATCACCTTTTTCTGTTAATCTTTGAGCAGTTTTTACTGCATCATTCATGTTATTTACTTCAACCATAATATCTACTACAGCTCCAAAAGCGTCGATAATTTTACGGTTGTCGATTCCTAGGCAGATAATTGCTTTTACTTTTTCGCGAACTAATGACATTAATTCATTGTAATCGTTTCCTTTATCAACCCCTCCTACAATCCAAACCGTTGGAACATTCATACTATCTAAAGCAAAGAAAGTAGCGTTTACATTTGTTGCTTTTGAATCGTTGATATATTGTACATTCTGAATTTTTAATACTTTTTCTAAACGGTGTTCAACACCTTGAAAATTAGATAAACTTTCACGAATCGTTGCATTTCTAATTTGCATCAATTTTGCTACAGAGCTTGCTGCCATTGCGTTTTTCATATTATGTTTTCCTTCTAACGCAATGTGTTCTGTTTCCATTGTAAACTCTTCTTGGTTGATCTTTATTTCCATTTTGTTGTTATTTATAGAAGCCCCTTCATCGAATGTTTTGGTCAATGAAAAAGGAATTAATTTTGCTTTTGTTTTGTTGTTTTTTAACCATTCTGTGCTTGCCTCATCGTCTGCATCGTAAATGAGATAATCACTTTCGGTTTGGTTCATCGTTATTCGAAATTTCGAATTGATATAATTTTCATATTTATATTCGTATCGATCTAAATGATCCGGGCTGATATTGGTTATTATGGCGATATCCGGCCGGTAATCTATTATTCCGTCTAACTGAAAACTGCTTAATTCAAGAACGTATGCGTCGTATTTATTTTCGGCTACCTGCCAGGCAAAACTCTTTCCTATATTTCCTCCCAAACCTACATTGAGTCCGGCCGATTTTAGTAAATGATGCGTAAGCATTGTGGTTGTCGTTTTACCATTACTTCCGGTAATTCCTATCGTTAATGCTTCTGTAAAAGGTTTTGCAAATTCTATTTCCGAAATCACTTTTACTCCCGCCGCAACCAGTTTTTTTATTATCGGAGATTTATCCGGAATTCCGGGGCTTTTCATCACCACATCAGCATTCAAAATCAAATCTTCAGTATGCTGTTCTTCTTCCCAGTCAATCTTATTAATGATAAGAACTTCTTTATAACTCTCTTTTATCTTTCCAAAATCCGATACAAAAACGTCGTATCCCTTTTTCTTCCCGAGAATAGCGGTTCCAACCCCGCTTTCTCCTCCACCTAATACCACTAATCTCATCTATCTTAGTTTTAAAGTAACGATTGATAATATGGCTAACATTACAGCAACAATCCAGAAACGGGTTACGATTTTACTTTCGTGGTATCCTTTTTTCTGGTAATGATGATGCAGCGGTGACATCAGAAAAATTCTTCGGCCTTCGCCAAAACGCTTTTTTGTATATTTAAAATAGGTTACCTGAATAATTACTGAAGCACTTTCGGCAAGGAAAATTCCGCAGAATAAAACAATTAATATTTCTTTACGAACTGCAATAGCTAATACGGCAATGATTCCTCCAATTGTTAAACTTCCTGTATCTCCCATAAATACGGATGCGGGAAATGAATTGTACCAAAGAAATCCAATCAATGCTCCAACAAAGGCCGAGATAAAGACGGTCATTTCTCCCGAATTAGGGATGTACATAATATTCAGATAATTTGAGAAAATGATATTTCCTGAAACGAATGTAAATATCCCGAGCGCGAGGACAGAAACTGCGGAGGTTCCGGCAGCAAGACCATCGATTCCGTCCGTCAAATTAGCTCCATTGGAAACCGCTGTGATTATGAAAATCACTACCGGAATAAATACTAACCAAGCCCATTTTTCGTATCCGTCTCCCATAAAAGAAAGAACTTCTGCATAATCAAATTCGTTGTTTTTTACGAAAGGAATTGTTGTTGCTGTAGATTTTTCCTCAACCGGAGCAGGCAGTACAACTGTTGTATTTGCTGCGGTTTTAAAAACATCTGTTTTTCCTGTATCTGTTCTTACTGTAACAGCAGGATTAAAATACAAAACTGCACCAACAATAATTCCAAGACCAACCTGACCAATAACTTTAAAAATTCCTTTTAATCCTTGTTTATCTTTTTTAAATATTTTGATATAATCGTCAACAAAACCAATAGTTCCCATCCACAAAGTAGTTACAATAAGCAACACGATATAAATGTTGTGCAGTCTGGCAAATAACAAAACCGGAACCAATGTGGCAAAAATGATAATCAATCCTCCCATTGTAGGTGTTCCTGCTTTTTCGTTTTGACCTGCAAGACCCAATTCACGTACTGTTTCTCCCACTTGCTGACGACGCAAAAAGTTAATCACCCTTTTACCATAAATAGTTGACAAAAGCAATGAAAGCATGAATGCTAAAGCCGATCTAAAAGTAATGTACTGGAAAACCCCTGTTCCAGGCACATCTAGTGTTTTGTCAAAATATTCAAATAAATAGTACAGCATATTTCTCTATTTTTTAAATTCCAATTTTGAAATTCCAAATTCCAATTGTGTGGTGGTATTTGAACTTAAAATCTTTTATTATTTATTCAGTTGTTCTAAAATTTCTTTTACTGTTTCCATATCATCAAAATGATGGCGAACCCCATTTATTTCCTGATAAGTCTCGTGTCCTTTACCGGCAATTAAAATGATATCTTTTGACTGAGCTAATTGGCAAGCTGTTTTAATAGCTTGTTTTCTGTCGGTAATTCTCAGTACTTTTTTATAATTATGACCTTCAACACCTTGTTCCATTTCATCCAAAATCACTTCGGGATCTTCGTTTCTTGGGTTGTCTGATGTTAAAATTGCTTTATCACTAAGATCTGTCGCAATTTTTGCCATAATTGGTCTTTTTGTTTTATCACGATTTCCGCCGCATCCCACAACTGTAATCAATTGTTCGTTTTTAGTACGGATATCATTTATCGTCTTTAGAACATTTTCTAATGCATCCGGCGTATGTGCATAATCTACAACAGCTGTAATTCCATTATCTGAAACGATATACTGAAAACGACCCGAAACACTTTCTAAATCAGACAATAAACGCAACGCTTCTAAACTATCAATTCCGAGCTCTACAGCAGTACCATAAATCGCTAAAACATTGTAAGCGTTGAAAGTCCCAATTAGTTTTACCCAAACTTCGTTATCATTAACTTTCAGTAATAATCCGGATAACTGGCTTTCTAAAATCTGAGCTCTGTAATCTGCATAAGATTTTAAAGCGTAAGTCAGTTTTTTAGCGGCAGTATTTTGCAGCATTACTGAACCATTTTTATCATCAATGTTTGATAATACAAAAGCAGTTTTTGGCAGAGAATCAAAAAATGATTTTTTTACATCTCTATATTCAGCAAACGTTGGGTGATAATCTAAGTGATCATGCGAAAGATTCGTGAAAATTCCGCCCACAAAATGCAAAGCTTCAGTACGTTTTTGATGGATTCCGTGTGAACTTACTTCCATAAAACAGTGCGTAACTCCAGCTTCAGCCATTTCATTTAAATAATGATTTATGGTTAAAGAATCTGGTGTTGTGTGTGTCGCCGGATATTCTGTTTTATCAACTACGATTTTTACTGTTGATAATAAGCCGACTTTAAAGCCTGCTTTTTCAAACAGCTGAAACAATAATGATGCAATTGTCGTTTTTCCGTTTGTACCTGTTACGCCGACCAATTTTAGTTTTGCAGATGGATCTCCAAAATAATTAGCAGCCATAAAAGCTAAAGCCGTATTGGTATCTTTTACCTGAATATAAGTAACGTCTTTCTCAATATTTTCAGGAAGTTTATCGCAGATAATAGCTTTTGCACCTAACTGAATTGCTTTTTCAATATAATCGTGTCCATCAGAAAGTGAACCGCGAATTGCCACAAAAACATCATTTGATTCTACTTTGCGTGAATCAAATTCGATTTTCTGAATATCAATATCTGTTGAACCTGTTACAGATTCAATAGTTACTTTATATAATATGTCTTTTAATACTTTCACGATAATTCTAATACAATTGTTGTGTTTTTGCTAATACTGGTTCCAGCTTGAATCGATTGATTTTTCACTTTCCCCATTCCATTTACTTTTACTTTCAAACCTAAATTTTCCAGCAAAGCAATCGCATCCATTCCCGGCATTCCTTTTAAATCAGGAATCTGGCTTAATTTTTTATTAGCCTCCTTTTCATATTTTTCATAACTGACTTCCTGTTTTGCAATCTTAGAATCCAGTTGTTTTATTTTATTGGTTGATGGCGCATCTGTAAATATTTTTTGAGCGATTCTTTTAAAAACCGGTCCTGCAACGTCTGCTCCATAATAATTATTTCTAGCAGTATTGGGTTTGTGAACCACTACAATACAAGAATATTTTGGATGATCTGCCGGAAAATATCCAACGAAAGAAGACGCATAATACAATGCTGATTTTCCTTCTTTCCCGCCGTAATTAACCTGAGCTGTTCCTGTTTTTCCTGCCATTGAAAAATCTTTCGAATACAGTTTAGAACCCGTTCCTTTTTTAACCACATTTTGCAAAACCGCTCTTACTTTCTTCAAAGTCTCAGGCGAGCAGACTCTTGGGTTTATTACTTCGACATCAAACTTTTTAATCGTTTTATTCCATTCTTTAATTTCAGATACAAACTGCGGTTTAACCATTACACCATCATTTGCAACTGAATTGTAAAACGCCAATGTCTGCATTGGCGTAACCGAAACATTATATCCAAAAGCCATCCACGGAAGTGTAGTTCCTGACCAATGTTTGTCTCCCGGCTGCGGAATATAAGGTCTTCCTTCTCCTTTAAAATGCAAGCCCAAAGTTTTATTTAATCCCCAGCTTTTGATATGATTTACAAACTTCGATGGATTATTTTTGTAATTTTCATAAACAGCCTGAACCATTACGGTGTTTGACGAAAGCTCAAATCCGCGGGCTAATGAAACTTTTCCATAACCGCCATGATGCGAATCGCGGACTGATTTTCCATAATATTTAACTACACCACCCTGACTATCATAAACCTTACTTGTATCTGCCGCTTTATCTTCTAAAATCGCCATTAAATCAACTAGTTTAAAAGTCGATCCGGGTTCCTGAGATTCAGCAATAGCATAATTTGTTGTTTCGTAATACGATCCGTCTTCTGCTCTTCCTAAATTTGAAATTGCTTTTACATGACCTGTTTGTGTTTCCATAACCACAACACAACCGTGATCTGCTTCGTAATCTTCTAATTGTTTTAATAAAGCGTGATGTGCAATATCCTGAATAAAAACGTCTATAGTCGAAATTACATCGTAGCCGTCAATTGGATCTACTTCGTTTACATCACGAATAGGTTTCCACTGTCCTTTTGCAATTTTTTGTTTTAGAATTTTTCCGTCTTTTCCGTTTAGATAGTTTTTAAAAGCCCATTCGATTCCTTTTCCAACTTCAACTCCGGTTGCCGGGTCAATTCGGTCGTAACCAATTGTTCTTTCGGCAATTTTACCTATCGGATGTTTTCTAACAGTTTCCTGCTCTACGATAATTCCACCTTTAAAAGCACCTAAATTGAATAATGGGAATCCTTTAATTTTCACATATTCGGTATAACTTAGGTTGCGGGCAATTAAATAATAACGGTTTTTATTGGCTCTCGCTTTTCTTAATTCTTTTTCGTAATAACCAGATGGTCTGTCTAAAACAGTTTCCAGAGAATCTGACAATTGTTTTACATACTTCTCAAAAGTTTCTGTTTTTGGCGCTTTTGCATCAAAACGAATTTCATAATTTGGAATTGATGTTGCCAGTAAACTTCCGTCTGCAGAATAAATATTTCCTTTATTTGCCGGAATTACAAAGTTTCTTACTGTACGCTGTTTCGCCAGTTTTCTGTAATAATCTCCTTCAACCCATTGAATATTGGTTAATTTAACGACAATAGCAATTGCCATCAAAAAGATGAAAACTGCTACGAGGTAAATTCTGTAGGATATATGTTTATCGTCTACTGCCATATTCTTTTAAAGAAACTTTTTTCTTCTTCTTTTTTAACTTCTATTTTTACAGGAGGCACCGTTGATGGAAAAATCTGCTTTTCGAGCATTTTATCTGATATCGTTGACTCCATTTTCAGCTTCATTAATTCTGAACGTCGATCTACAAATTCTGATCTTAGTTCTTTTACTTCATTGTTTAGTTTTGCTATTTCAAAAACCTTTTGCTCATATCGTTGTGTATTTGCAATCATCAGAATCGCAAGCAGAATTATAAAAACAATGAAACGCCAGTTTTTTACGGCATCGTCGTTTATTAGAAATCTTGCTTTTAATATGCTGAATACTCCACTTTTCATTTTCTACCTATATATATGTATTATATCTTTTCGGCAATTCTCAATTTTGCACTTCTTGCTCTATTGTTAATTTTTATTTCCTCATCATCTGGAACAATCAGTTTTCCTATTGTTTTAAACGGCACCGAGAAGTTTCCGTAAAAATCTCTCTCTGGCTCTCCTTCAAACATTCCGTTTTTAATAAATCTTTTTACCAGTCTGTCTTCTAAAGAGTGGTATGAGATTACAGAGAATCTTCCGCCCGGTTTTAAAATTTCAAGAGACTGTTCTATAAATTCTTTTAAAACATCCATTTCCTGATTTACCTCGATTCGAATCGCCTGATAAATTTGAGCCAATATTTTATTTCGAACTTTCTCCGGTAAATATTTTTTCAAAACTTCTTTTAATTCATCGGTCGTTTTTATTGGTCTATGATGTCTGGCTTCTACAATTGTTCTTGCCAGCACTGGTGCATTTTTCAATTCCCCATAATCAAAAAAAACACGACGTAAATCCTGTTCTTCATATTCATTTACCACCCGGTAAGCATTTAAGTCATTTTTTTGACTCATCCGCATATCCAGCTCAGCATCGAATCTTGTTGAAAAACCTCTCTCCGGGACATCGAACTGATGTGATGAAACTCCTAAATCTGCCAAGATTCCATCTACTGCTTTTATTCCATGAAAACGAAGAAATCTTTTTATAAATCTAAAATTCTCATTAATTAAGGTAAACCTCTCATCAGGCAGCGCATTTGCCAGCGCATCTTCATCCTGATCAAAAGCAAACAATTTTCCGTTTGGCCCTAAACGTCTCAAAATTTCTTTTGAGTGCCCGCCGCCGCCAAACGTTACATCTACATAAATGCCGTCTGGCTTAATATCTAAACCATCAACTGTTGGATGAAGTAAAACCGGATTATGATATTCCATTGTCGTCGTCATTAATATTTCCCATTACTTCCTCGGCTAAATCGGCAAAATCCATATCTTCGCCGCTTATTGATTTTTCGTATAAATCTTTATCCCAAATTTCCACTATATTAACCGCAGATGAAAAAACCACATCTTTAGAAATACCTGAAAATGTCACCAAATCTTTTGGCACTAACAATCTTCCCAATGCATCAATTTCTACCACTTTAACACCAGCAGTAAATCTTCGAATGAAATCATTGTTCTTTTTTACAAAACGATTCAACTTGTTAATTTTCGCCATCATCAAATTCCATTCATCCATTGGATACAATTCTAAACACTGCTGAAACACCGAGCGCTTCAAGACAAAACCGTCCTGAAGTGAGGAAGCCAATTGCTTTTTTAAAGGCGCAGGTATCATTAACCTCCCTTTTGCATCGACTTTACACTCATATGTCCCTACAATTGTATTCAAGAAAAAC
>Ga0006562J51391_1055343_pt1 | contig 16150 bp, 12 predicted proteins | sample Ararhi6_input_d2_FD_51391 | JGI IMG/M metagenome (IMG submission 51391) | reverse complement strand
CCAGGCGGTGCGTCAGCCCTAGCCGGTCGAGGAACGCCTCGTCGTGCGATACGACGACGAGCGCGCCGTCGTACTGCGACAGCATGGCCTCCAGCGCCTCGAGCGACGCGAGGTCGAGGTGGTTGCCCGGCTCGTCGAGCAGCAGCAGGCCCGGTGGCGGCTCCGCCACCAGCGCGTGCGCGAGCGCGGCCTTCAGCCGCTCGCCGCCACTGAGGCTGCCGACCTTCGCCGAGATACCGCCCGCGTCGATGCCGAGCAAGGCGAGCCGCAATCGCAGCGCGTCCTCGCCGGCGGCGGGGTTCGCCTCGCGCATCTGATCGATCAGAGGGCGCGAGGCGTCCAGCGTCGCCAGGCGCTGATCCAGGAAGGCCACGCGCACCGGCACGTCGCGGCGGCCGTCGATCGGGTCGCGGTTCCCCGCGAGCACGTGCAGCAACGTCGACTTGCCACTGCCGTTCGGCCCGACGACGCCAATACGCTGGCCCGCGCCCACGATCAGATCGACGCGTGCCGCCGCACCGCGCACGAAGGGAAGGGTGACGCCATCGAGCAAGGCCACGCGGCGCGGGCCGCCGGCCGTTCCAACGGGTACGAGCAGTGCCACCGACGCGTCGTCGTCGACGCGCTTCGACGCATCGGCCACGCGCGCGGACAGCGCATCGCGCGCATCCTCCTGCCGCCGCCGGAGCCGGCCGGCGCTCGCTTCGCTACGTCCTTTCTGCCCGCCGAGCAGGATCGGTGCCTGGTTCGCGTCGGCGGCATCCTTCCTGCCACGCGACTGCCGTCGCTCCTGACGCTCCCGCTGATCGCGCAGCGCCGCCTCGCCGCGCTTCCTTTCCGCCTTGCGCGCCTCCAGCTCGCGCAGGGCGTTCCCACGCTCCCGCTGACGCGCCTCGGCGTAAACGTCGTAACCGCCGCCGTAACTGCGCAGCCCGGATGGTGTGAGTTCCACGATGCGCTCCATCGCGCGCAGCAGGGTCCGGTCATGGCTGACGACGAGCAGTCCGCCCGGCCACGCGCGGATCCAGTCGAGCAACGCCGCGCGTGCCGCGCCATCCAGATGATTGCTCGGCTCATCGAGGATCAGGTAATCCGCACCACGCAGGCGCGCGCCGAGCAGGGCGACGCGCATCGCTTCGCCGCCGCTCAGCCGCCGTGCCGGATCGCCCACGCCCACATGCGCGAGGCCGTCGGCGTCCAGCGCATCGCGCAGCCGCTCGCGCGCGTCCCAGCGATCGTCCACCGCGTCGAAGTCGGCCGGATCGCTGCTGCCCGCCTCGATGCGGCCGAGTGCGTCGATCGTTGCGCCGACGCCTGCGAGCGAGGCGACCGTCTCGTCCACGTCGTCGGCGACGCGCTGCGCGAGGTAGTACACCGTTCCGTGGCGCACGACGCGCCCGCTCGTCGCTTCGGCCTGCCCGGCGAGCACACGGGCGAGCACGCTCTTGCCGACACCGTTGCGGCCGACGAGCCCGGTGCGCCGTTCGTCGAAGGTGTCGTGGAGGTCCGAAAAGAGTGTCCTGCCATCCGGCAGGATGAAAGAAGCGCCATCGAGCGCCAGGTACGTCGTCGTCATTTGCGATTCCAATGCATGCCGTCGGCTTCCCCGAAGTCGGGAAGGTCGAGTTCGCCCGGGACGGGCAAAGGGCATCACTGGCGCATCGGACGAATACCTCTATGGGAGAAATCGGACGGTCATCATACCTGCATGGTGCGGCACAGGCATCCCATCCGACGATTCACCCTGCCGCCTGCTCCCTGGCAACCACGGTACGCGCCACGATATCCGCGAGCGTGGCTTGCGAGTACGGCTTCGCGAGGCGGGGAAGGTCGAGCGTCTGCCCCGGCGGCAGGTCCGCGTAGCCGGTGGCCATGACGATGGGCAGGTCCGGGAGGCGTTCCCTGATCGCCGCGGCGAGCTGGGCTCCGGTCATCTGCGGCATCGCGTGGTCGGTGATCACCAGGTCCACGCACGCTCCTTCCAGCAGGCGCAGGGCCTCCGCGCCGGAGCGCGCCGCGACGACCGAGTACCCGAGGTCCTCGAGCATCTCGACGGTCGTCGCGCGGACGAGATCGTCGTCGTCGACGGTGAGGATCGTGATCGAACCGGCCGATGAGCAGCGGCCGGGTACCGCCTCCGCGCTGACGGCCACCGCGGGATGGACGGCCGGATCGGCAGCCGCCGCGGCGGGGAGCCAGATCTCCGCGGTGGTGCCGATGTCGCGCCGGCTGCTGAGCAGCAGGGCGCCGCCGAGCTGTTCGGCGAGGCCGTGCACCATCGACAGTCCCAGGCCCGTGCCCTTGCCGACGCCCTTGGTCGTGAAGAACGGCTCCGTGGCGCGCTTCAGCGTGGCATCGTCCATGCCCGCACCCGAATCGGAGAGCGACAGGCGAACGTACCGGCCCGGCGCCACCGGGCCATCCGTGTCGTGCACCCAGGCCTCGCTCGTCGCGATGACGATGGTGCCGACGCCGTCCATCGCGTCGCGCGCGTTCACCGCGAGGTTGAGCAACGCCGATTCGAGCTGGTTGGCGTCGGCTTCCACCGGCGACAGATCGGCGGCGAAATGCGTTTCCACCACGATGGTTCCGCCGAGCGAGCGCTGCATCAGCTCGCGCATGCCGTCGACCAGCGCGTGCACGTCGATGCGCTCGGTCTTCAGCTCCTGGCGTCGCGCGAAGGCGAGCATGCGGCGCGTCAGCGTGCTGCCGCGATCGGCACCGGCCATCGCGTTGTCGACGAGGCGCAGAAGCAGCGGCTCGTCCGAAAGACGCTCGCGCAGGAGTTCGAGGCTGCCGCGCACGGCCATGAGGAGATTGTTGAAGTCGTGCGCGATGCCACCGGTGAGGTTGCCGAGCGCCTCCATCTTCTGCATCTGCAGCAGCGCCTGCTCGGCCTTCACGCGCGCCGTCTTTTCCACGGCCTCGTACACCATGGCCACGACCTTGCCGTCGTCGTTCGCGACGGGGCGCAGCGACAGGTCGAAGGCGCGCGTGCCGGTCGGGAGATCCAGCACCACGCCCAGGTTTTCGGTCGCGCCCGCCGCGACACGGCGCGCGGCGGCCTCGATCGTCCGGGGCATGCCGGGTGTCTCGCTGAACCATGGGGTGAGCCACAGCGGCAGGCCGACCACCTCCGTGAGCGTGCGGCCGATGCCGGCCAGCGATGTCGCGTTGGCGAAGCGGACGGTGCCGTCGAGGTCGATCAGGCCCTGGAACAGGTGCGAGGTCTCGAGGATCGTCCGGCTGTTCGCCTCGCTGCGTTCGAGCGCGGCCGTGCGATCCCGTACCTGCGCTTCGAGCTCCTCGCGGAAGCGTCGCTCGCTCTCGCGCGCATCGGCCTCGGCGCGCACGCGCTGGATGTGCGACCAAGAACGCTCCGTGACCTCACGCATCAGCGCGAGCTCGCGAGGCTGCCAGCGTCGCGGCACCTTGTCGTGGATCGCCATCAGGGCGGTGAGGCGGCCCTCCTTCAGCAGCGGCATGCAGACCGTCGCCGCGAGCCCGATGTCGAGGAACGTCTTCGCTTCCTCGGAAGCCAGCTCGGCCCGGATGTCGTCGATGACCAGCGGCGCGCCCGCGTGCAGGTTCCGCACGGCCAGCGTGCCGAAGGCGTTGAGGCTGTAGTGACCCACGATGCTGGGCGATCCCGGCCGCGACCAGTCCCCACGGATCGTGAAGCCGTCCTCGTCGGGTTCCATGTCGGCATAGGCGCAGACGGCGACGCCGAGGTGCTCGCCCAGCAGTCGCATCGTGGTGGCGAGGATCGCGTCCGCGTCGGTGTGGCGCGCGGTCGCTTCGCGCAGCTCGTCGAGGAACTGCAGGCGCGCCTGGTTCTCCCGCTCGCGCTGATCCGCCAGCACGCGCTCGGTCGTCTCCACGACGATGGCGATCACACCCGCCGGCTTGCCGTCCTCGCCCAGCACCGGCGAGTAGTCGAGATCCATCCACACCGGCTCCGGCTTGCCATGCCGGACCAGGCTCAGCTGCTGATCCTTGTACGCGAGCGTGCCGCCGGCGAGGCCGACGCGCATCACGTTGTCGTTGAAGTCGGCGATCTCGTCCCAGCCCTTGCGCACTTCGGAGCCAAGCAGGGCGGGGTGCCGGTTTCCCGCGAAAACCGAATAGGCATCGTTGTAGATCATGATGCCCTTCTCGCCCCACAGCAGCACGATGGGCACGGGCGAAAGCAGCAGCATGCCCGTGACCGTGCGCAGGCTCTGCGGCCACGATTCGGGCGGACCGAGGCCGGTGGGCGTCCAGTCCATGGAGCGAATGAGCTCACCGACCTCACCGGCGCCGTCGAGCCAGCTGAGATCGCGGGAGCCTGGCGTCGTCGCGGTCGGGGTCATGCGTTCTCGGTCCGGGCGTTCTCACCGCAAGTGTAAGCGGGCCATATGTGACGACGACCGCAAGAAGATGCCGTGAAAGCCTTCAGGGCGCGGCACGAATCCTCGCCGCGTCCAGCGCGACGCATAGCGTGCGGACACCCGGAAGGATCGATGGCGAGGGCAGGGCGAGCGTCGGCGCGTCGATCGCGAAGACGTTCTGGTGCTTCACGGCGGTCAGGAATCCGGACCGCTTCCAGTCGTCGAGCGACTCACCCTCGGCGCCGCCGCTGACGATGACGTCGGGGTCGCGCGCCAGCACGGCTTCCCGGCTCACCGTCGGGGCGGCCACCGTGAGGTCGGCGAAGACGTTGTCGCCGCCGCACAGCGTCAACGCGTCGTCGATGATCTGCGCGCGCCCGATGGTCATGAGCGGGCGGTCCCATATCTGATAGAAGACCTTCAGCCGCTTCTTTCCCGCATAGGTCGCGCGCAGCCCGGCGAGCGCCTCCTCGAACGCGGTCGCCTGCCGGTCCGCCACGCCGCTGGTGCCGGCGAGCACGCCGAAGCGGCGCGTCGCGGCGGCCACGTCGGCCAGTCGCGTGGTTTCCGCGTAGAACACGGGAATGCCGAGGCGCACGATCTTCTCGACCTGCGCCGCCGCGTTGCCGCTCTTCCACACGACCACGATGTCGGGTTTCAGGGCGACGATCCGCTCCAGGTCGATCATCGTCGCGTCGCCGACCACGGGGACCTGCTTTGCCGCTTCCGGGTAGTCGCTGAACCGCGATGTCCCCACCACGTAGGCGCCGGCGCCGGCGGCGAACAGGGCGTCGGTGATGTTGGGCGCGAGGCTCACGATGCGATGCGCCGGTGCGGGCAGCGTCACCGTGCGGGCCGCGTCGTCCACCACGGTGACGGAGGCGAAAGCCGGCGCCGCGACGAGGCAGGCGAGCAGGAGGACATAGCGGATCATGGGGACGTTCCGTTGAGGCGGCCGGCGCGGAAGAACAGCTCGTCGTCGAGCATCACGCCATGGATCGGATGGTGGAAAGCGGCGCTCAGGTGCTCGCTCGTGACGACGTCGTTCTTGGGACCGGCGAGCGCGCCACCCCGGCCATCGAGCAGCACGGCGTGCGTCGCGTGCTGGAAGGCGAGGTTGATGTCGTGGACCGTGTAGACCACCGACCTTCCTTGCTCCGTCGCCACGCGCATCAGCTCGTGCAGGGTCTTCATCTGGTGATGCAGGTCGAGCGACGAGAGCGGTTCGTCGAGCAGGAGCAGCTCGACATCCTGCGCGAACAGCGTGGCGATGTTCACGCGCTGGCGCTCGCCGCCCGAGAGCGTCGTGACGTCGCGCTGCGCGAGTTCCTCGAGTTCGAACGTGTGCAGCGCGTCCACGGCCGGTGCCGTGTCGCTCTCGCCCCACGCCCAGAACGGCAGGCTGGGATGGCGTGCGGACATCACGGCTTCCATCACCGTGAGGCTGAAGGCGTCGACGATGGTCTGCGGCAGGAAGCCGCGCCGGCGGGCGAGTTCGATCGGCCGGAAGCTTTCGACATCGCGGCCACCGAGCAGGACGCGTCCGCCGTCGGCCGGCCGCAGTCCGGCCAGCGTCCGCAACAGCGTGGACTTGCCGGCGCCGTTGGGTCCCAGCACGCACCAGACGTCGCCCGGCGCCACGCGCATGTCGAGGCCGCGCACGAGTTCGCGATCGCGCATCGTCACGCGGAGCGCGTTCGCCGTCAGTTCCAGACTCATCGGCGGCGCACCAGCAGGAACATGAAGGTCGGCACGCCGATGATCGCCATCACGGCGCCCACGGGGAGCTGGATCGGATCGGCGACCACGCGTGAAATCGTATCGGCGATGGTGACCACGATGCCGCCGCCGATCGCGCACGCGGGCAGCAGCACGCGCTGGTCGTTGCCGACGACGCGGCGCAGCGCATGCGGGACGACGAGGCCGACGAAGCCGACGGTGCCGGCCGTCGTCACCGCGACCGCGGTGGCGATCGACGCGATGACGAAGATCGCCGACTTGACCACGTTGGGCCGTACGCCGAGCGCGCTGGCGGATTCCTCGCCACGCATCAGCAGGTTCAGCTGACGCCCCAGCGGGACGACCAGCAACACGCACGCCGCCAGCGTGGCGACGGGCAGCAGCCAGTTCGCGACGCCGCTGAGGTCGCCCATCATCCAGAACAGCATGCCGCGCAGGTTCTTGTCGGGTGCGAGGACGAGCATCATGCTGACGATGGCGCCGAGACCCGCCGCCAGCATCACACCGATCAGGATCAGATCGGTGGAATCTTCGCGTTGCGCGGCGCGGGCCCGGGCCAGGAGGTCGCGGTGCGCGAGCACGAACACGGCCACGCACGCGACCAGCGCGCCGGCGGCCGCACCCAGCGCCGTCGCGACGGCACCCGCACCCGCGAGCATCGCGCCGAGGGCACCCACGGCGGCGCCGCCGGAAAGGCCAAGCGTGTACGGATCGGCGAGCGGATTGCGCACGAGGATCTGCATGAGGCAGCCGGAGACGGCGAGCAGGCCGCCCACGCCGCAGGCGGCGACCGAACGCGGAATGCGCAGCTGCCACACGATCGCGTCCATCGGCGTGCCGGTGGACCCGACCAGCGCCTTCCACGAGGCGGCGACCGACGAATCCGCGCCGCCGATCAGCACCGAGCCGAGCAACACGGCGACGCCGCACGCCAGCATGCCGGCCCAGAGGCGCAGCGCGGAACCGAACGTCTTCATGCGCGGCAGGTTTGGTTCACGCATGTCACGGGACCACGACGATATTGGGGGCCACCGTGCGGCTGCTTACTGCCAAGGCTGCCAGTATTCGGCTCATTTCGTGAGCCGAATATAGCGGCTATTCGGCTCACGAACCATCCAAAGCATTGATGACGGGGTGATGCATGGGGTGATCGGGCAAGATCGCCCACGCGGCCATGGCGTACCATCCGGGGCCTGATTTCGTTCCCCCGTCCCCCGGAGTTACCCGTGACCTACCAAGCCGCACCGGACCGCTACGACAACCTCATGCCTTACCGCCGCTGCGGTCGCAGCGGCATCGACCTCCCGGCGATCTCGCTGGGCCTGTGGCAGAACTTCGGCGGTGCCGACGTCTTCGAGACCGGCCGCGCCATCCTGCGCCGCGCGTTCGACCGCGGCATCACGCACTTCGACCTCGCGAACAACTACGGGCCGCCCTACGGTTCGGCCGAGGAGAACTTCGGTCGCGTCATGGCGACCGATCTCGCCGCCTACCGCGACGAGCTGATCATCTCCACGAAGGCGGGCTGGGACATGTGGCCGGGCCCATACGGCGGCATCGGCGGCAGCCGCAAGTACCTCATCGCCAGCCTCGACCAGTCGCTGAAGCGCATGGGGCTGGATTACGTCGACATCTTCTACTCGCACCGCGTCGATCCGGACACGCCGCTGGAAGAGACGATGGGCGCGCTGGCGCACATCCATCGCCAGGGCAAGGCGCTCTACGTCGGCATCTCGAGCTATTCGCCGGAGCTGACGCGCAAGGCCGCCGCGATCCTCGCCGAGGAACGCGTGCCGCTGTTCATTCACCAGCCGAACTATTCGATGTTCAACCGCTGGATCGAGGACGGCCTGCTCGACACGCTCGAAGACCTCGGTACGGGGTGCATCGCGTTCTCGCCGCTCGCGCAGGGCCTGCTCACGTCGAAGTACCTCAAGGGCGTCCCCAGCGACGCACGCGTCACGCGCGACGGCTCGCTCGGCAAGAGCCAGCTCAACGAGACGAACCTGGAGCGCGTTCGCGCCCTGAACGCCATCGCCGAGCGTCGCGGCCAGACGCTGGCGCAGATGGCCATCGCGTGGGTGCTTCGCGATCCGCGCGTGACGTCGGCCCTGATCGGCGCGCGCACGGTCGAGCAGCTCGACGATTCGCTCGGCGCGCTGCGCGGCCTCGCCTTCACGGCGGAGGAACTGGCGGAGATCGACCGCTACGCGAGCGACGGCGGCACCGACCTCTGGCGCGAATCGGCGAAGCTCTGAGGCCGTAGGAGCGCACCTGGGCGCGATGGAGGCCGAGGGAGCGCCCGATCGCGCCCAGGTGCGCTCCTACCGGGGCCGGCCGGCCCGCTTGCGCAGTTCGCTGACGGGCAGGCCATGCCAGCCCCAGTTGTCGAGGTCCACTTCCTCGATCACCACGAACGTGCTGTCGAACGGCTTGCCCATCACGTCGAGCAGGAGCTGGCTCACGCCCTGGATGAGGGCCGCCTTCTGCTCGGCCGTGGTGCTCGTGGCACCGGGGGCCGTCCCTTCGCGTGTCACCTGAATCGTCACGATGGGCATCGCACGCACTCCTTACCAGCGGCCGGCATGCTGCCCGCCATCCACGTTGAGGATCTCGCCGGTGACGAACCGGGCGCGTTCCAGGTAGAGGATCGCGTCGACTACATCGGCGATCTCGCCCAGCCTGCCCACCGGATGCAGGCCGGCGAGGAATTCCAGCGAATCGTTCGCATGCATCGGCGTGCTGATGATGCCCGGCGCGACGGCGTTCACGCGTATGCCCGACCTGGCGTACTCGATGGCAAGGCCCCTCGTGATGGCGGCGAGGCCCCCCTTGGTCAGCGACGCGAGCCCGCTGGGTACGCCTGCGATGGGTTGATCGACGATCGTCGTGGTGATCTGCACGATGTGGCCCGAGCCCTGTCGCAGCATCTGTTGCGCGACGAACTGCGTGATGTGGAAGAACCCCGCCAGGTTGACGTCGACGGCGTTGCGGAAATCCTCTTCGGTGAAGTCGACGAACGGCTTCGAAAGGAAGATGCCGGCGTTGTTGATCAGCGTGTCGACGCGGCCGAAGCGTTCGATCGCGGTCGTGGCGACCTGTGCCGCCACGTTGCGATCGGCGATGCTGCCGGCGACCGTCACCAGGTCGTCGTCGGTGGACGGACGGATGCCGCGCGAGTTGGCGACCACGGCGAAGCCGAGTCGGCGATACGCCTCGACGATTCCCGCGCCGATGCCCTGCGACGCGCCGGTGACCACGGCGACCTTGCGTTGCGATTCCACGGTGGTTGTCCCGTCAGCCTGCCTCCCGATGCTAGGCCTGGCGTACGTGCGGGGATTGCCGTTTTCTGCGCTGCCGGTCACTTCGAGACGCAGCCGCGCAGCAGGGGGCGGTCCGGGTCCTTGCGGGTGTCGTAGTAGTCGCCCTGGCGGCCCTTGCTCCACCACGTGACGAAGCCCGACTGGTATCGCACGCCATCGGCGGACGCCGTGGCGACGAGCAGCTGCGGTACGCGGTCCACCGGCAGCAACGCGAAACTCTGGCCGTTGCTGCCGTTGAAGTACGTCACACGGAAGGATTTGCCTCCGGGACAGCGGTACATCGCTTCGACGGGCGGGCCGACCTGAACCTGGGGCACGTGGAGCGCCGCGGCGACCGCGGGCGGGCACAGCGGCAGGCAGAGCGCCCACAGGCCGGCAAGCGGATGGCGGCGGTAACCGGGCTTCTTCGTCGTCACGGCAGGTACCTCGATGGGGTGGGCGTCGGGGACGAGCGGTTCATGGCGTTGTACACCAGCGCGTGCCGCGACAGGGTCCCGGTCGCCGATAGCGTGTAAAATGGCGGTTTTTCAGCCAGTCTCATCGTGCAAGCAACTCGTCGGACGACCGTCCGCGGGCCGACGTTCATCCGCCTCCTGGCGCGCCTCGCGGACGTCGACGCCCCACAATCGAGCCAGTCGTTGCCGGACCACCTCAGCGGGTGGCTGAACTGGACGCAGGCGATCGCCCTGTCGACGGCGCTCGACGGGCGGTTGCCCGAGCCAGACGACGAGGCACCGGCCTTCGAGGACGGCCCGGCGGCCGAATGCGCGCGCCTGCGCGAGGCCCTGGCCGAGACGATCGCCAACGCGCGTGAGCTGGTGCCTTCGGCCCAGCGCGAGCCGGCGCAGGTGCCTCCCGTGGAGGGCTGGGTGCCGCCGCCGCCCGACTATGCGCCCTACCGGCAGCGCTACCTCACGCTGCAGCGCGCCATGCAGGGCACCACCGGCCGCCTGCGGGGCGAACTGCGCGATCTCCTCGGCCGGGCGTCCGAGGACATGGCACGGCTGGCGGAGCTCGATGCCGTGATGGAGCTGGCCCTGAGCCCGCGCGAGCAGCGTCTCCTGGGCACGGTGCCCGGCCTGCTGGAAACCCATTTCGAACGCCTCCGTCGCGCGCACGCGGACGAGGGCTCGCCGGATGCTCCGGCCACGGCCACGCACGATGCGTGGCTCGACATCTTTCGCAAGGACATGCAGAGCGTCCTGCTCGCCGAACTGGACGTTCGTTTTCAACCGGTCGAAGGCCTGCTTGCGGCGCTCCGCGCCCGCTAACCGAGAAATCATGTTCAGGAATCTCCTCTATCTCTTCGTGTTCGTCGTGGGCCTCGCGGTCGTCGCCTGGATCGGCACCGGCTATGTCGGCAGCAATCCGCTCGGCGCGGCGATCGCGGCGTTGATCGGCGTCTGCTACGTCGCGGGCGCGCTCGAACTCTTCCGTTACCGTCAGGCGACGGGTTCGCTGGGCGCGGCCGTCGGCGAGCTGTCCGGCGAGCCGCCCTCGCTCGCCGCCTGGGTCGGCCGCCTGCATCCCGCGCTGCGCCAGACGGTGCGCCTGCGCGTGGAGGGCGAGCGCGTCGCGCTGCCGCCGCCGGTGCTCACCCCTTACCTCGTGGGCCTGCTGGTGTTGCTGGGCATGCTCGGCACGCTGCTGGGCATGATGGCCACGCTGCACGGCACGGGCCTGGCGCTCGAGAGCGCCACCGACCTGCAGGCGATCCGCAACTCGCTCGCCGCGCCGGTCAAGGGCCTCGGCTTCGCGTTCGGCACCTCCATCGCGGGCGTCGCCAGTTCCGCGATGCTCGGACTCCTTTCCGCGCTGTGCCGCCGCGAACGCGTCGCCGTGGTGCAGCAGCTCGACGCCGCGATCGCCACCACGCTGCGCGTGCATTCCCGCGCGCACCAGCGCGAGGAATCGTTCCGCCTGCTGCAGCGGCAGAGCGAAGCGATGCCGGCACTCGTCGATCGCCTGCAGGCGATGATCGAAGCGATCGAACGCCAGGGCACCGTGGCCGGCGAGCGTCAGCTCGCCAGCCAGGAGACGTTCCAGGCGAAGACCGAAGCGATCCACCAGCGACTCGCCGCGGCCGTGGAGCAGTCGCTTCGCGAGAGCGTCGTCGAGAGCGCCCGTGCCGCGGGTGCAGCCTTCCAGCCGGTGGTCGACACCACCATGGCCGCGCTGGCGCGCGAGACCACCGCGTTGCACGAGGCGATCAACGCGTCCGTGAAGCAACAACTCGAAGGCCTTTCCACCGGTTTCGAAGCCGCCGCGACGCAGGTGTCGTCGATCTGGACCGACGCGTTGGCCGCCCAACGCGCGGCGAACGACGACCTCGTCCGGCAGCAGCGCGACAGCCACGAAGCCCTGACCCGCGAGCTCGCCGGCACGCTGGAGGCGTTCGGCACGACGTTCGGTCAGCGTTCCGCGACGCTCGTCGACAACGTGACCTCGCGCCTGGACGCCACGGGCGCGGCGATCGCCGAGGGCTGGGGTGCCGCGCTGTCGCAGCAGCAGGCGGCAAACCGCGATGCCGCGGAACGCACCGAACAGGCGCTGGCGCAGGCGGCGGCGACGTTCGAACGACATGCCGCGTCGCTCGTCGAGAAGGTCGACGCGACGCAGCTCGCGTTGCAGGAAACGCTGCAGGCGCGCGACGACGCGCGTCTCGACGCATGGACGGGGGCGCTCACCCGCATGGGCGACACGCTGGGCGAGCAGTGGGTCGCCACGGGCGATGCGACGGTCGCGCGCCAGCAGGCGATCTGCGACGTGTTCGAGTCCACGGCGAAGCAGGTCGCCGCGCAGGCGCAGGCCAGCGCGAGCCAGACAATCGCCGAGATCTCGCGTCTCCTGGACGCGGCGTCGGAAGCGCCGAAGGTGGCGGCCGAGGTCGTCGCCGAGCTGCGCCAGAAACTCTCCGACAGCATGCTGCGCGACACGGCGATGCTCGAGGAGCGCACGCGCCTGCTCGCGACGCTCGAAACCCTCCTCGATGCCGTGAACCACGCCTCCACCGAGCAGCGCACGGCGGTGGATGCACTCGTCGCGCAATCGGCGGAGCTGCTGGATCGTGTCGGCACGCGCTTCACCGATCACATCGAAGCCCAGACCGGCAAGCTCGAAACCGTGGCGGCGCAGGTGAGCGAAGGCGCATCGGGCATCGCCGGCCTCGGCGAAGCGCTCGGCGCGGCGGTGGCCTCGTTCGGAGAAGCAAACGGCGTGCTCACCGAGCACCTGCAGCAGGTCGCCTCCGCCCTCGACAAGTCGATGGCCCGCAGCGACGAGCAGCTGGCGTACTACGTGGCCCAGGCGCGCGAGGTCGTCGACCTCAGCATGCTTTCGCAGAAGCAGATCGTCGAAGACCTGCAACGCCTCGCCAGCCAGCGCGATCGCGCCGGAGCCGGCGCGGCATGAGCGACGAGCTGGAATTCGAGAACGAATCCGGTACGCCGATCTGGGCCGCCTTCGGCGACCTGATGTCCGTGCTGCTTGGCGCGTTCGTGCTGATCCTCGTCGGCGTCATCGGGATGCAGCTCGCGCTGTCGAGCCGTCTCGACGAAGAGGTGAAGCACCGGCAGGCCGAGGAGCAGCGGCGCACGACGCTCGAGCAGGCGCTTGCCGTGCCGCTCGCGGCGGGGCGCGTGACGCTGGTCAACGGACGCATCGGTATCCGCGGCAGCGTGCTTTTCGCGCTCAACTCCGACCAGCTGCAGCCGGAGGGCCGCGAGTTGCTGAAGACGCTCGCGGGGCCGTTGTCGAGTTATCTCGCGTCGCGCGGCGAACTGCTGATGGTCAGCGGCTTCACCGACGACCAGCAGGTGCACGACGGCAACCGCCGGTTCGCCGACAACTGGGAGCTCTCGGCGGAGCGCGCGTTGACGGTCACGCGCACGTTGATCGACGACGGTGTGCCCGCGTCGTCCGTGTTCGCCGCCGCCTTCGGCGCCGAGCAGCCGGTCGGTTCCAACGCGGACGAAGAAGGCCGTGCGAAGAACCGCCGCGTCGAACTCGCGCCGGTGCCGAAGTCCTCCAGCACCGGTCCGGCGGCGCATGGCCCGTAAGCGCCGCGACGACGATGCGAAGCAGGTCCCGGTGGCGACGTCCGCCGCGGGCGGCCTGCGTCAGCTCGTCGACGAACTCTCCGCGCGCGCGGCGGCGCGCGACGCGGCGGCGCCGGTGCCGTATCCCGAGCTTGGTGTCCTCGACGCGTTTCGCGCGCTCTGGTCGAGCGTGCGCACCGAAAGCCAGATGCGCGAATCCCTCGCGTATACGGCCGACGACGCCGGCCCGTTGAACTCCAGTGCCCTCGTGCATCGTTCGATCGCGCTGATGCGCGAAACGTCGCCGGGCTACCTTCAGCACTTCCTGTCGTACGTCGACGGACTGGCCTGGATGGAGCGTCTCGGCGCCTCCCGAAGCGACGGTCCGAAGGGCGCGCAGCAGCCCGCGACGATCGGCAAACGCACCCGAGTGAAGCCTCGCGCGCGCAAGTGAGTGCACGCGGCGATGCTTTCGTCCAAGCCGCGATGGAATCGTCCCACGACCACCCTTTCGTAGGGTTGCATGGCACGCGCGTTCTTCCGATAGTTCCCCGTCTTCGTTGACGAAAGGCCGGGAAGCGACACATGGGCACCATCTCCGACGACGTGCAGGTGGAGGGTGCCGAGGTGGTCTTCGGCCCGTTCCGGCTGTTGCCGGTCGAGCGACGGCTGCTGCGCGATGGCCAGCCGGTCGACATCGGCGGCCGGGCGCTGGACCTTCTCGTCGCGCTCGTCGAGCGTCCGGGCCGCGTACTGACGAAGCGCGACATCATCCGGCGCGTCTGGCCCGACGTGGTCGTCGAGGAAGGCAGCCTGCGCTTCCACATGACATCGTTGCGCAAGATCCTCGGTGACGGCGAGGCCGGGGCCCGCTACATCGCCACGCAGGTGGGCGTCGGTTACGCGTTCGTCGCGCCCGTGCAGCGCGTCTTCGCCGAAGCGTCCATGCCTCTGGCCACGCCGGTGCATGGCGGTCTCGTCGCGGGCGCCGGACGGCTGCCGCGTCGCGCGCGGCTGATCGGTCGCGCGAACGACGTCGCGCGCGTGCTCGACCGCCTCGGAACATCGGTGCTCTACACGATCGCCGGCGCCGGCGGGGTCGGCAAGACGAGCCTCGCCGTCGAAGTGGGACACCGGCTCGTCGACGAAGGCCGCACCGTGCGCTTCGTGGATCTCGCGCAGGTCGAGGATCCCGCGCTCGTTCCCTTCGCGCTCGCGAGCGCCCTCGAGATACCGGTGCAAACCGACGATCCGGTGAGCGTCCTCATCGCGCACCTGCGCGCCTCGACGCTCCTGATCGTCGTGGACAACTGCGAGCACGTCGTCGACGCCGCATCGGTGACGCTGGAACGCGTACGATCGTCGGCGCCCGGCGTCGGCATCCTCGCCACCAGTCGCGAGCCGCTGCGCGCGACCGACGAGCACGTGCACTGGCTCGACCCGCTCGCCTTTCCCGCGGAAGGGGACGGCGTTCCGGACGACCTGCTCGCCTTTCCCGCCATGGAGCTCTTCATCGAGCGCGCGCGGGCGGGTAGCGCGATGCCCGAGCCGGGCCCTGAAGATCGACGCCTGATCGCCGACATCTGCCGGCGACTCGACGGCATGGCGCTGCCCATCGAACTGGCGGCGCTGCGCGTGGGCACGCATGGGGTCGCGGCGACGCACGCCATGCTCGGCGAGCGTTTCAGCCTCGGCTGGTCCGGCCGGCGTACGGCGGTACCGCGGCAGCAGACGTTGCGCGCGACCCTGGACTGGAGTTACGAGCTGCTCTCCACCGCCGAGCGGCTCGCCTTCGATCGGCTGTCGGTGTTCGTCGGCCCGTTTTCCTTCGACGCGACCGCGCATGTCCTCGCCGACGCGCGCATGGACGCGGACACCGCGATCGCGACCCTCGACGCCCTCGCGGCCAAGGGCCTCGTGGCCGTGGATCGCGGCGTCGCGGCCGGCTCGTTCCGCTTGCTGGAAATGACCCGAGCTTACGCGCGCGAGCGCATGGCACGGCACGGCGACGCGGAGGTGCGCGCACTGCAGCGCCGGCACGCGGCGTACTTCCTGCGTGTGCTCGACTCGCTCGGCGAAACGGGCGAGGAAGCGGTGCGCGAGTCGATGCGGCTCAGTTGCCAGTTCGGCAACGTGCGCAGCGCGCTGGAATGGAGCTTCGGCCCGCAGGGCGAAAGCACCATCGCCATCCCCCTCGCCACCGTCAGCTCGCGGCTTTTCCTGCGCTTCTCGTTCATGGCGGAATGCCGCACGTGGTGCGAGCGCGCGCTGAACCTCCTCGGGATGCCGTACGTGGGCACGGCGGTGGAGTTCGAGTTGCAGGCCGCGCTCGGACTCGTGCGCATGTTCACGCTCGGCAATACCGATGCGACGGGAGTCGCCCTGCGCCGTGCGCTCGAGATCGCCCAGGCACTGGACCGTCCCTGGGACCAGCTGCGCATCCTCGGCCGGCTGCAGATCTACGAGGAACGCCTCGGCGACTTCGCGGCGTCGCTCGCGTGGGCCGAACTCGCCACCGAGGTCGGCCGCGCGATCGACGAACCGGAGGCCATCGCGGTCGCGGCGTCGCTCGCCGGCGTGTCGCAGCACCTGCTGGGCGACCAGGCGGCCGCACGGCGCTCGCTCGAGCTTTCGCTGCGCTACAGCCTGCCCTCCGAGCTCAGTCGCACGATCCACTACG
>Ga0006562J51391_1008496_pt1 | contig 16204 bp, 12 predicted proteins | sample Ararhi6_input_d2_FD_51391 | JGI IMG/M metagenome (IMG submission 51391) | reverse complement strand
TGCCTTTGTTACAATCCACGAATGTGCATTTATCCATTTTAAAATTTTCCTGTACCCATTTAAAATCATTTGAGAAAATAAAAAAATGAGGATTTACTACTAATTCATTTATCTTATTTATAGCTACTTCAAAATATTCTTTTGTACAAACTGAACCGTACATTTCAAAATTAATTCCTTTCATGTAATCACCTCGCCTAACGTGGAGAGAAACACTGTTAGAATTCTTAATTTCGCGCAAAATATTTAAATTAACTTTATCCTCAACTTCAAGTTTAAAAATATCCAAAACCTCTTCCCTATTAGAATTGAAATATTTTTCTGAATGCCATCCTCCATATAGAAAACGAATGCCTATTGAAGGTTTCAAAAGCGTTTGATCAAAATCATAATTCTCCTTTTCCTCTACCAAACGAATACCTATTAAACTAAGTAATTTCAAAATGGGTCTCGTTAAAAAAGGATACTTTTTTACCCATAAAAGCTTAAATAAGAAAAATAAAATAGAATTAACGAAAGTATCGTAATACTTTACACCAAAAACCCTTTCTAACTCATATCCATTATGAATGGAATGCGATCGCTTATCAAACAGGAAACGAGTCGATGGGTTAATCTTCTTTTTTTGTAAATAAAATGCGTATTGAGACATTTGATTTCCCAAACCATTAAAAATCAAAACTACATCCATTCTTTAAATTTATTCTATGCTTTAATATTTTACCTGCCTCCAAAAAAATCTTGTTGATTATTTTAAAGTGATTTGGAAAATTGTAAAAAATAAGACAATATCAATATTACCCGATAAGTTCACTAAATAATTTAATTCTAAATTTGGAGGTAAACTTGGATAATAACAAAAATTAAATATTCAGAAATAATAAAATTCCTAAGGACTCTTTTCCTCACTTCCGAAAACAACTAATACAATCGTTATACCTTTAACAACATCCAATAATTCATCATTTTTTTTACTTTCTTGCCCATAAAACCTTATTATTCTATTTAAATCAATACACAGCAATAAATCTTAACCATTTTTATAAAAAAGACAGCGTTATTAATTAAATAGTCATCTTTTCATTAATTTCAAATGAATCATTGAGCTTACTAAAAGTACCCTAGCCTCCTTGGAAAATAATAAAATCAATATACCATTTATCATAGCTACTAATGCAGAGTAAATCACAAATAAAATCCAATTATTAATTTGTGGCAAAAAGTAAATAATAATAAATGACATCGAAAAAATAATTAAGAAAAAGGAACCTCCAGAAAAAATGAAATTCAATATTTCTTTTCCTTTTAGTTCTATTTTATGTATTAATAATTTATTCAAAAAATAACCAATCAAAAATGTTGTGGATAAAAATTCAGCTATTGGCAATGCAATATACCCGATAACCTCTATTAAAGAAAAAATAATAATTAAACGTAACAGGCCACCAATTACATCATATAAGACTGTTTTTCCAAACACTCCCAAGGCATATAAATTAACACTTAAAAAATTAAATCGTGTATAAAATAACATATTAATACAAAGAAATAACGACAACATATTTCCTCCATATTTATCAGCGCCCAACAACAAGGAAACAAAACTTGAATTAAATACAAAACTTAAGGATAAGATAAAGACAGAAAAAATATTAAAAATGAAATAAATCTTAACAATATTGGTTTTTATGGCTTCTTTATTGCCAGATCCAACTATTTGAGAAATACTTGAAAAAATAGAGGACCCTACCGGTGCTAAAAAAGAATCACAAACTTGATAAATCCTTCCGGTAATAAAAAAGACCGCAGAAGCCGTTGGGTTGATAAAATTTGTAATTATTAGCAATTGACTATTAGTAACTAATGATTTCGCTACTCCTCCTCCAAACATAGGTAATACAGAATTGACCAGTATTCTACAGTTATCTTTATCTACTTGGATTCTAGGGATTTTTTCTTTTTTTAAAACTTTTATTAATGCTACTATTAATATAGAAACACCTACAAATGCCCTGACAAAAATACCTAAAGGAATAGCAACTACTCCTAACCCAAATTTTAATCCTAATAAGGTAACTACTATGCCAACTACTATTGAAATAAGATTTGCAAAACCACTTATACTCACTCGCAACAAAGCCTGAAATACAGAAGATACGTTGTGGAACAATATATTTAATCCTGCTCCGACGGCAGAAAGAAGAAAGGCGTATTGAATATTCTGGTATTCATTTGGCTCTGCCTTTACCCAATCTGATATAAAAGGGAAAAGCAATAATCCTATAGTAAACAATAACAGAAAAATAGAAACCGAAATAAAAAGTCCAGAACCTAAAATTCTTGAAAACTCTTTAAAATCTTTTCTCGCATAACATCCTGATAACTTTTGAGTCAACACAAATGACATTCCTCCTTCTAACAAACCTAGCATTGCTACTATATTACCCGAAGATAAAAAGGAACCATAGGTAGCAACTGAAAAATAGCTTAAGTATAAAGGAACTAATACTAATCCGTTTATAATAGCAAAAGATGCATTGGCATAATTAAAAAACAAATTTATTATTGAAGCCTTTGTTTTTGAAGTGGCTGATGTTTTCAAATTATTCTGTTTTTAATGAATAAGCGCCTATAAGTTTCGAATACAATTGATCTGGATTATTAACATCCAACAATGTATTATATCCATTCTCTGCAATACTTCTCCTCAATTCTTCATTTGTGTCCAATTCTAAAATCTCTTTAGCAAAAGAATCAACATCATTTGGTTCTACCACCAATGCATTGTAGCCATGCTTAAAAATATCTTTATGAACTCCTACATTAAAAACGACAATAGCCTTTTTCATTAACAAAGCCTCGCATAATGCATACTCTGTAGAAGTATTCCACAATGATGGCATTAATACAGCTTTAGAGTGCAATATAGCATCACTCAAACCATTAGTCCAATTGACACCATTAATTATTTCAATATTTTTTGATTTTGAAATAGTTAATGGCAATTCAGCCATAGGGTAAATTTTAAGCTTTTGTTTGGGTAATTTTTCAAAAACATCCAGCAATATACTTAATCCTTTATGCGAATTAGCCTGACCATAAAAAATAAAATAGTCATCGACTCTATCAGCCTGTTTGTCTAAAAATGTATAATCAAATGCAATGGGAAAGCTATAAATCTGATTTTTTTTTACTCCATACTTAGTCAATATTTGATCCAAGCCACTATTACTAGATAAAAAAAGATCCGCTTTTAAAGCTCTACTATGGGACACTCGTTTTTCAATCAAACTAGGGATAGCCTTTATCGGAACACAGCCTTTAGTGATCGCTTTTAAATAATTCCCATCGGCACATAATGTACATTGTTTACCTTCTCTAAATCCAAATCCTTGCGAACAATAAAAATGCATTGTCCAAGGTTGCAACACAACTTTTGCACCAAACGCTTTAGCATCCTTAATAAAAAGAGAAGGTTTTGTATGATCAAAAGAGGCAAAATGAACACTGTCAGGAGAAAAATTCTTAAGTATTTTAGAAAATGATTTTACTTCAGCATCTCTAAAAAACAACCTTTTCATTCTATTCGTCAAACTTCTTCGTATAGGAAGGAACTCAATATCATTGTCTTTATAAAAACTACCTAATTCATAATCATCGCGCTTTTCAGACAAAACTACTAATTTAATCTGATTGCCATCTCTTTTAAGTATTTTTGTAATATATCTAACAACTCTTCCTCCAGACTCATGGATATGAGAGGACTCGCAAACTAATAAAATTTTCATTCCTATATCCTTATATCTTAATTAGATATTACATATCCCAATTAAACATTTATTAACATCTTTAAATTAGACAGTTGAATCATTATTATGAATTCAAATATTCTCTAATTACTGTTGCAATGTAATCATAATGAGACTCATTCAAACCTGGCCAAACACCTAACCAAAAGGATTGGTTCATAATTGTATCGGTATTGTTCAAATCACCCACAACTCTATGCTCGATATTAGCATAAGCTGGTTGTCTTAATAAGTTTCCTCCAAACAACAAACGGGTACCAATTTTTTTCTCTTCCAAATATTGAACCAACATATGACGGTCAGATGCATCCCCTTCTCTTAAAGTCAATAAAAAACCAAACCAAGAGGGCTCTGAATTAGGTGTTGGCTCTGGCAAAATAAACACCTCTTCAAACTCTTTCATTCGCTCATACAAAGCAGCATAATTTTCCTTGCGTTTTTGTACAAACTCATCAATCTTTTTAATTTGAGACACACCAAAAGCAGCCTGCATATCAGTAACTTTCAAATTGAACCCAATATGTGAATAGGTATATTTATGATCATATCCATATGGTAATGTCCCTAATTGCTGTCCAAAACGACATCCACAAGTATCGTCTTTTCCAGGCTCACAATAGCAGTCACGCCCCCAGTCTCTGAAACTTTCTGCAAGTTTTGATAAAATAGGATTATTAATTAAAACAGCTCCACCTTCACCCATAGTAATATGATGTGCTGGATAAAATGAAAATGTAGAAATATCACCAAATGTTCCTGTTTTCTTTCCATTATAAGTAGCTCCTAAAGAATCGCAATCATCCTCTACTACCCACAGATTATATTTTTTAGCCACGCGCATTACTTCATCTAAATCAAAAGGATTACCAAGAGAATGGGCAATCATAATGGCTTTTGTCTTTGGGCTTACTGCTGCTTCAATCATATCTGCTTTTACATTATGAGTTGCTATATCAACATCAATAAAGACAGGGATAGCACCAAATTGTATGATTGGATTTACTGTAGTTGGAAAACCTGCCGCAACCGTAATTACTTCATCACCCGGCTTAATAGCTCGCTCTCCCAATTTTGGCGAAGTCAAAGCGTAAAATGCAACTAAATTTGCCGAAGACCCAGAGTTTACCAATAAAGATCTATGTGCTCCAAAATAGGCGGCAAAATCTGCTTCAAATTTATTAGCGAAACGACCAGCTGTCAGCCACCCGTCAAGTGCTGCATCAACTCCCATCAAAACATCTTCTTCATCAAGTACTTTTCCTGTAACTGGGATATAATTTTCTCCTGGTACAATTATCTGAGTCGTTTTTACTTTCGCTATTGCCCTTAAACCATCTTGTAGAAAAGGATCTTGTATATTTTTTAACATATCAAAAAATTATTTTTTATCTTATTTTAATTCTAATTCTATCACTTTACTTATCGCTGTTTGCAAATCATAATTTGGTTTCCAACCTAATTTATACAAGGGTTCGATATTTGCAACTGAACACTGTATCTCACCAATTTTACTTGAAATTGCTCCAAAGACCAACTTCGATTTTGATTTTGATTGTTTTGCCATTAATTCAACAAATACTCGAACAGAAACTGATTCTCCTCTTCCTACTTCAAATTCTGTCAAATTATCAATAGAATCAATATTTTTAAGTACTCTAAAATAAGCCTCTACAACATCCTCTACATAAATAAAATCTCTTTTTTGCATTCCATCTGTTAATAGAACTTCATTCTCTGATTTTAATAACTTATGTAAAATATCTGTCACAAACTTATTTTTAGAATCAAATTCTCCAAAGATATGCTCCAATCTTAAATTTACAGCTTTAAATCCTTCTTTTTCCAAAAATAAATAATCTAAAAAATATTTCTTAGAGTTTGTATATTGGCTCAAATAAGAGGAATCTGAAAACTCCGGCTTTCCAAAAAAAGTATCTGAATTAATAAATTTCTTTAATCCCTTTCCCAAGCCACTTTCAATTAATTTAATTGGAAAAATAAGATTTGCCATTAAAACATTTGAAGTATTCAAATTTCTTCCATATTCAGTTGCAGTATGAATAATTGTATCTATCTTAAATCTTTCAAATAATTCATCTAAATTATTTAGTTTTTCATCAATATAAAATAATTTAAAAACACCATTAACATTCTGAATCCTTGACAGATTAGACTCCTTACGAACCAAAACAACAACATTGTACCCTTCATCAACTATTTTTTTTAAAATTTTGCTTCCTAAAAAACCAGTTGCACCAGTTAGTAAAATATTATTCATACAAAAAAGTTCTGATCTGCCCAACTGTAAAGTCAGTAATGTTCTTTTTGTTTGAATTAAACTCATTATACCAGTCCATAGTCATGCTAACTGCTTTTTTAGCATTCCATTTTGGTTGCCATTTTAATTCAGAAATTGCTTTACTTATATCTAACTTAAGTAATCCAGCTTCGTGGAGCTGATCATCAAATACTTCAATAGTATATCCTCCTTTACCCCAGCTTTGAATTGCTAAATTAAGCATATCTTCAACTGGAAGAGCATCTTCTAAATGAGGGCCAAAATTATAAGCATAATTAAATTGTAGTGGATTTTCAGATAGATTTGCACCTAATAGTAAATATCCCACCACTGGCTCTAAGACATGTTGCCAAGGTCTCACTGATTTAGGATTTCTTATTTTAACTTTTGCATCAACAGCAAAAGCTTTAGCGATATCTGGAATAAGTCTGTCTTTTGACCAGTCGCCTCCACCAATAACATTACCTGCTCTCGCAACAGCAATACCTTTTTTATGCACATTGTACGTTTTGTTATTAAAAAAAGAATTTTTATAAGAATCAATAACTAACTCTGTACATGCTTTACTAGCACTATATGGATCATAACCTCCTAAGCGATCATTTTCACGGTAAGGATAAATCCATTCATTATTTTGATACACTTTGTCAGTAGTAACCAATACTACATCACACTTTTTTTCCAGCAAACGAACTGCATCCAAAACATTAGCAGTGCCTATTGCGTTTACCTCAAAAGTTTCAGCTGGAATATCATACGATAAACGGACTAATGGCTGGGCTGCTAAGTGAAATACAAAATCTGGTTGAAAATCTATTATTTCTTTTTCTAATCTCTTTTTATCACGTAGATCAGCAATGACAGAATCACAGATTTCTTCACCATTAATTAGATAAAACAAATCATCTTTTGTTTGTGGCTCTAATGCATAACCTTTAATTTCAGCACCTAGCATTTCTAAGGTCTTTAACATCCAAGCCCCTTTAAAACCGGTATGACCAGTTAAAAAAACTTTCTTCCCTTTATACGATTCTTCTAATTTTTTTAACAATGAATTTACCATGTTTTCCATTTTGCATTTCCAGTACTCCACATTGCTTCAAGTTCTACTCTATCTCTCAATGCATCCATACATTTCCAAAAGCCATTATGTTTGTAAGCTGCTAATTGTTGATCTTTTGCAATAGCTCCTAATGGTTCTTTCTCCCATTGAATATCTTCAACATCATTTTCTAAATATTTAAATATACCTGGTTCCAAAACAAAAAAACCACCATTTATCCACATACCATCACCAGCCGGTTTTTCAATAAAACTATCAACTTCTCCATTATTGCCTATTTCTAAATTTCCAAATCTACCAGGAACTTGTACACTTGTTAAAGTTGCTAACCTGCCATGTGATTTGTGGAACTTAAGTAATTCTGATAAATTAACATCTGCAACTCCATCACCATAAGTCAGCATAAAGGTTTCATCTTTAACATATTTTTGAATACGTTTCAACCTTCCTGCCGTATTTGTATGTAAGCCTGTATCTATCAAAGTAACTTTAAAAGATTCTGTTTCAGAATAATGAACATTAATGTTATTGTTCGCCAATTCTATTGTAACATCAGAGTTATGCAAATAATAATTATAAAAATATTCTTTGATATAAGTTGCTTTATAACCTAAGCAAATTATAAATTCATTATAACCATGCTGTTCAAACATTTTCAAAATATGCCATAAAATAGGTTTACCTCCAATTTCCACCATTGGTTTAGGCCTAGCCTCAGTTTCTTCCATAAGGCGAGTTCCAAAACCACCCGCAAAAATTACTACTTTCATTATTTTATATTTTTATTATTATTGTATTTCAACACAAACATTACTTGTCACTGGGTAACTGCAACATAATAAATACTCATTTTCATTCAGATCAGTTCTTGGCTTACTTAATCCAATCATTTTCAATTCTCCTGATTTAAGAGTTCCTTTACAAGTACTGCAATTTCCTGTTTGACAAGAATAGGGTAATTCTAATCCGCTTTCTAATGCTTCATCTAGTATAGAATTTCCTTTGTTAATTTTTATTTTATTTTCACTGCCTTGAAAATTTAATGTAATTTCCCGATCGTAAATATTTTTAAAATCATCTGGATTTTTAACAATTTCAAAGTCTTCAGAAAACAAGTTTTCCAAGTGACCGTCATAAAACAGCAATGATTCCTTAATTGTATTCTTAAGTCCTATCGGACCACATACATAATGCTTTATCGGATGATTAATCTTTTGCAGTAACTCATTAACAAAACTGGAATTAATTCTCCCTTTATAATAATGAGACTCATTATCAAAAAAATCCTCTTTGGAATAAAAATAATAAATCTTAAAATGTTCTGAATTTAGTAATCTAAGTTTTTCTAACTCATCATGAAAAATAATGGACTTTTTAGATTTGTTACCATAGACTAAGTAAATATCAAGATGTGACTGAGCATTTAACAAATACTTGATTATTGAGAAAAGTGGAGTAATACCACTTCCTACCCCCCAAAAAACAACCGATCTTACAGATCCATCTGCTTCGAATACAAAATCACCTAAGGGCTCTTGGACTTCAATAACATCATCAACTTTTACATTATCATTAATATAATTAGAAACAATACCTCCTTCTACTCTTTTTACTGTTACATTCAATGATGAATCTATTACCGGTGTTGAAGAAAAAGAATAAGGACGCAAATATCTTCTGCCATTAATTCTAAATTGAAGTGTAAGATATTGTCCCGCGATATATTTTATTTTTTTTAAACTTGGTTGTCTAAAACATAAAGTAACAGTGTCGTCGGTTTCTTTTCTAACTTCCTGAACTTTTAAAGTATAATTTTTCATTGTATTTGTCAAAACAAAATTAATTCATAATTTTTTTTAAAATTCGTCTGAAAATTAAATAAAAAAGTATTAAAAAACTGCCTACAAAACCTCCTATAACAAGACCTTTTAGCTTTCCAAATTTTTCTTTTGGCAATGGCAAAATCGGTCTATCTATAACTTGAATTAAAGGAGTTTCTTTGCGTAAAGTAACTTTTGCAAGTTCACTCTGTTTAACTAACTCAGTAAGAATAGCAGTATTAGCCTGAACATCGACTTGTCTACGTACAGAAGGAGCACGACGAACATTAAGTGCAGGATTCAAATTAAAAGTATTGTCATTGGCAACAGCGACGCCAGTAATAGCTCCATTAAGTTGACCACGGATTGAATCAACTTGGCGTTGTAAAATTGACATATTCAATCTTGCTTTTTTGCTCTTAGTTTCAACATAAAACATTCCTACTTGTTTAGTCAAAGCTTCACAAAAATATTTTGAAAACAATTCATTAGTTGACGAAACATCAATATTTATTATCGCTATCTTTTTATCTTTTTGTCCAACAGACAAGCCTGATTTAGATAAACTTTCATAAATCTTTCCTAATATACTATCTTGTGTTCGGGTATAGATTTTACGATTAGAATCAGGTAAAAATTCGATCTTCGAGAACTTTGGATCTTCTGACCAATTCTCTCTCCATTTATTGTTTTGGATATACATTTCTGCTAAAGAAATCTGCTTGCCATCTACAAGTACCGGAGATAATAGTGTTTTTTCAACCATAGATCTTGATTTAAACAATTCAGTTAAATTGGAACCAGTGAAAATTCCGCCACCACTTCCTCCTAAATCTAGTCCAAATGAACTTGCCAATCCCAAGGCTCCTCCTAATCCACTAGCTCCGCTTTTATCGTCTTCCAAGGCAAATGATAATGACGCTGTGTAAATTGGTTTTTTAATCAATGAATATGTCAATCCTATTGCACATCCAATGATACCTGCTAATAAAATGATTTTCCATTTCGACAGCAAATAATCATACCATTCTTTCGCTTTTTCTATAAGTTCTTTTAACGAAATTTCGTCATTTACAACATCCTTATTATCCATCATAAATTATTTAAAAGCAGTAACAATTAACAATGCTAAACTCGCAAATGCAGTTCCAAGTCCAGCCCATTCCCCTGCACTCATTTTCTTTCTTTCAGGTCTTTCAGGAACAACAATTTGAGAATCTGGCGTTACCTTAGGATAAGATCTAAAAAATAGAAATGAACCAGTAACAGCAGCTTTTCCATTTGGATAAATAATATAGGCCTTCTTTTTCCAACCTTTACTATCTACTCCCCCAACAGAATTTATGTAGTATTTAAAACCTTTTCCGCTTCTATAAGGTATCTCAGAAGTTAAAAGAACATTTCCTGTCACTTTTACTCCTTCATTATAAACTGCAACTTCAATCTCATCACCAGGAAATAGAGTAACATTTGAATAATGATTCTTATCTTTCACTATTTTTTCCCAGTTAACCGGAATAGTTGCATATTTTAATTCATCTCGAAGCTTTTTAGACAATTTAGAACTAAGTGTATCTTTATTTTTAAAATTTTGCTCTTCATTTAGAGATTCTTTTTTCTCTTTCTCTAAAGTTTCTTTTTTTTCAAGATTCAAATTAATACTCTCTAACTGCTCTATCTGCTCTTCTTTAATTGGTCTTTTTATTTTCATACCATCTAAATTAGCTATAGATGTTAATCCTCCAGCCCTCATTACAATATTATAAACTGTTTCTTTTTTATTCGCTAAAACATATTTACCTGGGTAAGTTACTGCACCGCTAACCTTAACCATTTCCGGCTTTTCGTAAACAGCCATCCTACGAATATTAATAACATCAAATGGTTTTAAAACGAAGTTTTTAATTTGTTCATTATTATCAGCTGTAATTTCAAGTTCAACTAATTCTATTCGTTTTGGATCAGCATCGTCTATTTCGTCAGATTTAACCATTCGGGCAATTTCTACCCTTTTTGAAGCTGAACCTGTTAATCCTCCAACCTGAACAACTAAATCATTTAATGTTAAATTTTCAAAATACTCGTATTCTCCAGGATTTTTCACTTCTCCATCAATTGTAATCTTATATTCCTCTCTAAAATCTAATATTGAGTAAACAGTTACAATATCTTCTCTTTTTAATTCTATATCAGCGTTTAAGTCTCCAGATAATGCAGTACTTAAATCTACATTTACAATTTCTGTAGTTAAATTTGTCTTTAATCGAATTATTCTAGCTCTTTTTGTATAAGCGTCTTCTTTTAGTCCCTCTGCTCTTGTAACAAGATCTGAAATACGCATTCCTTCACTATAAGAATAGTAATCAGGTCTAAAAACAGCACCTTCAATTTTAATTCTATTTTCGAATCGATTTAAAATTTTTGTAATTCTAAAAACATCCCCTGATTGTGGCTGATAAGTATTGTATTCACTTTCGTTTATATCATGTACTTTAAATTCTTTTCCTGTCTTTTGTAATACATTAACTGAAGCTGTATAGGCAAATTCATTAAATCCTGAAGCAAAGTTTAATAAATCGGAGAATTTTTCTCCTTTTTTCATTTCAAAAATTCCAGGGCGTTTTACTTCGCCTTCAACCGTTACTCTTTGACTATAAGCTGGTATTCTAATTACGTCATTTTCTTTTAGACTAACATTATCGGATTGGTCTCCTTTAACTAGAAATTTATAGATGTCAATGTTTCTATAAACTTTATTATTTCGGATTAATTCAATATTTCTGTAACTTCCGTTTTTACCTGGCCCTCCTGCTAAATGCAGAGCATTGTAAACTGTTGCCAAAGAAGAAATGGAATAATTACCCGGCTGCTTACCGCCAACAATAGTTACTTTTATTGTCCGTATTTGGCTTAGACTAATACTAACTTTTGACTGTCCAGAACGAACAGTACTATAAACTCTTGCTATAGCTGCTTTTATTTTTTGAGTAGCTGCTTCAATTGACATCCCTGAAACAGCAATTTGTCCTACATAATCAATTGTAATTTTACCTTCAACACTAACAGGTATGCTTGCATTATATTCTTGAACACCATATACACTAACTTGTAATTCATCCCCAGGTCCCAAAATATAGTTCATTGGGGTTGCCAATTTTAAATCCGGTTCAAAATTTAATGTAGGATTATCAAATAATTCTGAACCAAAAATTAAGGCATTGACAGAATCTTTAACTTTTTCATTTTTTATTTCTTCCTGTTTTCTTCCAGAATCTTTAGTTCCTGTTTTTGTTTTATTATCTTTTGCATCACCTTTAGAATTCTTCTTCTCAAATTCATTCAGTTTAATTCTTAGCTTATTAAATTCCGTTTGACTCATTCCTTTAGAAAGAACCATAGGCTCTACTTGCTCAATACTAGCATTATTACTTTTCAATTGAGCACTTATTTTAGCCAAATCATCATCAGATAAATAATCTACTTTTATTGTACTTAAATCTTTAGATTTAAGAATATCTTGCGCATGTACATTGAAAGATAATAGAAAAGTAAAAAATAGAATAAGAACGTATATTGTTTTTTTCATGTGTCTTTAATTTAATCTTAAGAACTAAGTTTAATTAAAATTATTTTTTTATGAATATTGTTTTTGGTAATACTCTTTATAAGATCCTGACGTTACATTTTGCAGCCAATCTTCGTTATCAAGATACCAATTTATTGTTTTTTCTAAGCCCTCTTCAAAAGTAACCGATGGTTTCCAGCCTAATTCTTTATTTATTTTTGAAGCATCAATTGCATATCGTAAATCGTGACCAGGTCTATCTTTAACATAGGTTATCAAATTTTGAGAAGTTCCATTTTCTCTTCCTAATTTTTGATCCATTATTTGGCAAAGAAGTTTTACCAAATCAATATTCTTCCATTCATTAAAACCTCCAATATTATAAGTTTCATGATTTTTCCCTTCATGAAAAACTAAATCTATAGCAATAGCATGATCTTCTACAAATAACCAATCACGCGTATAATTTCCATCTCCATAAACGGGCAGAGGCTTGTTATTTATAATATTATTTATAAAGAGAGGGATCAATTTTTCAGGAAAATGATAAGATCCGTAGTTATTCGAACAGTTTGTCAAAACGTAAGGCAATCCATAAGTTTCTCCATAAGCTCTAACAAAATGATCTGAACTCGCTTTTGATGCAGAATATGGGGAATTTGGGTCGTAAGGTGTTGTTTCTGTAAACAAACCTTCCGTACCTAATGAACCATAAACTTCATCTGTACTGATATGATAGAATCGCTTTCCTTCAAAGTTTCCTTTCCATTGATTTTTTGCAGCATTTAACAAGTTCATTGTTCCTATTACATTTGTTTTAACAAATGCTAAAGGGTCTTCAATAGAACGGTCAACATGTGATTCGGCAGCTAAATGAAGAACACCATCAAAATTATGCATGGCAAACAGCTCGTTTATAAAATCTTCATTTACGATATCTCCTTTTACAAAAGTATAATTTGATTTATTTTCAATATCTTTTATATTTTCTAAATTTCCAGCGTATGTTAATGCATCCAAATTATAAATTTGGTATTCCGGATACCTATTAACAAAGCGTCTTACTACGTGCGAACCAATAAAACCAGCTCCGCCAGTTACAAGAATTTTTTTCATTTTAAACTTCAATTAATTTAATAAGTCTGAATTCTGCTTTTCTAACGCACTGTATATATCTTTTACATCTTGTGAATTTTCTTTTTGCAAAATTAAATTAGCTGTATTTGTATGTACAAATATTGTGTCCTTTAACCCTAAAAAAGTTGTATGACTGTCACATCCAATTACCATATTGCCATTTGAATCTATTGGATGCCCTTTAGAAACCAAATATTCATATACAGATTCGAATGATCCTAAATCTGACCAAGAGAAAGAAGCTGGAACAACTTTTATCTTTTTACTTCTTTCCATCACAGCATAATCAATACTAATAGAAGGAATTTCCATAGATAAATCTAAATCCAAGAATCCCTCTTTATTTACTTCCCAGACTATTTTTGATTTCTCATATACATCTGGTTGAAATTGTTTTAATTCTTCTAAAAGCACACTTGCTTTAAAACAAAACATTCCACTATTCCATAAAAAATTACCTTTCGCAATAAATTCTTTTGCTGTGGTTTCATTTGGTTTTTCGCGAAATGAAATAACATTATCTCCTTCTGCTTCAATATAACCATAACCTGTTTCTGGTTTTGTTGGTATGATCCCGAAAGTCACAATAAATCCATCACTTGCTTTAGCTATAGCATCATTTATCGCTTGATTGTAGTTCTCCATTTTATCTATAATATGATCAGAAGGAGTGATAATTAAAATGTCATCTGGTTCAGATGCAAGTGCTGCAAATGCTATTGCCGCTGCAGTATTCCTAGGTGTAGCTTCAATAATATTTATGTAAGAAGTACTTGTTTTTTCCATTACTTTTCCACTCAACTGATGATTATCAACATTTCCTACAACCATTACTTTATTTGCCAAATGACTGTTTCTTTCAACTGTCATTTCAAATAAAGACTTTCCTTCAAATATTTCAAGATATTGTTTCGGTCTACTTTTACGTGAAAGCGGCCATAGACGACTCCCTACACCACCCGTTAAAATTACATGTATAATCGAACTTTGTTTTCCCATTTAATATAAAAATAAATTAAAAAAAAGAGTTTATAAAATTACAACCTATTATCAGCTATTGTTCCTAAAACTCCCTTAACATCATATAATAAACTATTTTCTTTCTGAAACTCTGAAAAATTTAATTTCAAAAACTCTTTGTGTGATACTCCTAAAACTATAGCATCAAATTTTTCTGTTGGCAAAGAATTTATAGTTTCTAGTTTGTACTCTTTTTTAACCTCTTCAACATTGGCTAAAGGATCATAAATTGTAACTACTATTCCGTATTCTTGTAATGCTTTTATTACATCAACTATTTTGGTGTTTCTTACATCCGGACAGTTCTCTTTAAATGTAATGCCAAGCATTAATAAAGTGGCACCATTAACTGAAACCCCTTTTTTAATCATTAACTTCACGATTTGTGAAGCTACATACTCTCCCATACTGTCGTTCAGACGTCTTCCAGCCAGAATTATTTCGGGATGGTATCCGAATTCCTGTGCTCTTTGTGCTAGGTAATATGGATCTACACCTATACAGTGTCCGCCTACAAGACCAGGCTTAAATGGCAGGAAATTCCATTTTGTAGCTGCGGCAGTTAAGACCTCTTGCGTATCGATATTCATTAAATTGAAAATCTTTGCTAATTCGTTCACAAAGGCAATATTGATATCTCGCTGAGAATTCTCAATTACTTTTGCAGCCTCTGCTACTTTTATCGATGGAGCTAAATGTGTACCAGCAATTATAACTGATTTGTATAATGCATCTACTTTTAATCCTATTTCAGGAGTTGAACCCGAAGTAACTTTCAAAATTTTCTCTACAGTATGCTCTTTATCTCCAGGATTGATTCTTTCAGGGGAATATCCTGCGAAAAAATCTTCATTAAATTTTAAACCTGAAACTTTTTCCAGAACTGGAACACATTGTTCTTCTGTAACACCAGGATAGACCGTCGATTCATAAATCACGACATCTCCTTTTTTAAGTATTTTCCCAACAGATTCACTGGATTTATATAAAGGTGTTAAATCAGGTCGATTATTTTTATCGACTGGAGTAGGAACTGTAACAATGAAGTAATTACAAGCCGCAATATCTTCAAGAACATTTGTACAGTATAATCCTATTTCGCTATTTGAGTTATCGACTAAAACAGCTTTTAATGTTTCTTGATCGACTTCTAATGTTGTATCAAATCCAGAATTTAAACTATTAACTCTAGTTTCATTTATATCGAACCCAATAACTGAATATTTTGTTGCGAATAATCTTGCTAAAGGCAAACCAACATAACCTAAACCAATAACAGCTATTTTTATGTTTTGTTCCAATTTCATTAATTATTTTTTATAATTTCATTCATTTCAACTCACGGCTTCGCCCTTCTGAGTCACAAAAAATTGCCTCAGATGCCTTAAAATCATTTTCGGCAAATATAACATATTCACATTACTTAATCAATACGGTTTCTCGTATTACTAAAAAGAAATCGTGTTAATTTTTTGCAAAAAAAACAAACCA
>Ga0006562J51391_1022178_pt1 | contig 16270 bp, 14 predicted proteins | sample Ararhi6_input_d2_FD_51391 | JGI IMG/M metagenome (IMG submission 51391) | reverse complement strand
GCAGCAGGTGGCCCGACGAGACGGTCTCGCCGACGCTCGCGTTGATGCCGGAGACGGTGCCGTCCTTGTGGGCGGTCAGCGGCTGCTCCATCTTCATGGCCTCGAGCACCAGCACCAGGTCGCCCTTGACGACCGGGTCGCCGTCGGCGACGGCGACCTTCACCACGGTGGCCTGCATCGGAGCGGTGACGGAGTCGCCGGTCGCGGTGTCCACCGCGTGCGCGGCGCCGCGGCGACGCGGAGCGGGGGCACCGGACGGCTCGCCGGCACCACCACTGAGGAGACGCGCGGGGAGGGAGACCTCGATGCGCTTGCCCTCGACCTCGACGACCACATTGCTGCGGCGCTCCGCGGCCGGCTGGTCGCCGAGCTCGCCCGACCACGGCTCGATCTCGTTGACCCACTCGGTCTCGATCCAGCGCGTGTAGACGGAGAACGGCTCGCCGTCCTGCGGTGCGAAGGCGGGGTCGCGCACGATGGCACGGTGGAAGGGGAGGACGGTCGGAAGGCCCGCGACCTCGAACTCGTCCAGCGCGCGGCGGGAGCGCTCGAGGGCCTCCTCGCGGCTGGCGCCGGTCACGATGAGCTTCGCCAGCATGGAATCGAAGGAGCCGCTGATCACGTCGCCCGCCTGGATGCCGCTGTCGACGCGGACGCCGGGGCCGCTCGGGGCCTTGAACACGTGGACGGGCCCGGGGGAGGGGATGAAGCCGCGTCCCGCGTCCTCGCCGTTGATGCGGAACTCGAACGAGTGGCCGCGGGGAGCCGGGTCGTCGTAGTCGAGCTCGCCGCCCTCGGCGAGTCGGAACTGCTCGCGGACGAGGTCGATGCCGGTGACCTCCTCCGAGACGCAGTGCTCGACCTGGAGGCGCGTGTTCACCTCGAGGAACGAGACCGTGCCGTCCTTGCCGATGAGGAACTCGCACGTCCCGGCGCCCTGATAACCGACCTCCTTGAGGATGGCCTTGGACGACGAGTAGAGCTTCTCGGTCTGCTCGGGGGTGAGGAACGGCGCGGGCGCCTCCTCGACGAGCTTCTGGTGCCGGCGCTGCAGCGAGCAGTCGCGTGTGGAGACGACGACGACGTTGCCGTAGGCGTCCGCGAGGCACTGGGTCTCGACGTGGCGCGGCTGGTCGAGGTACTTCTCGACGAAGCACTCGCCCCGGCCGAAGGCGGCGATCGCCTCACGCGTGGCCGACTCGAACAGCTCCGCCACTTCCTCGCGGGCGCGGGCGACCTTCAGGCCGCGGCCGCCGCCGCCGAACGCCGCCTTGATGGCGACCGGAAGCCCGTAGACGTCGACGAAGTCGAGCACCTCGGCCGCGTCCTTGACCGGGTTGAGCGTTCCGGGGGCGAGCGGCGCCCCCACCTTCTCGGCCACATGACGTGCGGAGACCTTGTCGCCCAGGCGCTCGATGGCCTCCGGGGACGGGCCGATCCAGGTCAGCCCGGCGTCGATGACGGCGCGGGCGAAGTCCGCGTTCTCGGCGAGGAAGCCGTAACCCGGATGCACGGCGTCGGCACCCGAGCGGCGCGCGACCGACAGGAGCTTGTCGATGACGAGGTACGTCTCGGCGCTCGTGGTCCCGTCCAGCGCGTAGGCCTCGTCGGCGAGGCGGACGTGGAGGGCGTCCCGGTCCTGGTCCGCGTACACGGCGACGGAGGCGATCCCGCTGTCCTTCGCCGCACGGATGACGCGGACGGCGATCTCGCCGCGGTTGGCGATCAAAACCTTGGTGATACGTGGCACAGTTCCCTAGCCTATTGCTCGAAATCGGAGTGGATTTGGGTGATCCCCACAAAAATGGGCGACCGAAGACTCCGGCAGCCTACAACGGCTTGCGTCAGTGCCCGCGGTTCCAGAGCGATGTCCACGGCACGCCGAGCTCGCGCACGAGCTCTCGCAGCGTCGAAAGGGAGAGGCCCACCACCGTGCTCGGATCGCCGTCCACCCGGGTGATGAAGGGTCCGCCCAGGCTGTCGATCGTGAAGGAGCCCGCCACCTCGAGCGGCTCGCCGCTCGCCACGTAGGCGTCGATCTCGTCATCCGTGACGTCCGCGAACGTGACGGAGGCGACGGCGGTCGCGCCGGCCGCGGCGTTCTCCCGACCGTCGCGATGGTCGATCAGCCAGTGGCCGGAATGGAGGGTGCCCGTGCGTCCGCGCTGCTGAATCCAGCGCTCGCGGGCGACCTCGGGGAGGTGGGGCTTGCCGTGGATGGCGCCGTCGATCGCGAAGGCCGAGTCGCCGCCCAGGATCAGCCCGTCGATTGGCTCGCCGTCCAGGGTGCCGCGCACAGCCTCCGCCTTCAGCCGCGCGAGGAGCTGGACCATCGCGTCGGCGCTCAGCGGACCGTGCTCGGCCTCCGCCGCGGCGACAGCGGCCGGTTCGTCGACGTGCGAAGGAACGACCACCGGCTCGACGCCGGCGGCGCGCAGCAACGCGAGGCGGGCGGGCGAGGTGGAAGCGAGGTAGAGGCGCATGGTCACCTGTGGGATGCTCGAAGGATGCCCCAGAAGGACGAGGTCGAGCTCGACATTACCAACGTGGCCCACGGCGGGGTGTTCGTCGCACGCCACGAGGGCCGGGTCGTCTTCGTGCCCGACACGATGCCGGGCGAGCGTGTTCGCGTCCGCATCGCGGACACCAGCCACGAGCGCTTCTGGCGCGGAGAGGTCGTCGAGGTCGTCGAGGCCGCGCCCGAACGGCAACCGCACGTGTGGAGAGCCGCCGCCATCGAGCGCCGGCCCACCGAGCGTGCGGGTGGCGCCGAGTTCGGGCACATCCGGCTCGACCACCAGCGCGAGCTGAAGCGGCGCGTGATCGAGGACGCCCTGCAGCGCACCGCCAAGCTGCCCGCCGACGCGATCGCGGCAGCCGGGGTCGACGGCTCCCCGGTCCGCGTCGAGCCGGTGGAGGGCGAAACGGGCGACGGCACGGGATGGCGCACCCGCGTCCGTCTGCAGGTCGACGGCGCCGGCCGCCTCGGTCCGTACGCGCAGCGCTCGCACACCGTCATCCCGGTCACCGACCTGCCCCTCGCGACCGACGCCGTCCAGGAGGCCACCCCGTTCGGGCAGCAGTTCCCCGGAGCCGAGTCGGTCGACGTCGTCGCCACCGGGCTCGGCGCCTCCCACGTGCTCGTCAACGACAAGCCCGTGCGCTCCGGACGGCGGAACGTCCGACCGCGGCGCCGTCCGGTCCCCATCCGCGAGCGTGTCGGCGACCGCGAGTTCCGGCTGGATGCGCGCGGCTTCTGGCAGGTGCACCGCGCCGCTGCCCAGACCCTCACCCAGGCGGTGCAGTCCGCCGTCGACGAGGCGCTCTTCGACCCCCGTGCGGCGAACCTCGACCTGTACGGCGGTGTCGGCCTCCTCGCCGCCGCGCTGGGCGACCGCTTCGGCTCGACGCTCCGCATCACCTCCGTCGAGAGCGACGAGGCCGCGACCGACGACGCAGCCGAGAATCTCGCCGACTGGGTCGGCGCCTCGGCGATCACCGACCGCGTCGAGCGCTACGTCACCCGGCTCGCCGGAGAGGCGTCGGCGGCGGAGCGCGCCCGGCTGCGGGCCGCGACGGTCGTCCTCGACCCGCCCCGCTCCGGTGCCGGCCGCGAGGTCGTCGACGCGATCGCCTCCCTCTCCCCCGCTCAGGTGGTCTACGTTGCCTGCGACCCCGTCGCGCTCGCCCGCGACCTCGCCTTCTTCGCCGGCCACGGCTACGACCTCCGGGGAATGCGCGCTTTCGACCTCTTCCCGAACACCCACCACGTCGAAGCCGTCGCCTCCCTCACCCGCTGATGGGCTGATGGGCTGATGGGCTGACGGGATGACGGGCTGACGCGCGGGGCGCGAGTCGACGACCGACACGCGCCCACACGGACGCGCTGACGTCCGGACGACCCTCCGCATGCATTCACCCCCTACGATGGTCAACATGGTGCGGGTGGCAATCGTCGACGATCACGAGTCCGTGCGTCTCGGGCTGAAGGCGGCCTGCCAGGACGCCGGCTACGACGTGGTCCTGACCGCTCCGACGGTGGACGACTTCGTCGCCCAGCTCGGCTCCCAGGAGTGCGACGTCGTCGTCCTCGACCTGTCGCTCGGCGACGGCTCCAAGGTGACCGACAACGTCAAGCGGGCCCAGGCGACCGGGGCCGCAGTGCTGGTGCACAGCATCGCCGATCGCGTGGCCAGCGTCCGCGAGGCGCTCGCCGCCGGAGCTGCAGGCGTCATCCCGAAGTCGTCACCCACGACGACGGTCATCAGCGCCATCGCGACGGTGGCCCGAGGCGACGTCCTCAACAACCTCGAATGGGCGACGGCGATCGACGCCGACAGTGACTTCGCCAAAGCGCAGCTCGGGCGACGCGAACGCGACGTCCTGCACCTGTACGCCTCCGGCCTCCCTCTGAAGGCGGTCGCCGCCCAGCTGGGCATCGCGAACTCCACCGCCCGCGAGTACCTCGACCGCATCCGCGTCAAATACGTGGAAGTCGGGCGGCCGGCGCCGACGAAGGTGGACCTCCTCCGACGCGCCGTGGAGGACGGCATCCTTCCCGGGCTCGACCCCGAGACAGGCAATGAGCGCTCCTAGCGGGGTTCGCCCCGGGGCGCCGCTCGAACCGGCCAAGCCCCGCAACCCCCTCAGCCGGGCGCGGATCGAGCGCATCGCCGACCGCACGGTGTCCGCCTTCGGGCTCGTCTTCGGTCTGCAGACCCTCCCGACGGCACTCGGCCAGCTCAGCGCGCTCCGCGAGCCGTGGGGCGCCGTCTGGATGATCGGGATCTTCGGCGGCCTCGCCCTCACCGTGATCCTTGCGGTCGTTCAGCGCGGGGTGAAGATCGCGATGGGCGTCCTGTCGGTTCTGTACCTCGCGGCGATCGTCACCTGGCCGCTGCTCGTCCGCGACCCGAGTGCGTTCAGCTCCGACAAGCCGTGGGTGTGGTTCCTGTGTTCCGTCTTCACGGCCTTCGCGGCTGTCGCCTACCCGCTCTGGCTCGCGATCGCCTACACGTTCATCGCGCCCATCGCCTACGGCGTCGTCCGGGCGCTTCCGGCCGGCGGCGGCGTCGGATTCGAGTTGGGTGCGCTCGACGCGATCTACGCCATCATCCTCGGCGGTGTCATCCTCGCGATCATCGCGATGATGCGCCAGGCGTCGAGCGCGGTGGATGCGGCCCAGAGCCAGGCGCTCGCCCGGTACGCCACCGCGGTCCGCCAGCACGCGACTGAGGTCGAGCGCGTGCAGGTCGACGCCATCGTGCACGACAGCGTGCTCACGACCCTGCTCTCGGCCGCTTCCGCGAGGACACCGGAGCAGAAGGAGCTCGCGGCGGCGATGGCCGCCGACGCGATCGGGCACCTGCACGCAGCCGAGGCATCCACGCCGGAGGACCAGTCCCTGGTCGGCCTCAACCAGCTCGCAGAGCGCCTCGTGACCTCCGCCAACGCGTTCTCATCGCCGTTCGAGGTCGAGGTGCGCGACGTCGAGGTGCACATGCTGCCTGTGAACGTCGCCGAGGCGGTCTACTCGGCCGCGGTCCAGGCGATGGTGAACAGCATGCAGCACGCGGGCGGCCCGGAGGTGCACCGCGGCCTGTCGATCCGCGGCGGCGGACCGGCGGCCACGGTCGAGATCATCGTCGGCGACGACGGACGCGGGTTCACCGAGGCGGAAGTGCCGGCGGAGCGGCTCGGCCTGCGCATCAGCATCCGCGACCGTCTCGCCAAGGTCGGCGGTCGCGCGGACATCCGCTCCGAACCGGGCGAGGGCACGACCGTCACGATCCTCTGGCCGTCCGCCGAACCGCAGCCCGTCGGCGCCCAGGCGCCCGGGGCGGCCCGCTTCGATCAGCAGGGTCCTTTCGCGCCGGGCGAGGCGCGAGAGACGGAGGCGGCGGAGTGATCACCCTCAATCGCGTCCTCTTCCTCATCCTCGGCGCTCTTTTCTCCGCCTATCACCTCTTCCTCGCGCTGTCGTCGCTGTGGATGCCGCGCACGGCAGGCCCGATCGTCGTCGCGATGGTCTTGTACGGTGTCGCGACGGTGATGAGCCTGTGGCCCACCAGCCCGACCAAGATGCCGCTCTGGCTCGCCGCCTTCGACCTCGCCGTCTGCGTCGTCATCCCGATCCTCGTCACGAGCCAGCTGGATCCGTCCAAGGACAACGGATACGCCACCTGGTACGTCGCCGCCGTCGGCACGCTGATGACCATCTGCGCGGTCCGCCGGCAGCAGATCGTCGCATGGGCCGGCGTCGCCTTCCTGGCCGTGCAGACGGTCGTCTGGGCCGGTCTCGGCGCGCTCGCCGGGCTCGGCGTCATCGGCTCGGTCGTGTGGGTCGGTGTCGCCGTCGTGATCTCCGGCTCGCTCGCGAAAGCCGGCCGCGATGCCCTCCAGTTCGCCCGTGCCGAGCGCGAGGCGACGGAGTGGCAGGCCGCCCAGGAGGCGCACGTCATGGAGCGCCAGCTGCGGCTCCGCCAGACCTACCGGGTCGCCGCTCCGATGCTCGCCGAGATCGTCCGCCGCGGGGGAGACCTCACCGAGGCGGAGCGACGTGAGTGCCGGTATCTGGAGGGCGCGATCCGCGACGAGATCCGCGGCCGCCGCCTGCTCAATGATGACGTCCGGCGCGAGGTGATGGATGCGCGCCGCCGTGGCGTCGTCGTCAGCCTGCTGGACGAGGGCGGCATCGACGACATCGACCAGCGCGGGCTCGAGACCGTGCTCCGGCGGCTGGCCGACGCCATCCGCGGGACGACGACGGACAAGCTGATCATCCGGACCGTACCCCGGTCGTCGAAGACCGCGGTGACCGTCGTGGGCCTGCGCATGTCGGACGATGGCGCGGCGAATGCCCTCGGCGCGGAGTCGGAGGACGACGAGGTCGACCTCTGGTTGGAGATCCCCCGGCCGGTCGGCTGAACCTCGCCCGAGTTCGGTCGTCCCTGCCCGTGACGGGGAGAACGGCCCTTAACGAGGAGAAAGGGGCCGACACCCGAATTGTCGGCCCCTTTTCAAACCCCGAGTCAGGGCGACAACCCGAATATCGCCCTGACTCGCCCCCAAAGCACTCGCCCGCTTACCCTAGTCGGCGAGTGATTGGCGGTGTGACTCACGAGGAGAGACACCTAGCAATATCTATAGTGGCTGCGCTCCCAGAAAATACATAGTCGTCATTTTGGAGGACACCTGGGGGACATATCACGACCCCCGTTCGCGGGACATGCCGATGAATCCGCGTGTCCCTTACTCGGGGGACGCCCGGATCGGGGTACATCTCAGCCCGAGAACGACCGCCAGGCACCCGCTCCGGGCCGGAGCTCGCCGCGCAGGTTCCGCTGCGTGCGTGCCCAGGCATCCGGGCCCTGCTCGGCCCTGGCCTCCCGACCGGCGGCCGCCTGCTCGGCGGCAGCGGCGGTCAGGACGGCGGTGACGGCCGCGATCTCCTCCGCGGTCACGCCGCGGGTGAGGAACCGCAGCTGCGACGGATCGAGCGGCGCACCGCTCTGGGCCTCCTGGCCGGTCACAGCGGGATGTTCCCGTGCTTCTTCGGGGGCAGCGTGGCCCGCTTGGTGCGGAGCGCGCGCAGCGCCTTGATGACCGACACGCGCGTCGCCGCGGGCTCGATCACGCCGTCGAGTTCGCCGCGCTCGGCCGCGAGGAACGGGCTCGCGACGTTGTAGGTGTACTCGTTGGCGAGCTTCGTGCGGACGGCCGCCACATCCTCGCCGGCCTCTTCCGCGCGCTTGATCTCGCCGCGGTAGAGGATGTTCACGGCACCCTGGCCGCCCATCACTGCGATCTCGGCGGTGGGCCACGCGAGGTTCATGTCGGCGCCGAGCTGCTTGGAGCCCATGACGATGTACGCACCGCCGTACGCCTTGCGGGTGATGATGGTCACGAGCGGCACGGTCGCCTCGGCGTAGGCGTACAGCAGCTTCGCCCCGCGCCGGATCACGCCCGTCCACTCCTGGTCGGTGCCGGGAAGGTAGCCGGGCACATCCACCAGGGTGAGGATCGGGATGCTGAAGGCGTCGCAGAAGCGGACGAACCGGGAGGCCTTCTCGCCGGCGTCGATGTTCAATGTGCCCGCCATCGCGCTCGGCTGGTTCGCGACGATGCCCACCGACCGGCCCTCGACGCGGGCGAACCCGATGACGATGTTGGGGGCGAACAGCGGCTGGATCTCGAGGAACTCGCCGTCGTCGACCACGCCCTCGATGATCGTCTTCACGTCATAGGGCTGGTTGGGGGAGTCCGGGATGATCGTGTTCAGCCGGCGATCGGCGTCGGTGATCTCGAGCTCCGGCTCGGCCTGGAAGGTCGGCAGCTCGGCGAGGTTGTTCTGGGGCAGGTAGCTGAGCAGGGTCCGCGCGTAGTCGAGCGCGTCCTCCTCGTCGCTGGCGAGGTAGTGGGCGACGCCGGAGACCTTGTTGTGGGTCAGCGCGCCGCCGAGCTCCTCGAAGCCGACGTCCTCGCCGGTGACCGTCTTGATGACATCCGGGCCGGTGACGAACATGTGGCTGGACTTGTCGACCATGATGACGAAGTCGGTGAGGGCGGGGGAGTACACGGCGCCGCCGGCTGCCGGGCCCATCACGATGGAGATCTGCGGGATGACGCCCGAGGCCGCGGTGTTGCGGCGGAAGATCTCGCCGTACTTGCCGAGGGCGACGACGCCCTCCTGGATGCGGGCGCCGCCGGAGTCGAGGATGCCGATCATCGGAACGCCCGTCTTGAGCGCGTGGTCCATGACCTTGATGATCTTCTCGCCGGCCACCTCGCCGAGGGAGCCGCCGAAGATGGTGAAGTCCTGGCTGAACACCGCGACATTGCGGCCGTGGATGGTGCCGACGCCGGTGACGACCGCGTCGCCGTACGGGCGCTTGGCCTCCATGCCGAAGGCGTGGGTGCGGTGGCGGACGAACTCGTCGAACTCCACGAAGGAGCCCTGGTCGAGCAGGAGGTCGATGCGCTCACGCGCGGTCAGCTTGCCCTTGGCGTGCTGCTTCTCGATGGCCGCCTGACCGCTCGCGGTGACGGCCTCGTGGAACCGTTCCTTCAGGTCGGCGAGCTTGCCGGCGGTGGTGGTCAGGTCGGGGAGCTGATCGGTCTGACGAGGTTCGGTGTCGGTCACGTCGTTCACTCTACCGGCCAGCCGAATGGCCGTGCCGTTGACGAAACCCTACAAATCCACCGGCCTGCGCTGGCAGACTGGCCCAGTGCGAGAGACTGACCCCGTGGACTTCCGACGCAGCCGAACCATCGTCCCCGTGCTCGAGGTGCTCCCCGAGGCGGGTTCCACCAACGACGTCCTGAGTGCCCGGGCGGGCGACCTCCCGGACCTCGCGGTGGTGATCACGGGCAACCAGACCGGCGGTCGCGGCCGGCTCGGCCGGGTGTGGGTGACGCCGCCCGGGAGAGCGCTGGCGATCTCCGTTCTGCTCAAGCCGGTCGGCCTGCCGCCGGAGTCGTTCGGCTGGTTCCCGCTGCTCGGCGGCCTGGCGATGAGCCGCGCGCTCGGCCGGTTCGTCCCTGGCGGCGTGCAGGTCAAGTGGCCCAACGACGTCCTCATCGAGGGCGACAAGGTGTGCGGCATCCTCGCCGAGCTGCTGCCCGGGATGTCGGGGCTGGTGATCGGCGCGGGAGTCAACCTCACGCAGACCCGCGACGAGCTCCCGACCGAGACCTCGACCTCGCTGGCACTCGCCGGCGCGCACGATGTGGACGCGGATGCCGTGCTCTCGGCCTACCTCATCCAGTTGACGACGCTGTACCGCGAGTTCCTGGCCGCCGACGGCGATCCGCTCCGCAGCGCGCTGCGCGATGAGGTCGCCGAGGCCTGCCACACCATCGGCCGGCCGGTCCGCGTGCAGCTGCCGTCGGGCGACGACCTCCTCGGCACCGCCGTCGGCATCGACGAGAGCGGGAGGCTGATCGTGGAGTCGGATGCGGGCCGCACCGCAGTGGCGGCGGGCGACGTGACGCACCTGCGGTATTAATGGAGCATGAGCAGCAGCCCGGACGGGATACCCGCCCAGCCGCCCGAGCGCGTGGTGGCCCGGCTGCGTTCGAACGCCCGCCGGCTGTTCTTCCCGAGCCTCGTGCTGATCGCGACCGCCGGCGCGGTCGGGTACCTCGCGGGCCGGGACGGTGAGGTCTGGGAGATCGTCCTGCTGTGGTCCGCCGCGGCCGCCGTCGTGCTCCTGCTCTTCCTCCTGCCGCTGGCGGCGTGGCTGAGCCGCCGCTACACGATCACCAACCGCCGTCTGATCATCCGGCACGGATTCTTCGTGCGCGTGCGCCAGGAGCTGCTGCACAGCCGCGGCTACGACGTGAGCGTGCGGCGGACCTGGCTGCAGAGTATGTTCCGGTCCGGCGATGTGCTGATCAACTCGGGTCTCGACCATCCCGTCGTCCTGAAGGATGTGCCGAAGGCCGACCAGGTGCAGCGCGCGTTGTCCGAGCTGATGGACCACTCGCAGACCGTCGTGGCCGTGCGGCGTCAGCAGGCGCAGTCAGTCTCCGACGAGACCACGGTCTGGGGCGCTCGCTAGGGTCGAGCCGGTGATCGGCGCCTTCTCGCGGCCGCGGGCGGGCACGTGCCGGCTGTCCGAGACGGCGCCACGACGGCCGGAGCGAGCGATCGCGCGGTCGGGCGAGAACACCCACCAGCGGTAGAACGCGAACCGGAAGACCGTGCCGAGCGCGAGACCGACCACGTTGTTGGAGATGTTGTCGGCGAGCAGGCTCTGGTAGCCGAGAAGGTAGTGCGACACCCAGACGCAGAGGAGCGGGATGGCCATGCCCGCCAGGCTGACGATGAAGAACTCGATGCCCTCACGCGTGGCGTTCTCGTTGCGGTTGCCGGAGAACGCCCAGTAGCGATTGCCGATCCAGTTCGTGCCGATGGCGACCAGTGTCGCGATCGCCGTCGAGAAGAGCGTCTTGTGCGGCACGTTCACCAGCACGAAGAGCATCAGCACGTTGAACACGAGCAGATTGACCACGAAGCCGACGGCTCCGACCGCGCCGAACTTGATCAGTTGCGGGAGGAGCCGTGCGCGTCGCGCCGGTGTGCTGGTCTCGGTCGTCATGCCCCTGCCTGAGATGCGGGAAGATGGTCAGTACGTTCGTCACAGTACGCGGACCAGGTTTCGCGTTCCTGTGAGTCTTCCCGGCCAGCATGAAAAGTATCAGAGGAGCGGATGGTCCATGGCTAGTCACATCGTCGGAGTGATCGGCGGAGGTCAGCTGGCACGGATGATGATCCCCCCGGCCATCGAGCTCGGGGTCGACATCCGCGTGCTCGAGGAGGCGGAGGGCATGAGCGCCGACATCGCCGCGTCGGGCGTCGGCGACTACCGCGACCTCGACACCGTGCTCGCGTTCGCCGAGACGGTGGATGTGATCACCTTCGACCACGAGCACGTGCCGCAGGCGATCCTCCGCGAGCTGGTGTCCCGCGGCATCCCCGTGCACCCGGGACCCGACGCGCTCCTGTACGCGCAGGACAAGCTGCAGATGCGGGCCAAGCTCAGCGAGCTGGGGCTGCCGGTGCCGGACTGGGCCGCGGTGGAGTCCGCGGACGAGCTGGGCGCCTTCCTCGCCGATCACGGCGGCCGGGCCGTCGTCAAGACGGCGCGGGGCGGCTACGACGGCAAGGGCGTCCGCGTGGTGTCCGACGCGAGCGGGGCTGACGATTGGTTCCTGGCGCTCGCCGAGGACGGCCGCGGCGGNGCGCTTCTGGTCGAGGAGCTCGTGCCGTTCCGGAGGGAGCTCGCACAGCTCGTTGCGCGCCGTCCGTCGGGGGAGATCGCGGCGTGGCCGGTCGTCGAGACCGTGCAGCGCGACGGCGTCTGCGCCGAGGTGCTCGCGCCGGCGCCCGGCGCAGCCGGCCGGGTGGCGGAGGCCGCCGCCGACATCGCCCGCCGCGTGGCGGACGGACTCGGCGTCACCGGGGTCCTCGCCGTCGAGCTGTTCGAGACGACGGACGGGCGCGTGCTGATCAACGAGCTGGCGATGCGGCCGCACAACAGCGGCCACTGGTCGATCGAGGGCGCCGTCACCAGCCAGTTCGAGCAGCACCTGCGGGCCGTCCTCGACCTTCCGCTCGGGTCGACGGAGCCGCGCGCCGACTGGTCGGTCATGGTGAACATCCTCGGCGGCCCGTCGGAGGGCAGCCTCCAGGACCGCTACCCGGCCGCGCTCGCCGCGCATCCCGAGGCCAAGTTCCACGGCTACGGCAAGGAGCCGCGGCCCGGCCGCAAGGTCGGTCACGTGACCGTCGTTGGCGGTGAGGACATCGAGGACGTCGTGTACCGGGCCCGCGCGGCCGCAGCGTTCTTCGAGGGCTGAGCAGGCCGAGCAGGGCTGAGCCGAGGGGCGGCGGGCCGCCGGTCAGCTCCCCTTCGGCTTCGCCGTCGCGGGGTTCACCGCCTGGCGCACCAGCTCCTGGATCTGCGCATAGTCCGGCTCGGTCGGGTCGATCGTCGGCGGCACCAGCTCCAGCTGTTGCACGGGCAGCTTGCGCGTCTTCATGCCCAGGTCGACGAAGTAGCCGAGCATCGACTGCGGGATGTCGGTCTTCATGACCTGCGCACCGGCGGTCGCGATGCCCTGGAACTTCGATACGACGTTGACCGGGTTGACCTGCTTCAGGATGGCGTCCTGCAGCTGCCGCTGGCGGGCCATGCGGTCGTAGTCGCTGGAGCCGTGGCGAGCGCGGGCATACCACTGGGCGTGGTAGCCGTCGAGGTGGCGCTTGCCCGGCTCGATCCACTCGGCGACGCCGTTGAGGTTCTCGTCGCCGCCGATCGGCACGCGGTCCGTGACGGTGACGTCGACGCCGCCGAGGGCGTCGATCAGGTCGGCGAAGCCCTGCATGTCGATGAGGACGTAGTACTGGATCTTCAGGCCGGTCGCGCCTTCGAGGGCGTCGCGCATGGCCTCGATGCCCGGCTCGCTCTTGTTCTTCTTCGCGTTCGGGTACAGGTCCGGCTTGTACAGCTCCACCTCGGTGTAGATGGAGTTGAGCTGGCAGACGTCCACGTCGCAGCGGTCGTTGTAGCCGTAGCCGTCCGGATACTCGGCGTGCAGGGGGGACGAGGCCGGGAACGGCACGGGGTCGAGGTCGCGTGGCAGGCCGATGGTGACGGCCTGACCCGTGTTCGCGTCGATGCTCACGATGGACATACTGTCCGGGCGCAGGCCGTCGCGGTCGGGACCGGCGTCGCCACCGAGCAGCATGATGTTGTAGCGGCCGTCGACGGGAGGCTGTGACGGCCCTGCCGAGAAGATGTCGCCGAGCGCACCCCGGGCGGAACCGGCGACGACCGACGCGTAGCCGGCGGTGCAGGCGAGGCCGACGAGGACGAGCACCGAGAACGCGGCGATCCAGCCGCGGGCGTTCGGTGCGGTGCGGATGAGGCGCACGAGACGGAGAGTGTCCAGGGTGAGCACGACCCAGAGCACCGTGTAGACGATCAGCAGTGTCTGGACGAGGGTCAGGCTGCCCGCCTGCGTGAACAGCGTGTAGATCGACGACGGCGAGACCAGGTAGACGACCAGCGTCACGATGCCGAGCAGCCAGAGCAGCAGGGTGGCGAGCACGCCGACCCGGCCGAGGACACGGTTTCCAGCGACGACCTGGGCGGAGCCGGGCAGCAGGATGTTCATGGTGACCAGCCACCAGCCCCGCTTCGTCATCGTCTGGGACGAGGAGGCGTCGGGGTGGCGCAGCGGCGTGGCGATCGTCATCGGGCGGTTCTCACAGCTGGGCTTGCAGGGCCCGGTTCTTCTGCTCGACGCTCGCCTCGAGGTCGGCGGCGAAGCGCGCGAGAGCCTCGGCGAGGGCGTCGTCGGAGGTGGCCAGGATCTTGACGGCGAGGAGTCCGGCGTTGCGCGCGCCGCCGATGGAGACGGTGGCGACCGGCACCCCGGCGGGCATCTGGACGATGGAGAGCAGGGAGTCGAGCCCGTCGAGACGGGCGAGCGGCACCGGGACGCCGACGACGGGGAGGGTCGTGACCGCGGCCAGCATGCCCGGGAGGTGAGCTGCGCCGCCCGCTCCGGCGATGATCACCCGGACGCCGCGTCCGGCGGCCTCCTTGCCGAACGCGATCATCTTCTCCGGCGTCCGGTGGGCCGAGACGACCTCGACTTCGTGCGCGACGCCGAACTCGGTGAGAAGGCGCGAAGCCTCCTGCATGACCGTCCAGTCGGAGTCCGATCCCATGACGACGGAGACCAGCGGTGACGTGGATGCAGGCATAGCGAACATGCTAGGTGCCGCCTCGCGCCTGACGGCGCCGCCACGCGGACGGCCGCTCTCTCGCATCCAGCTGACCCCTGAACGGGTCACAGGAACTGCCCAGGGCGCATGGGTACCGTCGCCCGCCTATGACGGGTACAGGTGTAACGGTGGCAGAGAAGACGAAACAGACGACGGGCGGCCGTTTGGCCGCGCTGGACGGTCTGCGCGGCATCGCCGCGGTGGTCGTCCTGCTCCACCACGCCGTGTACACGAACCCGGACTTCCCGGGCGCGCCCGGCACCGGATCCGCGCCGACGGGCTCCGCGATGTGGTGGATCAGCTACACGCCGCTGAAGCTCGCGACCGCCGGTGTCGAGTCGGTCATCGTCTTCTTCGTGCTCTCCGGGCTGGTGGTCACGCTTCCCGTGATCCGTCACCGCGGCTTCGACTGGATCGCCTACTTCCCGCGCCGCGCCGTCCGGCTTCTGGTGCCGGTCATGGCGTCCGTCGTACTGGCGGCCGTCTGGGTGATGGCCATCCCGCAGGTGTCCACCCAGCCGAAGGGCACCTGGCTGAGCAGCTCCTCCACCCCGAACTTCAGCTGGGAGTACATCGTCAAGGCGTGGGACCTCCTCGGCGGCGACGGGCAGATCAACAACCCGCTCTGGTCGCTTCGCTGGGAGCTGCTGTTCTCGCTCGCCCTGCCGATCTTCGCGGTGGCGGCCCTCGCCGTGCGGAAGTGGTGGATGGGCGGCCTGGCCGCCGCGTGCGCCCTCACCTACCTCGGCGTGCACGCGGACTCCGGTGCGCTGCAGTACCTCCCTGCGTTCTTCGTCGGCGCGGTCATCGCGGTCCGCCTCGAGGCGGTGCGCAACGTCGCCGACCGCATCAACACGCACTGGTACCGACACCCGCTGTGGGCCGGGCTCACCGTGGCCAGTCTGCTGCTCCTGATCGCTCCGTGGCTGGTCGGGCCGAACGTCGGCGAGATCCCCGAACTCGAGCCGGTGCTGAAGGGCCTGGTGCCGCTCGCCGCGGCCGGGCTCGTGGTGGCAGCGCTCGGCTGGAAGCCGCTCCGCGCCGTGCTCGACACGCGCCCCGTGCAGTTCACCGGGACCATCTCGTTCAGCCTGTACCTGGTCCACGTGCCGATCCTGATCTTCAGCACCTACCTCTTCGCGGACGAGCCCTGGTACGTCCCGCTGCTGTTCGGCATCCCGGTCGCGGTCCTCGTGGCCGTCGGTTTCACCTGGCTGATCGAGAAGCGCAGCCACGGCTGGTCGAAGGCGGCCGGGAAGTGGGCGTCCGACCGGTACCGCACCTGGTTCGGTCGCGACGAGGAGGAAGAGCGTGCGTCGGGCGCGAAGGCCGACGAGCGCACTCCGCAGGAGGCGGGTCAGAGGTCGGCGTGAAGCTGCCAGACCCGCTCGGCGGAGTCGCGCCAGCTGAACGCCCGCGCGCGGTCGGAGGCGAGCACCCGCAGTCTGGCGCTCAGCTCGGCGTCTGAGAGCACACGGCCGATGGCGGCCGCGAGACGCTCGGCGTAGGGCTCGTCGTCCTCACCCGGTGCCGGACGCTCGACGACGACACTCGCACCCGCGGCGACCTCGACGAGGGCGGCGTCGTCCGAGTGGATGACGGGCAGACCGAACTTGAACGCCTCGACGATCGGGAGGCCGAACCCTTCGGCGATGCTCGGGTACACGAAGAGGGTGGCGCGGTCGAGGGCGACGGCAAGGTCTCCGTCGTCGAGACGGCCGAGCGCGCGCACGCGGTCCTCCGGAAGCCCGGCCGCTGCGGCGACCCCGGTCGCGGAGCGCTCGCCGACGCGGTCGCGGCCGGCGATCAGGAGGGGGATGCCCTGTGCCTCGGGTCGGGCGATGGCGCGGATGAGAGGAGCGATCCCCTTGCGCGGCTCCACCGTCCCCAGCGTGAACGCGTAGCGCTCGGGGAGGCCGAGGCGCTCCGCGCGCTCATCGGCGTCCGGCGGCAGGCGCAGAGCGGTCGCGG
>Ga0006562J51391_1043447_pt1 | contig 16295 bp, 15 predicted proteins | sample Ararhi6_input_d2_FD_51391 | JGI IMG/M metagenome (IMG submission 51391) | reverse complement strand
CGCGCGCCGACAGATCGGTCTCGATGCCGCCGAGCGACTTCCGGGTCAGGACGTGCAGCTTCACGGCGATGAGCGGTCCGTTCTTCGGATCGAGGATGCGGTGCGGGACGGCCGTCCGCACGAGCCGGTCGCCGCGGTAGGCGCGCGCGGAGCGGAGCATCGCGATCTGCGCGTCCTTCGTGAAGTCGTTGTCGATCTCGCGGTCGCGGGCTTCGACCTCGGTCCGCACCCGGTCGGCGTCGAGGCTCTCCCCGCCCGGCAGCGCCTGCATCCCCGCGATCAGGTCGTCGAGGGTGTCGCGGACCACGAAGTCGGCGCCGTGGTCGAGGAAGGCCTGCACGGGACCGGCGGCGCCCTTCCCGAGCCGGGACTTCACGAGGAGCGGGAGATCCTTGCCGGTGAGGTCGGGGTTCTGCTCGCTGCCGGAGAGCGTGAACTCCTTCTCCACGATCGCGCGGGACAGGACGAACCAGGAGTGGTCGTAACCCGTGGCCCGCAGGTGCGCGAGCGTGCCGAGGGTGTCGAACCCGGGGAACAGCGGAACGGGCAGCCGGTTTCCGAGAGCGTCGAGCCACACCGAGGACGGGCCCGGGAGGATGCGGATGCCGTGCTGCGGCCAGACCGGGTCGAAGTTCCGGATGCCCTCGACGTAGTGCCACATGCGGTCGCCATTGATGAGCCGGGCGCCGGCGGCGCTGCTGACCGGCTGCAGCGACCCGTCCACATAGGCGGGGACGCCGGAGAGCATCGAGGCCGGCGGGGCGCCGAGGCTCGCGGGCCACTGCGCGCGGACGAGGTCGTGGTTGCCGCCGATCCCGCCGCCCGCGACGATGACGGCGGGGGCCCGGATCTCGAACGAGCCCACCGTCTCCCGCGCCGTCGGGGCACCGCGGACGGCACCGGAGGGCGCGAGGACGTCGCCGGAGGCTCCCACGACGGCGCCGCCCGAGACGGTCAGAGCGGTGACCCTGTGGCGGGGGAGAACCGTCACGAGGCCCCGCGCCTCGCCGTCCTCGAGGTCCTTCTGGAAGGGCGCGACGATGCCGGGACCGGTGCCCCACACGATGTGGAAGCGGGGCACGGAGTTGCCGGGCCCGGTCGACAGGTACCCGCCGCGCTCGGCCCAGCCGACGACGGGGAAGAATCCGACGCCCTTGGCGCGAAGCCAGGCGCGCTTCTCCTCGTGTGCGAACTGCAGATAGGCCTCCGCCCACCGGCGTGGCCAGAGGTCTTCGTCGCGGTCGAAGCCCGCCGTGGCGAACCAGTCTTGGCGCGCCAGATCGGGGGAGTCTTTGATGCCCATGCGGCGCTGTTCGGGGGAGTCGACGAGGAACAGCCCGCCGAAGGACCAGTGCGCCTGACCGCCGAGGTTGGTGCGGGGCTCCTGGTCGACGATGACGACCCGCTTGCCCGCCGCGGCCGCTTCGGAGGCCGCGACGAGGCCCGCCAGGCCCCAGCCGATCACGAGGATGTCCGCGGAATGCGTCTGGGTCTGCCGGGCTCCGGTCATCACGACTCCTTCGTCGTCTCGGGATGTGCCAGGAGGCTCGTCGCCTCCGGTGGTCGCGTCGGGCCGATGCCGGTCGGCTCGAAGGTGTTCACCATCGCGAACGCGGCCCGCTGCAGATAATCCCACAGCGTCGCCTCGTGCAGTGGCGGGAGGTCGAGCTCATCCACGGCGGTGCGCATGTGCCGCAGCCAGCGGTCGCGCGCGTCGGGATTGACATGGAACGACGCATGCCGCATGCGCAGCCGCGGGTGCCCGCGCCGTTCGCTGTAGGTGCTCGGCCCGCCCCAGTACTGCTCGAGGAAGAGCGTGAGGCGCTCGGCCGCCGGCCGGAGGTCGTCCTCGGGGTACATGGGCTTGAGGACCTCGTCGCCGGCGACACCGCGATAGAACGCGTCCACGAGCCGCACGAACGTGTCGTGGCCGCCGATCTCCTCGTAGAAGCTCAGCGGCGCGGGGGTTCCGGCATCCGTCATTTCGCGTCCTTCGCGTCGTCGCCGGCCGGAGACTCGGCGGCCTGCGCCTTCGTGGTCTTCTTGGCCTTCCAGACGCCCTTGGCCGGGGTGACGGGGGTGGGCCGGGTGCGCGGCGGGTTCGCGCCCCGCACCCGCTGGGCGCCCTCCAGACCCGTCAGCATGACGGAGTTCATCTGCGGGAGCGACAGGCCCAGGTCGTCCATCGCCCTCTTCAGCCGCATCCGCAGTTCGCGTGCGACGTCGTCCTTCGCGTTGGAGCGGGTCTTGACGACGAGACGGATGACGAGCGACTCACCCGTGATCGCCTCGAGGCCCCATACCTCCGGCTCCTCGAGGATGCGCGTGCGCCACTTGGGGTCCTTCACGAGCGACGTCGCCGCCGTGAGCATGGACTTCTCCACCTGCTCGATGTCGGCGTCGGTGGGAACGGCGAGATCGACGATGACGCGCGACCACCCCTGCGACATGTTGCCGATGCGGGTGATCTCCCCGTTGCGGACGTACCAGAGCGTGCCGTTGACGTCGCGGACGTGGGTGATCCGGACGCTCACGTACTCGACGATGCCCGTCGCGAGCCCGAGGTCCACGACATCGCCGATGCCGACCTGATCCTCGGCGACGATGAAGATGCCGTTCAGCACGTCCTTGACGATGTTCTGCGCGCCGAAGCCGAGTCCCGCGCCGACCGCCGCGGAGAGCAGGGCGAACGACCCCAGCGCCGTGGGCGCGAGGAAGTTGATCACCAGCAGCGTCACGACGATCACGATCGTGACGTTGACGATGTTCTGCAGGATCGAGCCGAGGGTGCGGGTCCGCTGCACGAGGCGCATGGCCGCGAGCGGCGAGCGGTCGAGCGCCTGCGTGTCGTCGACGTTCGCCTTGTTCTTCGCGCCGGAGACGATCCGGTTCACGACGCGGCGGATCACGAATTTCAGGACCCACCCGGCGAGGACCCCGCCCACGATGAACGCCGCCACGATGAGCAGGCTGATGCCCGCATCGCCGAGCCACGTCAGCAGCTGCTGCCAGAAGTCGGGATCCGTGATCGTGCCGGGATCGGTGGAGAGTGTCGTCATCGTGGCCTACTGGGCGTCGCGCTCCTGGACGGACAGCGCCCGCTCGACGCCGGCGAGGTTCTCCTGCACGAGACGGCGGAGGGCCGGGGCGGCATCGCCGTGCGCGTCGAGCCACGCCCGCGTCGCCGTGCGCAGCGCGCGGTCCGCGAGGGGCGCCGGGTACAGGCCCGTGATGAGGTAGTTCGCGATCTGGTAGGTGCGGTCCTCCCAGATCGGCAGCAGCATGTCGAAGTAGTCGTCCACGAACGCGCGGAGCGCCTCGACGCCGGCCGGGTGCGTGAACCCGAGCGCCGCGGAGCGGACGACGGTGTTCGGCAGGTCGGCGGTGTCGATGAGCGACGACCAGGCGGCGCGCTTGGCGTCGACGGTCGGCAGGGCGGCCTTCGCCTGTGCGGCGAACTCGCCGCCCTTGGCCGTGTTGTCGGCCGCGAGGGCGGCGTCGATGTCGGCGGTCGTGACGAGCCCGCCCGCGGCGAGGGAGACCAGCAGGGCCCAGGACAGGTCCGCGTCGATCTCGAGACCCTCGAGCGCGGTCTGCCCGTCGCGGAGGGCGCGGACCTGCTCCCACTGCGCCGGGGTGGCCGCGGCCGAGGCGAACGCCGTGACGAACTGCAGCTGGCTGTCGCTGCCCGCTTCCGCCGCCTGCGCGAGGGCCCAGAGGCCCTCGGCGACCCTCTCCCGTGTCGCGTCGCGCTTCTCCGGCGCGACGTACGCGTTCGCGGCGAGCTGCAGCTGAGCGAGGGTCGTCCGCACGGTGGTGGACTCCGTCTCGGCGCCGATGTTGCGGAGCACGAGGTCGACGTAGTCGGAGGCGGAGGCCTCCGCGTCGCGGGTCTGGTCCCAGGCCGCGCCCCAGACGAGCGAGCGGGCGAGCGGGTCGCTGATCTTGCCGAGGTGCTCGATGGCCGTCCGCAGCGACCGGTCGTCCAGGCGGATCTTCGCGTACGCGAGGTCGTCGTCGTTGAGCAGGACGAGGTCGGGGCGGGCGATGCCGACGAGCTCGGCGACCTCGGTCAGGTCGCCGTCGACGTCGATCTCCACGCGGTGCGTGCGCACGAGCGCGCCGTCGGTCAGCGAGTAGAAGCCGACACCGAGGCGGTGCGGGCGGATCGTCGCGTAGTCCGCCGGAGCCGTCTGGACGATCGCGAAGCGGGTGATGATCCCGGCGTCGTCGGTCTTGATCTCCGGGGACAGCGTGTTCACGCCGGCCGTCTCGAGCCACTTCCGCGACCACGTGGAGAGGTCACGGCCGCTCGTGGCCTCCAGCTCGGTCAGCAGGTCGGACAGCTCGGTGTTGCCCCACGCGTGCTTCTGGAAGTACTGCGAGACACCGGCGAAGAACGCCTCGATCCCGACCCACGCGGCGAGCTGCTTGAGGACCGAGCCGCCCTTCGCGTAGGTGATGCCGTCGAAGTTGACCTGCACGTCCTCGAGGTCGTTGATCGTCGCGACCACGGGGTGCGTCGAGGGCAGCTGGTCCTGGCGGTACGCCCAGGTCTTCTCCATGGCGTTGAACGTAGTCCACGCCTCGGTCCACTCGGTGGCCTCGGCCGTCGCGATCGTGGACGCCCACTCGGCGAACGACTCGTTCAGCCACAGGTCGTTCCACCACTTCATCGTGACGAGGTCCCCGAACCACATGTGCGCGAGCTCGTGCAGGATCGTGACGACCCGGCGCTCCTTCACGGCATCCGTCACCTTCGAGCGGAAGACGTAGGTCTCCGTGAACGTCACGGCGCCGGCGTTCTCCATCGCTCCCGCGTTGAACTCCGGGACGAAGAGCTGGTCGTACTTCGCGAACGGGTACGGGACCTGGAACTTCTCCTCGTAGTACGCGAAGCCCTGGCGGGTCTTCTCGAAGATGTAGTCCGCGTCCAGGTGCTGCCAGAGGCTCTTGCGGCCGTAGACGCCGAGCGGGATGACGCGGCCGGAGGCGCTCGTCAGCTCGGAGAACGTCGCCTCGTACGGGCCCGCGACGAGCGCCGTGATGTAGGACGAGATCCGCGGAGTGGGCTCGAACGTCCACGTCGCCGCGCCGTCCTGGGCCGGCACCGGCTCGGGGGTGGGGGAGTTGGAGACGACCTTCCACGCGGCGGGCGCCGTGATCGTGAACTGGAACGTCGCCTTGAGGTCGGGCTGCTCGAACACGGCGAACACCCGCCGGGAGTCGGGAACCTCGAACTGCGAGTAGAGGTAGACCTCGCCGTCGACGGGGTCGACGAAGCGGTGCAGGCCCTCACCCGTGTTCGTGTAGAGGCAGTCGGCCTCGACGACGAGCTCGTTGTCGGCGGACAGGCCGTCCAGGGCGATGCGCGAGTCGGAGAACACGGCGGCGGGGTCGAGCGCGCGACCGTTCAGCGTGATCGCGTGGACGGTGCGGGCGATCAGGTCGATGAACGTGGCCGCCCCCTCGGCGGCGGTGAAGCGGATCACCGAGCGGGATCGGAACACCTCCGGCCCGGTCGTGAGGTCGAGGCTCACCTCGTACGAGGTGGTGTCGACGATCGCGCGGCGCTCCTGCGCCTCGATGCGGGTGAGGTTCTCTCCAGGCACGTGCATGGCTCCCAAGGTCAGGGTGGATGCCGCGGTCGGGCGCTGCTGGCGCCCGCGGCAACCTCCCCAGACTACGCGCCCGCGGTCTCGCGCCGCACGTGACTGCGGGCGTGCGCCACCGCGGGCGCCAGTTCGGTGAAGAGATGATTGTGGTGGCGCAGCGACCCGAGGACACCCACCGTCCGGAACAGGTCGGCGTGACGGGGCTGGACGCCCTTGAGCAGCACCGTGACCCCGCGACGCTCCAGGGCCTGCACGATGTCGCCGAGGATGCGGGCTCCCGTCGCGTCGACGAGTTCGAGCTGCGACATCCGGAGGATCACGACCGACACGCCTCGCACGGCGTTGACCTCGTCGAAGACGCGGTCGGCGGCGGCGAAGAACAGCGGACCGTCGAAGCGGATCACGGCGATGCGCTCGTCCCCGGGCTCCGGGTCGCCGGGGAGCGCCTCGCGCTGCACCCCCGACGCGCGGGAGAGGCTCCGGATCGCGAAGACCCCCGCGAAGACGACGCCGATGACGACCGCGACGATGAGATCGAACGACACGGTGATGACCGCCGTGAGCACGAAGGCGACGGCATCCGCACGGGTCGAGCGGAGGATCGCGCGCACCGTGTCGCGCTGCACCATGCGTACCGCCGTCACCATGAGGACGCCCGCGAGCGCCGCCAGCGGGATGGTCCCGACGGGGCCGGCGGCGACGAGGACGACGAGGAGCAGGACGACGGCGTGGAAGATGCCGCTGATGCGCGACCGGCCGCCGGAGCGGACGTTGACGGCTGTGCGGGCGATGGCGCCGGTGGCCGGCAGCCCGCCGAACAGCGACGCGCCGAGGGACGCCAGACCCTGGCCGACCAGTTCCCGATCGGGGTTGTAGGCCCCCGTGTCGGCCATGGCCGCCGCGACCCGCGCCGAGAGGAGCGACTCGATGGCGGCGAGGGCGGCGACCGTCAGGGCGGGTGCCACGAGGCTCGGGAGCACTGCGGGATCGAGTGCGGGGAGCGTCGGCAGGGGCAGGGTTCCCGGCAGGGCTCCGATCCGGGCCAGCGGGCTCGGCAGCAGGAGCGCCAGCACCGTCACGATCGCGATGCCGACCAGCGAGCCCGGCACTGCGGGGTGGATTCGGGGGGCGAGGATCATGCAGGCGGCCACGATCGCCACGGCGCCGACGGCCCAGGCCAGGTAGCCGAGGTCCGCGGCGGTGAGGGCCTGGATGGCGGCGATCACGGCGTTGCTGCTGTGGTCGGTCGCGGAAGACGCGTGACCGGTGGTCAGGAGCGGGATCTGCTGCAGGAAGATGATGACCGCGATCCCGAGCGTGAAGCCCTCGATGACGGGCCAGGGGATGAAGGAGACTGCCCGGCCGAGCCCCAGGAGACCCGCGACGAGCACCAGCACCCCGGCGATCAGGGCCACCGTCGCCACCGAGCCGACCCCGTGCTGCGCGACGATCGGCAGGAGCACGACGGCCATCGCGCCGGTGGGTCCGGAGATCTGGACGTGCGAGCCGCCGAACACGGCGGCGATGACGCCGGCGACGATCGCGGTGATGAGCCCCGCCTCCGCGCTGACCCCCGAGCTGACGCCGAACCCGAGAGCGAGCGGGAGGGCGACGATGCCCACCGTGACGCCCGCGAGCAGGTCGCGCCGCCACGTGCGGCGGGCGGAGGCGTAGTCGGCCCGCGACGGCAGCAGGCCGGCGAGGAAGACCGCGGCGCGGCGCGCACGGGTCGGGGCGGGGCGCTCGTTCATGAGCGGCCGGCCTCGGGAGTCTCCGGCGCCGCGAGCGCGGGGAGCGTCGCGACATCGCGGAGGAGGTCGCCGTCGGCGGCCAGCACCTCGACGAGGAGGTCGCGGGCCACCGCGAGCAGCCGCCCCACGGCCGGGTCGCCGAGCCGGTAGAAGACGTGGCTGCCGCGCCGCTCGGACTCCACGAGCCGGTGCCGGCGCAGCACGGCAAGGTGCTGCGAGAGGTGCGAGGCCTCGAGCCCGGTCTGGGCCTGCAGATTGGCGACGCTGCGCTCGGGTGCCGTGGAGAGCAGTTCGAGGATGCGAATCCGGAACGGATGCGCGAGGCCCTTGAAGAGGTTGGCCTTCACTTCGTAGAGGGGTCGCTGGGCGCGGGTGAATGGCATGATGGAATCATCATATCGCTGTCGCGCGACGGGATCCGCCCGCTACGAGCGTCCCTAGGATGGATGCCATGCGCATCCACATCGCGACCGACCACGCCGGCCTCGAATTCTCGACCCAGCTCCAGCACCACCTCGCCGCGAACGGCCACGAAGTCGTGGATCACGGTCCGCTGGAGTACGACGCGCTGGATGACTACCCGGCGTTCTGCATCCGCGCGGCCGAGGCCGTCGCCCGCGATCAGGCGGCCGGGATCGAGGCGCTCGGCGTCGTGTTCGGCGGCTCCGGCAACGGCGAGCAGATGGCCGCGAACAAGGTGCGCGGCATCCGCGCCGCCCTCGTCTGGAACCTCGCGACCGCTGAGCTCGCACGCGAGCACAACGACGCCAACGTGATCTCCATCGGCGCGCGCCAGCACACCTTCGACGAGGCGGCGTCGTTCATCGACCGTTTCATCGCGACGCCGTTCACCGGCGAGGAGCGGCACGCGCGCCGCATCGCGCAGCTGGCCGCATACGAGACCGACGGGTCTCTGGAGCCGGACCCGCGCGCGCAGGCGCCGCACGGCGGCGAGTCCGCCGACGCCATCGACCCGGAAGCGGGCTGATGCCCGAGGGCCATTCCGTCCACCGCATCGCGCGCCAGTTCGACCGCAACTTCGTGGGCCGCACCGTCTCGGCCAGCAGCCCGCAGGGTCGTTTCGCCGAGGGGGCCGCGCTCCTCTCCGGGCGGGAGGCGACGGCGGCGCGCGCCGTGGGCAAGCAGATGTTCCTCGCGTTCGAGGACGACCTGTGGCTGCGTGTGCATCTGGGTCTGTACGGCGCGTGGGACTTCGCGGGGGAGATTCTCGTCGATCCCACCATCGCGTCGGCGAACGGCCGGATGGGGCAGACGAATCAGCGCGGCACCGACCTCGCCCCGATCCTGGACGACGCGGGCGAGAACTCGCTGAGCTCGATCGGCGCCCCGCGTCGCACGCGCGTGCACGTCCGGATGAGCGAGCAGACGCAGGGCCTCGGCGAAGACGGTGACGAGTGGCCGCCGCCGGTCGTGGGCCAGGTGCGGCTGCGACTGCTCACCGACACGACGTGCGCGGACCTGCGCGGCCCGACGGCGTGCGTGCTGCAGACTCCCGACGAGGTCGGGGCCACGATCGCGAAGCTCGGCCCGGATCCCCTCGTCGACGACCCTGCCGAAGGCGAGGAGCGCTTCACCGCCGTCGTCCGCCGTAAGCCCACCTCGATCGCGCTCCTCCTTATGGACCAGAGCGTCGTCGGCGGAATCGGGAATGTGTACCGCGCAGAGCTGCTGTTCCGCGCGCGCCTGAACCCGCACACCCCCGGTCGCGAGGTGCCGGAGGAGATCGTGCGGCAGATCTGGCGCGACTGGGTGCGGCTCCTCGCGATCGGCGTCGAGACCGGCCAGATGATGACGATGGACGACCTGGACCCGGCCGCGTACCGGCTCGCGATGGCCAATCGCGACGACCGGCACTGGGTGTACCGCCGCGCGGGGCTGCCCTGTCGGGTGTGCGGCACGGCCATCGTGCTCGAGGAGCTGGCCGCCCGGAAGCTGTACTGGTGTCCGCGGTGCCAGGCGTGACGAGGGGATGAGGGAGCCATGCGACAGAACCCGAGCTTCGCGATGACCGACGTCGGCGAGCTGCGGCGCGTGATCGAGCAGAACCCGTGGATGACGCTGGTCAGCGACACCCCGGACGGACTCGTCGCCTCGCACTACGCCGTGCTGCTGGATGAGGACCGCGACGACCTCACGATCGTGGGCCACGTCGGCAAGCCCGACGACGCCGTGCACGGTCTCGGCGAGCGCGAGCTGCTCGTCGTCGTGCAGGGCCCGCACGGGTACATCTCACCGGGCTGGTACCCGGCCGGTCCGAACGTGCCGACCTGGAACTTCGTCTCGGTGCATCTCTCCGGCATTCCGGAGATCCTCGGCCCCGAGGAGAACCTGCGCGTGCTGGAGCGGCTCGTGGCGCGTTTCGAGACGGCGCTGCCGGGCCCCCGGCTCCTGTGGGAGCCCCCGAACGACCCCGGGTACGTGCGCCGTCTCGCGCAGGGCACCGTCGGCTTCCGGCTGACCCCGACGAAGGTCGTCGCCAAGCGCAAGCTCAGCCAGAACCGCCCCGGCGAGACGGTCGACACGATCATCGCGGAACTCGAGGCGGGCTCCAGCCCCTACGCCGATCCGCGGCTTCCCGCCGAGATGCGCCGCGCCCGCGACGCCATGCGGCGCGCGGGGGACGCCCGATGAGCCTGGACCGCGGCGCGCACGTCGACATCATCACGGACGCCCGGCTCACCGGCGCCGACCGGCTCGACCCGTTCGGCAGCGACCCCGTGGACGTGCACCTGCGCGGAGGGCGCATCGTCGACATCGCCCCCGCCGGCGCCCTGCCCCGCACCGGCAGGATGCTGGACGCCGCCGGCGGCTACGTCCTGCCCGGGCTCTGGGATCACCACGTGCACACCGTGCAGTGGGCGCTCGCGGCGCAGCGGCACGACCTCGGGGCGGCGCGCTCGGCGCGCGAGGCGGCCGCGCTGACGGCATCCGCGCCGGTCCTGCAGGACGGCCGGCGCATCGGGGCGGGGTTCCGTGACGCGCTGTGGCCGGACGTCATGGAGTTGGAGCTCCTCGATGCCGCAACCGGCGGCATACCGACGTACCTCATCAACGCGGATGTGCACAGCGTGTGGCTGAACACGGCCGCGTTGCAGCGCGAGGGGTTCCCGGTCGACGGCTCGGGCGTCCTGCGCGAGGAGCCCGCGTTCGAGATCTCGCGGCGCCTCAACGCCGCCGACCCGGTGGTGGGGGACCGCCTCGTCGCCGCGGCGCTGCAGGCCGCTGCGGGGCGCGGCGTCGTCGGGATCGTCGACTTCGACATGGCCTGGAACGCCGAGGCGTGGGCGCGGCGGCTGGATGCCGGCTTCGACACGACGCGCGTGTCGTTCGGTGTGTACCCGGCGCTCCTGCACCGGGCGATCGCGGAGGGGCTGGCGACCGGCGATGCGCTGGATCCGGCGGGCCTCGTGCGGATGGGTCCGCTCAAGGTCATCACCGACGGCTCGCTCGGTACGCGCACGGCGGCCTGCTCGCACTCCTATCCCGGAGACCCGCACAACCACGGTCTGCTGACCGTGTCGCCGGAGGAGCTGCGGGAGCTGCTCACGACCGCGACGGCGGCGGGGATGGCCGCCGCGGTGCACGCGATCGGCGACCTCGCCAACACGTACGCGCTCGACGCGTTCGCCGCGACCGGCGCGCACGGCACGATCGAGCATGCGCAGCTCGTCGCGCACGCCGACATCGCCCGCTTCGCCCGTCTCGGGGTCGGTGCCAGTGTGCAGCCCGAGCACGCCGTGGACGACCGCGACATGACCGACGCCATCTGGGCGGGGCAGACCGCGGTGCCGTACCCGCTGCGTGCTCTCGCCGACGCCGGAGCCAACCTCCTGTTCGGCTCCGACGCCCCGGTCTCCCCACTCGATCCGTGGGCGGCGATGGCGGCCGCCGTGTGGCGCACCCGGGACGGTCGCCCCGCGTGGCGACCCGAGCAGGCGCTCGATGCCGCGACCGCGCTGGCCGCCTCCACCGCAGGGGGTTCGGAGGCGGGGAGCGCGCTGGCCCCTGGCAGCGTGGCCGATCTCGTCGTCGCCGACCGCGACCCGCTCACCGCGGACGAGGGCGCGCTGCGCGGCACGCGGGTCTCCGCGACCCTGCTCCAGGGGCGGCTCACGCACGTCGCCTGACACGACGACGCCCCGGGCACGGGCCCGGGGCGTCGGATCGCTGCGTGTCGGCGTCAGCCGGCGAGGTGGGCGGAGAGGAACCAGCGGTCCTTCTCGAGCCCGGCCTTGATGCCGATGACGATGTCCTGGCTGGTCAGATCGATCTCGTCGAGCCCGTCGATGGCGGCCTGGACGTCGGCGATGACGGCATCCATGTCGCCCACGACGGCGGCGATGATCTGCTGCCACTGCGTGAAGCCGGCCGGCACGGCCGTCGGCTTCGTCTTGGCGGCGACCGTCGACACCCGCGCGTCGATCGGGAGGCCCAGGGCGACGATGCGCTCGGCCGCCTCATCGGCGAAGCCCTGGGCGTTGGCGAGGACGGTGTCGAGGAGCTCGTGGATCGCGATGAAGTTGCTGCCGCGGACGTTCCAGTGGGCCTGCTTGCCGTTGACGGCGAGGCCCTGGAGTCCCAGCACGACGGGGGTGAGGAACTGCGCGGTTCCGGCGGCGACCTCGGGGTCGGTCGCGCTCATGGGGATGGTGTGCGTCTCGTTCATATGCTTCGTCTCCTTCAGCGGGGTGTCCGGTCCCGCTGTGGGTGCAACGCTACTCAGCAGCGGGCATTCCGCAAGCAAGCCGAGGCTGGGCTAACCGGTGTCGGCACCCGGGCCGGTGCGCGATATCGTCGGGACCATGACGATCGCCGACGATGCCTCCGTCCTGTCCGTGTCGGGGCACAGCCCCCGCATCCACGCGTCCGCCTTCGTGGCATCCGGTGCCCGCATCATCGGAGACGTGACCCTCGAAGAGGGCGCGAGCGTCTGGTACAACGCCGTCGTGCGCGGCGACAGCGCCGCCATCACCCTCGGCGCGGGCAGCAACCTGCAGGACAACGTGTCGGTGCACGTGGATGCCGGTCACCCGGTCGTCATCGGCCGGGACGTCTCGGTGGGGCACAACGCCGTCGTGCACGGCTGCACGATCGGCGACGGCTCGCTCGTCGGCATGGGGAGCGTCATCCTCTCCGGCGCGGAGATCGGGAGCGGCTGCCTCATCGCCGGGGGAGCGGTCGTCCTGGAGGGCACGGTCGTGCCGGACGGGTCCCTCGTCGCCGGCGTCCCCGCGAAGGTGCGGCGGGAGCTCAGCGAGGAGGAGAAGGCCGGCCTGCTGCGCAACGCGCAGGTCTACCGGACGCACTCCGCGAACCACGCCGAGGCCACGGCGGCGCACTGATGCGGATCGAGCGGCTGGCGGCGGACGAGGTCTTCGTCTTCGGCTCGAACGCGCACGGCGCCCACGGCGGCGGCGCGGCCCGCTTCGCGCATGAGCGCTTCGGCGCCGTGTGGGGGCAGGCCGAGGGGCTGCAGGGACAGTCGTATGGCATCGACACGATGTCGGGGCTCGACGTCTTCCGGGCGCAGGCGGCGCGATTCGTCGCGTTCGCGGCGGAGCATCCGGAGCTGCGGTTCCTCGTCACCGAGGTGGGATGCGGGATCGCCGGCTATACGCCGGCCGAGGTCGCCGGATTCTTCGCCGGGGCGCCGGAGAACGTGGTGCTGCCGGAGAGCTTCCTGCGGGAGCTCGGTGAGGCGGGGCCGGAGGCTGGGGAAGCCGGGGTTTAGCGACTCCGGCGCGGTGGCGCCGGTCGCCGGTTCCTGCACTGCGGTCGTGTTCTGGTGGTCATACACAGCTAGAACAGATCTTCGAAGGATGTCGGAGGTGCGGGATAGCTTCGGGGTATGAATTCTCCGATGGATGCTCTGCTTGAGGCGGTGACGGCGGCGCGCGCGGTGTGGCCGGCCGGCCGGGTCGGCGGGCGCGGTTGCTCGCGGTGAACGATGCGCTGGGGACGGCGCGACGGTTGTTGGAGGCGGCGTCGACGCAGGTCGCGGCGGAGACCGCCCGGCAGTCGCGGCCGGAACTCGGTGCCGACAGTCTCGCGAAGGCGAACGGGTTCCGCGCCGCCACCGCGCTGCTCGCCTCAACTCTCGGCACGACGAACGGGGAGGCGTCGCGGCTGGTGCAGGTGGGGGATGCGACCGCGCCGCGGGTGCTGCTGAGCGGGGGAGAGGCCCCGGCGAAGCACCCGCACGTGGCTGCGGCGTTGGCGGCCGGGGCGATCGGGGCGTTGGCGGCGTCGGCGATTGATTGTGTCGATGCTGGATCGGGTCGCCCTCCGCGTGAACCCGGCTGATCTGGAGGCGGCGGAGCGGACCCTGGCCGGGCAGGCGCCGGGGTTGACGTTGGATCAGCTGGCGAAGGTCATCGCGCGTGCGGAGGCGCAGCTGGATCCGGATGGGGTGCCGCCGCGGGAGGAGGAGCTGCGCGGGCAGCGGTTCCTGCGGGTGCAGGAGGATCGGTCCGGGATGCTGCACCTGACCGGCGCGTTCGACCCGGAGCACGGCGCGGCGATCATGGTCGCGATCGACGCGATCGTGGGCGCCGAGCTCGGCGCGCAGCGCGACGCGGACGCCTCGAGCGATGTGGATGCGCCGCGGCGCAGCGTGACGATGATGCGCGCCGATGCGCTGGTGAAGATCTGCGAACACCTGCTCGGCTGCGCGCACCGCGACACCCCGCTGCAGGGTGCGACCGTGGTCGTCCGGATGACCCTGGAGGACCTCCGCGCCGGGACCGGGCACGCCACCATCGACGGGCTCGCCGCCCCCGTCTCGATCGCGACGGCCCGGCGGATGGCGGCGGACGCCGGGATCATCCCGGTCGTGCTCGGCGGGGACAGCGAGATCCTGAACTGGGGCCGGCAGCGGCGCCTGTTCACGAGGGCGCAGAGACTCGCGCTCACCGAACGCGACGGCGGCTGCGCGATGTGCGGCGTCCCACCCGGCCATGCGCAGGTCCACCACATCCGGTGGTGGGCGAGAGACCGAGGGCCCACCGACCTGGCCAACGGCGTCCTGCTCTGCGAGTCCTGTCACCACCGCATCCACGACAACGGGTGGAACATCCGCATCGACGGGACGGGTGTCGGCGCGCGGGTGTGGTTCATCCCACCCGCGCACGTCGACCCGCACCAGACCCCACGCCTGGGCGGACGCCGACGCTACGACTACCTCGCCGCCTGAGCCGGCCGAGCCGCCTGAGCCGCCTGAGCCGCCTGAGCCGGCCGAGCCGCCGCGGTGCGCTACGAGAGGACGCCCGGACGATACTTGAGGCATGAGAGGTGCCCGGCAGGTCGGCGTGCAGGCAGCGGTCGCAGCGGCGGTCCTGTTCGGCGCGGGCACGCCCCTTGCGAAGCTGCTCCTGGGCGAAGTGAGCCCGTGGCTGCTCGCCGGGCTGCTGTACACCGGGTCTGGGCTGGGTCTCACGGCATGGCGGCTGGTCCGGCGGGCGCCGCGGGTCCGCATCCCTCGGCAGGAACTCCCTCCGCTGGCGGGGGCCGTCCTCCTCGGGGGTGTCGTGGCGCCCGTCCTGCTGATGGCGGGTCTCGCGGGGATGCCGGCATCCGGCGCGTCGCTCCTGCTCAACGCCGAGGCCGTCTTCACGGCACTCCTCGCCTGGGTCGTCTTCCGCGAGAACGTCGACCGGCGGATCGCGCTCGGGATGGTCGCGATCGTGGCGGGCGCGGTCCTCCTGAGCGTGCCGTGGGGTCCGACTTCGGATCCGGATGGCCCGCCCTCGCGATCCTCGGCGCGTGCCTGTGCTGGGGCCTGGACAACACCCTCACCCGCAAGGTTCCGCTCAACGATGCGACGTGGCTCGCGGCGGTGAAGGGCATGGTCGCCGGACCCGTCAACCTCGCCCTCGCGTTCGTCCTCGGCGCCGAGCTTCCGCGGATCTGGGCAGTCGGGGCGGCGATGGCCGTCGGCCTGTTCGCCTACGGCGTCTCGCTCGCCCTCTTCATCGTCGGGATGCGGCACGTCGGCACGGCGCGTGCCGGCGCGTACTTCTCCGTCGCCCCGTTCTTCGGCGCCGTGCTCGCGGTCCTCCTCGGGGAGCCCGTCACGCTGCCTCTCGTGATCGCCGCCGCCCTCATGGCCACGGGCGTGTGGCTGCATCTGACCGAGCACCACGAACACGAGCACACCCACGAGGCGCTCACCCACGAGCACTGGCACACGCACGACGAACACCACCAGCACGAGCATCCGGGCGGCGCGGTGCTGCCGGCCGGGGCGCGGCACCGGCATGTGCACACGCACGAGGCCGTCACGCCCTCGCACGAGCACTACCCGGACGCACACCACCGGCACCCGCACTGAAAGGGGCGTCATGAACCGCGACGCGGACTCCTGCGAGGCAGTGCTGTGACCTCGCTCACGTCGGTGCGCCGATCGGCGCTCCAGCGCCGCATCCGACTCATCGTCGGCACCACGATCACCTACAACCTCGTCGAGGCGGTCATCGCCCTCGCGGCCGGTGCCGCCGCGTCCTCGACGGCCTTGATCGGGTTCGGCCTGGACTCCACGATCGAAGTGCTCTCCGCGGCGGCCGTCGCGTGGCAGTTCACGCGACGCGACCCGGAGCGGTGGGAGAAGCCCACCCTCCGTGTGATCGCGGTGGCGTTCTTCGCCCTCGCGGCATGGGTGACGGTGAGCGCCGCGCTCACCCTCACGGGGGTGTGGGCCGAGCCGGAGCACTCCACCCTCGGCATCCTCGTCGCCGCCGTCAGCGTCGTCGTCATGCCGGTCCTGTCGTGGTGGGAGCGGACGACCGGCCGCGAACTCGGATCGGCCACCGCCGTCGCCGACTCGAAACAGACCCTCATCTGCGCCTATCTGAGCGCCGCGGTGCTCATCGGCCTGATGCTGAACGGGTGGTTCGGCTGGTGGTGGGCCGAT
>Ga0006562J51391_1117500_pt1 | contig 16320 bp, 13 predicted proteins | sample Ararhi6_input_d2_FD_51391 | JGI IMG/M metagenome (IMG submission 51391) | reverse complement strand
ACGAAGACCACGGCTCCGGCCAGCCGGTCGTGCTGATCCACGGATTCCCGCTCGACGGCCACTCGTGGGAGAAGCAGACAGCCGCACTGCTCGACGCCGGCTACCGCGTGATCACGTACGACCGCCGCGGATTCGGCCGCTCCAGCCAGGCCACTACCGGCTACGACTACGACACGTTCGCCGCCGACCTCAAGGTCGTGCTCGACACCCTCGACCTGCGGGACGCGGTGCTCGTCGGCTTCTCGATGGGCACCGGCGAGGTCGGCCGCTACCTCGGGCTCTACGGCTCCGAGCGTGTCGCCAAGGTCGCCTTCCTCGCCTCGCTCGAGCCGTACCTGCTCAAGACCGACGACAACCCCGACGGCGCCGCGCCGCGCGAGTTCTTCGAGGGCATCGTGGACGCGGTGAAGGCCGACCGCTACGCGTACTTCACGCAGTTCTACAAGGACTTCTACAACCTCGACGAGAACCTCGGCACCCGCATCAGCGAGGAGGCCGTGCGCAACAGCTGGAACGTCGCCGCCGGCAGCGGGGCGGTGGCTTCGGCCGCGGCTCCGCTCACCTGGTTCACCGACTTCCGTGCCGACATCGCGAAGATCGACGTCCCTGCGCTCATCCTCCACGGCACCGCCGACAACATCCTCCCGATCGACGCGACCGCCCGTCCCTTCCACAAGCTCCTGCCGCAGGCGGACTACGTGGAGGTCGAGGGTGCGCCGCACGGCCTGCTGTGGACCCACGCGGCCGAGGTCACCGAGGCGCTCCTGACCTTCCTCCGGAAGTAACCCGCCCCCACGGGCCAGGAGTGGCGCGGCGCGGACCTCGGGCGGTCCGCGCCGCGCTTCGTCGTGCGTGCGTCAGGTGCGCAGCCGCCTGCGCTCCGCCCACACGTAGAGCGCCGCGTAGACGACGAACGAACCGACGAGTCCCCAGACGAGCAGAGCGGCGGACGGCCGAGACCACAGCAGCTCGCCGCCGCGGAGCAGGAGGGCGAGCAGCATCAGCGCGAGCGCCACCAGCTGCGCCTGGAAGATCTGCCGGAACGCGCTCCACCGGGAGTCGCCCAGCATCCACAGATTGACCATGCCGGGCAGGGTCAGGATGGCACCGCACACCCGCGCGGTGAGCGGCGTCAGCGGCCAGGCCCAGATCGAGATGGCCAGCTGCGGAGCCACGAACAGCATCAGCCCGACGACCAGCGAGCAGAGCCCGATGAGGGCGAGCAGGATGCGCACCCAGCCGGGCAGGACGGCATCCCGCTGGTCGACCGCTCCGGAGTCCTCCCCGCGGTTCACGATCATCGCGGCCAGCACCAGGAACGGCGTGGTCACGTACAGCGTCACCCAGACGATGAACGACAGGTGCCCGAAATGGAAGCGGTCCCAGTGCAGGAACGTCGCGACCGCCAGCAGGGTGGCGAACAGCAGGACGGCGGGGAAGCCGTGCCGGACGGCGTGCCAGCGGTTCGGCCGAACCACGTGGACGAAGAACACGATGCCTCCCGCATAGGCGCTGCCCAGCAGCATCGCGGTGATCGGCGGGCGGATGGTCCACGCGAACAGCCGGTCGGTGGTGTCGGCCAGCGGATAGAGGAGCACGAAGGCGGCGACCAGGAACGGGATGATGATCGCGCCGACGACGCGCGTGTACGGGTGCACGCGGTCGCTCATGCGTCGTGTCCCTCCGCCTCGGCGACGGCGCGATCGGCGGGCAGGGACCGGCCCTCCCCGATGGCGGACTCGAAGGCGACGGCATCCGCGGGGGAGGCGGCAGCCAGCATCCGGTCGACGAACAGCTGATGGAAGGAGAACACGGGCACGTTGTACAGCCCGGTGCGCTCCCGCAGCGAACGCGACGCCCCGAGCAGGCGGCCGGCCCGGCGGACGTCACCGGAGAGCGCGGCGACCGCGACCATCCCCTCCAGACCGTAGGCGATGCCCTCGACGTGGCCCAGCCTGGTGGAGAGCGCCAGGCAGGCAGAGAAGTCGGATGTCGCCCCTGCTGCATCGCCGAGGAGCAGCCGAGCCCAGCCGCGGTGGTGCTGGGCGATCGTCACGCCCAGCTCGTCGCCGTTGTCGTGGGCGAGGGCCAGGCTCTCCTCGAAGTGCCCGAGTGCCGTATCCACCCGTTCGCGCAGCAGGGCGACCCTCCCGAGCATGACGAGCGCCATGGCCTGGCCCCAGCGGTCGCCGCGGCCGCGGAAGAGCCGCAGGCTGGTGTCCATCGCGTCGTCCGCGGCGGACGGATCCGGTTGCGGCGAGGCGAGCACGGCCAGCGCGAACGAGATGAGGGCGAGCGCTTCGCCGTCCGGGTCGTCGGAACGGCCGAAGAGCTCGGCGCTCTCGGTGAGGCCCGCGGCGACAGTGCCGCCCGGATCCTGCCAGAACGTGATCGCCTGGGTGAAGTAGAGGGCGATGGCGCGCGTGCGGTCGTCCAGCAGTTCGTCGGCGGCGAGGACCTCGTCCATCCATCCGCGCACCTCGCCGAGCAGGCCCGCGACCCACCAGTACACGTAGAGCGCCCAGGCCAGATGTGCGGCCCGTGACCAGTCCCTCCGGTCGAGGAGGTGCCGGACGGCGGCGCGGAGGTTGCCCGTGTCGGCGCCGAGCCGCACCACCCAGTCGTGCTGCGCGGCGCCTTCGAGCCCCGCGTCGGCCCGGTCGGCGAGCGCGAGGAAGAAGGCGGCGTGCGCGTCGCGGACGGCGGCGAGCGTGCCTTCCCGCTCCAGCTGCTCGATCCCGTACTCGCGCACGACGGCGAGCAAGGAGAAGCGCGCGGCGGCGGTGTCCTCGTGCTGGCGCACCAGGCTGTTGTCGACGAGGACGGCCAGGGCGGAGAGCACGTCGGGTGCCTCGCCGTCTGCGGCCACCGCCCCGGCGACGGACTCCGCTGCCTCCAACGAGAAGCTGCCCGCGAAGACGCCGAGCTGGGCGAGGAGGGCGCGCTCCGGCGGGTCGAGGAGCTGGGCGCTCCAGTCGATCGTGGCGCGGAGGGTCCGCTGGCGCTCCGGGAGGTCGCGGGCGCCTCCGACGAGCAACGGGAGGCGGTGGTCGAGCCGCCGCGCGAGTTCGGACGGCGGCAGCACCCGCACGCGCGCCGCGGCGAGTTCGAGCGCCAGAGGGACGCCGTCCAGTGCCGTGCAGACGCGGCCGACGTCGCCACGGTTCGACGACGTGACCTCGAAATCCGGCCGGACGGCGTGGGCGCGTTCCACGAACAGCCTCATCGCCTCGTCGGGCGGGAGGGGCTCGAGCTCGTACCGCCGCTCGCCGCCGACGCGGAGCAGCGACCGGCTGGTGACGATCGCCGAGACGCCGGGCGCGGCAGCCAGCAGCGAGGTGATGATCGGTGCCGCGGGGAGCGCCTGCTCGAAGTTGTCGAGCACCAGCAGCACGCGGCGATCGCGCAGCGCGGTGGTGACCTTGTCCGCGAGCGGTGCGTCGCCGGTGTCGCGGACCCCGAGAGCCTGCGCGAGCGCGCCGACCACACCGGCGGCATCGTGCGCGGGGGAGATGTCGACGAACACCGCGCCGTCCGGGAAGCGGTCGCCCGGGTCGGAGGCGGTCGCTATGGCCAGCCGGCTCTTGCCCATCCCGCCGGGACCCGTGATCGTGACCAGCCGGGCGCCGCCGCCGAGCATCGCGCGGACCGCCTCGACGTCGGCCTCGCGCCCGATCAGGCGGGTCAGCGGCGACGGAAGGGCCGGCGTCGTGACGGGCGCGGTCGAGGCGACGGGATGCGGCGGAGAGGTCGCGAGCCTGCTCAGCTCGAAACGTTCGGCGAGGAGGGTGGCGAGGTCCGCCTCCAGCAGCACCTGCAGCTCCTGGGCCGACTCGACGTACTTGAAGGAGGCACGGTCGTCGGCACGGATGCGGTCGAGCAGCTCGGTCAGCCGCGCCTCGCGGGCGGGGGCCGGATCCTTGATGTAGATCAGGCGCGGCAGCTGCGGCGGGCACAGGTTGTACTCGTCCTCCAGCCCCGAGACCTGTTCGTCCGGCGCGACCCAGCCGTACCGCTCCCAGTAGAGCCCGACGAACACGTCGCTCTGGTCGAGGTAGGCGCGGTACAGCTCCCGCGGGGGATGCGGCCGGGCGCCGAGCTCGAACATGACCGGAGCGAGATGCAGGCGCTCGATGGCGGCTCGCGCGGCCCGGCGTTCCGGGGCGAGCTCTTTGAGGGTCGAACTGACGAAGACGCGCAGCCGCTGGTCCGGCGTGCGGATCACCCGCGGGACGCCGTTCATGCACGCATTCTGTTGCACGCACCCCGGGGTGCACCAGAGGTCTGTGCGGACGGCCCCGACAGGTCGGACTCAGCGCGAGTCGTGGGACGAGCGGACGGGCGCGGGCTCCGACTGCGTGGTCGCTTCGAGGGCGGACGCCGACGCACCCAGCTCGCGCAGCGCTGCGGCGGACGCCGAGCCCGCCTCGGCGTGATAGATCACCAGCAGCTGCCCGCCCGAGTCGCCGATGGGCAGCTTCTGCCGGTTGAGCTCCAGCATCCCGACCCGGGGATGGTCGAGCCGGGCGGCGCCACCGCCGAGCCCCCGCACATCGTGCCGCGCCCAGAGCTTGCGGAAGTGCTCGCTGCCCAGCGAGAGCTCGCCGACGAGCTGGGCGATGCGCGGGTCGTCGACGTCGCTGCCGATCGAGGCGCGGAACGACGCGATCAGCCCGGCGGTCGCCTGCTCCCAGTCCGGATACAGCGCCCGCTCGTCCTCGTCGAGGAAGAGGGAGCGCAGGCGGTTCTCGCCCGGGCGGATGCTGGGGGAGAGGGCGGTCGCGAGCGGGTTCGCGGCCAGCACGTCGAACATCCGGTCCTCCACGAACGCGGGAAGCTCGATCACCTCCAGCAGCTGGAGGATGCCCTTCGGCACCGTCCGACGGGCAGGGCGGCGGACGCGCGCGGGCTGCGGCTCGCCGAGACTCAGGAGGTACTCGGTGGCCGCCGCGTCGAGCGCGAAGACGCGCGCGAGCGCGGTCAGCACCTGCGCGGACGGGTGGCGGTCGCGGCCCTGCTCGAGCCGCAGGTAGTAGTCGGCGCTGATCCCGGCGAGCGTCGCGACCTCCTCGCGGCGGAGCCCGGGTGTGCGTCGGACACCCGTGACCCGGAGGCCGACGGACGCCGGATCGACGAGCTCGCGCCGGGCGCGGAGGTACTCGCCGAGGGAGTTCGGTTCGGAGCGGGAGGTGGCCACAGCGCGAGTCTAGGAGCGCGCGGTGAGCGCATCCAGGTCCTCCCATCCCCAGGATCGTCGCGGTACTGCCTGGCGCGCGGGCGAGGCCGGAGAGTGGATGCCATGACAGACATCGACACCACTCGCGCCGCCCTCCCCGGTGGCAGCTATCGCACCGGCGACCTCGACCTCACCCGCTTCGGATACGGCGCCATGCAGCTCGCCGGTCCGGGTGTCTTCGGGCCGCCGGCCGACCGCGACGGGGCCATCGCGGTGCTCCGAGCCGCTGTGGAGGCGGGCGTCACCCACATCGACACGGCCGAGTTCTACGGCCCGCACGTGACCAACGAGCTCATCCGCGAGGCGCTCGCGCCGTATCCCGACACGCTCCACATCGTCACGAAGGTCGGGGCGGAGCGGGATGCGGAGGGCAACTGGCCGCACGCGCGCTCGCCGCAGCAGCTGCGCGACCAGGTGCACCAGAACCTGCGCTCGCTCGGGGTCGACGCGCTGGATGTGGTCAACCTGCGCGTCGGCGGCTTCGACCGCCCGGAGCCCGGCTCGATCGCCGAGCAGTTCGGCACCCTCGCCGACCTGCAGCGGGAGGGGCTCATCCGGCACCTGGGGCTGAGCACCGTCAGTGCGGAGCAGCTGGCCGAGGCACAGGCCATCGCCCCGGTCGTCACCGTGCAGAACTTCTACAACATCGCCAACCGGGAGGATGACGCGCTGGTCGACCGGACCGCCCGCGAGGGGATCGCGTACGTACCGTACTTCCCGCTCGGCGGCTTCACGCCGCTGCAGTCGGGCACGCTCGCGTCGGTCGCCGAGCGGCTCGGTGCGACGCCGCTCGCCGTGGCCCTGGCGTGGCTGCTCCACCGCTCGCCGAACATCCTGCTGATCCCGGGCACCTCGTCGGTGGCGCACTTGCGCGACAACATCGCGGGCGCCGGGCTGCAACTGTCGGATGACGCGATCGCCGAATTGGACGCGGTCGGCTGACCCCTGGGGGGATGTGCCCGCTCGATCTCACGGACCCCATTGCTTCGAATGCGAAATCGTATATCATTGGCGGATCGGAGCGCCGCTCCGGGACAACGATGTCGCAGCACTGGGAGTACACAACGATGAGCACATCCCCCTTCACGCCGACGGGCAGCATCCGCTCGCAGACGGATCGCCGCCGGGTCGTCTTCGCCACCGTCATCGGAACGACGGTCGAATGGTACGACTTCTTCATCTACGCCTCCGCGGCCGGCCTCGTCTTCGGCCAGCTGTTCTTCGCGCCCGCCGGGCCGCAGTTCGCCACGGTCCTGTCGTTCCTGACGGTCGGCGTGAGCTTCCTGTTCCGTCCGCTGGGCGCATTCCTCGCCGGACACTTCGGCGACCGCTACGGCCGTCGGCAGGTGCTCGTCGTCACGCTGATCCTGATGGGACTCGCCACCGCCCTCGTCGGCCTGCTGCCGACGTACGAGGCGATCGGCATCGCGGCGCCCATCCTCCTGGTGCTGCTGCGCGTGCTCCAGGGCATCTCCGCAGGCGGCGAGTGGGGCGGCGCCGTGCTCATGGCGGTCGAGCACGCGCCGACCGCGCGGCGCGGGCTGTTCGGGGCTTCGCCCCAGATCGGCGTTCCCCTCGGCCTGCTGCTCGCCTCCGGCGCGATGGCCCTGATGACGGTCATCGCCCCCGGCGACGCCTTCCTCGCCTGGGGCTGGCGGGTGCCGTTCCTGTTCTCCGTGGTGCTCATCGCGATCGGATACTGGGTGCGACGTCGCGTCGAGGAGAGCCCGGTCTTCACCGAGATCGCGGAGCGGCGCCAGCGCACCCGCATGCCGATCGTGCAGGTGTTCCGCAAGCACGCGTTGCTCGTGATCGTCGCCGCCCTGGTCTTCGCCGGCAACAATGCGGTGGGCTACATGACGACCGGGGGATACATCCAGAACTACGCGACCAATCCGGAGGGGCCGCTGAAGCTCGACCGCGGACCGGTCCTCTGGGCGGTCGCGGCCTCCGCCGTGACCTGGCTGGCCGCCACCTGGTTCGCAGGCTGGCTGAGCGACCGCATCGGCCGCCGCACCACCTACATCATCGGGTGGATCCTGCAGCTGGTCGGCGTGTTCGCCCTGTTCCCGCTGGTGAACACCGGGAACATCGGCCTGCTGTTCCTCGGCCTCGCCATCCTCACCATCGGACTCGGCTTCACGTACGGACCGCAGGCGGCGCTCTACTCGGAGCTGTTCCCGGCATCCATCCGCTTCTCGGGCGTCTCGATCTCGTACGCGATCGGCGCCATCCTCGGCGGTGCGTTCGCCCCGACCATAGCGACGGCGCTGGTGCAGGCCACCGGGAGCACCCTCTCGGTCACCTGGTACCTCGCCGGGATGACGCTCCTCGGTCTCATCGCGACCCTGCTGCTGCGCGACCGCACCGGCATCCCGCTCGGCCCCGATCACGAGGCGGAGCAGGCGGCCAGCCCGATCCGCGGCGTCGGCCGTCGCGCCGAGGCGCCGGAGCCGGTGCGCGGCTGACGCGCCACCTCGTCTCGCCCATCGGGCCTGAGATTTGCGCCAAATCTCGGTTATGTGCGTCCCAAAACCGAGATTTGCGCCAAATCGTGACGCGGGGGTGTCCCGGGAGGGCTGAGATTCGTGCCGAATGTGCGGAATGGCGCGCTGAAAGCGCACATTCGGCACGAATGTCGAGGGGTCAGCCCGCGACGAAGTGGATGAGGTGGGGCGCCACGGCCTCGCCCGACACGTCATGCGTCTGGCCCGCCACGATCGCGAACTCGCCGTCCTGGGCGGCAGCGGCCACGCCCTCCGCGCCGAAGCGCAGGAAGCCGGGGCTCTGCTCGCCCGCGAGGCCGAGCACCGGCACGCTGATCGCCTGCAGTAGGTCGTCCGGGATGCGGCTGTCGCCCATCGCGGCGTCGTCGTACGCGAGGGTGGGGGCGAGGGCAAGCGTGCTCTCCCAGCCGGGCGAGCGGCGCATTCCCTCGATCCCGGCGTCGGGCACACCGACGCGGCGGAGGAACAGTTCGACGGCGCTGGCGCGGTCGTCCGCCGCGAGCGCCGCCCCGAGCTCGCTCGTGTAGGCGGTCGCCGAGGAGAGCATCGGGTCGGGCAGGTACGGCGGCTCGTAGACGGCGGTGCGCGGGATGCGGTCCGGGCCGAGGGCTGCGGTGGCGGCCAAAGCGAGGGCGCCGCCCGACGACATGCCGAACAGCGTCGCCGAGCCACCCGCAGCATCCACGAGCGCGGCGATGTCCTCGATCTCGCGCGCGACCGCGTCCGCGCGTGCGGTCGGATCCGCGAGCCGATCCTCGCTGTCGCCGCGACCGCGACGGTCGTAGAGGACGACCGTGAGCCGGTCGCGGAGAGCGGCGGCGATCGGGCGCATAGGTCCGGCATCCCGGAAGCACATCGCGCCGTCGACGAGGATCACGGCTGGGCCTGTCCCGTCGATCTCGTACGCGATCGTGCTGCCGTCGGCGGAGGCGAGGGTGCTCATGGTGTGCAGCGTAGCCCCTGCCCTCACGAGTGCCGATGCCGGCGCGAGCCGACGAGCGAGACGAGCCCGAGCATCAGCGCCGCGATACCGAGCAGCCCCGCCGGAGCGAACGCCCCTGCATCCGAGCCGCTGTCGGCGAGCTCGACCGTCGCCGACGAACTCGTCCCCGCCCCGGGACCCGCAGGCCCGACGCCCGTCGGCGGCGGCGTGACCGGCGCGACGAGCGCGAAGTCCTGGTCGTCGACCGCCTCGCCCGCCGCGGTGATCGTGAACGTGCGCGTCGCCGCACCCGTGACGGTGTAGCCCGCGGGAGGCGTCACCGTGAGGGTGTAGGTGCCCGCCGGCAGGCCGCCGAGCGCGAAGGCTCCGTCGGTGCCTGTGGTGAACGCTGCGTTGACCGGGCCGGTCAGCTGCACCGCGGCGCCGGCAACGGGAGCGCTGCCGGCGCTCACCACGCCCTCGACAGCACCCGCTCTGGCGAGGGCGAAGTCCACGTCGCCGATGTCGGTGGAGGCGACCGTCACACTCTGCGACGCAGGGCCGACCACCGTCGTCCCTGGCGGGGGCGTGACGCTGATCGTGTACGAGCCCGGCGTCAAGCGCGGGAGCGTGTAGCTGCCGTCGGCGCCCGTCACGACGCTCACGGTGCCGCCGCCGGCGAGCACTGCGGTGACCACCGCACCGGCCACCCCGCCTCCCGCGTCGGTGACGCGACCGGTGATGTCCGGGTTCTCCTGGAGCACCGCATCCAGGCCGTCGATCGGGTCCTCACTGCCGATGGGCACGGCGAACGGCGGAGGCGGCACGGCCAACGTGTACCCGGCCGGGACCGCTACGGTCGCCGTGTGCGGACCGGTCGGCACCTCCTCGAACCGGTACACGCCGTCGGGGCCGGTGGTGGTCGTCGCGCCGGTGTCGAGCTGCACGGTGACTCCGGCGATCGGATCTCCGGCCGTGTCGCGCACGGTGCCGCTGACGCCGACCGGGATGATCACGTGGATGCCGAAGTCGGCCACCGCATCCTGCGTCGACAGGTCGGCGGGCAGGGTGACCGCGCCGTCGGCGATCGACCCGGCGGGTGGGGTGACCGAGACCGTGTAGCCCGCACTCGCCTGCACGCCCGTGAAGGCATAGGTGCCGTCGGCGAGCGGCGTCGTGGTCGCGACGACTTCGCCGTCCGCGTCGCGGAGGGTGAGCACGGTGCCGGTGATCGACCCCGTGGAGGCGGTGACGGTTCCGGTGATGTCGCGTGTCAGTGCTGTGAACCAGGTCTGGAACACCGGGAATCCGGAGCGCTGCCGGTACACGAAGGTGAGAGCGCTGATCGGCGCGCTCGGCTCGAACCACGCGGCGGCACCACTGGTGTCGATCGCGGCTGCGTTGCCGGTCAGAGTCGTCGTCGCGGCGTCCCAGACGGGCACGTCGGTGGCCGACCCGGTGCAGGACGGCTTGCCGGCGAGTCCGGGAGCGCAGTAGTTGAAGCCGCCGCGGTAGCCCAGCTGCGCGGCCGTCAGCGCGATCCCATCCGGCCCGATCGCGCGTACCTGGACGGCGTCGGCGTCGATGTCGCCCAGCACGAAGGCCCAACCGCTGGTCGGCGTCGCTGCCGCGAACGCGTAGGTCGTCGTGGATGGCGCGGTCGGGGTGTCCGCCTTCGGCCGCAGGTTCAGGTACGGCTGGTTCTGGCTGGAGCCGTACTTCTGGCCGACCGGGGTGCCTGCGGCGAGCCAGGTGCTGGTTCCGGAGATCACACCGATCTGCCCGCTGCGGGAGTCGGTGCTGACGGTCGCGCTGAGGCGCGGGGTGTTCGCGACCTGCATCGTGTACGACCCCGGTCCGGTGGTGGACCAGGACGCCCACTGGGCGACGGTGGCCGCGGAGGCGGGGGAGGTCAGGAGGACCGACGCGGCGACGAGGCCGGCGGCTACGGCGCCGGCGAGGGCGGATCGGGCGGTGGTGCGCGTCGGACGGCTCACCCGGCGAGGCTAGCCGTTGGTCTCAAGCCGCGTCTAGCACCAGCGGAGCAGGCGCCGACGAGGACCTCAGCGCCCCTGCCGCCGCCGCACGCCGAAGCCGATCAGCACCGCGCCGCCGATCGCCACGAGCACGCCGGCGCCGCGCACGAGCCACTGCGTCTCTCCGGCCAGCGCATCCACCAGCAGCGGACCCGCGAGCCCGATGACGACGAGTGCGACTCCCAGGATGAAGAACCAGGGGGAACCGTTCGTCCGCTCGACCATGCTCCGAGCCTATCCGGGCGGGGATGGTTCGGTCACGGCCGAGCGGACGGCGGGTTACGGCAGGTAGTACGTCGGGTTCGGCAGCTTCACGGTCCGGTCGGCGTAGCCGCCGATCAGGTCGCTGAACTGGTCGCCGAAGTTGGCGACGATGTCGTAGCGGCCGCCGGAGGGTGACTCGATGTGCGCCCGCGTCTGCGACTTGTACTCGATGGTCGTGCACTTGGCGGTCGCGCAGGTGATGTACGACGGCTGCTGCGAGGCGCCGACGCCCGTCCACTTCGTGTAGAAGTTCTGCGCGGTGAAGCCGGTGTAGCCGACCTTCGCGAGATTGCCGAGCGTCGCGGCCTTCTGGTCGTCGTTGCGCCCGGTGAGGCCGATCAGCGTGCAGCCGGCCTTCTGGGCGACGGCCGCCAGGGTCGTCATGTGCGGCGTGGCCGGGAAGCGCTGCTGCTGCACCCACACATCCTGCTCGGCCGGGTCGAACTGGAAGTGCATGTCCGCGACCTCCATGTCGTACGTCCAGAGCGTGGTGTCGTCCGTGTCGAGCACGATCGCCGGGTTCTTGTGCAGCTTCTTCTCGACGAAGCAGGTCGCGGCGAGCACCGGCGCCTGGCGCAGCACGATGGAGCGGAGCTCACGGATGTAGGGCGAGTCGGCCTTGTTCGCGATGCCCGTGCCCGGGTCGCCGTAGTAGGTGGCGATGGTCTTCTTGACGGAGTCGATGTTCGGGATGCCCTCGCCGCCCTCGGTGGCTCCGCTCGACCCGTCGGGTGCCATGGTGAAGTGGGTGCGCGGGGCGAGCTGCGGCTCGGAGACGCCGGGCAGGTCCGGCGACGGCAGGTAATAGGTCGGGTTCGGGAGTTTGAGCGCCTCTTCCGCGTAGCCGCCCTGGAGGTCCGACCACTGGTCGCCGACGTTGAGGGTGATCGTGTAGCCGAGGTCCTGGATGTGCTTCCGCGTCAGCGCCTTGTATTCGACGGTCGTGCAGCTGGCCGCCGCGCACGTGATGTACGAGGGCTGCTGGGAGGCGCCGGTGCCGGTCCACTTCGTGTAGAAGCGGTCGGAGGTGAACGCGGTGTAGCCGACCTTGTCGAGGTTGCCGAGGGTGGCGGCCTTCTGGTTGTCGTTTCGCCCGGTCAGCCCGAACACCGTGTACCCGAGCGCGGCGGCCTGGTTCACGAAGTCGACCATTCCGGGAGTGGCAGGGAAGCGCTGACCCTGGACCCACACATCCTGCTCGGCCGGGTTGAACTGGAAGTGCATGTCCGCGACCTCCATGTCGTACGTCCAGAGCGTCGTGTCGTCCGCGTCGAAGACGATCGCGGGCTTCTGGCCCTGCTGCACGGCGCGGTCGTACTCGGCCTTGAGCTCCGCCTTCTCGCGGGCGAGGATGCCGCCGAGCTCGCGGATGTACGGCGAGTCGGTCTTGTTCGCGATGCCGGTGCCGGGGTCGCCGTAGTAGGTGGCGATCGTCTTCTTGTCGGAGTCGATGTTCGGGATGCCTTCGCCGCCCTGGGTCGCTCCGCTCGAGCCGTCGGGCGCCATGGTGAACGAGGTGCGCGGCGTGAGAGCCGTGTCGCCGTGGCCGTGTCCATTTCCGGGCCCCGGATCCCAGGCGAGCGCTGCGGGGGCGTCCGCCAGGCCGACGCCGAGCGCGAGCACGAGAGCGCTCGCGGCGCCGATGAACACGCGGCGGAACCGGGAGGGGGAGTGGAGGGAGTCGGACATGATCGCACCTTCGCCATCGGGCGGCCGTCGTGTGGCCTGGATGTCTGCCCCCATTCGGGGGCCGGGAGCAGCCTAGCGAAGGGTCGACGCGAGCGGAAGCGAAGGGACGTCGCCGGCGGTCGCGAACCGAACGACACACTCAGCGGGATTGAAGTCGGCGCCGGTAACGTTGACGCCCGTATGAGCACCGACACTCTCGACACGGCCGCCCTCCGTGCGGACTTCCCGATCCTCTCGCGAGAGGTGAACGGGCACCCCTTCGTCTACCTCGACTCCGGCGCCACGTCGCAGAAGCCGCGCCAGGTGCTCGACGCCGAACGCGAGTTCGCCGAGCGCTTCACCTCTGCCGTGCACCGCGGGGCGCACACGGTGGCGGGCGAGGCGACCGAGCTGTTCGAAGACGCCAGGGCGCGCGTCGCCGGCTTCGTCGGCGCACAGCCGGAGGAACTGGTCTGGACCTCCAACGCGACCGAGGGCATCAACCTGCTGGCGTACGGGATGTCGAACGCCTCGCTCGGACGCGGTGGCGCGGCGGCCGAGCGCTTCCGTCTCGGCCCCGGCGACGAGCTCGTCGTGACGGAGGCGGAGCACCACGCCAACCTCATCCCCTGGCAGGAGCTCGCCGCGCGCACCGGCGCGACCCTGCGCGTGATCGGCCTGACCGACGACGGGATGCTGCGGCTCGATCAGGCCGCCGAGATTATCGGTCCGCGCACGCGGGTCGTCGCGTTCGCGCACGTCTCCAACGTGCTCGGCGGCATCAGCCCCGTCGCCGAGCTCGTCGCGCTGGCCCACGAACACGGCGCGCTCGTCGTGCTGGACGCCTGCCAGTCCGTCCCGCATCTGGCCGTCGACCTGCCCGCTCTGGACGTCGACTTCGCCGTGTTCTCGGGCCACAAGATGCTCGGCCCGACCGGCGTCGGCGCCCTCTACGGCCGCAGCGAGCTGCTGAACGCCCTCCCGCCCTTCCTCACCGGCGGCTCCATGATCACGCAGGTGACGCTGGAGGGCGCCGAGTACCTCCCGGCGCCGCAGCGGTTCGAGGCCGGGACTCAGCGCGTGTCGCAGGCCGTCGCCCTCGCCGCCGCCGTCGACTACCTCGATGCGGTCGGAATGCCCGCGATCGAAGCGCACGAGGAGGCCCTGGGGGAGCGGCTCCTCGCCCGCCTCGACGGGGTCGAGGGCGTGCGCGTGCTCGGCCCGGGTGCCGGTGTGCCGCGGGTCGGCCTCGCGAGCGTCGTGGTGGACGGCATCCATGCGCACGACGTCGGCCAGTTCCTCGACGACCGCGGCATCGCGGTGCGGGTCGGCCACCACTGCGCGCAGCCCGTGCACCGCCGGTTCGGCGCGACCGCCAGTACGCGCATCAGCACCTATCTCTACAACACCGCCGACGAGGTGGATGCGGCCGTCGAGGCGATCGCCGACGCCCGCGCCTTCTTCGGCGTCACGAGCGGAGGAGTCCGATGAGCGACCTGCAGAACCTGTACCAGCAGGTCATCCTCGATCACGCCCGCGAGAAGCACGGCTACGGCATCGCGGGCGACGAGGCCGCGACCTCGCACCAGTTCAACCCCACCTGCGGCGACGAGGTGACGGTCGGCGTGCGCACCGCGGCCGACGGGCGCATCCTCTCGATCGGCTGGGAGGGGCACGGCTGCTCGATCTCGACGGCCTCTGCGTCGCTGCTGAGCGACCTGGTCGAGGAGGTGGACCGCGAGCGCCTGTCCGCATCCATCGCCGCCTTCCGCGAGCTCATGCACTCGAAGGGCGCACTGGAGGGCGACGAGGAACTGCTCGGCGACGCGGTCGCCCTCGCCGGCGTCTCCAAGTACGTCACGCGGGTGAAGTGCGCGATGCTGCCATGGGTGGCCCTCGAGGACGCGCTGCTCAAGTCCGCCTGATCGGAGCGGTCGCCGTCACGGCACCGGTGCCAGGTCCACCTCGTCGGCGATAGCCTCCAGCGCGGACGGCAGCGACGGGAACGTCGTGCCGTAGACGAGCCCCGAGGGGCCCGCGGCCGTCCACGCCTGGGCGCCCCGCGTGACGCGTCCCACGAGGTAGCGGCGATGGCCGCCCAGCACCTGCCGCTGAGCGAGCGGCAGGGTGAGCGGAAAGGCGTACACGTCGCCCTGCGGGCTGACGACCAGCTCCCAGCGGGCCCGTCCCGGACTGAACTTGCTCGTGAAGATGCGCGACATGATCGACCGTTTGTACCGCGTGGCCGGGCGCCGTCGCCATGAAGATGACGACCTGTTGCGAAAACCTGCGTCGCGTTACGCGGGAGGTGTGTCGGGGCGTCTTCCGCGGGTGCTTCCGGTACCGGTCAGGGCTCCAGCCGGGAGAGCCAGACGGTGAGGATGCGTTCGAGCTCGGCGGCATCCCGCGGGCTCAGCTCGTCGACCAGGCGGTGCTCGTTGGCGAGGTGATCCGTGAACGCCGCGTCGATCGCCTCGCGTCCGCGTGGGGTGAGCGCGACGACCCGGCCGCGGCCGTCGGTCTCGGAGACGCGGCGGGTGACGAGGCCGGCACGCTCCAGCCTGTCGATGCGTTTCGTCATGCCGCCGGTCGTGATCATGGTGTGGTCGGCCAGGTCGCCGGGGGTCCGCTCGTAGGGCGCGCCCGCGCGGCGCAGGGTGGCGAGCACGTCGAAGTCGCCCTCGGCGAGCCCGTGCGCCTCGTAGACGGCCACCAGCTCGTCGGTGAGCCGGGCGGCGACCCGGTGCAGTCGGCCGATGATGCCCTGCGGCGACGGGTCGAGGTCGGGACGCTCACGGCGCCACTCGGCCTGGATGCGCGCGACGGCGTCGGTCTGCTCTCCGGTTTCCTGCTCCATCCCTTCACAATACCTTCCTTGGAAGCTAAAGTAGCTTCCATGGAAGATAATCGGTTCGCCGCGACCTGGCGATGGATGCTCGTCACCGCCATCGCGCCCGTCGCGTGGGGCTCCACCTACGTCGTCACGCGGGCCGTGCTGCCCGACGAGGCGCTCTGGGGAGCCGTCATCCGCGCGCTCCCGGCCGGGGTGATCCTCCTGGCGATCAGCCGTCGCCGTCCGCACGGCGCGTGGTGGTGGCGGTCCGCCGTGCTGGGGGTGCTGAACACCGGCGGCTTCTTCGCGCTGGTCTACGCGGTCGCACAGCGGCTTCCCTCCGGCGTGGCCTCGACGGTCATGGCGGCGTCGCCGCTCGTGATGATGGCGGCCGGACGGGTCATCCTCGGGCAGCGGCCGCGCGCGCTGGCACTCGCGGGAGGTGCGGCGGGCATCGTGGGCGTCGCACTCATGCTGTTCGGGGGAGCGGACGCCGTCGACGGACTCGGTGTCGTCCTCGCGGTGACCGCCCTGGTCGGCTCGGCGATCGGCTACGCGCTCGCGACGCGCTGGGGAGCGGTCGATCTGGTCGCATCCACCGCCTGGCAGCTGCTGGCCGGCGGACTGCTCGTGCTGCCGCTCGCCGTGATCGTCGAAGGCGCGCCTCCGGCGCTGGACGGCGCGGCGATCGCCGGATTCGCCTACGTCACGGTCGTGGCGACCGCTCTGGCGTTCGTCGCGTGGTTCGCGGGTCTGCGGCACCTTCCGGCCGGAACGGTCGGACTGATCGGGCTGCTCAACCCCGTCACCGGCGTGGTGCTCGGTGCAGTGGTCGCGGGGGAGGCGCTGAACGG
>Ga0006562J51391_1031709_pt1 | contig 16370 bp, 15 predicted proteins | sample Ararhi6_input_d2_FD_51391 | JGI IMG/M metagenome (IMG submission 51391) | reverse complement strand
AGCAACGACCGCATGCGCTACGACATCTACAAGGACTCGCAGCGAACCAGCGTGCTCGGCCCCGTCGGCAACGCGACCTATGCACCGCTGCCCTTCCAGTTGCAGTTCACCATCCTGTCGAATCCGCAGACGCAGACCGGATCGGCGACGGTGTACGGGCGGATCCCGACGCCACAGCCGTCGCTCTCACCCGGCAATTACAGCGCCACGCTCGCGGGCGGCGCCACGGCCAACGGTATCGCGTGGCGGTACAACGAGGCGCTGCTCAGCCTCGGCACGTTTCCCGCCGGGTGTCAGACCGGCGGCGGCGGCGGTGGCACGGCCGCGGGGCCATCGTCGACCGTGACGTCCTCCGTGGCGAAGGCGTGCACCATCACGACCGCCACGGCACTCGACTTCGGCAACGTGCCCGGCTTCCTTCGCACGCCATCCGATCAGACGTCGTTGCTGAGGATGACCTGCACGAACCGCTCACCGTTCCAGGTCGGGCTCGACAACGGCCAGAACGCCTCGGGATCGACGCGACGCATGGCCTCCGGATCGGGCTTCGTCGCCTACGAGCTGTACCGCGACAGCCAACGCACGCAGCGCTGGGGCAACACGATCAACAGTGACACCGCGACAGGTACCGGCTCGGGGTCGGAGCAGACCCTCACCGTCTACGGCCGCGTCCCCGTGCAGCCGGCCGCCGCGGCGGGCGGATACAGCGATACGGTCACCGTCACGGTGACGTACTGACCGTCGAGCTGTCAGAACACCACCGAGACACCGGCGGCCGCGCGCAGGCCCGCCTCGCCGGCACGGCCGGATCGCGTGCGACGGGATGCCTCCAGCCACACGCTCGTGCGCGACCACAGCTCGGCGCGCAGACCGAGCGACGCCACGGTGGCAGCGCCGGCGCGGCCCGTGGCGAAGCGCTCACCGGAGAGCGTCGCGCTCTCGCCCCGATCGGACGTCGCCTCGTAACGCACGTCCAGATATGTTTCCCATGCGTAGAGCGTCCGCCCCTCGGGGGCGAACGGCATCGACGCGCGTGCGCCGATGCGCGATACCGCGCGGCGCCCGGACGTCGGCGCGACGACGATGCCGTCGCGATCGGTGGCGCCGTGCGTCGAAAGCCACTGCGAAAGCCATGCGGCACCCGGTTCCAGCACCGCGTGCGTCCCCAGCTGCCAACGCCAGGCGAGCGACAGCGAGGTGTCCAGCCCGTGCGCGCGTCGCGCAGGCAGCGTTTCGCCCCTCCCCGGCGCCGAGACCGTCGTGACGTATCGCGTCGCCACGAGTCCGCCGGCCAGGCGCCAGCCGCCGTCGGTGGACAGGCGCGTGAGCAGGGCGAGTCCCGCGGCCGAGGTGATTGCCGACGCGCGCCCTTCGGCCGTATCCGTCCGCACGGACGACTTTCCGGCGAGGAGCCCGCCCCCCAGCCGTAGAAGGGTGCCTTCCGTACTGGTGACAGGCGTGTCCATCAGGAGCTGCAACCCACGATCGGTTCTTACGTAGTCGACGCCGTAGTCGACGAATCCGAGGCTGCTCCGGTAGTGGCTGTCGCCGCCGAACGCCCGGGCGCGCAGCGCCGGCTCGCGCGCCTCGTCGGTATCGTCCGCCTGCAACGCGTCCATCGCCGCGCGGCCGAAGCCCATCAGCGCGTGATCGTGCACGAGGTAGGCCGGCACCTGGGCCATCAGAGCCGCGCGATCGGGAGCGCCGCCGCGCAATGCGTCCTGTCCCGGCATCCTCCCGTGGCGATCGACGCGGGTGCTTTGCAGCCGGAAATCCCAGAACCCGCCTTCGCCGGCCACGAGGCGTTGCGATGGATCGGATACGTCGGGAGCGTATGCGTGCAGATGGTATCGCCACGGGCCGACGGCGACGTGATCGCCCGCGAGCCGGAACGCATCGGCCGTGGCATGCCCGCCGACCTGCACGATGCTGATGCCGTCACTCGCGCCGTTGGGCCTCCGTGGATTGGCCGTGTTCGCGCCAGCTCCACCCGTGTGCGCGACCTCGACCGCGGTCGTGCCATCCACGTCGCCCGCGACGAGCAGGCGGTCGGTACCCTGGCGTGCCAGCGTGCCGCCGGCATCGAGACGTGTACGCAGGACGAGCGCAGCGCCGGGTTCCGCATGCCAGGTGCCCGCGCGCAGCGTGCCGAAGGTGCCCGTGCGTGCGAGCGCGACGCGCCCATCGCGGCCCACGCGGATGTCGCCGATGCCGCTGTCCGCAGTCATCGTCCATGTGCCTCGCTCGAGCGCGAACGAGGTGGGACCGTGCGCCGCGCCGCGCCAGGTGCTTCCGCTCAGCGACACGTCGAGCATGCCCGCGCCGCTCCGGATCATGTCGCCGACCAGCGTGCTGTCGACGGCGCGAAGCACGAGTCCCACGTCGCCGGTCTCGATGTGTCCGTGCGCGGCGCTGTCGCGCATCGTCACGGTGGCGGTGCCACCGTTCGGGAACCGGGTGTCGATCGCGTGGCCGCGCCCGGCATCGAGCACGCTACGATCCAGGCGCGCGGATCCACCGCTGAGCGCGAGCGCGGTGCCGTGATCCGCGCCGATATCGATGCGCACGGTGTCGAGCCACGCGCTCGCATCGCGTTGCACCTGCAGGCCGGTCGACCATGGCGCCCGCATCGAGACGCTGCTGTTGCTTAGCGCGAGCTCGGCACCGTCGAGGGCGACGATGCCGTGGGAGCGACGCGTCGCGTCACCGGTCCCGCCGTGGCGGATCGAAAGGCCCTCGCCGTCTACGGTGGCGCGTGCTCCGATGCGCAACGCGATGCTCCCCGGATCGGCGACCGCGATCAGGTCGCCGGGCAGGAACTGCTCCGCGTGCCCGCGTTCGACCACGACGCCGCGCGTGAACTGCGCCGCTTGCGCGGGCGGCGCGATGCCACACAGGATGGCGAGCGCGAGTAGGTTGCGTCCGCGCGAACGAATGGCCATGAACGACTCCCTGCTTCGCGATAGAAGCGGAGCACGTTAGTCGTGGGACTTCGTGGCGTATGTCGGCCACCGGCGCGATGCGCGTAGGTGGCGCTCGCGTCAGTCGGGATCGCGCGACCAATCGCCACGGCGCGGTTTCGCGCCATGCTTCGGTCCCGCCTTGCGCTTGAGCCGCGCTTCGAGCGTGGCCGCCTGCTCTTCGCGCTCGTCGTGCAGCTTCAGGAAATTGCGCCAGCGCTGCGGCGACAGCTCGCCCGACGAGAGCGCGGCCTGGATCGCGCAGCCCGGTTCGTTGCCGTGGCTGCAGTCCGCGAACCGGCATTGCGCGGCGAGCGCTTCGATGTCCGCGAAGAGGTCGAGGTTCTCCTCCCCCGTGAGCTTCAGCTCGCGCATGCCGGGCGTGTCGATCAGGCAGCCACCGGTCGGCAGACTGAGCAGCGCGCGGTGCGTCGTGGTGTGCCGGCCCCGGCTGTCGTGGGAACGGACGGCGCCGGTCGCCATGCGTTCTTCGCCGAGCAGCGTGTTCGTGAGCGTGGACTTGCCCGCGCCGGACGAGCCCACCAGCACGGCGCTCATGCCCGGGCCGAGGTAAGGCGCGAGCAGCGCGACGGTGGACGAATCCTTCGCGTTGATCGCGTGCACCGCGGCGTCGGCGGGCAGGCGCGCCACCAGCGCGTCGAGCGCCGCCTGCACGTCGACGCCGGTATCGGCCTTGCCGAGCAGCACGACGGGATGGGCGCCGGAGCCTTCCACCAGCGTGAGGTAGCGCTCGATGCGCGAGGGATTGAAATCGCCGTCCAGACCGGTGAGCACCAGTACATGGTCGATGTTCGTGGCGATGATCTGCCGCTCGTAGCGCTCGCCGGCCGCCGCGCGGGTGAGCACGGAGCGGCGCGGCAGGATCGCCTCGATGACCGGATGGCTCGCGTGGTCGAGCAGCACGAAGTCGCCGACGGCCGGCCGTAGCGAAGGATCGAGGCCGCGCTTGAGGAAGACGCCGGCGGGCTGCGCGTTGAACGCGACCGAGCCGTCGTGCACCTCGTAACCGGCACGATGCTGCGCCACCACGCGCGCGAGGCGGCGTGGATCGTCCGGCAGCGCGGGGTCGCGCCAGCCGATACGGCGCAGGCGCGCCAGGTCCGGGGTGTCGGTCATGGGCGCGATTATGCCCGCTCCGCGGCCGTTTTCCGCCTCGCGGGCCCATCGGGACGCTGTTACGATCGGATGACGACCGCCGGGAAAGGGCCCGGCGGCGAGTTATGGAAGGCCCGACGTGTCCTCGATCAAGCCCAGCGCGCACCTGGCGGAAGTGCGCTACGAAATCCGCGGCGCCCTCACCCGGCGCGCCCGCGACATGGAAGCGGCCGGCCAGCCGATCATCAAGCTGAACATCGGCAACCCCGGCCGCTATGGGTTCACCACCCCGCCTCACCTGCGCGAAGCCATCGGCGCCCACCTCGTCGACAGCGAAGCCTACGGCCATGAGCAGGGCCTGGAAGAGGCCCGCGAAGCCATCGTCGGCCAGCAGCGCGCCCGTGGCGCCACGGGTGTCGACATCGAGCGCGTGTTCATCGGCAACGGCGTGAGCGAACTCATCGACATCTCGCTGCGCGCGCTGCTCCAGCCCGGCGACGAGGTGCTGCTGCCGAGTCCCGACTACCCGCTGTGGAGCGCCGCGACGATCCTCAACGACGGCAGCCCGCGGTATTACCGCTGCCTCGCCGAGAACGGCCACCTGCCCGACCCCGACGAAATCGACGCGCTGGTCGGACCGCGCACGCGCGCGCTCGTGCTGATCAACCCGAACAACCCCACGGGCGCGGTCTACCCGAAGGCGCTGCTCGAGCGCATCGTCGAGGTGGCCCGCCGGCACGGCCTGCTGCTGCTCTGCGACGAGATCTACGACGAGATCCTCTACGACGGCACGCCTTTCCAGCCGCTCGCGGCCGTCGCCGGGGACCATCCCTGCGTGAGCTTCGGCGGCCTGTCTAAGGTGCACCGGGCCTGCGGCTATCGCGTGGGCTGGATGAGTCTTTCCGGCGCACCGGCGCGAACCGCCGAGTACCGCGACGCGTTGCAGCTGCTCGCCGCGCTGCGTCTTTGCGCGAACGTCACCGCGCAGTGGGCGGTGCGTCCCGCGCTGCTCGACAAGCCGACCATCGGCGCGCTCACCGCCGCCGGCGGACGCCTGCACGAGGCGCGCCGCGTCGTTCTGGAGCACGTGGCCGCCAGCCCGTTCCTCGACGTCGTGGCGCCGGGCGGCGCGATCTACGCGTTCCCGCAGATCCGCGCCGACGCGATGCCCCACTTCGACGACACGGCCTTCGCGCTGCGCCTGCTCGAAGAGGAGAGCGTGCTCGTGGTGCCGGGCACCAGCTTCAATCTCTCCGCCAGCCGGCATCTGCGCCTGACGCTTCTGCCGGAGCCCGCGCAGCTGGCCGAGGTGTTCACGCGCGTCGACCGCGTGCTGACCCGCATGGCCGACGAAGCGATCCCCTCGGCGAGCGCCGTCGCCTGATGGCGCGGCCGACGTTCCTCGCCCTCGGCGACTCGTACACCATCGGCGAGGGCGTGCCTGAGGCTGGACGCTGGCCGGAGCAGCTCGCCGTCCGGCTGCGCGCGGACGGGATCGACGTCGACCCGCCGCGCATCATCGCCACGACCGGTTGGACCACGGACGAACTGTCCGCGGCGATCGATGCCGCCGCGCCGCAGGGGCGCTGGGGCCTCGTGACGCTGCTGATCGGCGTGAACAACCAGTACCGCGGCCGTGCCGCGAGCGAATACCGCGAGCAGTTCCGCCTGCTGCTGGAGCGCGCGGCGACGTTCGCCGGCGACGCGCGCCGCGTCGTCGTGGTGTCGATTCCCGATTGGGGCGTGACGGCCTTCGCGGAAGGGCGCGACCGCGCGGCGATCGCGCGCGACATCGACACCTTCAACGCCATCGCCCGCGACGAAACGCTGCGCCTGCACGCGCGCTGGGTGGACGTGACGCCCGCCTCGCGCAAGGCCGGGGCGGCGCCGGGGATGCTGGTTGCCGACGGGCTCCACCCGTCGGCCGCGCAGTACGCGCTCTGGGTGGACGCGGTCCTCCCCGAGGCCAGGGCCGCGCTGCGCGAGCTGCCACGGCGCTGAAACACGGCCGCCATGCCGCGGTTACCTCTCGGCCCGAGACTGGGCACCCGGGACAACCCCGGGAACCGATGCCATGGCGAAGCTCACCTGCCGCAGCGCCTTCATCTCCGACGTGCACCTCGGCACGCCCGACTGCAAGGCGGCGTACCTCCTCGATTTCCTCCGCCAGGTCGATTGCGAGCGGCTCTACCTCGTCGGCGACATCGTCGACCTGGAGGCGCTCGGCAAGCGCCACTGGTGGCATTCCGACCACACGGCCGTGATCGCCGAACTCGTCGCGCTCGCCGCGCGCGGGGTCGAGGTGATCTACATACCGGGCAACCACGACTTCCAGATGCGCGGGCTCGCCGGCAGCACCCTCGCGGGCATCCGGGTGGAGCTCGACGCCATCCACGAAGGTGCCGACGGTCGCCGCTACCGCGTCAGCCACGGCGACGAGTTCGACCCGGAACACGTGGGGCGCCGCTGGATCAACGCGCTCGGCGACACCCTGCACCGCTTCATCTGCTGGGCGAACCGGCGCGTGCATGCCGTGCGCCTGCGCCTCGAGCTGCCCTACCTGCCGCTTTCGATCATTCTGAAGTCGCACGTGGGCGCGGCGCTCGAGTACATCCGCGGCTACGAAAAGCGCGTCGCGGACGACGCCCGCGAGCGCGGCCTCGACGGCCACATCTGCGGTCACATCCACTTCGGCCACGTACGCCCCATGGACGGCGTGCTCTACCTGAACGACGGCGACTGGGTGGAGCACTGCACCGCCCTGATCGAGGATTTCACAGGCGCGATGGAACTGATCCACTGGACCGAGCGGGTGACGCCCCTGGGTCGCGCCAGTCGTGAGACGGTGCTCCCCTCGCCCGAGGCGGTGCGCGGATTCGCGCCCCTGGCGGACTGCCGGGCGGACCTTTCCGCCCTCCGTGGGGTGTCGATAGCGGGTTGAAACGGACCGGATCGGGCCCATGTGCGATGGATGCCGGTAAAATGGCCCCTTTCCTTCCCGCGGTGACCCCATGGCCCTCGATACACCCACGCGCGAGCGCATCGAATCCCTGCTCGGCCAGCACGACGTCGTGCTGTTCATGAAGGGGACGCGCCAGCAGCCGATGTGCGGATTCTCCGCCGCGGCGATCAACACCCTCAACGACGTGATCCCGGCCTACCACACGGTCAACGTGCTGGAAGATCCGGAGATCCGCGAGGGCATCAAGGAATTCGGCCAGTGGCCCACGATTCCGCAGCTCTACGTGAAGGGCGAGCTCGTCGGCGGCTCGGACATCATCCGCCAGCTGTACACCAGCGGTGAGCTGCACACGCTGTTCGGTGCCACCCCGCCGGATCGCACGCCGCCGGAAATCACCATCACCGACAAGGCCGCCGAGGCCATCCGCGGCGGCATGGCCAACGCGCAGGGCCAGGCGCTGCACCTGGAAATCGGTCCCGACCACAGCGCCGGCTTCCAGCTCGCTCCCGCCGGCGACCATGACATCGTCGTCGTCGCGAACGGCATCGAGGTGCACTTCGATCCGGGCAGCGCCGCGCGCGCGAAGGGCATCGTAATCGACTGGGTGTCGACCGTGCAGGGCGAAGGCCTGAGCCTCAAGTTCCCGGGCGCCGTCGAGATCGCCTCGATGTCCGTGCAGGAACTGAAGGCGCGCGTCGACGCCGGCGACATCGTCCTCGTCGACAACCGCCCCGCGGTCTACCGTGCGCAGATCGCGCCGATCGCCTCGGCCCGCATCCTGGAGAACGAAGGCTACGAAGCCCTCGCCCAGCTGCCGAAGGACACGCCGATCGCCTTCATCTGCAACTCCGGCGTCTCCAGCGTCGACTCGGCCAAGCGCCTCGCCGCGCACGGCTTCACGCAGGTCTACAGCGTCGACGGCGGCATGCAGGCCTGGATCCGCGAGATCGGCGAGTAAGGCTGTCTCCTGGCGACACGCGAACGGCGCCTTCGGGCGCCGTTCTTCGTTTCAGGCCATGGCGACCAGTGCGATCGACGTCGCAGCCTCGACCAGTTCGACAAGCGCGCCCGCCGTGTCACCGGTGAAACCGTCCAGCCTCCGCACCACGGCGCGACGCCATAGCCACGCCACGGCCGCGGCGGTGGTCAGCGCGACGACGCCTGCGTGGCCGAACGCGATGCAGGCCGCCACGGCGATGCCGAGCCCGATGTGGCAGCCTTTCACCGGCGCGCCCCGCAGTGGATCGCCGAGGCCCGCCGCGCGCACGTAGGGCGTGGTGAGGAACCATGCGACGATGGCGGCGCGGCCCAGCAGGGGTGGCAGCATGAGCCACCAGACGTTCGATAGCGTCGCGAGCGCCGCGAACTTCAGCAGCAGCACGAGTACGAGCGCGACGACACCCGCGGGTCCGCTGCGTGGGTCCTTCATGATCGACAACGTGCGCTCGCGGTCGCCCATGCCGCCGATCCATGCGTCGGCACTGTCGGCGAGGCCGTCGAGGTGCAACGCGCCGGTCAGCGCGACCCACGCGACGAGGAGCAGCGCGGCGGCGGGCAACGCGGGCATGCCATGCAGCAACGCCGCCGCGCCGACGAGGAGGACGCCGAGCACGGCGCCCACGAGTGGATACCATTTCAGGGACGCGGCCTGCGCGGAGCGGTCGACATGCGCGACGCGCACGGGCAAGCGCGTGAGGAATCCGAACGCGAGCGCGAGACCGCGCATCAACGCGACCACGCCAGCGGATGCAGCGACGCGTGAGGGACATCGATGCCGGCCATGTCGCCGAAGGGCCGCGCCTCGGCGACGCAACGCAGGAGCCGGATCGCCCCGCCATGCGTCACGACGAGCACGTTCGACGTCGCCGCCTCGACGGCGACGTCGTCCAGCGCGAGCGAGAGCCGCTCGCGAAAGGCCTCGAACGTCTCGGCGCCGGGCGGCGGATGCGCCACGGGATCGGCCCAGAAGCGGCCGAGCGCGTCGGCGTCGCGTTCCGCGAGCGTTTCGACGGGCACGCCCTGCCACTCGCCGAAGTGGTATTCCATGAGGCGCGGATCGATGCGCAGCGGCGTGTCCGTGGCCGCGGCGAGTTCCTCCGCGAAGCGCGCACAGCGCGCCAGTGAGGACGATACGATCCGGTTCCATCGCCGGCCGCGTACCGCGTCGCGCAGCTGCGTCCAGCCCAGGGCCGAAAGCGGATCGTCGAGCTGGCCGCGGTAGCTGCGCTGAGCGGTGTCGCCGTGGCGGAGAAGATCGATGCTCATGCTTCCGACACCCCGGCTTCGGCGAAGGTTGCCATCGAGCCGTGCAGCGCGCAGGCGAGGCGGAGCAGCGGTACCGCGATCGCCGCGCCGCTCGCCTCGCCGAGGCGCAGGCTCAGGTCGAGCAGCGGCTCGGCATCCAGCGCCGCGAGCACGCGCGCGTGACCACGCTCGTGCGACCGGTGCGCGAAGAGGAGCCACGGCCGCGCGTCGGGACGCAATGCGACGGCCGCGAGTGCCGCCACGCTCGCGATATGACCATCCACGAGCACCGGCACGCCGTGCTGCGCGGCGGCGACGAAGGCGCCGGTCAGCGCCGCGATCTCGAAACCGCCGAGGCGGCGCAGCCATTCGAGGGGCGTGTCGGCGTCGGAATGGCGATGCAGCGCGCGAGCGATCACGTCGGTCTTGCGCGCGATGCCGACGGCGTCGAGTCCGGTGCCGGCGCCCGCCAGCGTGTCCGGCGCGGCGCCCAGCAGCGCGCATGCCAGCGCGCTCGCCGAGGTCGTGTTGCCGATGCCCATGTCGCCGCCGATGAAGATGTCGGTACCCGCGGCGAGCGACCGCCGCACGCTCGCCTCGCCCTCGGCGAGCGCGGCGTCGAGCTGCTCCGTGGTCATGGCGTCGTGCGTGACGATGTTGGCCGTGGACGGCGCGATCACCCGGCGGAGCACGCCGGGCACGTCGCCGGGATCGTTCACCGTGCCGAGGTTCACCACGTCGAGCGTCGCGTCGAGTTCGCGCGCGAGCACGGCGATCGCGGCGCCGCCGCTAGCGAAGTTGCGCAGCATCTCGCCCGTCACGGCCTGCGGGTACGCCGAGATGCCCTCGACGGCGACACCGTGGTCGGCCGTGAAGACGGCGATCCACACACGCCCGGCGGTGGGACGTTCGCGTCCTTGCAGGCCGGCCAGCTGGACGGCGAGGTCTTCCATCCGCCCGAGGGAACCGGCGGGCTTGGTCAGCCGCGCCTGGCGTCGTGTCGCGGCGGCGGCGACGTCGTCGTCGGGAACGCGACAGGGCGTCGCGAGCCAGTCGTTCATGGCGGTGTTCCTTTCAATGTCATGGGCAGGCCGGCGGCCACGAACACCACGCGATCGCATCGCGCGGCCAGCGCCTGGTGCAGGCGGCCGGCTTCGTCGACGAAGCGCCGTGTGAGCTCACCGAGCGGCGTGATGCCGAGACCGACCTCGTTGCTGACGAAGACGACGTCGCCCGGTATGTCCGGAAGCACGTCGAACAGCGCGGCGCGCTCCGCGACGAGGCGCTCGCCGGTATCGTCGGCGCCGAGGAGGTTGGAGAGCCAGAGCGTGAGGCAGTCCACGAGCAGCAGACGATCCGTCGCGGCACGCGCGCGCAGGGTCGCCGCGAGCGCGAGGGGTTCTTCGACCGATCGCCATGACGCCGGTCGTCGCGCCCGATGGTGTGCGATGCGCAAGGCCATCTCCTCGTCGAACGCCTGCGCCGTCGCGACGTACACGACTTCCTGCGCGCTGTTCGATGCGATGCGTTCGGCCAGGGCGCTCTTGCCCGAGCGCGCGCCCCCGAGGATCAGCGTCAGCACGGTGCACCTCCCAGAAGTCGAGTCAGCGCCGCGACGTCCATGTGCGCGTCGACGGTGTCGGCCAGACGATCGAGCGTCGCCTCGCGCAAGGCCCGGATGTCGAACGCGGGTGCGCTCGTCCCACTATCGCCGAGCAAGAACGCGAGCGCGTCGGGATGATCGAACAGGCCGTGCAGGTACGAGCCCATGACGCGCCCGTCGTCGGACCGCGCGCCGTCCTTGCGCCCGTCGTCCAGCGAGACGGCATGGCGCGCCATCCCCGGGCCTTCGCTGATGCCGCAATGGATCTCGTAGCCGCTCACCGCGGCACCACCGAGGGCCAGCGTGCCGCGCACGTTGCGCAGCTGCTTCTCCGGCGCCAGCACGGTTTCCAGGTCGAGCAGGCCGAGGCCGTCGGCCGATCCCGGCGGTCCTTCGACGCCGCGTGGATCGTGGACCGCACGGCCGAGCATCTGCAGGCCGCCGCAGATCCCGATCACGCGGCCGCCATAACGGACGTGGCGCAGGATGGCCGTGTCCCAGCCCTGCGCGCGCAGCCATGCGAGATCGGCGCGCGTCGACTTCGAGCCCGGCAGCACGACGAGATCGCACGCGGGGAACGTCTCCCCCGGCCCGACGAACACGCAGTCGACATCGGGATGAAGGCGCAGCGCATCGAGGTCGGTGTGGTTGCTGATGCGTGGCAGCGCGGGCACGGCGACGCGGAGGCGTGCGGCGGATCGCGATACGCGCTCCCGCGGCAGCGCGTCCTCGGCCTCCAGCACGAGTCCATGCAGGTAGGGCAGCACGCCGAGGACGGGCTTGCCGGTCTCGCGCTCGAGCCAGTCCAGTCCCGGTTTCAGCAGCGCCATGTCGCCGCGGAACCGGTTGATCACGAACCCCTCGACACGCGCGCGCTCGCCCGGACTCAGCAGCGCGAGCGTGCCGACGAGGTGCGCGAAGACGCCGCCCCGGTCGATGTCCGCGACGAGGATCACCGGGCAATCGACCGCCTCGGCGTAACCCATGTTCGCGATATCGCGCTCGCGCAGGTTGATCTCCGCGGGACTTCCCGCCCCCTCGACCACCACGGCGTCATACGCCGCCACCAGCCGCGCGTGCGAGGCGAGCACCGCCTCCATCGCCACGCGCTTGTACGCGTGGTAGCCGACGGCGTCCATGTTGCCGACCGGGTGGCCATGGACGATGACCTGGGCCCCGGTGTCGCTGTTGGGCTTGAGCAGCACGGGATTGAAATCGGTATGCGGCGCGACGCCGGCCGCTTGCGCCTGCACGGCCTGCGCGCGGCCGATCTCGCCGCCGTCGATGGTGACCGCCGAGTTGAGCGCCATGTTCTGCGGCTTGAACGGCGCGACCGCCACGCCGCGTCGTCTCAGCCAGCGACAGAGCGCGGCGACCACCGTGCTCTTGCCCGCGTCGGACGTACAGCCCTGCACCATCAGCACGCGCGCGCTCATCGCGTCACCTCGGCCAGCGCGCGATCCAGTCGAGCGAACGCCGCGTCGTCGCCGGGAAGTCCGAAGCGCAGCGCGGACGGGTCGTCGAACACGCGCACGAGAATCGCATGGCGTGTGAGGCGGTCGGCGATCACCGCGGCATCGTGGCGCCGCACGTACTGGAAGAAGTCGCTGCCGCCGTCGGGGTTCAGTCCATGCCGGCCGAGCAGCGTCGCGAGCCGGGCCGCCGCGTGGCGCAGGCACTCGCGCGCGGAGGCTTGCCACACCCGGTCGTTGAGCGCGCGCGTCACGACGTGGCGCGTCGGCCCGCTCAGCGTCCACGGACCGAGCATTTCCGCGAGCGCATCGAGAATCGCCGGCGCCGCGGCGACGAAGCCCGCGCGGGCGCCGGCGAGCCCGAAGAACTTGCCCACGGAGCGGAGCACGATCAGCCCATCGCGGGCATGGGGCGTGACGCTGTCGTCGGGCCGCGTGTCGATGAAGGCCTCGTCGACGATGAGCCAGGGGATTTCCTGTTCCCTAGGAAGCGTGGCGCGAGCACCCGTCGCGCCCAGGTGCGCTCCAACAATGTCATGGCATGCGAGGATGTCGCTGGTGCCGAGCCACTCGCCGGTCGGATTGTTCGGGCGGATCAGGACGACGACATCGAACTCGCCCGCGCGTTCGCGCAGGTCGGCCCATGGCAAGGTCGTCACCGCGTGTCCGGCCTGCCGCCACGCGTGCGCATGTTCCGCGTAGCCCGGCGCGATCACCGCCACGCGCGACGGTGCGCGCAGTCGCGGCAGCGCGGCGATCGCGGCCTGCGAACCGGCGACGGGCAGCAGGTGCGCGGTGCCGTAGTACGCGCGCGCGGCATCGGCAAGACCGTCATCCTCTTCAGGCAGCCGATGCCACGCCGCCGCCGGCATCGACGTGACGGGCCAGGCGAACGGGCTGATGCCGGTCGAGAGATCGAGCCAGGCCTCCACGGGCACGCCATAACGACGGGCCGCACGGGCGAGACGACCACCGTGCTCAAGCATGCGAGGCGACTCCCACCACCAACGCCGCGACAAGCCACGCGACGACGCCGCGGTCGACGAGCCGTAGCGCGCGGTCGATCGTCGTCGCGTCGGGCGGCGATCCTTCGCCGAGCTCGGGCCGCGGTTCCCAGCGGCCGTGGTAGGGCGCGGCGCCGCCGAGACGAACGCGGAGCGCGCCCGCGCCCGCCGCCATGACGGGGCCGGCGTTCGGGCTGTCCCACGCCGGGGCCTGGGTGCGCCAGCCGCGTAGCGCGGCGGATGTATCGCCCGTGGCGGCGTACGTCAGCGCCGTGAGCCGCGCCGGGACGAATCCGAGGACGTCGTCGATACGCGCGGCCGCCCAGCCGAAGCGTTCGTAACGCGGCGTGCGGTATCCCCACATCGCGTCGAGGGTGTTCGCGAGCCGGAAGAGCAACGCGCCCGGCGCGCCCAGCAGGACGAACCAGAAGAGCGCGCCGAACACGGCGTCGTGGCCGTTCTCGAGGACGGACTCCGTGCCAGCCGCGGCGACGCGCGTGGCATCCAGCGCGTCGACATCGCGACTCACCATGCGCCCGACGGCCACGCGCGCCGCCGCGAGATCGTTCGCGCGCAGCGCCTCCGCGATGGGTCGCGCGTGATCGCCCAGGCTTCGCCGGCCGATGGCGAGATACAGGACCAGCACGTCGATCGCGAACGCGAGCGGCGCTCCGACGTTCGCACGAAACGCGACCAGCGCCACGACCGGTATCGCCACCGTGACGCCCCAGGCGACGACGCCCGCGCCACGGTCGTCGCGGTACAGACGCCGCTCCACATCGTTCGCGATCCGGCCGAAGCCGACCAGTGGATGGAAACGCCTGGCTTCACCCAGCAGCGCATCCAGTGCCAGCGCCAGCATCATCGCCACCGCCATGTTCACGGGAGGAACAGCCGCGCCGTCGCATCGGCGTTCGACGGGAAGTAGAAGTGCACGAAGCTCGCCGTCATGCGTGCGCGGCGGTAGACCTTCTCCGTCGTCGGGCCGCCGTTGGGGTTGATCGCGTCGGCGATCGGCGTTGCGTCGATCGACGCGCGCGCGTAGTGGAACGAGTGCCCGCGCAGCGTGCCCTCCGGCAACGCCGCGGCCTGCATGCCCAGCGCCGCGAGTCGCGGCTGCAGCGCGGCGTCGCCGGCGAGAAGGCCAGCCATGGGCGCGGCACGGCCCTCGCGATCGGCAAGGCGGTCCAGCGCATAGAGCAGGCCGCCGCATTCGGCCAGCAACGGGCGCCCCGCGTCGACGTGCGCGTGCAGGGCCTGGCGCAGGGCGTCGTTGCGGGCGAGCGCGTCCAGATGCAGCTCGGGGTAGCCGCCGGGCAGCCACACCGCGTCGCAGAGCGGCAGCGTCTCGCCCGCGACCGGCGAGAAGAACACCAGAGACGCGCCTGCGGCTCGCAGCACGTCCAGATTGGCGGCATAGAGAAAGGCGAACGCCGCGTCGCGCGCGATCGCGATGCGCACGCCGTCTAGCCGCACCGATGTCTGGATCGGTGCGGGTGGCGCGAACGGCACGGACGGAGGCAGGTCGGCAGGTCCCTGCGCCAGCCACGCGTCGGCGAGCGCATCGAGACGCGCGTCCAGGTCGGCGAGCTCCTCCGCCGCGACGAGCCCGAGATGGCGCTCGGGCAGGGTCATCGCCGCGTCGCGTGGCAGCGTGCCGTACCAGTCGATGCCGGGACGCAGGCTCTCGCGGAGCAGCTGCGCGTGGTACGCGCTGCCGACGCGATTGGCCAGCACGCCACGCAGGAAAAGGTCGTCGCGGTAAGTGGCCAGGCCATGGGCCAGCGCGCCGAACGTCTGCGCCATCGCGCTGCCGTCGATCACCGCGAGCACCGGAAGGCCGAACAAGACGGCGAGGTCGGCGCTCGATGGCGAACCGTCGAACAGTCCCATCACGCCTTCGACGAGGATGAGGTCGGCCTCGCCAGCCGCGTCGTACAGGCGACGACGGACGTCCTGCTCGCCGCCCATCCAGGCGTCCAGCTGATACACCGGCGCGCCGCTCGCGCGCTCGAGGATCATCGGATCGAGGAAGTCGGGCCCCGTCTTGAAGACCCGCACGCGGCGACCGAGGCGCGCATGCGCACGCGCCATCGCCGCCGTGACGCTCGTCTTGCCCTGTCCCGACGCGGGCGCGGAAACCAGCAACGCGGGGCAATGGCGTGTCAAAGCTCGATACCTTTCTGCGCGCGGATGCCCGCCTGGTAGGCGTGCTTGACCACCCGCATCTCGGTGACGGTGTCCGCGGCCTCCACCAGGGCGTCCGGCGCGCCGCGCCCCGTGACGACCACGTGTTGCGAGGCCGGCCTCGCCTTCAGGGCATCGAGCACGCGTTCCAGCGGAATGTAATGCTTGACCAGCGCGATGTTGAGTTCGTCCAGCAACACGAAGTCGAAGGACGGGTCGCCAAGCATGCCCTCCGCGACCTCCCACGCGGCCATCGCCGCGGCGACGTCGCGCGCCTTGTCCTGCGTCTCCCACGTATATCCCTCGCCCATCACGTGGTACTCGAGCGGACCGTCCTCGAACATGCGGAAGAACGCCTCTTCGCCGGTGGAGAAACTACCCTTGATGAACTGCACGACGCCACAGCGGAATCCATGGCCAAGCGACCGCGCCAGCATACCGAAGCCCGACGAGCTCTTCCCCTTGCCGTTGCCGGTGTTCACCACCAGCACGCCGCGGTCGATCGTCGCCTTCGCGATGCGACGATCGATCAGTTCCTTCTTCCGCCGCATGCGGTCGCGGTGACGCGCCTCGTCGTCCATGTCGCGCCATGGCGTCGCATCGTTCATGCGCGGGCGGCCCTGCCATCACGTGCACCCGGGGCGAAGCGGAACAGCAGCGCCTGCACGACCTGCGCCGCGAGGACGTACGCGGCCGCCGCGCGCACGAAGAGCGGCGCCCACTGCAGGAAGCGCTGGACGTACTGCGTCGCGTTGGGCTCCGTGTAACGCCCGCCGAGCCAGTAGAACGCGCCGTTGGAGATGGCGTACGACAGCGTCGCGC
>Ga0006562J51391_1024226_pt1 | contig 16500 bp, 15 predicted proteins | sample Ararhi6_input_d2_FD_51391 | JGI IMG/M metagenome (IMG submission 51391) | reverse complement strand
GGGACGGCTCGCGCCGATTACTGCTCGATCGCCGGGGCGGGGGTGCCCCCGGTCTTCAGCGCCGCGAGGCGGGCTTCGACCTCGGTGAGCTCCCCGACGTCCTCGAGCTGGTTGAACTGCGCGTCCAGCGACGAGGCGGCGAGCTCCTGCTTGCCGGCGGCGAGGGCCTCCTGGCGTCGGACCTTGTCCTCGAAGCGGCCGAGCTCGCTGGTCGGGTCGAGCACGTCGATCGACTTGACGGCGTCGTGGACCTTGTTCTGGGCCTCCGCGGTCTTCGCGCGGGCGAGCAGCTCGGAGCGCTTCGAGCGCAGCTGCTCGAGCTTGCCCTTCATGCCGTTGAGGCCGTCCTTGAGCTTCTCGACGACCTCGGTCTGCGCGGCGATGGAGGGCGCGATCGCGCGCACCTCGTTCTCCTCGCCGATCTGACGCTGCAGCGCGATCTTCGCGAGGTTGTCGAACTTGTCGGCGTCGGCCGTGTTGCCGGCCGAGCGGAGCTCGTCGGCCTTCTTGCTCGCGGCGAGGGCCTTGTTGCCCCACTCCACCGCGGCCTTCCGGTCCTCCTCGTGGTCGCGCTCGAGGAGGCGCAGGTTGCCGATCGTCTCGGCGATCGCGGCCTCGGCGTCGGCGATGTTGTTCGTGTAGTCGCGCACGAGCTGATCGAGCATCTTTTCCGGGTCCTCGGCCGAGTCGAGGAGGGCGTTGATGTTCGCCTTCATCAGGGTCGAGATGCGTCCGAAGATGGACTGCTTTGCCATCGGTTTTCCTTTCCTAGCGGGAAGTTTCTTCAGTTGTCGTCGGAAGTCCATGTCACCTTCTGGGATGTGTGCGGCGCGGCGCTCAGAAGCGGCCCCCTCCGCGTCGGCCCCGCGTGCCCCCGCCGCCGAAGCTGCCCGGGCCGATGCCGCCGCCGAAGCCGCCGCCGCCGAAGCCGCCGCCGCCGCGGCCGCCTCCCCCGCCGAAGATACCGCCGCCGCCACCGCCGAGGAGGGAGTTGATCACGATGCCGCCGAGGACGGCGCCCATCATGTTCCCGCCGCCACCGGAGTTGCCGCCGCCGAGGAGTCCGCCACCGCCGGAGAAGGCGCCGACGTCGTTCTGCGCGTACTGGATGGCCTGCCCGGCGAGGTCGTTGGCGCGCTGCGCGTACTGCAGGGCCTGTGCGGGGTCGCTCGCGGCGAGCTGCTGCGCCTGCATGAGCGAGGCGCCGGCCTCCGCGAGCCGGGTGCGGGCTTCCGCGCCGATCGCGCCGCGGCGCGAGGTGATGAAGTCCTCCGCGGCGGACACCTGCGCCTGGGCCTGCATGAGCTGCTGGCCGAGCAGCTGGCTCGCGCGCTGCGCCTGCGCCTGCGCGTCGCGAACGCCGGCGAGGAGGGTGTCGATCTCGGTGTTCGCGGCCTCGAGCGCCGCGAGCGCCCCGAGCGGACGCTTCTGCGCACCGGTGAGGCTGCGGCGCGCAGCATCCACCTGCTGCCGCGTGGACGCGATGACGGGGGCGAGGCGCCCGTCCCGGTCCGGCATCGCACCGGCGGCCGCGAGGTCCTTCTCGAGGTCCGCGATCAGTGCCGCGGCGTTCTGCTCGCCGGCCGTGAGATCGGCCTGCAGCTTCGTGACGGCATCCTCGAGCATGCGCGCCTGGCCGAGCGCCTCCTCGGCGGCGCGGATGCTGACGGCGGCCGCGGAGCCGTCACCGGAGCCGATGGCCTGCTCCGCGGCGGTCAGTCGCTCGTCGGCGAACGCGATGCGCTGCTGCGCCTGCGCCGGGTTGTCGGCGACGGTCGCGATCGCGTCGGCGGCGTAGGTCGTCTGCAGCGCGGCGAGGCGCTCGGTCGCCTCGGCGATGCCCGCAGCGACGGTCGCCCTCAGCTCCTGCGCGCGGGTGAGGGCCTCCGGCGCGTTCTGCTCGAGCTTGCGCAGCTCGTCGAACGCCGCGGCCTTCTCGTCCAGCTCGGCGTTCGCCGTCTCGCACAGTTCCAGGATCTGCGTGTTCCACGCCCGGACGTCCTGCTCGGTGTCGGGTACCTCGTCGTCGAGCTGCTGCTGCAGGGAGAACGCCTGCTCGAGCATCGCCTTCGCGCGCGTGAGGGTCTCCTCGAACTCGGCCGCCGCGGCGTCGCCGAACTGGGCACGGGCGAACCCGAGCTCCTGCTCGCTGGTCTTGACGGCGTCGTCGGTCTGCACGAGCGCGGATGCCGCGCGGCGGGCGAGTTCTTCGGTGGGAACGGCGGCCACGGCCTGCGGGCCCGCGGCGCCGCCGGCGACGGCCGTGCCCTTCCGGCGTGCGCGCACGATGAGCCAGATGACGACGATGACCGCCGCGGCGATCAGCAGGAAGACGAGGATGCCGCCGAACCCGCCGCCGCCCGTCGCGGCCCCGGGAGCGCCGTCGCCGCCGCCCACGGCGTTCTCGAGGCCGTCGGCGGCCGCGATGCCCGCGCCCGCCCAGTCTCCCGAGCCCAGGGCGGGCAGGATGCGCTGCTGCTCGATGGTGCCGAGAGCCGCGAAGTCGACGGGACCCGCCGAGTCGCCGGAGAGGTAGAACGTGCGCCCCTCGGTCGCGATCGCGAGGAGGTACTGGTTCGGGCCGAGGCCGTTGTCCTCCGCCGTCTGTGTCGCCCAGGCCTCGGGGTCGGCCGGGTCCGTGAACACGTCGACGTAGACCACCCAGAGGTCCACGCCCGATGCCGCGGACAGCTGCTCGGAGCGCTGCTGCACCTCGCCCTCCTCGGCCGCCGACAGCACGCCGGCGTCGTCGAGGACACGCGTCGCCCCCAGGGAGACGGGGCCGGTCGCGAGCGCGGCGCCGGCAGCGCCGCCCACCACGATCGCCAGTGCGGCAGTGAGCGCCAGAGCCCATCGCGATCGCATCGGTGGATCCTCCTCCGGGGGCACGGAGGCCGCCCCCTCCGCGAGTCTATTCCCCGGTTCGCATGAGGCGATAGCTCGGCGCAGACCGTTCCCGCGCATCCCGCGCGTGGCTCGGCGCGGGCCACGCGGCGCCGGGTTAGGCTCACGCGTTCGGAGGCTCACATGGAAGATCGATACGCGGGCGACGTGCTCGCCCCCGGCTGGCGCACGGCGGGACGTCCCGTGGTCCCGGTCGTCGAGGCCGTCCGCGATCTCGTCGTGGAGGTCGCCGCCGACGGGTTCTGCGGCGCGGTGGCCGGGTGGCAGAGCGGCCTCGTGGAGCTCGAGGACCGGCACGGCCGCGTCCGCCTCTTCCCGCTCGGCGGCGGCTTCCTCCTGGAGGGCAGGCCCGTGCAGCTGACCGCGCCGCAGGCCCCGGCATCCCGAGCGCCGGCACGCACGGCATCCGGCTCCTTCGCGGCCCCGGAGGCGCGCGCCCGCGTCGCCCGCGCGTCGCGGATCCTCGTCGAGGGCAAGCACGACGCGGAGCTGGTGGAGAAGGTGTGGGGAGACGACCTGCGCGTCGAGGGGGTCGTCGTGGAGTACCTGCAGGGCGTCGACCTGCTGGACGTCGTCCTCCGCGACGACCCGCCGTCCGCGGAGCGCCGGTACGGCGTGCTCGTGGACCACCTCGTCCCGGGGTCGAAGGAGACACGCCTCGCGCAGGCCGTCGAGCGCGGTCCGCACGGCCGCTTCGTCCGGATCGTGGGGCACCCGCACGTCGACGTGTGGCAGTGCGTCACCCCGAAGGCCCTCGGCATCGCCGGGTGGCCGGACGTGCCGCGCGGCATCGAGTGGAAGGTGGGCGTCAGCCGGGCCCTCGGCTGGCCGGCGGAGACCCCCGCCGACCTGGCCCGGAACTGGCAGCGGATCCTCGGCGCCGTGCACTCCTACCGGGACCTCGACCCCGCCCTGCTCGGCCGCGTCGAGGAGCTCATCGACTTCGTCACGGCGTGAGGCGCCCGGCGCGGGTGACTCGGTAGCCTGGGGGGATGCCGCATCCCGACGCCGACGACGTCTCCGACGACGACGCCCCCGACGCTCCGCGGTTCCGCGACAAGCCCGTCTCCTTCGTCCGCCGCAGCGGCAGGATGAGCGACGGGCAGGAGCGCGCCTGGGCCGCCCTGTCCCCGCACTACCTGCTGGACGTGGAGCGGGCTGCCGCGGTCACCAGCATCCGCCCGGGGGACCCCGTCGACCTGACCGCCGTGTACGGGCGGTCGGCTCCGCTGGTGGTGGAGATCGGGTCGGGGCAGGGACACGCGATCGTGCACGCCGCCGGCGCGACGCCGGAGACCGACTTCCTCGCCGTCGAGGTGTTCCGCGCGGGTCTCGCCCGCACGATGCTGGACGCCGACCGTGCCGGGATCGACAACCTCCGGCTCGTCGAAGCCAACGCCCCCGAGGTTCTCGAGCACCTGCTGCCGGCGGCATCCGTCGACGAGATCTGGATCTTCTTCCCCGACCCGTGGCACAAGAACAAGCACACCAAGCGCCGCCTCGTCGCTCCCGGCTTCCCGGCCGTCGCGGCCCGCGCGCTCAAGCCGGGCGGTCGCCTGCGGCTCGCGACGGACTGGGAGGACTACGCGCTCCAGATGCGCGAGGTGATGACCGCCGCGACGGAGTTCGCGCCGGGCTTCGAGGGGGCGTGGGCGCCGCGTTTCGAGGGCCGCATCATGACCGCGTTCGAGCGCAAGGGTCTGGCGAAGGGGCGCGACATCCGCGACCTCGTGTACGTGCGTCGCGACGGCGCGTGACCGGGATGCCGGCCGATTCCGATCCCGGCATACGCCCGGTCGTCTCGCTGCGGACGATCCCCGCGGCGCTCGTCTGCCTCGCCGCCCCGGCGCTGTTCGTGCTGCAGGTGTCGTGGCTCGGCTGGATCCTGCTGGCCGCGGGGATGCTGACCGCCGCGCTCATGGAGCGCGGCGCCGTCGTGGGGCGGGCACCGTCGCTGACCCGTGACCTCTCGCTCATCGCCGTCGGGCTGCTGATCGTCAGCGCCATCGATCTGGCCGCGGAACTCGACGACCTCGCCATGGTGCGGTTCACGCTGGCGCTCGGCGGCGCCGTCGTCGTGCCGTACGTCATCTCCCGGTGGGTGTACCGCGACCGCGCGATCCGGTTCCCGTGGCGCGGCGGGCACGCGTGGAAGCCGTGGCAGTGGATGTGGCTCGGCGCCGTCCTCATCCTCGGCTGGCTGCTGCTGCCGTTCTACTTCCTCACGAGCGGCGTGTACCTGAACTGGCCCGTGGTCGACACGCCCGATCTCATCGCGCGACTGTTCGTCGGGGTGGGCGCCGTCGGCATCTGGGACGAGCTGTTCTTCATCTGCACGTGCTTCGCGCTGCTGCGCCGGCACTTCTCCGACGGGGCCGCGAACGTGCTGCAGGCGGTGGTGTTCGTCTCGTTCCTGTGGGAGCTCGGCTACCGCGCGTGGGGGCCGGTCCTCACGATCCCGTTCGCGCTGCTGCAGGCCGTCATCTTCCTGCGCACCAAGTCGCTCGGCTACGTCGTGACGGTGCACCTGCTCTTCGACGCCGTCGTGTTCGCGGTGCTCGTCCACGCGCACAACCCCGGGCTCCTGGACTGGCTGTTCTTCATCTCGCCGTAGCGCGGGGTCAGAAGAGGGCGAGCAGGGCGGGTCCGAAAACGACCGCGGCCGCGACCGGCACCACCAGGAGGCCGAGCGCCGCGATCCCGAACGCCAGCATGCTGCCGAGCACCGACAGGACCGCGGCGGTGCCCGCCGAGACGCGCTCGGCGGGGGAGGGGCGGCGGGCGAAGGACGGGACGGAGAGGGTCGCGGTGGCCATGATCCGACGCTACGAACCGGGCCGCGCCGTCCGCGTCGGCCGCCGGACCGATCCCCGTCATCCTCGAGGATGACGTGCGGCGCGCGTCCCCGGCATCCTCACCTTCAACATGAACTCGAAATGACTTCGCGGTGACATCTTGACGGCTCGGCGCGGCTGAGTATCTTGGTACTCGCGAAGGAAAACGGAGACACAGGAACTCGGAAGAGAACCGGGAACAGAGACCGAGAACGCAACTGATGATCGCCCCGGGGCTTCGGCTCCGGGGCGATCTTCGTGTGTCCGGGATCTTTCCCAGGCGTCGGCGCCATCTGGGGTGGCGGGCCCAGCGGCGGATCCAACGGCGGATCCAACGGCGGAGATCCTGAGCGTCGTGACCCGGATGTCGCGCGCCCGCGGCGCGGCGCGCATGAGATCCGCCGTTGCGCATCCGGTGCCCGCTCTGCGGCCGCGCCGCGCCGGCGGCGCGGGCGGTCGTCGTCGGGCTGTTAGCTTCGACGTGATCTGGGGATCGCCGGCCGGCGCTGCGCCGCGCCGTGCTCCGGGAGCGACGGAACGGGGAGCGCGTGCGAGTCGGACGGACACTGGGGTCGATCGGTGCCGCCGTGATCATCGCGGCGGTGCTCTCGGCGTGCGTGACACAGCCGGCGCGGACGGATGCCGCGGCATCCACCCCCGTCCCGCTGGCCACCCCCGCCGCGTCGGTCCCCGCGGAGCCCGCGGCGGAGCCGGTCACCTTCGTGTCGGTCGTCGACGGCGACACGATCGAGACCAGTGCGGGGACCGTCCGCATCATCGGGATCGACACGCCCGAACGAGGGGAGTGCGGGCACGACGAGTCGTCCGCGACGATCGCAGGCGTGCTCGCCGGCGGCGATCCCGTGACGCTGGAGCTCCCGGCGGGGCAGGACGATCAGGACCGGTACGGCCGCCTCCTCCGGCACGTCAGCACGGCGAGCGGCATCGATCTCGGGATGCTGCAGATCCAGGCCGGCACGGCGGTCGCGCGCTACGACTCCCTCGATGGGTACCCGGCTCACCCGTGGGAGGCGGAGTACCGCTCGGCGCAGCGGGCCACGCTGGGGGCGGACGGCTCGGTCGTCACCGTCGCCTGTCAGCCCGCCGCCGCAGCGCCGCCAGCCCCCGTGGCGCCTGTGGTGCCCACGACCGAGCGGTGGTGGGAGCAGTACACCTCGTGCACGAAGCTCAAGAAGAACGGCGCCGGTCACCCGACCGGCCCGTTCCAGCAGAACGACCCGGCGGACGCCGAGCTCTACGAGTGGTTCGCGAACGGCACCGGCAACCACGGCGACGGCGACGGCGACGGCCTCGCCTGCGAGTGAGCGCCGTGCCGCGCACGGGAAAAGGAGAAGGGACCGCAGGGTCTTCATGACCCGCGATCCCTTGCCCTGACTGGTGCCCCCGACAGGAGTCGAACCTGCGACCTACGGTACCGGAAACCGGCGCTCTATCCACTGAGCTACGGAGGCGTACCGATCGAGACTATCACCGCGAGATGGTCGCGACCGCCTCCGCCAGGCGCTCGGCGAGGTAGGCGTGTCCCGCGGTCGACGGATGGTTCCGGCCGACGCCGGTGTCGATGACGTCGAGGTAGTTCGCCTGGGTGATCCACCCCTCCTGGAGGGGGGAGAGGTACCACCAGCCGCGCTGGGCGGCCAGGCGGGCGAGATCGCGGTCGATCCGCGCTGTCGCCTTCTGCACCGGAAGCACCTGCGGGGCGGGTCCGAGCACGACGACGCGCGCGGACGGGTACGTGGCGGACAGCCGGTCCCACGCGGCGTTGACGGCGGCGTCGTAGCCGGTCGCGGGGAGGCGGCGGTCGTTGATCGACCCCTGGATGATGACGAGGTCGGGGTCGAGCGTGGGGTCGAGCGCCGAGATGCGGGTGCCGAAGTCGGGTCCGTCGATGCCGGGCTTGAGGTAGCCGCTGCCGCGCACGCCGTCCACGACCGTGGTCCACCCGGTGAGGGCGGACACGACGTAGGCGTAGCCGAGGGCCGGGTCCGTCGCGGCGGAGCCGAACGTCCAGGAGTCGCCGAAGATGAGGACGGTCGGGTTCTCGGGCAGGTCGAGAAGGTCGGGCGTGACGGCGACGGCCGTGTCGCCGGAGCCGGCCGCGACGGTGGCCGCGGGCGTCGCCCACGGGCGCCAGACGGCCACGACGGCGACGGCGGCGACGACGACGGCGAGGCCCCCGATGACCCACGGCGGGATGTGCCGGGAGGTCGGGTCGGTCGCGCGCATGCGAAGAGGGTACGTCACGTTCCGCGCCGGACAGAATCAGCGCGCGGGAGGCCCCCCGGGACGCACGGCGCGCACGTGCCGGAGCACGCCGCGGGGCATGCGAGGATATCCCGGTGCAACGCATCGTGACCGCCGAACTCGACCTGGATCTGGGGTCCTCCGTCGACCTGATCTTCCAGATCGCGGCGGCCCAGCCCGCGCCCGTCGTCCGCGAGGAGCTGACCTTCACGCAGGGCGATCGCGTGTACACGCCGACCGAGATCGTGGACCAGTCCGGGAGCCGCCTGCACCGGCTCCTCGGCGAGGCCGGACGGCTCGAAGTGCGCTACGAGGCGGTCGTCGAGGGCCTCGGCACGCAGCGGGCCACGAGCGACCTCGAAGCCATCACCTACCTGCGTCCGAGCCGCTACTGCCAGTCCGACGAGGTCTTCTCGCAGGCGCGACGTCAGTTCCGCGGGCTCCAGGGACACGAGCTGATCGCCGCGGTCAGCGACTTCGTCGCGACGAGCACGACGTACACGCCCGGCCTCAGCCAGGGCACCGACTCCGCCGTCACGACGCTCATGACCGGCCAGGGCGTCTGCCGCGACTACGCGCACGTCGTGATCGCGCTGCTGCGCGCCATGGACATGCCGGCCCGCTACGCGGCCTGCTTCGCGCCGGGCCTGCGCCCGATGGACTTCCACGCGGTCGCCGAGGCCTACCTCGACGGCAGCTGGTACGTGCTGGACGCGACGCGGCTGGCCAACCGCCGCTCCCTCGTGCGCATCGCGACGGGGCGGGATGCCGCGGACTGCGCCTTCCTGAGCTACCACGGCGGCCACGTCGGGCTGTCCCGCATGCGGGTCGACGCAGCCGTCGTGCCGGACGACGCCGCCGAGTTCGACGGTCTCGACATCGTCGCCGCGGCATCCGACCCCGCGCACGACGACGGGGCCGAGCTCATCCAGCTCGCCTGAGCCGCGGCATCCTGCGCCGGCAGGAGGAGGGCGCGGGTGCGGCCCGTAGACTTGAGAGGTTATGAATCCTGACGCCCTCTCCGAAGCCCTGCTCGCCGTCATCGCCCCGCTCGCGGAGGCGCGACGAGCCGGCGCCGGCGAAGGACTCACCGCCTCGGACCTCGTCCTCGAGCGCCCGAAGAACCGCGACCACGGCGACTGGGCGTCCAACGCCGCGCTGAAGCTCAGCAAGACGATCGGCGCGAACCCGCGGGAGTTCGCGGCGGAGGTCGCCGCGCGCCTCGGTGAGGTCGACGGCATCGCGAGCGTCGAGGTCGCCGGCCCGGGATTCATCAACATCCGCCTGGATGCCGCCGCCGCCGGCGCCCTCGCGAAGACCATCGTCGAGGCAGGCGCCGCCTTCGGCACCAACGACAGCCGCGCCGACGAGGTCATCAACCTCGAGTTCGTCAGCGCCAACCCGACGGGTCCCATCCACCTGGGCGGCACGCGCTGGGCCGCCGTCGGCGATTCGCTCGCGCGCATGCTCGCCACGCAGGGCGCGGCCGTGACGCGGGAGTACTACTTCAACGACCACGGTGCCCAGATCGACCGCTTCGCGCGCAGCCTCATCGCCGCCCACGAGGGGCGACCGACGCCGGAGGACGGCTACGGCGGGGCGTACATCCACGACATCGCCCGCCGCGTCGCCCTGGCGTACGAGGGAGACATCGACGACCTCGAGCCGGCGGCGAAGCAGGAGGCGTTCCGCGCGATCGGCGTCGGCTTCATGTTCAGCGAGATCAAGCAGTCGCTGCACGAGTTCGGCGTCGACTTCGACGTGTACTTCCACGAGAACGATCTGCACGACTCCGGCGCGGTCGACCGTGCCGTCGAGCGCCTGCGCGCCCTCGGCCACATCTACGAGGCCGACGGGGCGACGTGGCTGCGCTCGACCGACTTCGGCGACGACAAGGACCGCGTCGTCATCAAGTCCGACGGGCAGCCCGCCTACATCTCCGGCGACCTCGCCTACTACCTCGACAAGCGCGAACGCGGCTTCAACCGCTGCATCATCATGCTCGGCGCCGACCACCACGGCTACGTGCAGCGCCTCATGGCGATGTGCGCCGCGTTCGGGGACGAGCCGTACGTCAACCTGCAGATCCTGATCGGCCAGATGGTCAACCTCGTCAAGGACGGCCAGCCGATGCGCATGTCCAAGCGGGCCGGCACCGTCGTGACCCTCGAGGACCTCGTCGAGATCGTCGGGACGGATGCCGCGCGCTACGCGCTCGTCCGCAGCTCTGCCGACTCCAACCTCGACATCGACCTCGACGTGCTGCAGAAGCGCACGAACGACAACCCGGTCTTCTACGTGCAGTACGCGCACGCCCGCACCCACAACGTCGGGCGGAACGCCGCGGACTCCGGTGTCGACCGCTCCGCGTTCGCGCCGGAGCTCATCGACCACGAGACCGAGTCGGCGCTCCTCGGTGCGCTGCAGGAGTTCCCGCGCATCGTCGCGTTCGCCGCGGAGGTCCGCGAGCCGCACCGCGTCGCCCGCTACCTCGAGGAGCTCGCCGGCCTCTACCACCGCTGGTACGACAGCTGCCGCGTCACGCCGCTCGGCGACGAGGAGGTCACCGACCTGCACCGCACGCGCCTGTGGCTCAACGACGCGACCGGTCAGGTCCTCCGCAACGGCCTGGGCCTCCTCGGCGTGAGCGCTCCCGAGCGGATGTGACGTGACGACCGGCGACGCGCAGCCCACCACCCCGCTCCCCGAGGTCCGCTGGGCCACGGTCGCCGATGAGCCGCGCCGCCGCGGCCGCGGCTGGATCGCCCTGGTCATCGTGCTGGTCGTCGTGGCTCTGCTCGTCGTCGTGGGAGAGGTCGCCGCGCGTGCCCTCGCGCCGAAGGTCATCCGCGACCAGCTCGTCTCGAATCTGGGCCTTCCCGCCGATCAGGAGATCGACGTCGAGATCCCGGGGCTGCTGCTGCCGCAGCTCGTGGTCGGCAGCGTTCCCGAGATGACCCTTGCCACGGATGACGTGGAGCTCGACGGCCTCGCCGGCGACGTCCGGGTGAACCTGCAGGACGTGCCCGTCTGGGGCGGCGTCGACTGGAGCTCGGGGTCGGCGGAGATCATCCTCGACGACGCGCAGACCCGCGCTCTCCTGGCGCGGGTGGACGGCTTCCCCGTCGACGCCTTCCGCCTCGCAGCGCCGGAGGTCGCCCTCGAGACCGCGTTCGACGTGTTCGGGGCCACGGTCCCGCTCGGCGTGCGCCTCACGGCGGAGGCGCGCGAGGGCGACCTCGTCCTCGCTCCCACGACGCTCCTGCTCGGCGACGCCGAGGTGTCGGCGGATGCCGTCCGGCAGCAGCTCGGACCGCTCGTCGGCTCCTTCCTCGAGGAGTGGGAGGTCTGCCTCGCCCAGTACCTGCCGGCCGCCCTGACGCTCGCCGACGTCCAGGTCGACGAGCGCGGTGTCGTCGCGCGCTTCGACATCGACAGCGGCATCCTGCGGGACCCGGCGATGCAGGCGAACGGCACCTGCGGGTAGGCGTCCGGCGCTCGTCACACCGACGGGCCCGCCATGCCCCGTGCCCTAGACTGCAAGGACTGCCGGAGCGTGATGACACCGCCCGCAGGCCCGTTCCCGCCCGATTGGTGATCCCCGTGTCCGCGTCGCCCGCCCGCCCGCTCGTCCCGGAGTGGCTTGCCGTGCCGGCGGATGCGAACGCTCTGGCCCCCGAGGTGTGGCCCGCGGGATCCGGCCGCGACCGGGACGGCGTGCTCACCCTCTCCGGCATCCCCGCCACGACGCTGCGCGCACAGTTCGGCACCCCGCTGTACGTCCTGGACGAGGACGAGGTGCGTGCGCGTGCCCGCGAGGTCCGCGAGGCGTTCGCGGCCGCGGCCGCGCGGCACGGCGCGCAGGCACGCGTCTACTACGCCGGAAAGGCGTTCCTGAGCACCGAGGTGGTCCGCTGGGTCACGGCCGAGGGTCTCGCCGTCGACGTCGCCACCGGGGGAGAGCTGGCCGTCGCCCTCGCCGCCGGCGCCGACCCCGCGCGGATCGGGCTGCACGGCAACAACAAGTCCGTCGCCGAACTGGAGCGCGCCGTCACCGTCGGCGTGGGCTCGGTCATCGTCGACAGCGCCCTCGAGATCGAGCGGCTCGCCGCCGTCGCGGAGCGGCAGGGCGTCGTGCAGAGCGTGCTGGTGCGCGTCAACAGCGGCGTGCACGCCGAGACCCACGACTTCCTCGCCACGGCGCACGAGGACCAGAAGTTCGGTTTCGCGCTGGAGGCCGCACCCGCCGCCGTCGCCCGCATCCGCGCCCTGCCGTCGCTGCGCTTCCTCGGCCTGCACTGCCACATCGGCTCGCAGATCTTCGGCACCGCGGGCTTCGCGGAGTCGGCGGCCCGGCTCGTCGAGGTGCACGCCGAGCTTCTCGCGGGCGGCGACGTGCCGCTCCTGAACCTCGGCGGCGGGTTCGGCATCGCCTACACGACCGCCGACGACCCGACCCCGATCGCGGAGCTCGCCGCCGGGATCGTCGACGCCGTCGCCGCGCAGTGCGCGCAGCACGGCATCCCGGTGCCGACCCTCGCGTTCGAACCCGGACGGAGCATCGTCGGCCGTGCCGGCGTCACGCTGTACGAGGTCGGCACCGTCAAGCCCGTGCGCGTCTCGGACGACCTCGAGCGCGTGTACGTGAGCGTCGACGGGGGGATGAGCGACAACCCCCGCCCCGCCCTGTACGGCGCGGACTACTCCGCCCGCATCGCGTCGCGCGCGAGCGACGCGGCCCCCGCCCTCGTCCGCATCGTCGGACGGCACTGCGAATCCGGCGACATCGTCGTGGATGCCGAGTACCTGCCGGGCGATGTCGCCCCGGGGGACCTCGTCGCGGTGCCCGCCACCGGTGCCTACTGCTTCTCGCTCGCGAGCAACTACAACTACGTGCCCCGTCCGCCCGTGATCGCCCTCGCCGGCGGCCGGGCGCGCGTCATCGTGCGTGGCGAGACCATCGACGACCTGCTGGCGCGCGACGCCGGATTCCGCCTGACCGAGGGAACCGAATGACCGAATACCGCCGCCTCCGCGTGGCTCTGCTGGGTGCCGGCGCCGTCGGCTCCCAGGTCGCCGCGCTCCTCCGCAAGCACGGAGACGAGCTGGCGGACCGCGCCGGCGCCGCTCTGGACCTCGTCGGCATCGCGGTGCGCGACCTCGACGCGCCGCGCGACACCGACCTGCCGCGCGAGCTGCTGACGACCGACCCGGAGCCGCTCATCGTCGGCGCCGACATCGTCATCGAGCTGATGGGCGGCATCGAGCCGGCCCGCACCCACATCCTCGCGGCCATCAACTCCGGCGCCGACGTCGTCACGGCCAACAAGGCCCTCCTCGCCACGCACGGCCCGGAGATCTTCGAGGCCGCCGACCAGGTCGGCGCGTCGGTGTACTACGAGGCCGCGGCCGCCGGCGCCATCCCCATCATCCGGCCGCTGCGCGACTCCCTCGCCGGCGACCGGGTGCAGCGCATCATGGGGATCGTCAACGGCACCACCAACTACATCCTCGACCGCATGGACCGGGAGGGGTCGGAGTTCTCCGACGTCCTCGCCGACGCCCAGGCCCTCGGCTACGCCGAGGCCGACCCGACGGCCGACGTCGAGGGTTACGACGCGGCGCAGAAGGCCGCGATCCTCGCGAGCCTCGCCTTCCACACCGCCGTGCCGCTCGACGGCGTGCACCGCGAGGGCATCACCTCCGTCGACAAGCAGATGATGGATGCCGCGCGGCACGCCGGCTACGTCATCAAGCTCCTCGCGGTGTGCGAGCGCCTCACCGGCGCGGACGGCGAGTCGATCTCCGTCCGCGTCTACCCGGCCCTCATCCCGCGCGAGCACCCGCTCGCGAGCGTCCACGGCGCCAACAACGCCGTCTTCGTGCAGGCCGAGGCCGCCGGAGACCTCATGTTCTACGGCGCCGGCGCCGGCGGCGTGCAGACCGCGTCCGCCGTCCTGGGCGACATCGTCTCCGCCGCCCGCCGCCACATCGCCGGCGGCGTGGGTGTGGGGGAGTCCACCCGCGCGAACCTGCCCGTCGTCCCGATCGGACGGGTCACGACGCGCTACCAGATCACCCTGGAGGTCGACGACGAGCCGGGCGTGCTCGCGACCGTCGCCGGCATCCTGAGCGAGGGGCGCGTCTCCATCGCGACCGTCGAGCAGACCGTCATCCGGGAGAGCAACGGGGAGCCGGGCGTCGCCCGGATCGTCATCGGAACACACAAGGCCGTCGAGCAGGACCTGAGCGAGACCGTGGATCGGCTCGCCGCGAGCGGCGTCGTCGAGCGCGTCGTCTCCGTCCTGCGCGTGGAAGGGAACTGACATGGCACACCTCTGGCGCGGAGTGATGCGCGAATACGCCGACCGGCTCGGCGTGACCGACGCCTCCACCGTCGTGACGCTGGGTGAGGGCGGCACGCCGCTCATCCCCGCGGCGTCGCTGTCGCGGATGACCGGCGCGGACGTCTACGTGAAGTTCGAGGGCATGAACCCGACGGGCTCCTTCAAGGACCGCGGCATGACCGTGGCCCTGTCGCGGGCCGTCGAGCACGGCGCGAAGGCCGTCATCTGCGCGTCGACCGGCAACACGTCGGCCTCCGCAGCGGCCTACGCGGCGCACGCCGGCATCACGGCCGCCGTGCTCGTGCCGGAGGGCAAGATCGCGATGGGCAAGCTCAGCCAGGCCGTCGCGCACGGCGGCACGCTCATCCAGATCCGCGGCAATTTCGACGACTGCCTCGAGATCGCACGCGAGCTCGCCGACAACTACCCCGTGCACCTGGTCAACTCGGTAAACCCCGACCGCATCGAGGGTCAGAAGACCGCCGCGTACGAGGTCGTCGAGCAGCTCGGCGACGCCCCGGACTTCCACTTCATCCCGGTCGGCAACGCCGGCAACTACACCGCCTACTCGCGCGGCTACCGCGAGGAGGTCGCCCGCGGCGTCTCCACGCGCGTCCCGCGGATGTTCGGCCTGCAGGCCGAGGGCTCCGCGCCGCTCGTGCGCGGCGAGGTCGTGAAGAACCCCGAGACGGTCGCCTCCGCGATCCGCATCGGCAACCCGGCTTCGTGGGAGCTCGCCCTCGAGGCGCGCGACGCGACGCAGGGCTGGTTCGGCGCCATCGACGACGAGCGCATCCTCGCGGCGCAGAAGCTCCTGAGCTCCACGGTCGGCATCTTCGTGGAGCCCGCGTCGGCCATCAGCGTCGCCGGGCTGCTCGACCGGGCAGAAGCCGGCATCATCCCGGCCGGTGCCAAGGTCGTCCTCACGGTCACGGGCCACGGCCTGAAGGACCCCCAGTGGGCGCTCCGCAACGCCGACGGCTCGTCCGTCGAGCCTGTCGTCGTGGACGCCACCACGAGCGAGGTCGCGTCGGTCTTGGACCTCGCGCCCGTCCAGGCGGCGGGATGAGCGCTTCGCGGCCGGTGGATGCCGGGCGCGCCGTCGCCGTCCGGGTCCCGGCCACGAGCGCCAACCTCGGCCCCGGGTTCGACACGCTCGGGCTCGCCCTGAGCGTCTACGACGAGCTCACGGTCACGACCCTCGACGGTCCGGGTGTCGAGATCACCGTGGCCGGCGAGGGGGCGGAGGACGTCCCCACGGACGCCTCGCACCTCGTCGTGCGGTCGATGGCGTACGCGTTCGCCGCGTGCGGCCGGGAGATGCCCGGCATCCACCTGTCCGCGCGCAACACGATCCCGCACGGCCGGGGGATGGGCTCCTCCGGTGCCGCCGTCGTCGCCGGTCTGCTCGCGGCGAAGGGTCTGCTCGCGGGCGACGTCGATCTCGACGACGCGACGCTGCTGCGCCTCGCGACGGAGCTCGAGGGGCACCCCGACAACGTCGCGCCGGCGCTGTTCGGCGGCCTCACGATCGCCTGGCTGGATGCCGACGGCCCGCAGCACAAGAAGCTGCTCGTGCACCGCGGTGTCTCACCGGTCGTGTTCGTCCCGGACTTCACGATGTCGACCTCGGTCGCCCGTGGCCTGGCGCCGCTGCAGGTGACCCGCGAGGACGCCGTCTTCAACGTCTCGCGCTCGGCGCTGCTGATCGCGGCGCTCACGCAGAGCCCCGAGCTGCTGCTCGCGGCCACCGAGGACAAGCTGCACCAGTCCTATCGGGCGCAGGCCATGCCGGCCACCGACGCCCTCGTCCGGACCCTGCGTGCGGAGGGCTTCGCGGCCGTCGTCTCCGGCGCCGGACCCAGCGTCCTCGTGCTCGCCGACGGCCCCGGCCAGCGCCTTGCGGCGGCTGAGATCGCGGCCTCCATGTCGGACACTCCGTGGGAGGCGCTCATGCTGGCCGTCGACGTCAAGGGTGGTACAGTGAGGGACCATACGGAGGGTTCCACGGGTCACCCGTGAATCTGACCTCCGTCGCAATCTGCGAACCACCGCGCAACCCCGATCGGCGCCCGCTGTCCTCTGCGGCTACGGACGTTCATGTGGGTCGGGTCGGCTCCTGTCTCTGACCGGATGCCGAGCGGTTCGGA
>Ga0006562J51391_1047355_pt1 | contig 16570 bp, 17 predicted proteins | sample Ararhi6_input_d2_FD_51391 | JGI IMG/M metagenome (IMG submission 51391) | reverse complement strand
CAGCGTGAACGGATTCGCGTCGGCCACGTCGGTCAGCGCGAGCCCGTCGAGCAGCTCGTCCACCCGGCGCTCGACATCGTCGGCCGCCAGACGCAGTGCGCGGGGCCCCGCGGCGAGCTCGTCCCGCACCGTGGAGGCGATGAACTGGTGCTCGGGGTTCTGGAAGACGCTGCCGATCCGGGTGAGCAGCTCGCGCGAGCGCCAGGTCGCCGGGTCGGTGGATGCTCCGGCCGCCAGGTCCGGCTCGGCGACGAGCGCGCCGCCGAGCGGCGGCAGCAGGCCGCCGAGAGTCAGCGCGAGGGTCGACTTGCCGGCTCCGTTCGCTCCGGTCAGCGCCAGGGCCGAACCCTCGCGGACGTCGGCGCCGACCGGACGGCCGACCGGGACGCCGACAGGCGGACGCCCGCGCTTCCAGCCCCGCGTCACGGCCGGCCCGCGACCGAACACCAGCGACCGCGCGGTCAGCAGCGGGGCGCCCTCGGCGACGGACGGCGAGCGTGGCACCGGCGTACCGGGCAGCCACACGCCGGCGCGCCGCAGCTCTCCGGCCGTATCGGCGAGGACCTTGCCGGGTTCGCCGTCGGCCAGCACACCGCCGTTGGCCCCGAGCACCACGACGCGCGTCACCAGGTCGCGCCACACCGCCACGCGGTGCTCGACGACGACCAGGGTGGCGCCGGTGGCGTCGAGGGCCGAGCGAACCGCATCCCGAACCTCCAGCACCCCGTCGGGGTCGAGGTTCGCGGTCGGCTCGTCGAGCAGCAGCAGGCCGGGCCGCATGGCGAGAAGGCCGGCCAGCGCCAGGCGCTGCTTCTGACCGCCGGAGAGTTGGCTCGTCGACCGGTCGAGCGGCACGTCGAGGCCGACGTCACTCAGTGCCCGCCGGACGCGTGCCCACAACTCGTCGCGCGGCACCCCGAGGTTCTCGCACGCGAAGGCCACATCGTCGCCGACCCGGGCGAGGATCACCTGGGCGTCCGGATCCTGCAGCAGCAGACCCGCCGTCCCCCGCGCCGACGCAGGCGGTCGGCCGCCGACGGTCAGCGACCCTTCGGCCTCGCCGTCGTCATCCCCGCCGAGCACACCGGCCAGGCCCGCGAGGAGCGTGCTCTTGCCCGCGCCGGAAGCGCCGAGCAGCAGCACGCGCTCCCCCGGCTCGATCCGCAGATCGACCCCGCGGGCCGCCCAGGCGTCCCGTCCGGCGTAACGCCAGCCCCACCCGTCGACCCGGACCCCGGCTGGGGCGGTCAGTCCCGACTCCACGGCCGTCAGGCCCGCGACGCCGTCCGCGACTCGCGGCCCGCGGCGAAGCGGCTGAGCGCCCCCGTCTTCGCGAGTGCGCGGACGAGCAGCCACGAGCCGAGGCCCGCGACCACGATGCCCGAGATCGTCGTGGTGATCGCGTACGTGATCGCGAACTCGGGCTTCGACCCGGGGTACCAGTACAGGAGGTCGAGGATCGACTCGGCGATCCCGGCGCCGGCGCCCGCCAAGAGGGCGGGCACGAGGCGCCAGTTCGCGTAGAGGAACAGCGCGAAGACGATCTCGGCTCCAAGCCCCTGCACCACACCGGAGAGCAGCGTCGCGAATCCCCACTGCGTACCGATCAGCGCCGAGACGGTCGCCGCGACGACCTCGCCGAACAGCGCGGCGCCGGGCTTCCGCACGATCAGGGCGACGAGCACGCCGGCGAACAGCCACGGGCCGTTCAGGATGCCCTGGAACCCTGGGAGGAGGGCCCCCACGGGCTCTGAGATCGGGTTCTGGACGATGCCCCAGACCCAGAAGACGACGCCGGACGCGACGGCGACGACGCTGGCGACGACGATGTCGACGACGCGCCAGCGGAAGACGCGCGAACGCGCGCCGGTGGACGTGGAGGTGATGGTTGCATGCACTGGACGTGCCCTTTCATTCAGCGAAACAGGGCACGGGATGTGAGATGGCCTCCCTGCGCTGGCATGACCCAGATCAGGTTCGACGGTCGAGACTTGGAGAAGTCTCCTCTCAGCCCGGCTCACCGGACTCCCGTGTTCGCCCCCAATACTAGTCCGCTGAGGGCACGGTGCTACTTCTTGAGCGCGCGGATCACGCGCGACCAGGCGTGACCGGCCACCCAGACGAACGGGATGCCGATCGCCAGCAGCGTGATCAGGTTCGGACGGAACCGGACCCCGGTCTCGTCGGAGACGTACGCGCCGAAGGGCACGGCCCATCCGCCGCCCCCACCGCCGCCGGGGGCGTCCTCGCCGCCCTCGCCCACGACTCCCGCGCCGAAACCGAACTGGACGGCCGCCACCGGCACGATGGTGGTCCCGTCGACGACGACGGGCTCGCCGTAGACCGACTTGATGCCGGAGGCGCTGAGCGTCTCCGCGAGCTTGAGCGAGATGTTCGTCATACGCCTGAGCGTAGCCCCCGGCTTCCCGTGCGACCAGGCCCGTTCAGTCGCTCACGTACTTCGGGTTGCGGCCGTCGCGCTCCTCCTCGTCGGCGTCGCGCGCACGGCGCACCAGCGAGGCCGGTCCGATCATCCCGCGGCCGAACCGCGCGCTCACCGCGTCCAGGGTGCGCTCGGTCTCGCGCCACTCCTCATCCGGGTCCCACAGGGCGACCGCGTCGCCGCCCGCTTCGAGCAGCTGCTCTGCGCGGACGCCGATGAGCCGCAGCGGCGTCTGCCGCACGTCGAGGTTGAGGGCGCCGAACACATCCCACGCCTCCTCGAACAGGCGCCTGCCGACGTTGGTCGGCTCCGCCAGCGTGCGCGACCGCGTGATCGTGCGGAAGTCGGAGAACCGCACCTTGATCGACACGGTGCGGGCGATCATCGCGTGCTTGCGGAGCCGCTCGCCGACCCGGCCCGACAAGCGCAGGAACTCGCGGCGGAGGACGTCGAGGTCGCCGACATCCGTTCCGAAGGTGTTCTCGTGGCCGATGCTCTTCTCGCGCGACTCGGTGACGATGCCGCGGTCGTCCCGGCCGTTCGCGAGCTCGTGGAGCTTGCGGCCGCTCGCGTCTCCGACGGCTTTCTGAAGCACGTGCAGCGGGGCGTCCGCGAGGTCGCCGACCGTGAGCAGCCCCATCCGCTCCAGCGACGCCTGCGTGCTCGCACCGACGCCCCACAGCGCGCCCACCGGGAGCGGGCGGAGGAAGGCGAGGGTCTCGGAGCGCGGGATGACCAGCAGGCCGTCCGGCTTGGCGCGGCCCGAGGCGAGCTTCGCCATGAACTTCGTCGCCGCGACCCCGACCGAGCAGGTCAGCCCGGTCTCCTCCTGCACCCGCGACCGGATCAGCTCGGCGATGCGGCGCGGCGACCCGAGCAGGCGGCGGGCGCCCGAGACATCGAGGAACGCCTCGTCGATGCTGAGCGGTTCCACCAGCGGTGTGACCTCGCGGAAGATGTCCATCACCTTCGCCGAGTACTCGGTGTACCGGTCGTAGTGGGGCGGGAGGATGATCGCGTTCGGACACAGCCGGAGTGCCTGCGACATGGGCATCGCGCTGCGCACGCCGTACCGCCGCGCCTCGTAGGTCGCGCTCGTGACGACGCCGCGGCCGCCCGCATGCCCGACGATCGCCGGCTTGCCGCGGGCGTCGGGGCGCTCCAGCAGCTCGACGGACGCGAAGAACGCATCCATGTCGACATGCAGGATGGCGGACTCCGAGTCGTCGACGTCGGCCGCGCTCACCTGCCGCTGGCTGCCATCCGCTCGTCCCACGACTCCAGCTTCTCACCCGCCGCCGACACGCGGGACACTCCTCCGCCGAAGTGCACGTCGTGGCGCCTAAAACCGGCGAATAGCGACCACGACGTGCACTTCGCGGACTCGGCGACGTACGTTTGGGGGCATGGAATTCAGGTACCTCGGCAACAGCGGTCTCAAGATCTCGGAGATCATCTACGGCAACTGGCTCACCCACGGCTCCCAGGTCGAGAACGACACGGCGACCGAGTGCGTGCACGCCGCCCTCGACGCGGGGATCACGACCTTCGACACCGCGGACGCGTACGCCAACACGGTCGCGGAGCAGGTGCTCGGCGACGCCCTGAAGAGCCAGCGCCGCGCCTCACTCGAGATCTTCACCAAGGTCTACTGGCCGACAGGCCCCAAGGGCCACAACGACGTCGGGCTCTCGCGCAAGCACATCCTCGAGTCGATCGACGGATCGCTGCAGCGCCTCGGCACCGACTACGTCGACCTGTACCAGGCGCACCGGTATGACCACGAGACCCCGCTCGAGGAGACGATGCAGGCGTTCGCCGACGTCGTACGCGCCGGCAAGGCCCTCTACATCGGCGTCAGCGAGTGGACGGCCGACCAGCTGCGCGCGGGACACGCGCTCGCCAAGGAGCTCAACATCCAACTCATCTCGAACCAGCCGCAGTACTCGATGCTGTGGCGCGTCATCGAGAAGCAGGTGGTGCCCACCTCGGGCGAGCTCGGGATCTCGCAGATCGTCTGGTCGCCGGTCGCCCAGGGCGTGCTCACCGGCAAGTACAAGCCGGGACAGCAGGCGCCGGAGGGCAGCCGCGCGGCCGACGAGAAGGGCGGCGCCGACGCCATCCGCGGATTCATGCGCGACGAGGTGCTGACCGCGGTGCAGGGGCTCCAGCCGATCGCGGACGAGCTCGGCATCACCATGGCGCAGCTCGCCGTGGCGTGGGTGCTGCAGAACCAGAACGTGTCCGGCGCGATCGTCGGCGCGTCGCGCCCGGAGCAGGTGCGGTCGAACGCCGCGGCCGCCGGCGTGCGTCTNTCCGGCGACGTCATGGCGCGCATCGACGAGGCCGTCGGGGATGTCGCCCAGACCGACCCGGCGCTCACCGTCTCCCCCGCCAAGCGCCCGGCCTGATCCGCCGCTCGGGCGTCAGACGAGGGCGGCGACAAGCGGGCGCAGCCAGTCGCGGAAGGCGACGGAGTCGTTTCGCAGCGACGCGCTGACCACGACGGTGTGCGGGCCGACGATCCAGGTGCCTTTCTCGGCGAGCGGCAGCACGTCGATGTCGAGCCGGAAGTACCCGGCCTGACGNCGGAGCTCGTGCTCGCGCTCNCGNACCACGTCCACGATGTCGGCGGCGCGGCGGGCGTGGTGCTCGGCGCTGTCCACCAGATACTCGGCGTGCCGCGCTGTCGCCCACTCGGCGGCCGCCTCGTAGTGGGCGATCACCGCATCCTGCAGTTCGATCACCCGGTCGAACGCCTCGAAATGCGGAGGCCGCAGCAGTGGCGCCGTGAGCCGGCGGTGCCGGTCGGCCGCCGCCTCGAACCACGCCTCCCACTGCCGGGCGAGGGCGGCAGCGCCCTCCTCCCGCGCCGTATCCGGGTCGGCGGCGGGCGCAGCCGGTCGTCCGGCGGGACGAGCGGGATGGATGAACGGAGCCGGTCGGGTGCGCGGCACCGGTGCGGATGCACTACGCCCGTCCACCGCCTCCGCCCGCCCGGAATGCAGCACCGGGAGCACCGTCGGCTCGAGTCGCGGAAGCGCGGGCTCCACCCGGCCGTGGAGACCGGCGAGCTCGCGCACGGCGAGGGCGACGAGCAGGTCCCACGGGCAGTCCTCCGTGACCTGCCATCGAAGGGTGCCCTCGACGAACATGCCGACATTGTAGGTTCGCGGCGCGCCGGGAGGTAGTGGGTGCCGAACCGGTTCAGCGGAGCGGCAGGATGCGGGACCTCAGCGGTCGTACGGTTCCTCGGCCACGAGGAGCGACGCCGGGATGATCGCCGTCTCGTACGGTCCGCGTCCGTCGCGTCGGTGCTGGGGCTCGAAGAACGACACCGTCCACGTCGTCAGGCCGTCCTGCGGCCCGTAGACGTTGCGCAGCCCGCGGTCGCCCGGCGCGATGATCACGCCCGTCGGCTCGCCGATCCAGTCGTCCGACGACGCCGGGTCGTGCTCACGCACGTAGACCTGCACTCCGACACCGAGCCCGGGACTGCGGCGGCCCGTTGTCTCCGGACTCCCGCCCGTCGCCGATCGATCACCGGATGCGCGTCTCCACATGCCGTCCATCGTGCCACCCCCGGGCTGTGCGACCGCTCAGTGCTTGCGGTCAGTGCGACGTCGTCGGCCGCGTCGAACCCCCTGCGCGGCGCGCCGGGTCGAGAAGCCGGCGCAGCGTCCACCGCTCGGCCACCGTCCACGTCGTCGACGTAAGGATGTAGACGGCGGCCGCCAGCGGGACGAACGCCGCGAAGACCACGGTCACATAGGGCAGGAACGACAGCGCACGCAGCATCCCGACCGGTGCCGTCGAACCTTCCGGCTGCGGCAGCGTCAGCACCCGTCGGGACACCGTGGTCACGATCGCGATCAACGCGAGGACGCCGAAGTAGACGAGGATCCCCGGCCAGACCCCGGCCCCCGCGCCGGTGAGCCCGACGAAGCTGGTTCCGAGCGGCGCCCCGAAGGCGTGCTCCCCGAGCAGCGTGTTGGCGTGCCCGGCGATGGTGGGATGCGTGAACACGGCGTACAGCAGCGTCACGACGGGGATCTGCGCGAGCAGCGGCAGCATCCCGGCGAACGGCGACACCTGTTCCTCGCGGTACAGCTCCATCGTCTTCTGGGCGAGCGTCTCGCGGTCGCCCTTGTGCCGGCGCTGCAGCTCGGCGAGGCGGGGAGCGATCCGCCGGCGGCTGTACTCGGCGCGCACCTGGCTGACGCCGACGGGGATGAGGACGACGCGGACGAGCATCGTCAGGACGACGACGGCGACGAGGCCGGCGGCGGTTCCGGCGATCGGTTCGACGGCGGTGGAGAGAGCGGTGACGAGGCTGTATGCCCCGTCGAGGAGGGCCGCGATGGGCGGCCAGGAGAAGAAGTCCATAAGTGTGTGATCCCTGCGATTCGGACGGATGCGGACGCGTCTGGTCGCGAAGGCGCCGCCGTCCGCCCGGTGGCGGGATAGGGGGTGCGGTTACGCGGCCGGCAGGGAGACGCCGGGCGCTCTGGGGCGCGGCCGCCCGTCGGCGTCCGGAGCCGACTGGCTCTCGGCGAGCCATCCCGCGACGGGGAGGATCGGCCGGGACCACGCGGAGCGCACCCGCAGGGAGGCGGCGAGAGCCGCCACCGACCGGAGTGCCGCTGCGGCGACGACCGCAACCAGGCCGAGGGCACCGGCCACACCGGCCAGCGCGACGACGCCGGCGGGGCTGCCGCCGCCGAGCATGCCGAGCGCGGACGCGAAAGCGCGTCCGAGGAGCTCGAGCAGGGCGGTCATGCAGACGACGGTAACAGAGCCCGGCCGGAACGCCGAGAGCGTTCGCGCGAGGCGGACGCGTGTCGCCTCCCGCCGACGCTCGGTGGAAGGATGGGGTCATGACTCGAGTCGCGATCATCGGAGCCCACGGAAAAGTCGCCCAGCAGCTCATGCGGGTGCTCTACGACCGCGGAGACGACTTCGTCGGCGTCGTCCGCAGCGACGAGCACGCCGAGGATGTCTACCGCCTCGGCGGCCTCGGGGCGCTGGTCGACATCGAGAAGGCGGACGCCGACACCCTCGCCGAGGCGATCCGCGGCTGCGACGCGGTCGTGTTCACCGCCGGGGCCGGAGCGGGCTCGGGCATCGAACGGAAACGGACCGTCGACTACGGCGGCTCCGTGAAGTCGCAGGAGGCGGCCGCGAAGGCGGGCATCCGGCGGTTCGTGCAGGTCTCGGCCTGGGGCGTCGACGCTCCGGTCGACGACGCCGACCCGGTCTGGAAGGCGTACGTCGAGGCCAAGCGCGACGCCGACACGGCGCTCCGCGCCTCCGGGCTCGACTGGACCATCCTCCGCCCGGGCGGCCTCACCACCGACGAGGGCACCGGGAGGATCACGCTCGGCGACAGCGTTCCGCGCGGCAGCATCGCCCGCGAGGATGTCGCCACCCTCATCGCCGTCGTGCTCGACGAGCCCGCGGCGATCGGCCGGCAGTGGGAGGTCATCGGCGGCGACACCCCCATCGAGGACGCCGTGCGGGCGCAGGTCGCCTCCGCGTAGGCTTGCCGCCGTGACCACCGACAGCGCGACGAGCGACGGAGCCGCGACCGCGGGCGCCGAGCACCTCCCGTACAGTACGAAGCCCTGGATCGCCGGCTATGCGCCCGGCGTCCCGGCCGACGTGGAGATGCCCGCCGGGTCCCTCTCGCACCTCATCGACGAGTCGGTGAAGACATACCCCAAGCACGTCGCCCTGGAGTTCTTCGGCGCGACCACGACGTACGCCGAGCTGGGCGACCAGATCGCGCGCGCCGCCGAGGGCCTGCGGAGACTCGGCGTCTCGAAGGGCGACCGGGTCGCGCTCGTGCTGCCGAACTGTCCTCAGCACGTCGCGGCGTTCTACGCCGTCCTGCGCCTCGGCGCCGTGGTCGTCGAGCACAACCCGCTGTACACGCCGCGCGAGCTCCGCCACCAGTTCGAGGACCACGGCGCGACCGTCGCCATCGTCTGGGACAAGGTCGCCGCCACCGTGCAGGACCTCCCCGCCGACCTCGGCGTCACCACGGTCATCTCCGTCGACCTCACCCGCGCGATGCCCGCCTCCAAGCGGTTCGCGCTGCGGCTCCCCGTCCCGGCGGCGCGCAAGGCCCGCGAGCAGCTGACCGCGAAGGTGTCCGGAACNATCTCCTGGGATTCGCTGGTCGCCTCCCGCCGGATCGCGAAGTCCTCCCCGCGGCCGGAGCGTGACGACCTGGCCCTCATCCAGTACACCTCCGGCACCACCGGCGTGCCGAAGGGCGCCATGCTCAGTCACGGCAACCTGAACGTGAACGCCGCGCAGTCCCGCGCCTGGGTGCCGACCATCGAGCGCGGCACGTCGGTCGTCTACGCGGTCCTCCCCCTGTTCCACGCGTACGGGCTCACCCTCTGCCTCACCTTCGCGATGAGCATGGGGGCGCGGCTGGTGCTGTTCCCGAAGTTCGACCCCGACCTGGTGCTGGATGTGGTGAAGAAGCACCCGGCGACCTTCCTGCCCGCGGTCCCCCCGATCTACGAACGGCTGGTGCAGGCGGCCGAGAAGCGGAACGTGTCCCTGTCGGGCATCCAGATCGCGATCTCGGGCGCCATGAGCTTGCCGCAGGGTATCGTCGACCTCTGGGAGCACGAGACCGGAGGCTACCTCGTCGAGGGCTACGGCCTCTCCGAGTGCTCGCCGGTGCTGATGGCGAACCCGGTCGGCGCCACCCGCCGCGAGGGCACGGTCGGCCTCCCGCTGCCGAGCACGGAGCTGCGCGTGGCCGACCCGGACGACCCCTCGGTGGACCGCCCGTTCGGCGAAGAGGGCGAGCTGCTCGCGCGCGGTCCGCAGGTGTTCTCGGGCTACTGGCGGAAGCCCGACGAGACCGCCAAGGTGTTCTCCGACGACGGCTGGTTCCGCACCGGCGACATCGTCACGATGGATGAGGACGGCTTCGTCCGCATCGTCGACCGCATCAAGGAGCTCATCGTCACCGGTGGCTTCAACGTGTCGCCGACCGAGGTGGAGGACGCCCTGCGCTCCTTCCCGGGCGTCGCCGACATCGCCGTGGTCGGGCTCCCCCACCGCCGCGGCGGCGAGGACGTGGTCGCCGCCGTCGTGATGGAGCCCGGCGCATCCTTCGACGAGGAGGCCATCCGCGCATTCGGCCGCGACTGCCTCACCCCGTACAAGGTCCCGAAGCACGTCGTGCAGGTGGACGAGCTGCCGCGCTCGATCGTCGGCAAGGTCATCCGCCGCAAAGTGCGCGACCAGCTGCTCGCCGCACAGGCGAAATAGCCGCGCGGTCGGGCGTCAGCCGCCGATCGGGAACACCAGCAGCGAACCGGTCGCCGTAGCGACCGTCTTGCCCGCAGCATCCGTGATGACTCCGTCGGCGAAGGCGACGCGGTTGCCGGGCTTCGTCACGGTCGCGGTGCAGGTCAGTGGACCGGTCCCCGCGTGCACCGGGCGCAGGTAGTTGACGGTGATCTGGATGGATGTGTACCCCTGACCCTGCGGCAGCGTCGTCTGCACCGCGCACCCGAGCGCGGAATCGAGCACGGTGCACACGAACCCGCCGTGCACCGTCCCGATCGGGTTGTAGTGCGACTCGTCCGGCTCGCACACGAACGTGGCCGTCCCCGGGTCGGCGGCCACCAGCGTCATGCGCATCAGCTCGGTGATGGGAGGCGGCGGCAGCTCGCCGCGCAGCATCGACCGGAGGTACTCCAGCCCGGTCATGCTGGGCATCCGGGCGACGCCCGGAGCCGGGTCCTCCCAGTGGACGGTGCGAGTGCGGGTCTGCGTCTCGGTCTGGGTCTGGGTCTTCTCGGCGCCGGCGTCGCTCATGCCGTCATCCTCGCACGCGCGGCGCCCGCAGGTCAGGCTGCGCGGGTCAGGCCGCGCCGAGCCGGGCGAGCCGTCGCCGTGCCGCCAGCTCCGCCTGCGGCTGCGGACCGAGCAGAGTGCGGGCCCCGGCGAGCACCGCGGAGGTCGCGCCGTGGAGCGGNAGCAGCCGCTCGGCCGCCGTGGTCGGCAGCCCGAGGAGGTCGCGGTGCCGTGGTTCGAGCGTGGACACGGCGGCACGGAACACGATGCGGTACGACGGTCGCAGCGTGCGGCGGAGCGGAGCCCGGCGGATGAACCGCACGATCTCCTCGACCTCCGGACCACCGCGCAGCTCCCCCGCGTCGGTGACCGCGTCGATCTCGGCCCGCAACGCCGCTGCGGATCGCGGAGCATCCGGCACCCCCATGAGCTCCGCCGCCCTGGCCCACTCGGCCACGTAACCGTCCGCTCCGCCCGGGATGGGACCGCCCCAGTGCTCGTGCGCCGTCAGGAACGCGTCGGTGAAGGCGAGGTGCACCCAGCGGGCGAGGTCGGGGTCGTTGGCCGAGTACGGCCGCTCGACGCCGTGCCCGTCGACGTACGTGCCGGTGACCCGGCGGTGCAGAGACCGCACCATCTCGCTCCCCGCGACGGCCTGTCCCCGGCTGCCGAACGTGACGGTGTGGATCCATTGGATGGTCCCCGCAAGCCGGCCGAGCGGGTCCTCCCGGTAGCGGGAAAAGTCGCGCACTCCGGCCAGCGCGCCCGGGTGCAGGGCCTGAAGCAGCAGGGCGCGCACCCCGGCGACGAGCGTCGGCATGCCGCCGTGCACCGCCCAGGCAGCGCTGTCGGGACCGAAGAAACCCTCGTCCTCGCCGTCCTCCAGCCGCAGGATCCAGACGGGCACCTCATCCGATCGCCCGGCCAGGGTCTCGATCAGACGCGAGCGGACGGGTGCGAGCACCCGTTCGACGGCGGCTCCGGTCATGCGGCCACGCTCATCCCGGGATCTCGAGGCCGAGACCGTCGATGACCTGCGCGTCGGGCAGCTGCCCGAGCAGGCGGCCGGGGAGAAGGATCTTGGAGCGGCGGACGCCGGACCCGATGATCACCACGCCGTCGTCGATCACGCGCGCGTCGACGAGCACCGGCCAGCCGGCGGGAAGGCCGATCGGGGTGATCCCGCCGTACTCCATGCCGGTCAGCTCCACGGCGCGGTCCATCGGCAGGAAGGACGCCTTGCGCACGTCCAGGAAGCGCTTGACGGTGTTGTTGACATCCGCCCGGGTGGTCGACAGGACGACGCACGCGGCGATCCGCTCCACGCCCTCGCGCTTGCCCGCGACCACCACGCAGTTGGCGAGGTCGGCGGCATCCAGACCGAACTGATCGCGCGTCGCGGACGTGTCGGACACGTCGGGGTCGATCTCGACGATGCCCACCTCATCCAGCCAGCCGAGCGCCTCGAGCGCCTCGAGGGTGGCCGGAGCGAGGAGGTCGGTGCGGGAGGAGGCCGGTGCGGAGGTCAGACCGCCGAGAGTGAAGACGCCCATGCGCCTACTCTGCACGCGCCGCCTGGGAGTCCGCAAACAGCTCCGGTGCCGGGGCCGCCGGGCCCAGACGCTTGTACATGATCGTCGTGCCGCCGAGCACTCCGGACGGGCTGACGGCGAAGTCCGGGATGCTGCCGACCGCGCTCCAGCCCCACCGGCGGTACAGCGTCTCCGCCAGGCTGCCGGTCTCCGTGTCGAGCACGAGGAGGGTCAGCCCGGTCTGCTCCGCGTGCCGTTCGAGCGCCGCCATCAGTGCCGGAGCGACACCGCGGCCGCGGGCGGCGGGATGCACCATGAGCTTGACGACCTCCCCGCGGTGAGGGCCGTTCGGCTTCGGGGAACGCAGCAGCGTGATCGTGCCGATGGTGCGCCCGTCCGGCTCGCGGGCGACCCAGGTCGTGGCTCCCGCATCGGCGAACAGCGCGCGCCACCAGGCGGTCGCCTCCTCGGGCGACGGCGGTACGATCCAGCCGACGCTCGCGCCGCCCTCCACCGTCTCGGCGAGCACGGCGGACAGTGCGGAGGCGTCGGCCTCCGCACTCTCCGCCGTCACCCGTTCGACGAGGATGCCGCCCACGGGCCTGGCTACTCCGTTGCGCTCGCGCGCTCGAGCACCAGCTCGCGCACGCGTGCCGCATCCGCCTGGCCGCGCATGGCCTTCATGACGGCGCCGATGACGGCTCCGGCGGCCTGCACCTTGCCGTCGCGGATCTTCGCGAGCACATCCGGCTGCGACGCCAACGCCTCGTCGATGGCCGCGATCAGCGCGCCGTCGTCGGAGACCACCGCGAGGCCGCGGGCATCGACGACCTCCTGGGGCCGTCCCTCCCCCGCGATGACGCCCTCGAGCACCTGGCGAGCCAGGCGGTCGGTGAGCGTCCCCGCCTCGATCAGTGCGGCAAGTTCGGCGACGTTCTGCGGGCTGACCAGCGTTCCCGCCGGAACGTTCTGCGCGTTCGCGAGGCGGGCGATCTCGCCGGTCCACCACTTGCGGGCGGCGGCGGGGTCGGCGCCGGCGGCGATCGTGGCCTCGACCTCGTCCAGAAGGTCGGCGTTGGCGACGTCCTGGAACTCGAGAGCCGTGAAGCCCCACTCGGCGGTCAGGCGCTTGCGGCGCAGCGACGGCTGCTCCGGGAGCGTGCCACGGAGCTCTTCGATCCACTCGCGGGCCGGGGCGACCGGCACGAGGTCGGGCTCCGGGAAGTAGCGGTAGTCGTCGGCGTCCGACTTGGGGCGGCCGGCGCTCGTCGTGCCGGAGTCCTCGTGCCAGTGGCGCGTCTCCTGCACGATGGTGCCGCCCGCCTCGAGGATCGCGGCCTGGCGCTGGATCTCGTAGCGGACCGCCCGCTCGATGGAGCGCANCGAGTTCACGTTCTTCGTCTCGGTGCGCGTGCCGAGCTCCGTCGACCCACGGCGGCGCAGGGAGACGTTGGCGTCGCAGCGCACGTTCCCCTCCTCCATGCGGGCGTTCGAGACGCCGAGCGCCTTCACGATGTCGCGGATGGCGCGCACATACGTGCGGCCGACCTCCGGCGCGTCCGCCTCGGCGCCCTCGATGATCTTGGTGACGATCTCGACCAGCGGCACACCGCCGCGGTTGAAGTCGACCAGCGAGTAGTCGGCGCCCTGGATGCGGCCGGTGGCGCCGCCGACGTGGGTCAGCTTGCCCGCGTCCTCCTCCATGTGCGCGCGCTCGATCTCGATCGTCAGCTCGCGGCCGTTCTCCAGCTCGATGGTGATCGACCCGTCGTGCGCGATCGGCTCGTCGTACTGCGAGGTCTGGAAGTTCTTGGCCAGGTCCGGGTAGAAGTAGTTCTTCCGCGCGAACCGGCTCGACTCGGCGATGTCGCAGCCGAGGGCGAGGCCGAGCCGGATGCTCGACTCGATGGCCTTCTCGTTCACCTGCGGCATGCCGCCCGGGAGCCCGAGGCAGGTCGGGCAGGTGTTCGTGTTGGCGCCAGAACCGAACTCGTTGGCGCAGCCGCAGAACATCTTGGTCTTGGTGTTCAGCTCGACGTGGACCTCGAAGCCGAGAACGGGCTCGAACAGTTCGAGCGCCTTCTCGTAGTCCATCAGCTCTGCTGTGTGGGCAGTGGCGTTCGCCATCAGACGGCTCCCTCTTCGCTCGCGAACATCTCGGTGGCGCTCAGATCCGGCGCCTGGCTGAGCAGTGTGCCGCCCCACTTCTGCTCGAGCAGCTGCTCGAGCGCCGCCCCGAACGTGTAGAGGCGGGCATCCGCACGGGCGGGCGCCATCAGCTGCATGCCGACCGGCAGCCCGTCCTCCGGTGCGAGGCCGATCGGCAGGCCCATGCCCGGAACGCCGGCGAGGTTCGCCGGGATGGTGGTGATGTCGTTCAGGTACATCGCCATCGGGTCGTCGATCTTCTCGCCCAGCTTGAAGGCGGTGGTCGGCGCGCTCGGGCTGACCAGCACATCCACCTTCTCGAACGCGGCGGAGAAGTCGCGCTGGATGAGCGTGCGCACCTTCTGCGCGCTGCCGTAGTAGGCGTCGTAGTAGCCGGCGCTCAGGGCGTAGGTGCCCAGGATGATGCGCCGCTTGACCTCCGGGCCGAAGCCGGCGTCGCGGGTCGCCGCCATCACGCGCTCGACGGTCACCGGCGGGTCGGCCGGGTTGACGCGCAGACCGAAGCGCACCGAGTCGAAGCGCGCCAGGTTGCTCGAGGCCTCCGCCGGGAGGATCAGGTAGTACGCCGAGACCGCGTACTCGAAGCTCGGAGCGCTGACCTCGACGATCTCGGCCCCGGCGGACTCGAGCAGGGCGAGCGCCTCGTCGAAGCGCTGCTTGACGCCCGACTGGAAGCCGTCGCCGGCGATCTCGCGGATGACGCCGACACGGACGCCCTTCAGCGCCCCGTCCCGGTGTCCGGCGCGGGCGGCGTCGGCCATCGACGGCCAGGTGTCGGCGAGCGAGGTGGAGTCGAGCGGGTCGTGACCGGCGATCACGTCGTGCAGCAGGCCGGCGTCGAGCACGCTGCGGGACACGGGGCCTACCTGGTCGAGCGAGCTCGCCAGGGCGATCGCGCCGTACCGGCTGACGCCGCCGTACGTCGGCTTCACGCCGACCGAGCCGGTCACGGCGGCGGGCTGGCGGATCGAGCCGCCGGTGTCGGAGCCGAGCGCGAGCGGGGCCTCGAAGGCGGAGACGGCCGCGGCCGAGCCTCCACCCGATCCACCGGGGATGCGCTCCAGGTCCCACGGGTTGCGGGTCGGGCCGTACGCCGAGTGCTCCGTCGAGGAGCCCATGGCGAACTCGTCCATGTTCGTCTTGCCGAGCGGCACGAGGTCGGCCTCACGCAGCCGCCGGACGACGGTGGCGTCGTAGGGCGGGATCCAGCCCTCGAGGATCTTCGAGCCGGAGGTCGACGGCATGTCCTCCGTCGCCAGGACGTCCTTGATCGCGATCGGCACACCGGCGAGCGGGCCGAGCGGGTCGCCCGCCGCGCGGCGGCCGTCGATCTCGGCAGCCGTGCGGATCGCCTTCTCGCCGGCGACGTGCAGGAACGCGTGCACGTCCGCGTCGACGGACTCGATGCGGTCGAGGTGGGCGCGGACGGCCTCGACGGAGGAGACCTCGCCCGCGGCGAGCTTCTCGGCGAGGGCGGAGGCGGAGAGCCTGATCAGGTCGGTCATGTCGTCCTACTCCTCGTCCAGGATGGTGGGCACCTTGAAGCGGTCGCCCTCGCGCTCGGGAGCACCGGACAGCGCCTGCTCCACGGTCAGCGACGGCCGGACCTCGTCCTTCCGGAACACATTGGTGAGCGGGAGCGGGTGGCTGGTCGCCGGGACGTCGGGCCCGGCCACCTCCTGGACCTTCGCGACGGACTCGACGATCTGGCCGAGCTCCTTCGTGAGGCTCTCGAGCTCTTCCGGGCTGAGGTCGATCCTGGCGAGGTTCGCCAGGTGCGCGACCTGCTCTGCGCTGATCTCGCTTGCGCTGGTTTCAGACAAGGTGCGTCTCCGTGGATTCGGTGTTGGGGTGACGGGAGCTCGCGTCGCGGCCCGCCCTATCGATTCTAGGGCGCGCCGAACAGCCCGCGCCCCAGCCCGTTGACCGCTTGGTACGCCTCTTTGTAGGTCCGCGGCACCGCCGCGCCCGGCGCGCCGTAGCGTGCCATCAGCAGACCGACGAGGCCGATGCCCGGCGGGCTGAGCGGACGGTCCTCGTCCTCCGGCGCCGGCGCGTCGGACTCCGGGTTCGCCGGGAGGTACTGGGGATGCGTGTCCGGCCAGGTGCCCGGCTGCCGCGGGGTCGTGCGGTTGATCGCGTTGTCGATCGTCCTGGCGCCGCGATCGCGCTCGGTGAGGTGCCTCATCCCGAACTTCTTGCACAGTGTCGCGACGACCGCCGAGTGGTGCATCTCGTCGTGGATGATCGTGTTGCGCGCCGTGTACGCCGAGATCGCGATGGCGGGCACCCGGACACCGAGGCGGTCGAAGCCGAAGCCGTTCTCGCCCGGGCCGCTGTCGTCCGGCGGCGTAGCCGGACCCGGCGGGACGTGGTCGTAGGTGCCGCCGTGCTCGTCGAACGTCACCAGCAGCAGGGTGTTGAGCGCGTTGGAACCCTTCGCGCTGCGCGCGGAGCGGATGGCCGAATAGACCTTGTGCAGCAACAGGTCGCCTGCGCGCACGTCGGAGATCGCGCCTCCGACGACGACCTCGCCGGCCACGTCCTCCCCCGTCATCGGGCCGCCCGGGGGATGCATGTCGTTGTGGTCGTAGAGCAG
>Ga0006562J51391_1016731_pt1 | contig 16779 bp, 17 predicted proteins | sample Ararhi6_input_d2_FD_51391 | JGI IMG/M metagenome (IMG submission 51391) | reverse complement strand
CACGCCGTCGCCCGGCACCGCGGCCGCCCGGGCCGGCGCGGCCGCGTGCCGCGCGGCATCCAGCACCGCGAAGACGTCGTCGGTCGCGGCGACGCCCTCCGCGGCCGCGTGGAACTGCACCCCGACCTGCCGCAGCGGCAGGTACGCCTCGGGCGCGAGCAGCAGGACGAACAGGCCCACCAGGAGGGTGAGCGACCCGTCGATGAGGCGGAAGCCGATCGTGACGGCGATGATCGCGACCGAGATGGATGCCAGGAACTCCAAGGCGAACCCGGACAGGAACGACACCCGCAGGACCCGCATCGTCTCGCGGCGGTAGATCGCCGTGAGACGCCGGATCGAATCCGCCGCGCGGTGCTGCCGGCCGAACACCTTGAGGGTGGACAGGCCTCGCACCGTGTCGGCGAACCGCGCGGCGAGACGCCCGAGCGTCTCCCACTGGCGCTGCTGCACGGCGCGCGTCGCGAGCCCGATGAGCACCATGAAGAGCGGGATGAGCGGGATGGTCAGGACGACGGTGAGGCCCGAGATCCAGTCGGCCCACCACATGACGAGGATGAGGACCGGGGTCGCGACGACGGTCTGGACGAGCTGCGGCAGGTAGCGGCCGAAGTACGCGTCCAGCGCCTCGAGCCCGCGGCCGGCGGTCACGGCCAGCTGCGCGGAGTTGCGACCTGCGAGCCAGCCGGGCCCGAGCAGGCCCACGGCGGCGACGAGGCGGGAGCGGAGCTCGGCCTCCACCCGCGCGGCCGCCCGCGCGGCGACGATCTCACGCGCCCACAGCAGCGCCGCGCGCAGCGCCACGACGCCGGCCAGGGCGAGGAGCGTGCCGGTGAGCTCGCGTCCGCCGATCGCGTCGACGATCGCCCGCGTCACGAGCCAGGCGAACGCGATGATCGTGACGGTCTGGGCGGCGGCGATGACGCCGATCGCCAGGAAGAACCCGCGCGAGGCGTGTGCGTAGCGGAGGAGCCGGGGGTCGACGGGGCGGCTGCGTGTGCGCGCAACCGCCCCACCCGATGAAGCCATGATTCGATCCTGCCATCCGCGGGCGGCATGCCCGCGCCGGTTCAGTGGACGAGCGCGGCGGCCTTCTCGATCCGCGACCGCGTGACGCGCTTGCGGAAGATCCAGTACGTCCAGCCCTGGTACAGCAGCACGAGCGGCAGGAAGATCACCGCCGCCCACGTCATGATCGTGAGGGTGTAGTCGGTGCTCGAGGCGTTCTCGATCGTCAGGCTGTAGGCGATGTCGGTCGAGGACGGCATGACGAACGGGAACAGCGCGAGCCACAGCGTGAGCACCGCGAACACGATCGTCCCCGCGCCGGCCGTGAACGCCCAGCCGTCCCGCTTGACCGCGTTGGCGACGACGGATGCCAGGAGGGCGAGCGCCGCGATCACGCCGCACGCGATGACGGCCCAGAGGAGGGGTGCTTCCCGGCCCGCGGCGATGACGTAGGTCCAGACGACCGTGCCGGCGGCGAAGACGACCGCGGGGATCGCGAGGCGCCGCGCGAGCACGTGCGCATCCTGCTGCACCTGCCCATCGGTCTTCAGGGCGATGAAGTACACGCCGTGCAGCCAGAACAGCAGCAGCGTCGTGACGCCGACCCAGAGGCCGTACGGGTTCAGCAGCGTCAGCAGCGACCCGGTGAACTCGTGGTCCGCATCGATCGGTACGCCCTGCACGATGTTGGCGACGGCGACGCCCCAGAGGAGCGCAGGCAGAGCCGACCCCACCACGATCATGCGGTCGAAGCCCCGCTTCCAGCGCAGGGAGTCACGCTGGTGGCGGTACTCGAAGGAGACGCCGCGCGCGATGAGGGCGAGCAGGATGACGAGGAGCGCGAGGTAGAAGCCGCTGAACAGCGTCGCGTACCACTCCGGGAACGCCGCGAACAGGCAGGCGCCGGCGACGATGACCCACGTCTCGTTGAGGTCCCAGACGGGCCCGATCGTGTTGATGATCTGGCGGCGGGAGACGTCGTCCTTGCCGAGGAAGGGCAGCGACATCCCGACCCCGAAGTCGAACCCGTCGAGGACGAAGTAGCCGACGAACAGCACGCCGACGATGAAGAACCAGACGTATGCGAGATCCATGACGTGCTCCTAGTAGACCGTCGTCGGGGTGTCGGCGACCGGGATGTCGGAGGGATCCGGGTCGTCAGGCCCGGGCAGCGGCTCGGGGCCGGCCTTGGCCGTCTTGATGATGAGGCCGGCTTCCACGACCGCGAGCGAGGCGTAGATCCCGGTGAACGCGAGCAGCGAGATCAGCACGGTCCAGCCGGGCACGGAGGGGGAGACGCCGTCCTCGGTGAGCATGAGCCCGAACACGATCCACGGCTGACGGCCCATCTCGGTGAAGATCCAGCCGATGAGGATGGCGCCCAGCGACGCCGGCCACGCCCACACGGCGAGCTTCCACGCCCACTGCGGCACGTCGCGCTTCGCCTTGCTCCGGGTGAGCCACAGACCCACGACGGCGGTCAGCGCGGCGATGCCGCCGAGGCCCATCATCCAGCGGAACGACCAGTAGGTGATCCACAGGATGGGGGCGAAGTTGCCCTCCACCTGGTCGGCGAACTGCGGGAACAGCTCGGTCGTGTACTGCACGTTGAGGTCGTTGATGCCTTCGACGCAGCCATCGAGGGTGTGGGTCGACAGGAACGACAGCAGGTACGGCACACGCAGCGACCAGATCTCGCCGGTGCCGTCCGGGGTGCCGATGGAGAAGATCGAGAAGGAGGCGTCGGCCCCGCACGCGGAGTCGAACATGGCCTCCGCGGCGGCCATCTTCATCGGCTGCGTCTGCACCATGACGAGGCCCAGCTGGTCGCCGGAGAGCGCGACGGCGGCGAACGAGACGATCATCCCCCACAGGCCGTACTTCAGCGCGGGGCGCATCATCTCCAGGTTCTGACCGCGCATGAGGTGCCACGCGGCGATCGAGATGATCACGCCGGCGGTCATCATGAAAGCCGCGGAGAGGGTGTGCGGGAGCGCGGCGAGCGCGACGGGGTTGGTGAGGACGGCGAGGAAGTCGGTCATCTCGGCCCGGCCCCCGTCCTGCGCCATCTGGTAGCCGACCGGGTTCTGCATGAAGGCGTTCGCGGCGAGGATGAAGTACGCCGAGAACCAGGCGCCGATCGTCGCGATCCAGATGCTGGCGAGGTGCAGGGCCTTGGGGAGCTTGTCCCAGCCGAAGATCCACAGGCCGATGAAGGTCGCCTCGAAGAAGAAGGCCATGAGGCCCTCGAACGCGAGCGGGGCGCCGAAGACGTCGCCGACGAAGCGGGAGTACGACGACCAGTTCATGCCGAACTGGAACTCCTGGACGATGCCGGTCACGACGCCCATCGCGAAGTTGATGAGGAAGATCTTCCCGAAGAAGCGCGTGAGGTGCAGCCACTTCACGTTCCCCGTGCGGAACCACGTCGTCTGGAAGATCGCCACCGTGAGCGCCATGCCGAGCGTCAGCGGCACGAACAGGAAGTGGTACAGCGTCGTCAGTCCGAATTGCCAGCGCGCAAGCAGCAGCGGGTCGAGCAGATCCATCCCCGGTCCTTCCCCGTATCTGAAGGTCACGGTACCGAGGACGCCCCGTACGCGTCAGGGGTCCGGCCGTGCAAAATACGCCGAACCATCCGCCCGCCCCGCGCACCGCGCACGCGGGTAGCCTCGGAGCATGGTCGCCGTCCCCGTCACGCTCGCCCACCGGGCGCCGCTGGCGGCGCCGGTCGATGCCGGCGGCCCGCTCGTGGACACGTTCCGGCGCGTGCACCGCGACCTCCGGATCTCCCTGACCGACCGCTGCTCGCTGCGCTGCACGTACTGCATGCCGGAGCAGGGCAACGAGTGGCTCGCGCGCGCCGGCATCCTCACGACCGACGAGATCGTGCGGGTCGCCCGGGTCGCGGCCGCCGCGGGCATCACGACGTTCCGGCTGACCGGCGGGGAGCCGCTGCTGCGGCCCGACATCGTCGACGTCGTCCGCCGGCTCGCCGGCATCGAGGCCGCCGGCGCCCCCGTCCAGATCGCCATGACGACCAACGGCATCCGGCTGCCGGAGATGCTCCCCGCCCTCGCGGCCGCGGGACTGCACCGCCTCAACATCTCCATCGACACGCTCGACCGTGAGCGGTTCCACGCCCTCACCCGGCGCGATCGCCTCGACGACGTCCTCGCCGGCATCGCCGCCGCCGCGCAGTCCGGTCTCCGTCCCCTCAAGCTGAACGCCGTCGCGATGCGCGGGGTCAACGAGGACGAGCTCGCCGACCTCGTCCGCTTCGCCGTCGCGCACGGCGCGCAGATGCGGTTCATCGAGCAGATGCCGCTGGACGCCGGCCACACGTGGGACCGCACCGCCATGGTGACCCGGACGGAGATCCTCGCCGCGCTCGGACGGCACTGGCAGCTCACGCCGGTGCCCGGCCGCGGTGGCGCGCCCGCGGAGCGGTTCCTCCTGGACGGGGGTCCGGAATCGGTCGGCGTGATCGCGAGCGTCACGGCGCCGTTCTGCGGCGACTGCGACCGACTGCGGCTCACCGCCGACGGCCAGTTGCGCAACTGCCTGTTCTCCGCGACCGAATACGACCTTCTTCCCGTGCTGCGCGGCGGCGCTGTCACCGGCGGCGACGACGCCGACGTCGAGCGGATGCTGCGTGCGTGCGTGCACGGGAAGCTTCCGGGCCATGCCATCGACGACCCGTCGTTCCTGCAGCCGACGCGCGGCATGAACGCGATCGGCGGCTGACGTGGGACGCATCACCACCCGGAGCCCCGTCGTGAAGATCACCGTCGGGGGCGAGGCCGTGCGCCGGCCCGACACGCTCGCCGTCGAGGAGCCGCTGGAGATCCGGGTGGCGGGTGTCCCGCTCGCCGTCACGATGCGCACGCCCGGCCACGACGTCGAGCTCGCGGCGGGGTTCCTCGTCTCCGAGGGTGTGCTCTCCCGCGGCGACCAGTTCGCCTCCGCCATCCACTGCGGCGGACCGGGCACGGGCGGCACCGACGGCAACACCTACAACGTCCTCGACCTCACGCTCGCGCCGGGCGTGCACCCTCCGTCCGCCGACCTCGCCCGCAACTTCTACACGACGAGCTCGTGCGGGACGTGCGGGAAGGCGTCGATCGAGGCCATCGAGACGATCTCGACGTACGACGTGGCCGCGGATGCCGCGTCGGTGTCCGCTGCGACGCTCGCCGCGCTCCCCGATGCGCTGCGCGCACAGCAGGCGGCGTTCGACAAGACCGGCGGGCTGCACGCGGCCGGGCTCTTCGACGCCGAGACGGGGGAGCTCCTCGTGCTGCGGGAGGACGTGGGGCGGCACAACGCGGTGGACAAGATCGTCGGGTGGGCCGTGCTTCACGACCGCCTGCCGCTGCGCGGCACCGTGCTGCTGGTGTCCGGCCGGGCGAGCTTCGAGCTGGCGCAGAAGGCGGTCATGGCGGGGGTCCCGATCCTCGCCGCCGTGTCGGCGCCGTCGTCCCTCGCCGTCGAACTCGCGACGGCGTCCGGACTCACCCTCGTCGGGTTCCTTCGCGGCCCGTCGATGAACGCCTACGCGCGGGCCGACCGCATCCGCGACTGAGCCGTCCGCCTACTGGCGGTGGCCGGCGTGCAGCAGCTGCACGACGCACTCGGTGGGGTCGCAGGAGGACCGCATGCCGTCCACCGACAGCGGGCCGCCGGCCTCGGTCAGCACGCTCTGCATGAGGCTGAGGTGCACGCTGCACAGCACCTCGCGGTGCGCGGCCTGAGCCTCCGCGTGCGCGCAGGGCGTGAGGTCGATCGTGAGCGCCTCCTCATCGATGAGCGGGTCGAAGCCGGCATCCATGAGGTCTTCCACGACGGCGTCCACCTGGTGCAGTGCCGCGGTGTCCAGCTCGATGCTCTGCTGGCCGGGCATGACCCGGCGGAGCAGGTCGCCGCGCTCCGCCGCCGCCTTCACCTTGCGCTGCTGCACGGCGCTGGAGGCTCCCGCCCCGTCGGCCGCGCTGTAGAGCACGCGCGGGCGGCCCCGCGTCGTGCGGTGCTCGCTCTCCGCGACGACGTAGCCATCGTCGATGAGCCGCTGCAGGTGCTCGCGCACGGTGTTCGCGTGCAGGCCCGTGGAGGTCACGAGATCGGCGATCGTACGCTCCCGCTGGAGCTGGATCAGGTGCAGGAGCTCCACCCGGGAGTAGCTCGAGATGGCGCTGTAGCCGGCGGGGCGTCCTGTGGTCATACCTCTATTATTCACGGTGTCGGCGCGGCTGTCGACCACACCGTCCGGAGGATGTCGCGCCGGCTACGCGCGGGTCGACTTCCACCCCAGATGGGGCGCGACGTGCGTCGCGAAGGACTCCACGATGCGGAGGTTGAACTCGACGCCGAGCTGGCTGGGGATCGTGAGCATGAGCGTGTCGGCGGAGCGGATCGCGGCATCCTGCAGCAGCTGCTCGACGAGCACGTCGGGCGCTGCGGCGTACGTCTTCCCGAAGGTCGAGCGGAACCCGTCGATGTAGCCGATGCCGTCGCCGTTCTGGCTGTGCCCGAAGTACAGCTCGTCCTCCGCCGTCGTGATCGGGAAGATCGAGCGGCTCACCGACACGCGGGGCGTTCCGGGGTGGCCCGCCTCGCGCCACGCGGCGCGGAACGCGTCGATCTGGTCGGCCTGGAGCAGGTCGAAGGGCCGCCCGTCGGCCTCCGTGAGCAGCGTCGACGACATGAGGTTCACCCCGATGCGGCCGGCCCACTCTGCGGTGTCCCGCGAGCCGGCACCCCACCACACGCGGGAGCGCAGGCCGGGGGAGTGCGGCTCGATGCGCTGGAGGCCGGTGCCGCCGCCGAAGGGGCTGTCCGGGTCGCGCTCGGCGATCCCCTCCCCGTCGATGGCGCGCAGGAACAGGTCGAAGTGCGCCCGCGCGAGGTCGGCCCCGCGCGGGTCCTCGGCGCCGGTGTAGCCGAAGGCCTCGTAGCCGCGGACGACGGTCTCCGGTGACCCGCGGCTCACGCCGAGCGCGAGCCGCCCGTCGGAGAGCAGATCGACGGCGGCCGCCTCCTCCGCGAGGTACAAGGGGTTCTCGTACCGCATGTCGATGACGCCGGTGCCCATCTCGATGCGCTCGGTCGTCGCGGCGATCGCGGCGAGCAGCGGCATGGGGGAGGACTGCTGGCGGGCGAAGTGGTGCACGCGGAACGCGATGCCGTTCACGCCCAGGGCGTCCATCCCCTGGGCGAGATCGACGGCCTGACGCAGCGAATCGCCGGCGGTGAGCGAGCGCCCTCCGCCGAGAGGTCCGTAGTGGCCGAAGGAGAGGGTTCCGAAGCGTTCCATGACGCGTGCAACCGTACGCCGGCGGCGTGCATTCCGGTGAATGGATGCCGCCGGCGGAATAGAGCGCACCCGCGGCGCCTTGGTCTTCGGTATGACCCGCATCGGACACAGCGACCTCGACATCTTCCCGCTCGCCCTCGGGGGCAACGTCTTCGGCTGGACCGCCGACCGCGACACGTCGTTCGCGGTGCTGGACGCGTTCCGAGAAGGCGGCGGGGACTTCATCGACACCGCCGACTCGTACAGCTCCTGGAAACCCGGCAACTCCGGTGGCGAGAGCGAGACGATCATCGGCGAGTGGCTGGCCTCCCGGAAGCCCGCCGGCATCGTCGTGGCGACCAAGGTCAGCCAGCATCCCGACTTCAGGGGTCTCGCGGCCGCGAACGTGCGCGCCGCCGCGGAGGCGTCGCTGCGCCGGCTGGGCGTCGAGGCGATCGACCTGTACTACGCGCACTTCGACGACGAGTCCGTGCCCCTGGAGGAGACCGTCGCGGCGTTCGGCGCGCTCGTGGCCGACGGGCTCGTGCGGCACACCGCCGTCTCGAACTACTCCGCCGAGCGCATCCAGGAGTGGATCCGCATCGCCCGCGACCTCGGTGTGGCCGAGCCCATCGCCGTCCAGCCGCACTACAACCTCGTGCACCGCGGCGACGTCGAAGAGCACATCGTCCCCGTCGCGCAGGAGCACGGGCTGAGCCTCGTGCCGTACTTCGCGCTCGCGAAGGGGTTCCTGACCGGCAAGTACCGCTCGACGGATGTCACGGGCCAGGGTTCGCCGCGCGCGACCGCCGCGGCGCAGTACGCCACCCCGGCCGGCCTGCGGATCATCGACGCCCTGGAGCGCATCGGCGACGCGCACGGCGTCTCGATCGCGGCCACGGCGCTCGCCTGGCTGCGCGCCCAGCCCTCCGTCGCGGCGCCCATCGCGTCGGCGTCGCAGGTGGCGCAGGTCGCCGACCTCCTCGACGGCGCCCGCACCGACCTCGATGCCGACGAGGTGTTCGAGCTCAACCGCGTCTCGGAGTGGACGCCCGCAACGGCCTGACCGGCAGGCTCAGGGGGCGTCGCGGCGCGGGAGGCGCAGTTCCATCGCGGCGATGAACGCGTCGACGTCGAAGCGGAACTGCTCGTCGCCGAAGTTGTCCACCCGCGCGTCGACGAGGTCGCGGAGGGCGGTGTACCCGCCGTCGTCGGATGCCAGCGCGGAGCGGAGCGCCTCGATGTGCGGGTGCCCGCCTTCCCGCCGGCCGATGACGGCATCCCGCGCGAAGCCGCTGCAGATGGTCATGAGCAGATGCATGGCGCGGCTGACCGTCACGTCGTCGAACCCGGCGGCGAGCATCCGCTCCGCGACCGTCTCGGCGGGGCCCACGATCGCGAGGTCGTGCGGATTCGTGAAGCGGAAGAACGCCAGCCATTCACCCGTGTCCCCGAGACTCTGGCGCATCGCGTCCGCGTAGGCGCGGCAGGCGTCCTGCCAGGTCGCTCCGAGGTCGACGTCCTCCGCGGCGAACCGGCGCCGGAACGCGTCGATCGCGAGCAGCTCGAGAAGCCCTTCGCGGTCGGTGACATGGTGGTTGAGGGCCTTCCGGTCCACACCCAGCTCGTCGGCCAGCGCCTGCATCGTCAGCCGCTCCGGGTCCATGCCGCGCGCGGCGTCGATGATGCGGTCGAGGTCGAGCCCCGCGCGCGATCCTCGTCCTCGGCGTTGCGGGTTGACCATGGCGCCTCCTCTTGATCCGCGGCATGCGCGAGTTTAGTATTTCCCGGACGGGAATTATCGCCCGCCGGGCCCGATCAGCTTCGATCGGGTCGGAAGCGAAGGGGAATCACATGTCAGAGAAGGTGCTCACCGCCGACAGCACGATCGGCGCATGGCTCGACAGCGAGGTCGGCGGGCAGCTCGTCCGTGGGCTTCTCGCCGCGTCGGGGGCATCGGAGGAATCGCTCGCACCCGTCCGCGGACTCCCGCTGCAGCAGCTCGTGCCGCTCAGCCAGGGCCAGATGCCGCAGTCGGTCATCGACGACCTCGTTCTGAAGGCCAACGGTGGGGTCATGCCCGAGACCGAAGCCACCGGCTGGACCGAACGGATCACGCCCGGTCGTTTCACCGGCAAGACCGTCGTCGTCACCGGGGCCGCGTCCGGCATCGGCCGCGCCACCGCGTCGCGCATCGCCCGCGAGGGCGGGCGCGTGATCGCCGTGGACATGTCCGCCGAGCGCCTGCAGGAGTTCCGCGGCTCCCTCGCCGACGCCGACATCACCACGGTCGTCGGCGACATCACGAAGACCGAGTCCGTGGATGCCATCGTCGCCGCCGCCGGCGAGAAGATCGACGCGCTCGCCAACGTCGCCGGCATCAACGACGACTTCTCGCCGCTCGGCGAGACCACCGACGAGATGTGGGACCGCGTCATGGCGGTCAACGTCACGGGCGCCTTCAAGCTCACCCGCGCCGTGCTGCCGGCGATGCTCGCCGCCGGCAAGGGCTCGATCGTCAACGTCGGCTCCGAGGCGGGCCTGCGCGGCAACGCGTCCGGCAACGCGTACACGACGAGCAAGCACGCCGTCGCGGGCATGACCCGCAGCGCCGCCTTCATGTACGGCCCGCAGGGCATCCGCGTGAACCTCGTCGCCCCCGGCGGCGTCGCCACCGGCATCCCGTTCCCGCCGCACGTGTCGGAGGCCGGCCAGGCCCGCCTGCAGCCGTTCCAGTCCGCGATCCCGACGCTCGCGACGGCGGAGCAGCTGGCCGCGTCCATCACGTTCCTGCTGTCCGACGACGGTGTGAACATCAACGGCGCGATCCTGCCGAGCGACGGCGGGTGGTCGGTGCAGTAGGCACCGCTGCCCACCCCGGAGGGCGTCCGGCATCCGCCGGGCGCCCTTCGTCGTGCGCGGCGTAGTCTCGAAGGCCCAACCGGAAGGAGCCTTCTCATGGCCCGCATCCTGCTCATCGGCGGACACGGCAAGGTCGCCCTGCTCCTCGAGCCCCTCCTCGTCGCCCGCGGCGACCACGTGACGGCCGTCATCCGCAACGCCGACCACGAGGCGGAGGTCGCCGCGACCGGCGCCACGCCCGTCGTCGCCGACATCGAGCGGCTCGACACCGAGCAGCTCGCGAATCTCCTGAGCGCCAATGACGCCGTCGTCTGGTCGGCGGGCGCCGGCGGCGGCAGCCCCGAGCGCACCTACGCCGTCGATCGGGATGCCGCGATCCGCACGATCGACGCGGCAGCGGCCGCGGATGTGCGCCGGTACGTGATGGTGTCGTACTTCGGGGCACGCCCGGACCACGGCGTGCCGCCGGAGAACGGGTTCTTCGCGTACGCCGAGGCCAAGGCCGCCGCCGACGCGCACCTCCGCGCGAGCGGGCTGGACTGGACGATCGTCGCCCCGAGCTCTCTCACCCTCGACCAGCCCATGGGCCGGATCGACGTGGATGCCGCGGAATCCGGCACCGTCGCGCGCGGCGACGTGGCCGCCGTCATCGCCGCCGTGCTCGCCGACGACTCCACGGTGCGCCGCACGCTCCGCTTCAACACCGGCGACGTGCCGATCGCGGACGCCATCCGCGGCTGACCCGGTCCGCCGCGGCGCCGGCGGGGCGCCGGCCTTCGTAGGCTGGAGGGGTGGCATCCGTCCTGAACGTCTCGGCGTACCTCTTCACGCAGATCGACGATCCGGCGACTCTCCGCCCCGCGCTGCGGGAACACGCGGTCGCGGCGCGGCTCAAGGGCACGATCATCCTCGCCGAGGAGGGGATCAACCTCTTCCTCGCCGGGGCGGCCGCCGACGTGCGCGGGTTCCTCGATGACCTGCGCGCCGACGAGCGCTTCGCCGCTCTGACGGCGAAGGAGAGCTGGTCCGCGGAGCAGCCGTTCGCCCGGATGCTGGTCAAGCACAAGCGTGAGATCATCCGGATGGACCGCCCGACCGTCCGTCCCGGCGCCGGTCGCGCGCCGGCCGTCGCCCCGGAGACCCTCCGGCGCTGGCTCGATCAGGGACACGACGACGCGGGGCGGGAGGTCGTCGTGCTCGACACCCGCAATGCGTTCGAGGTCGACTACGGGACCTTCGAGGGCGCGCTCGACTGGCGCATCGACCGCTTCACGCAGTTCCCCGCCGCGGCGGAGGAGCACGGGGCGCAGCTCGCCGGCAAGACCGTCGTGAGCTTCTGCACCGGCGGCATCCGCTGCGAGAAGGCCGCGATCCACCTGCGCGAGAGCGGCATCGACGCGTATCAGCTCGACGGCGGCATCCTCGGGTACTTCGCGCACGCCGGCGCCGCCCACTTCCGCGGCGACTGCTTCGTCTTCGACGGCCGCGAGTCCCTGACTCCCGCCCTGACCCCCGCGCCGGCAGCGCACGGCGAGCGGTGCGAGCAGTGAACCGCCTGACCGGCGCGCACATCGCCGGGGCGCTCGTCGCCGATGCGGTCCTCGTGACGGGGTTCGCGCTCACGGGGCGCACGACTCACGCCGAAGACCCGGTGCTCGGCCTCTGGAGCACGGCCTGGCCGTTCCTCCTCGCGCTCGCCGTCGGCTGGGGCGTGACCCTCGCGTGGCGCGCGCCCACGGCGCCGGCGCGGACCGGCATCCCGCTCGCCCTCGTGACCGTCGCCGGCGGGATGGTGCTGCGCGCGCTCTCCGGGCAGGGCACCGCCTTGCCGTTCATCGTCGTCGCGACGCCCGTCCTCCTCGCCGCCCTCGTCGGGTGGCGCCTGATCGCCCGCCTCGTGCTGCGGCGTCGCACGGATCGGCCCGGACCCTCCGCCTAGGCTCGGAGGGTGACCTCCCGCGACCTGCCCGACGGCGCCGTGCTGCGCGCCGCCCGCCCCGGCGACGAGCCCGGCATCCTCGCCCTCATCCACGCGCTCGCCGTCTACGAGCGCGAACCGGATGCCGTGGAGAACTCCGCCGAGATGCTCGAGGCGACCCTGTTCGGCGCCCAGCCCCGCGCGTTCGCGCACGTCGTCGCGCGCGACGACGTCATCGTCGGCATCGCGGTGTGGTTCGTGACGTACTCGACCTGGACGGGTACCCACGGCATCTGGCTCGAGGATCTGTACGTCGACGACGCGCACCGCGGCCGCGGCTACGGACGCGCGCTCATGTCGGCCCTCGCCGCCGAGTGCGTCGAGCGGGGCTACCGCCGCTTCGAATGGACGGTGCTGGACTGGAATGCGCCCGCGATCGGCTTCTACCGCGCGATCGGCGCGGAGCCGCTCGCGGAGTGGACGACGCAGCGCCTCACCGGCACGTCCTTGGCGGAGCTCGCCCGCGCCTGAACCGGCGCGACCGCGCGCTCTTCCCATGCGCGCCGGAGCTTGTCAACCCTCGGGCATCATCTCCGGCGATGGGCGACACTGGCACTCCAGAGACGCAGGAGGCCGTGTGACGTTCGCACCGATCGAGTCCTACGCGCCGATCGGCGACGGCCGCACGGTCGCGCTGATCGGGCGGGATGGACGCGTCGGCTGGCTTCCGCTGCCCGCTGTCTCCGCCGCGCCGCTGTTCGCCGAGATCCTCGACGACGAGACCGGCGGCGAGCTGACGCTCTCCCCCGAAGCGGAGTTCACGACCGTCCGCCGGTACGTCCCCGGCACCAACGTCCTCGAGACCACCTTCACGACGACGGACGGGACGGTGCAGGTCACCGATGCCCTCGTCTCCGGTGTCGCGGGCCGACTCCCGTGGGCGGAACTCGCCCGGCGGGTCGACGGGGTGACCGGTCGGGTGCGGATGCGCTGGTCCGTCCAGGCCGGGACGTCGCTGCGCACCGGCTCTCCGTGGCTCGAGACGACACCCCAGGGGGCCGTCGTCCGGTGCGGGGCGACGGCGTTCGTCGTCACGGGCCTCGACCACGGCCCGCAGGAGCCGGAAGCGACGCCGACGGGTCCCCGGCAGACCGGTGCGTTCACGACCGACCCCGGCTCCCGTCACCTGCTGGTGCTGGCGGCCACCCACGACGAGCCGCTGCACGTTCCGCGCCCGCGCAACGTCGACGCGGGCATCGACCGCACGATCGCGAGCTGGCGGTACTGGTCGGAGGTGTTCTCCTACGACGGACCCTGGGCCCACCAGGTGCAGCGCAGCGCGCTCGCCCTGAAGCTCCTCGTGTACAGCCCCACGGGCGCGATCGCGGCGGCCGCGACCACCTCGCTGCCGGAGAGCGAGAACGGAGGCAAGAACTGGGACTACCGCTACGCGTGGGTGCGCGACCTCGCCTACACCGTGCACGCGCTGGAGCGCTTCGGCCTGCGCGAGGAGACCCACGCGGCGCTCTCCTGGCTCCTGCGGACGATCCGCCGGCACGGTCCCGATCTGCACGTCATGTACACACTGGACGGCGACCTCGTCGAAGAGCCCAGCGCGTACGCGGTGCGCGGATGGCAGGGGATCGGTCCGGTCGTGACGGGCAATCGCGCCACCCACCAGCTGCAGCTCGGGGTCTACGGCGATCTCATCGCCGTGTGCCGCACCTATGCCGACGCGGGCAACGTCTTGGACGACGAGACGGGCCGCGTGCTCGCGGAGACGGCGAACCGCGCGTGCGATCTCTGGCGCAACCCCGACGCAGGCATGTGGGAGCTCCCGCAGCGCCAGCACTACACCTCCTCGAAGATGGGGTGCTGGAAGGCCCTCGACGACGCCGTGTACCTCGCCGAACAGGGCGCGATCCCGGGCAGCGCCGAACGGTGGCGGGCCGAACGCGACCGCATCCGGGAGTGGATCGACGAGAACTGCTGGTCCGAGGAGCGAGGCGCCTACCTCGCCCACCCGGGGACCGACGATCTCGACGCGTCCGTCCTGCTCCACGCGTTCAGCGGGTTCGACCGGTCCGAGCGGATGTCGCGCACGATCGACGCCCTCACCGCGGAGCTCGGCGCCGGCCCGCTGATGTACCGGTACAGCGGCGTGCACCGCGAGGAGAAGACCTTCGTGGCCTGCGCGTTCTGGCGCGCGCACGCGCTGGCCTGCGTCGGCCGCCACGACGAGGCGCTCGACCTCATGGACGACCTCGTCACGCGCGCGAACGACGTCGGGATCTACGCCGAGATGATCGACGCCGACGACGGCTCGGCGTGGGGCAACACCCCCCAGGCGCTCAGTCACCTGGCGTTCCTCAGCGCGGCCCTCACCATCCGCGAGCTCGTCCCGGAGGAGAAGCTCCATGACCGCTGACCGAATCACCGACACCCGAGGAGGACGCATGACGCGTGATCAATACACGTTCACGGACCCCGCGACGCTGTACGCGGACATCGAGCCGGAGAAGCAGGAGATGGCCGAGCCCGGCCTCGACGCCGACCTCACTCCGCGTGCGGATCTCGGCGAAGAGAGCTACCGGGGGACGGGTCGCCTCACCGGACGCAAGGCGCTCATCACCGGCGGCGACTCCGGTATCGGGGCGGCGACCGCCATCGCGTTCGCCCGTGAAGGCGCCGACGTCGCGCTGTCGTACCTGCCGAGCGAGGAGGAGGACGCGCAGCGGATCGCCGGCATCCTGCGCGATGCCGGCGCGACCGTCGCGACGCTGCCGGGCGATCTGCGGGATGCCGCATACTGCCGGTCGCTCGTGGAGGACGCCGTCGCGGCCCTGGGCGGCCTCGACATCCTCGTCAACAACGGCGGCAAGCAGATCTACCAGGAGTCCCTGGAGGACATCACCGACGAGCAGTTCGACGACACCTTCAAGACGAACGTGTACGCGATGTTCTGGATCACGAAGGCGGCGCTGAAGCACTTGCCCGCAGGCGCGACCATCATCAACACGACCTCGATCCAGGCGTACTCGCCGTCGGACATCCTCGTCGACTACGCCTCGACGAAGGCGACCATCAACGCGTTCACGAAGGGTCTCGCACAGCAGCTCGCGCCCAAGGGCATCCGGGTGAACGCGGTCGCCCCGGGACCGATCTGGACGCCCTTGCAGCCGACGGACGGCCAGCCGCCGGAGAAGCTCGAGAAGTTCGGTGAGGACACCCCGCTCGGACGCATGGGGCAGCCGGCGGAGCTCGCCCCGGCGTACGTCTTCCTGGCGTCGGCCGAATCGAGCTATGTGCTCGGCGAGACCCTGAACGTCAACGGCGGAATGCCCACACCCTGACGCGTCGCACAACCCAGCCCCAGACCCACGAAGAGAAGGAGAACACCCATGGCAAGCATCACGAAGAGCATCGACGTCGACGTCCCCGTGTCGACGGCGTACAACCAGTGGACGCAGTTCGAGTCGTTCCCGCAGTTCCTGAGCTTCGTCGACTCGATCACGCAGATCGACGACACCACCAACCGGTGGAAGGTGACGATCGGCGGCGTGCAGCGCGAATTCACCGCCAAGATCACCGAGCAGCACCCCGATGAGCGTGTCGCCTGGAACAGCATCGACGGCGACGCCGACCACGCCGGCGTCGTCACCTTCCACAAGCTCGACGAGAACACCACCCGCGTGACGGTGCAGCTCGAGTGGGAGCCGAAGGGGCTCGTGGAGACGGTCGGCGCCCTCGTCGGCGTGGACGACCACGCGGTGAAGAAGGACCTGGACAATTTCAAGGAGTTCATCGAGGGTCGCGGCACCGAGACCGGCGCCTGGCGCGGCGACGTCTCGTAGGGGCCGAGATGAGTGACACGGACGGCATGACCGACGAGGAGAAGCGGCGCGACCAGCTGCTGCGCGCCGAAGGTTCCACCGAGCGCGATGCCGCGCCGCGCATCGAGGTGAGCGAGCACGACGGCAACACCCGCATCGACATCGCCGAGGATGCCGTCGTCCGCCCAGGCCCCGGTCCCGGGGTCGCCGGCGCCGACGATGACGAAGCCGCGGAAACCGTCGAGAGCGGAGCGGCCGGGGAGCCGCCGGACGCCCACTGACGGCATCCGATCGCGACGCCGATCAGCTCAGGTGCAGGCCCGTGAGACAGGTGGGGTCTTCTGCGCCCGTGCTGATCGGCGTCGTCGCGCGTGCGCCGTCGTACGCGACCTCGAGCGTCGCGTCGATGCCCCGGGGCAGCCAGAGTCCCACGAAGCCGTTGTCGGCGGCGGTCACCGTCTCGTCGACGAGCGTGACGCCGGACGAGTCGGTGACGGTCACGTCGAGGGCCGCGCCGCCGAGCTCGCCCAGACAGGTCGTGAGGCTGTGGAAGAAGCAGTCGTGCGTCTGGTCGACGTACGGCGCCAGGGAGAGGTAGAAGAGGTCCTCCGGCAGCGGACGTTCGGTCTCCGCACCGTCCGCCGTGATTACGAGGCGGTCGGGACGCACGGACACGGTGACATCGCTCGGCCGCTCGTCCACCGGGAGAGCCTCGAGCGTGTCGACCACCTCCACGGGTGCCATCGCAGCGATGTCGGACGCCGTGATACGGGCAGGAGCCGAGGCGGCGGGGGCGGAAGCGGCGCAAGCCGTCAATCCGGTGAGAGCCGTGACGAGCGCGAGGACGACGGAGACACGGGCACGAG
>Ga0006562J51391_1012013_pt1 | contig 16995 bp, 16 predicted proteins | sample Ararhi6_input_d2_FD_51391 | JGI IMG/M metagenome (IMG submission 51391) | reverse complement strand
CTTGTCCAGGGCGCCCGGCAGCTCGGCGGCGGCGTCGATGCAGTCGATCGGCAGCACGGCGGGGGAGGTGCCCGCCGGGCCGACACCTCGACCTGGGCGACGGAGCATCCGACGCGCGCGGTGCGCAGGTGCCAGTTGCTCGACGCGGGCCGCTGACGCCCGCACGGCGGCGACCGCGCGGGTCCGCTCCTCCTCGTCGTCTGACGGCACCGCGATCGCCGCCCCGACCGTCGTCAGCAGCTCCGACAGCCGGCGCCGCAGGACGTCGATGCTGCGCACGGGCAGCACGAACCAACTGGCGGCGATGCCCAGCGCGGCGCCGAGGACGATCGCCAGCATCCGCTCGGCCAGCATCCCGGTCTCGCCGGTGAGCGACGCCGTCCCGGTCAGCTGCTGAAGAAGCGTCAGGACGAGCGTCACGGTGAGTGCCCAGAAGGCGTAGCTGTATGCGCGCAGCCAGGTGCCGACGAAGAGCGCGACGAAGATGATGACGACGCCGCCGAAACCGGAGGCGTGCGGGGCGGCAGCGGTCAACGCGACGGCAGCGATCGTTCCGGCGAGGGCCCCCACCACGCGGAGGGCGCTCTTGTGCACGACGTCCCCGCGCCCCCGGTTGCCCGAGCACACCAGGAAGGCGGTCAGCACAACCCACATCGCATGCTCGGGGAAGAGCAGCCAGCCGAGGAGGAAGGCGGCGGTGAGTGCGACGGCCAGCTGGATCGCCATCCGGGTGCTCGCGGGCAGACGCGCGCGGCCCGATCCGGCCGCAGCGCCGCGGGCCGCGAACGGAGGAGGGTCGGCGGGTGCGGCCTCCTGCCGCCGCCCCGGCAGCAGGCGCAGGATCTCGCGGGCGACGGCCACCCATACGGTTGCGATCACACCGGCGAGCAGGACGAGCAGCGTCGTGATCCATCCCGGCTGGCCGGAGACGGGCGACACCGGCGCGATCAGCATCGCGGTGAACGGCAGGGCGACCAGGGCTCCCAGCCGCGAGAGGCGGGGACCGAACCGCCGGAGCCAGATCGGCACGCTCATCCCGGCGACGAAGAGCGCCGCGCCCACGAGAGGAGCGACGACGAGCAGCCATCCGACGCCTCCCGCCACGAGTCCGATGAACGGCAGCACGACGGCTGAGCGTGCGAACTCAGTCCGGGATGCGAAGGTTCGCCGACCGAGGCTGAGCGCCACGACCGTCGCCAGCACCGCGGCACTCGTCACGCCCGCGATCGAGCCGCCCGCCAGCAGGGACCCGAGCCACCACACGGTCGCGCACGCGGCGGCGGCAGCGGCGGTGGCGACGAGCGCAGTCGTCCCGTCCGCCAGGATGGCGCCGATCTGCCGCGTGCCCACCGGCACATCCTCTCACCGCGTCGGAGGAGCCGTGGACGGCGCGGCGGAGGCCGGCAGGCGGAGCTCAGCCCGGCTCAGCGCGGAACGCTCAGCGAGCCGCGTCGAAAGCCAGCAGGGCAGCCCCGGCCCGACCGGCGTCGCCGCCGAGGGCGCTCTGAACCACCGGCGGCCGTTCTCGCCATGCCAGCCCAGCCGACATCCGTTCTCCGAGCGGCTCGAACAGGGCATCGCCGGCGTGCGAGACACCGCCGCCGAGCACGATCAGTCCGGGATCGAGCAGCAGGGTCAGGATGTTCAGGCCCTGGGCGAGTACGTCGAGCGCCTCCGACCAGATGCGGTCGGCGAGCGGGTCGACCCCGAGCCGCTCGACGATGCGCCGGGTGCTGAGGGCGTCTCCGCCTGCCGCCCGGTACCGCCGGGCCACGCCCGCGCCGGACATGTACACCTCGAGGCAGCCGCGCTGGCCACAGGTGCACGGTTCGCCGTTCGGGATGACGGGGATGTGGCCGAACTCGCCGGCGGCGCCGGTCGCGCCGGTCACAGCGCCGCCGGACGAGACGAGAGCGGCCGCGACCCCGGTGCCGATCGGCACGAGGGCGAAGTCGCCGAAGCCACGCGCGGCCCCGCTGTTGCGCTCCGCCAACCCAGCCGCACGCACGTCGTGACCGACCGCCACCGGCAGGTGCAGCTCGGATCGGAGGATGTCGAGGAGGGGCACGTCACGCCAGCCGAGGTTGGACGCGTAGTGCACCAGACCGCGCTGCTCGTCGAGCATCCCCGGAGTGGCGACGCCCGCGCCGACGACGTCGTGACCGTTGTCGGCCGCGGTTCGGCGCAGCTCGCCGAGCAGGCCGACGAGCGCGGTGAGGATGCCGTCCGTCGGGGTCGCGAGCGTCGTCTCCGTCACGGTCGCGCCGTCCTCGCGGACGACCGCGCCCTTCATCGCAGTACCGCCGAGGTCGACGGCCAGGACGACCGGGAGGCCGCTCATGCGGACTGCTCGCTCGCCGTGTCGCGGACGGCCGCGACCACGGCGCGGACCACCTCGGCCGAGGTGACGTCGCGTTCGCCCGAGTCGTACGCCGTCGGGGCGCCCGCGCCGGGAGTCGCGACCGCCCGCGGTGCCCGCAGATGGACCTCCGCGACGCCGGTCCGCCGCACGACCTCTGCGACGTTGGCCGGACGGACGCCGCCGCCCGCGAGGATCGTCACCCGGTCACCGGCGAGCTCCACCAGTCGCGTGAGCTCGTCCGCGCCGTCCAGCGCTGTCGCGGCACCGGCCGAGGTCAGCACGCGTGTCACGCCGAGATCGGCGAGCTGCTGCAGCGCCTCCGCCCGGTCGGCGACTTGGTCGAACGCCTTGTGGAAGGTCACCGGCGCATCGCCGCACGCGGCCACCAGGCGGCGGGTCGCATCCACGTTCACCCGTCCGTCGGCGCGCAGGGCTCCGACGACGAAGCCCAGGACGACGCCCGAGGGATTGGGGAGCGCACGGATCGAGTGGATGTCGTCCACCATCGCCTGCAACTCATCGTCGTCGTACACGAAGTCGCCCGGCCGCTGGCGGATGAGTACCTGGATGCCGATCCGCGTCGCCGCGCGCAGCGCTCCTGCGACCGTGCCGATGGACGGCGTGATGCCGCCTTCGCCCAGCGCCGCGCACAGCTCGATCCGGTCGGCGCCGGCCTCCTCGGCCACCCGGACGCCGGCGAGGTCGTCGAGGCAGATCTCGACGACGGTCACGCGAGGCGCTCCAGCGCGGCCGTGAGGTCCGCGCCGAGCTCGATCGCACCGACCGGGACGCCGCCGCCCAGCACGGGGAGGTCGGTGAGCGCGCGCGCGTCCGCGATCGGGGTCCCGAGCGCCTCGAGCACTCGGAGTGCGATGAGGGTCGTCGCCCGGGGGCTGCCATCCACGATCTTCATGGCGACGGCCGTGCCGTCCGCTGCCGCGACTCCGATCACGCCCTCGGCGCCGCCCTTGGCGAGCGCTCCGGGGACCGTCTCCATGAGCGTCGTGTTCTGGTGGCCCGTGCCGCCGACGTAATAGGGGTGCTCGCGCATCGCGTCGGCGACGGCGCGCTCGGGCGCGCCCGGCTCCGCCTGCACCAGCCGGCCGAAGGCGCGCGCGATCCCGCGGACGCTCGTGCCGAAGAGCGGTGCGCCGCAGCCGTCGATCGCATCGTGCCCGACCGGCACGCCGGTCAGCTCCGCCATGGTGGCGCGGATGTGCTGCTGCAGCGGNTGCTCCGGNTCGAGGTAGCCGTCGGTCGGCCACCCGTTGGTCGCCGCGGCGAGGAGCATCGCGGCGTGCTTGCCGGAGCAGTTCATCCGCACGCGCGAGCGTCCCTCGCCGTCGCGCAGCATCCGCTCGAACGTCGCCTCGTCCTCGGGCCGGTCGACGGGGCAGCCGAGCGCAGCGTCGTCGACGCCCGCGCGGGTCAGCAGCTCGCGCACCAGCCGGACGTGCTCGTCCTCGCCCGTGTGGCTGCCCGCAGCGATGGCGAGCTCCGGACCGGCCAGTGGCGCGCCAGCGGTCAGGCAGCCGAGGGCCTGCAGCGGCTTCACGGTGCTGCGCGGCAGCACCACGGCATCCGGGTCGCCGAGCTCGATCAGCGGGTTGCCCGCGGGGTCGAGCGCCACGAGGCTCCCGAAGTGCCGGCTCTCGATGAGCCCGGAACGCCGCACGACGGCCAGCTCGGCGAGTCCGGTGGTGGAGTCGGCGGTGCGGACGGAGACGGTGGGGGCGTCAGACATGGTCGGCTTTCGTGGAATCGGTGCCGTCGTCGACGTGCTCGACGGCGACGACGGCGGGGAGCGTCGGGAGGACCGGCTGCGGTGAGGTGCGCCGGCGCGAGCCGCGCTGCAGCCGCGACGCGAAGGCCGAGAGGCTGCCGTTGACGACGAGGTAGATCACCGTCACCGCGACGTAGGTGGGGATGAGCAGGTGCAGGTACGAGGCGAGCACCTGCCCGCGGTACAGCAGTTCGGTGAATGCGACGATGTAGCCGAGCGAGGTGTCCTTGAGGAGGCTGACGAACTGGGTCACGAGCGACGGCGTGACGTTGCGCACCGCCTGGGGGAGCACCACGTACGTCATCGCCTGGACCGGACGCATCCCGAGGCTGAGGGCCGCCTCGCGCTGTCCGCGCGGCAGGCTGAGGATGCCGGCTCGGATGATCTCCGCGAACACCGCGGCGTTCGCGATGGTGAGCGGCACGACCAGCTTCCAGAGCGTCGGAAGGTTGATGCCGATCTGCGGGAGGCCGAACAGCATCAGGTAGATGACCAGAAGTACCGGGACGGTACGGGCGATCTCGATGTAGAGCCCGCAGACGAAGCGGACCCAGCGCACCTGGCTGACCCGGCCGAGCGCCAGCACGGTTCCGAGCGCAGCGCCGAGCACCGCGACGATCGCCGCCGCCTCCAGCGTCCCGAGCAGACCGACCAGCAGGTACTGCCAGATGGCCCACTCGGTGAACGGCGCCCAGCGCTCCGGTGCGAGCTGGCCGTGGGCGGCGAACTGCCAGAGCCCCAGGCCGACGATCGCAGCGAAGACGACGACGCTGACGATCGACCCGATGAGGATGTTGCGACGGCCGCGCGGACCGGGAACGTCGTAGATGAACGAGGCGCCGTACTGACGCTTCTGGCGCCGGGCGCGGGCGGGAACCGGCCGGTCCGGGATGAGCTGTGCGGTCATCGGGCGATCGCCACCTTCCGCTCGACCCAGCCGGCGGCGAGGCCGATGGCGAGGGCGATGGCCATGTAGATGAGTCCGGCGCTGGAGAAGATCAGGATGGGCTGCGCGGCGACGAGGTTGACCTTGTTGACCTCGGCCGTGAGCTCGACGACGCCGACGGCCGCGGCGAGGGCCGTGTTCATGGCGAGCGCGATCATGACGTTGCCGATGGGCTGCACGACGGCGCGCAGCGCCTGCGGGACGACGACGTAGCGCAGTGACTGCCACAGGGTGAGGCCGAGCGCACGGGAGGCCTCGACCTGGCCGACGGGGACGGTGTTCACACCCGATCGCACCGCCTCGGCGACGTACGCCGCCTCGTAGACGGTGAGCACGATGATCGCGGTCGGGGTCAGCGGGAGAAGGATGCCCGCATCCGGCAGGGCGAACACCGCGAGCAGCAGCAGGGCCAGCAGCGGGACGTTGATGAAGAACTGGACGTACAGGAACGCAGCCGCGCGCAGCACCGGGATGGGGCTGACGCGGGCGATCGTGACCAGCACGCCGAGCACGATGGAGCCGACGCCGGCCACCACGGCCATCAGCAGCGTGGTGCCGAGTGCCTGGGCCAGCGGCCCGAGGTTGTCGATCAGGGGGTTCATCGTTCTCTCGTCGAGTGGTCGGGGAGTGGCGGTCGGGGACTGGGGGGCCGGATGCGCGCGGGCCTGTGTGGGTGCCTCTCGCGCGCATCCGGCCGGTCTGGTGCGGTCGGATCAGGAGCCGGGAACCGACCCGATCTCCGGCGGCGTCGGGATGTCCGAGTCGGTCACGGTGCCGAGCGTGGTCTTCCACGCCTTGCCCCACTGGCCGTCCTTCTGGATGGTCTTCAGCCACTCGTTGACGAACTTCTTGAAGTCGTCGTCACCGTGCTTCAGGCCGATGCCGTACGGCTCCTTGGTGAAGGGCTGCCCGACGACCTTGATCTGCTTCTCGCTGGCGGCGTCGCTCGCGAGGAGCGTGTAGTCCTGAACGTAGGCGTCGCCGCGGCCCTGGATGAGCGCCTGGACGGCGGCCGGGTCGGTGCCGAACGCGGTGACCGTCGCCTTCGGGGCGATCTTCGGCACCTCGGTGACGGCCGGCGTGTTGGCGCCGACGATCACGTTCTTGCCGTCGAGGTCCTTGTAGCTCTTGATGTCCTTGTTGTCGCTCTTGACCGCGACCGCAAGACCGGACTCGAAGTAGGGGCCGGCGAAGTCGACCTGCTTGGCCCGCTCCTCGGTGATCGTGTAGGTGTTGAAGACGACGTCGACCGTGTCGTTCTGCAGCATCGCCTCGCGGGTCTCGGAGGCCGGCGGAACGATCTCGACGTTCGGCTTGCCGATGATGTAGATCGCCAGCAGCTTGGCCAGCTCGGCGTCGAAACCGTTGACCTTCTGCGGGTCGGTCGGGTCCTGCTGCGAGAGCAGCGGGGCGTCGAGCGCCTCGGCGACGATGAGCTTGCCGCGCTTCTTGATCTTCTCCATGGTCGAGCCGGAGAGGATGAGGTCGGCCTTCGCGACGGGGGCGCCGGCGAGGACGGAGTCCCCCGACGCGGTCGAGCTCGCGTCGCTGCCGGGCAGTGCCGTGTTGCCGGAGCAGGCGGTGACGGCGAGCGTCACGGCCGCGAGCAGGACGCCGGCGACGGCGCTCTTCCTGCGGATGCTGCGGGTCATGGGATGCATCCCTTTCTGATTGGACTTCGGTGTGATGTGGAACGGTGGTGCGCGGCCTCGTGCGGTGCGGGTGCTAGTGCGAGAGCACGGAGGCCAGGAACGACTTCGCCCGCTCGGTGGCGGGGGAGTCGAAGAACTGTGCTGGGGCGGCCTGCTCGACGATCTGCCCGCGGTCCATGAAGACGACGCGGTCGGCGGCGCGGCGGGCGAAGCCCATCTCGTGGGTGACGACGATCATCGTCATGCCCTCCTTCGCGAGGGAGGTCATGACGTCGAGCACCTCGCCGACCATCTCGGGGTCGAGGGCGCTGGTCGGCTCGTCGAAGAGCATGACCTTCGGCTGCATGGCGAGAGCGCGGGCGATGGCCGCGCGCTGCTGCTGGCCGCCGGAGAGCTGGGCCGGGTGGCTGTCCGCCTTGTCGGCGATGCCGACCCGGTCGAGCAGCTCCATCGCCTGGGCGCGTGCGGCATCCTTGCCGAGCTTGCGCACCTTGAGGGGAGCGAGGGTGACGTTGTCGAGGATCGTCCGGTGGGCGAACAGGTTGAACGACTGGAACACCATCCCGACCTCGGCGCGGAGCTTGGCGAGCGGCGCGCCCTCTTCCGGCAGCAGCTCGCCGTCGACGCGGATCTCGCCGGAGTCGATGGTCTCCAGGCGGTTGATGGACCGGCACAGCGTCGACTTGCCGGACCCGGACGGCCCGATGACGACGACGACCTCGCGCTCGGCGACGTCGAGGTCGATGTTCTGCAGCACGTGGAGGTCGCCGAAGTGCTTGTCGACCGCGCGCAGGCTCACCATCGGCCGGGCGTCGGTTGCTGTCATCGGGGGTCCTCGCATCGTCGTCGGGAAGGTTTCGATGAGCGTACTAAGTATCGACCGTTGATCGCAATATCGAAATTAGTTAATCCGAAATCGAACGAAGTCGGTACAGTATTCTCGACGCAAGACGGCGGGCAGCAGGCCCATCGCCGCAGAGGGGATGCCGCGATGACGAGCACGATGGAGGGGGCGCCCGTCCTGACCGGACCGGGCACTCCTGGCGGCATCCTGGAGCTCGTCCGCTCCGGCCGGTCCCGGTCGCGGGCGGATCTCGCCCGCAGCACCGGCCTCTCGCCCTCGACGGTCTCGCAGCGCGTCGACGCCCTCATCGCCGCTGGCTACCTCCGCGAGGCGGGTTCGGGCGTCTCCCACGGCGGTCGCCGCCCGCGCGCCCTCGAAGTGGATGCGTCCACGGGTGTCGTCTGCGCCGCAGACCTCGGCTCTCACCACGCCACCTTCGGGCTCATCGATCTGAGCGGGCGCGTGCTCGCCTCCCGGACCGAGCCNATGGACATCTCCACCGGCCCTGCCGCCGTGCTCCGCTGGATCGCCGAGGTCGGCGCCGAGCTGACGGAGGCGCACGCGCAGCCGGGCCAGACGCTCCGCGGGTTCGGCATCGGACTCCCCGGCCCCGTCGACTCCACCACCGGTCGCATGGTGTCGCCCTCGCGCATGCCCGGCTGGAACGGTGTGGATGTAGCGGCCGAGCTCTCCGCGATCACCGGCCTCCCCGCCGCGGCGGACAACGACGCCAACCTGATGGCGCTCGGCGAGTATGACACCCTGGGCGGCGACGTCGGCGAGCTCGTGTTCGTGAAGGCGGGATCGAGCATCGGCTGCGGCATCGTCGCCTTCGGCGGCGTCTACCACGGTCACCACGGCATGGCGGGCGACATCAGCCACGTCACCGTCCCCGGCGCCCCAGCCGTGCTCTGCTCCTGCGGCCGGATCGGCTGCCTTGATGCGGTGGCCGGCGGCGCCGCCATCGTCCAGGCACTGCGGTCCTCCGGCGTCGAGATCTCCGACACCCGCGAGGTGCTCGCGCTCGCCAGGGACGCGCATCCACGCGCAACACAGGAGCTCCGGGAGGCGGGCCTCCGCACCGGCGGCGTCCTGGCGACCATCATGAACTTCTTCAACCCGCAGCGCCTGGTGCTCGGCGGCATCCTGGGGGAGGCCGAGGCGTTCGTCGCCGGGGTGCGCTCCGCCATTTACTCGGACTGCCTGCCGATGATCACCGACCAACTCGACATCGCGGTGAGCGTCGCCAAGGAGCAGGCGGGCATCCGCGGGGCAGGGCGGCTCATCCTCGACTCGGTGTTCGACCCCGCGCGCGTCGACCTCGTCGTCCGATGACCCAGGCCGTCGCCATCGTCGGCGTCGGCCGGATGGGCCGGGCGCACGCGGCGGCATGGGCGACGAACGACGTCCCGGTGCTCTGGGCGGTGTCGCCGCGCCGGCGTCCGGATCTCCCGGAGGCGCCCGACGCCCGCTGGGCCACCCGGCTGGAGGAGGCGCTCGACGACCCCGCCGTCACCATCGTCTCGGTCTGCACTCCCACGCCATCGCACGCCGATCTGGCCATCCAGGCGCTCGAGGCGGGCCGTCACGTGCTGCTGGAGAAGCCCATCGCGCTCACTGTGGAGGACGCCGAGCGCGTGGAGGCCGCGGCTGGCAGGGCGCGCGGGACGCTGATGGTCGCGCACGTCGTCCGGTTCTTCCCCGGATACGCGGCGCTGGCGGAGCGCGTCACAGCGGGCACCGTCGGCCGTCCCCGCGTGGTGCGCGCGTCGCGGGTCTCGGCGGCGCCGATCGGCTACGACTGGCTCGAGGACGAATCGCGGTCCGGCGGCATGCTCGTCGACTTCGCCATCCACGACATCGACCAGGCGTCCGCCTACCTGGGTCGCGCGGTCGCCGTGACCAGCATCCCGTCGGCGGGTGCGGGCTTCGGCGTCCCCGTCACCACGACGATCGAGTACGAGGGCGGCGGCGTCGCACAGGTGCTCAGCGTGTCCGACCTCCCGGAGGGCCAGCCGTTCCGCACGACGTTCGAGGTCGTCGGCGACACGGGGGTGGATGCGGCGGAGCCGGAGGCGGGCGACGCGTTCGCCGCGCAGGCGCGCTACTTCCTCGACTGCGTGACCGCGGGCGTGCCGACCACCCGAGGACCCGTCTCCTCGGCGGTCGAGGCACTGCGTGTTGCGCTCGCGGCGCGCGAGTCCGCGCGCACCGGGCGACGCATCCTGCTGCCCCGGTAGGGTGGGCGCGTGAGCGACAAGTGGTGGCAGTCGGCGGTCGTCTATCAGGTCTATCCGCGCAGCTTCGCGGACAGCGACGGAGACGGGATCGGTGACCTGCGCGGGGTGATCGAGCACCTCGACTACCTGAACGAACTCGGCGTCGACGTGGTCTGGCTCTCGCCGATCTACGCGTCCCCGCACGACGACAACGGCTACGACATCAGCGACTACCGCGCGATCGACCCGCTGTTCGGCACGTTCGACGACTTCGACGAACTGCTGGAGGGGATGCACGCCCGCGGCATGAAGCTGGTCATGGACCTCGTCGTCAATCACACGTCCGACGAGCATCCGTGGTTCATCGAGTCGGCGTCCTCCACGGACAACCCCAAGCGGGACTGGTACTGGTGGCGTCCCGCTCGCGCGGGCAAGCAGCCGGGCGAGCAGGGCGCGGAGCCGAACAATTGGGGCTCCTTCTTCTCCGGGCCGGCCTGGCAGCTCGACCCGCAGACCGGCGAGTACTACCTGCACCTGTTCTCGCGCAAGCAGCCGGATCTCAACTGGGAGAACCCGGAGGTCCGCGACGCGGTCTACGAGATGATGAACTGGTGGCTCGACCGCGGCGTCGACGGCTTCCGGATGGACGTCATCAACTTCATCTCCAAGGTCACCTCGCTGCCCGACGGGGTCGTCCCGGAGGGCGCCCTCTACGGCGACGCGTACCCGTACTTCGCGCAGGGCCCGCGCATCCACGAGTTCCTGCACGAGATGCACGAGCGCGTGTTCGCCGGCCGCGAGGACCGGTATCTCACGGTCGGCGAGATGCCGGGCGTCGACATCGAGCAGGCCCGACGCTTCACGGATCCCCGCAACGGTGAGCTCGACATGGTGTTCCAGTTCGAGCACGTCGACCTCGACCACGGACCGGGCGGCAAGTGGGATCACCGGCCGCTCAGCGTGCTCGACCTCAAGCGCAACCTCTCCACGTGGCAGGAAGGACTCGCCGACCTCGGCTGGAACAGCCTGTACTGGAACAACCACGACCAGCCGCGCGTCGTCAGCCGGTTCGGCGACGACGGCGAGCACCGCATCCCGTCCGCGAAAGCGCTCGGCACCGTCCTGCACCTGATGCGCGGCACGCCGTACGTCTACCAGGGAGAGGAGCTCGGGATGACGAACGTCCCGTTCTCCTCGATCGAGGACTTCCGCGACATCGAGTCGCTGAATCACTACGCGGAAGCCGTCGACATCCTGGGCGCACCCGCGGAGGAGGTGCTGGCGGCGCTGCGGCGGACCAGCCGCGACAACGCCCGCACTCCGATGCAGTGGACGTCCGGCCCGCACGCCGGCTTCACCACCGGGACGCCGTGGATCACGGTCAACCCGAACGCGGCCGAGATCAACGCCGAAGCCGAGGTGGCCGATCCCGACTCGGTGTTCGCCCACTACCGCGCGCTCATCGACCTGCGCCACAGGTCGGAGGTCGTCGCGATCGGAGACTATGCGCTCGTGCTGCCGGAGCATCCCCAGGTCTTCGCATACACCCGCAGCCTCAGCGACCGGTCGTTGCTTGTGCTCGCGAACCTCAGCAGCGAGCCGGCGACATTCGATGCCGCGCAGCTTCCCGCCTGGGCGGTCGGTGGCGGCGATGCGCCTGCGGCCGAACTGGTGCTCTCCAACCTGGGATCCACGACCGAGGCGACGAGCGGATCGCTCCGCCCCTGGGAGGCCGTGGTCTACTCCCGGGGCTGAGCCTCGCGACAGGTCGTCCTTGCGCGGGCGGCGCGCCGGGTGTGGGATGGGCGACACGACCCGGGAGGCGACGATGGGCAACTATGTGGCGCGTGCGGAGATCGACGTGGCCGCACCACGGCGTGCGGTGTGGGATGTGCTGACCACGAACGGCGCGCGTCCGGAGATCCTGTTCGGCGCGGACGTGGTGTCCGACTGGCGCCTGGGGTCGGAGATCGTCTGGCGCGGCGAATGGCAGGGCAAGGCGTTCGAGGACCACGGTCGGGTGATCGAGCTGGAGGATCGCGAGGAGCCGTGGCGTATTGTGCTGACGCACTTCAGCCCGCTGAGCGGCCTGCCCGACGAACCGGAGAACTATCACACCCTCCGGTTCGAGCTGGATGAGATCCCCGGCGGAACGCGCGTGACCCTCGACCAGGACAACAACCCGACGCGGGAGGCCGCGGAGCACTCCCGGGCGAACTGGGCGCAGATGTTGGAGGGTGTGAAGACGGTGGCCGAGCGCGACGCGCGGTAGGCGTCCGCTCGCCGGTTGGGCGGCGCGGTCGCCCGATCAGGCGTCGAACGCTTCGCGGAGGAACGCGACGAGGAACACGTCGAACGCCTGCACGGTGCCGTTTCGGTCGCCGGTCATCAGGAAGCCGAAGTGGAGCCCGGCGGCCGAGTCGACGAGCCAGGTGGCGAGGATGCCCGCCCGCCGGGTCTCGATGCCCTGCTTCTTGAGCCACGCTTTGACCGTGTCGCGCCACTGCATGAAGGATGTGGTCACGCGCTTGCCGATGTCGGGGTCGATCGGCTCCAGGGCTCCCGCCTCGAACTGCAGGCGAAGGCCGGTGCGATTGTTCTCACGCAGGGAGTGGCGGAACGCCTCCTTGTACCAGTCGTGGAACTGGTCGCGGTCGAACGCCGTCACTTCGACACCGGCGAGCGACTCGGTCTGCTGACGGACGCCCTCTTCGAGGATGGCGTCGATCATCTCCTGGCGGGAGCCGAAGTGGTACACGAACGAGTAGGTGCTCACCCCGAGGGCGCTGGCCAGACTGCGAAAGGTCATGCGGGAGAGCGGCTCCGTCGCCACGTGCTCCATGATGCGGCCGAGCAGTTCCGGTTTGCGGTTCGGATCTGGTGTGCGTCCCACGCGATAACACTAGTCCTGATATCGGGCGGCCTGGCTAGACAGCAGGTGGACTCTGCTGCCGACCTTCGGCGTGCGAAGGCCGGGCCGACTCGCGGCTCGATCAGGGCTTACCGGGCTTGCCCGGACCGCCCTGCCCGCCGCCGTTGCCGGGGTTCCCTCCGGCTCCCGGAGCGGGTGCCGTCGGCGCTCCTGGAGCGGTCGGCGGCTTGGGCGCGACCGGAGCCGTCGTGAACTTGCCGCTCGGCGATGGGAAGGCCCCGCCTCCGTACGCCGCGTTCAGCGCCGTCTGGATCCGCTTGACGATCGAGAACTTGACGTTGCCGCCTCCGATGCCCTGGAAGCTCTGGCTGCGGAGCGCGACGCCGCCCTGGACGTTGCCGACCCAGGTGGCCTGGGCGACCTTGGTGGTGGAGGTGACGAGCCAGTTCTCGACGGAGTTGTCGGTCGTGCCGGTCTTGCCGAAGATCGGGATTCCGTCGCCGGGGTTGGCCGACGACGCCGTGCCGCCTCCGCGCAGCACGCCCTGCAGCGCGTAGATCGCGGCAGCGGCGACCTGCGGATCGATCGGCGTCGGCGAGCACGCCGTCTTGGGCACCGCGTGCTCGGCGCCGTCGGCGTCGACGATCTTGTCGATCGCGATGGGGCTGCAGGCGACGCCGTTGTTGGCGAGGCCCGCGTAGGCGGTGGCCATGGTGATCGGCGCGATGTAGTTCGTACCGAGCACGGCCGACGGGTTGGCCATGAACGGGTTGGCCGCCTCGTCCGCGCCGTGGACCAGCAGATCCTGGGCGCGCTGCTTGATGCCGCACAGGTCGAGCTGGGTCGCCATCTTCGCGAATACGGTGTTGATCGACTGCGCGGTCGCATTCATCACGGTCGTCGCCGTGACGCTCTCGCCCTCGTCGTTGGAGACGTTCCAGGGGGCCCCGCCGATGTCGTTGCACGGGTCGCTCGCGTGGAACTGCGTCTGCGGGAAGACGTGCTGGGTTCCGCTCACCGTCTGGTAGAGCGAGTGCCCCTCCTGGAGCCATTCGAGCAGGTCGAACACCTTGTACGCCGAACCGGTCTGGAAGCCCTCGGAGCCGCCGTAGTCGTAGTCGGTGTTGTAGTTGACGGCCGTTGTCGCCGGGGCCGGATTCGCCGTGTTGTCGTACGGGCGGTTCTGCACCATGGTCACGACGCGCCCGGTCCCGACCTCGACGGAGACGTTCGACGATCCGAGGTCGAGGCGCGGGTCGGCCGGCGGGATGTACGCGCTGATCGCCGCCTGCGCCTGGCTCTGCAGGTCGAGGTTGAGCGTCGTGTAGATCTTGAGGCCGCCGCGGGTGAGGAAGTTGGAGCGGTCGTCCTCGGTCTTGCCGAAGATCGGGTTCTGCTCGATAGTGCGCTCGACGTAGTCGCAGAAGAACGCGGCGTTGTACTGCTGGGCGGTCATGCAGCCGTTCTGCGTCGGGGTGATCTTCGGCTCGACCTTGGTGGCCCGAGCCGCGTCGTGCTCCTCTTTGGTGATCTTCCCGTTGGCGAACATCCGGTCGAGCACGTAGTTGCGGCGGTCGAGGGTCTCCTTGTAGCCGTTGGCGGCGCCGTTCTCCTTGTCGTCCGGTCGGTCGATGCGCAGGTTGTCGGGGTTGTTCAGGATGGCGATCAGCGTCGCCGCCTGCTGGATGTTCACATCCTTCGCCGCAACACCGAAGTAGTACTCGGCAGCGGACTGGACGCCGTACACACGGCCGCCGAATAGCGCGATGTTCAGGTAGCTCTGAAGGATGTCGTTCTTCGAGTACTCCTTCTCGAGCCCGATCGCGTAGCGCATCTCCTTCAGCTTGCGCGACGGGTCCACCTTCGTCGCGTCGTCGTAGCAGGCCTCGTACACCGTCAGCTGCTTCTTCTGGACCGCATCGGTCGCGGTCGGGTCCGGCTGCTTGTTCTCGCAGCGCTGGACGAGGATGTTCTTCACGTACTGCTGCGTGATCGACGAGCCGCCCTGCACCGACTTGTGCAGCGCCGTCAGAACGGCCCCGCGCACGGTGCCCGTGACATCCACGCCGCCGTGCTCATAGAACCGCGGATCCTCCGTGGCGATCGCGGCGTCCTTGAGGTTCTGCGAGATGCCGTCCCAGCCGACCTCGACGCGGTTCTGCGAGTAGAAGCTGGCGATCGGGACCTGCTGGCCGTTGCTGAGGGCGTACATCGTCGAGGCCTGTGCGAGCGGCTCGACCTTGATGTATTCGGGCAGACCGTCGAAGACGCTGATGGTCGAATCGGCCGCGCTGCCCGTGAGCGCCACGGCCGGTGTCACCGCCGCCGCAGCCAGCACACCAGCGAGTCCGCTCAGTGCCACGAAGCCGGCCAGGGCAGGCGCCCATCCCCATCTCATGCGTCTTCTCCCTCGTGGAACAACCATCCGTCCGTGGCGGCAATGATACGCGTCGCATCCGACGGGTCCGGGACGCGCACGCTCAGGTTGGTGGAGAGAACGAAGACCGCTGGGCCTGTGGAAACCTTCGTCAGGAGGCGTCGCGCAGCTTGTCGCAGAGCACGGCGAGGGTCTCGAGTTCCTCGGGGGTCAGCCGACCGCCGACGCGTTCTGTGATGGTCTTCATGTGATCGACGGCGACCCGGCGGAACATGTCGTATCCCGTGTCGGTCAGCCGGATCACCGTGCCGCGCGCATCGGACGGCTCCGGGCATTTCGCCACCAGTCCGCGTGCGACCAGCCGGTCGACGAGGCGGCTCACGCTCGGCTGGGTGAGCAGCACGTGCTTGTTCAGGTCGCGCAGGCGCAGTTCGCGGTTCGGCTGCCGCGACAGGTTGAACAGGACGTCGTACTCGTTGAACGAGATGTCGCGGGTGGGGAACTCGGCCGCCAACGTCCGCATCACGGCTACCTGGGCCCGGAACAGCGACTCCCACGCGGAGACGGCGCTGATGCGGGCGCGTTTCGTCGACTCCGCCGCCATCGCGCTCTCGGCCATGACCCGTCCTCCTTATGCGAGCTCAATGCATTCGCATCTTCTCATCATGCGCGCGAGGCCGACATCCGTGCCACCACGGGGGACCGGCGAGGGCGGAAGGAGAGGACGGGGAGACAAAAGATTGAGGGCCGGCCGCAGAGGCTAGCGGCCGGCCCTCTCCCTTGCACCAAGAGTGTCCTGCAATCACATTCCGCGATGGCTGCCACAGCAAACAACCATTGCTCTTGAACTATATAACGAAGAGGTAACGGCATCTAGTTATCAAGTCGTTATTTTTTCTGCGAGTTCGCTATGCGTACGTGAGAACGGTCGTCGGAACGACATCGCCGATCCCGCACGCCGCGGTTTTCCCTCGAACTCGACCGACCGGGCTCAGGCCGCCAGCGGCATCCGCCCATGCAGGACGGCTGCGTGCAAGGACAGGCGTCCGGGACCGGTCAGGGCGAGCGCGACGGCCGCACAGGCCAGCAGCAGCGGGAACTCGAATCCGCCGTCACTGGCGAAGAAGCCGGCGGAGATGTGGGCCGTGAATACGGCGCCCAGCATCGCGGCCGCGGCGAAGAGCCCGGCGATGCGTGTGCCGACTCCCGCCACGATGAGCGCACCTCCGAGCAGTTCGATGGTCGCGACCGCCGGCGCCACGACCTCCGCGGCGGGGACACCCATCCCCGCGAAGGATTCCGTCACCCCGGGCAGGGTGTAGACGAACAGCTTCTGGATGCCGTGGGCGATGAGTATGCCTCCGACGGCGATGCGGAGCAGGAGCAGACCGAGGTCGCGAGTCGACGGTCGAGACGTTGCGCGTGGGCTCATGGAGTCCTCCAGGTCGTGGTGACTTCCGGTGCGGGATGCACCGTGCGGTCTACCCTCGCAGCGCTTTCTGGAGCGCCGGTGGACATGCTCCGGGAATCGCCGGACAGCGGCGTGTCAGGTGAACCGATCCGATCGCGATCTCGTGTCGCCGAACGCGCCGCAGTCTTTCAGGAGGGCGAGCCGCCCGGGTAAGCCGGGTTCCCTGGGCCGTGGTGGCGGCCGGTCGCCGGGTCGATCCAGTTGCCCGAGCCGGTGAGCCGGTGCCAGCGTTTATGGAACCCGAGGTCGGTGCCCTCACCTTCGACGACGGCCGCACCGCACAGATCGCAGATGCGGAGGATGACGATGTCGCCGTCCGCGGTCGTGACTGAGATCATCCCCTCCGGGAATGCAACGCTCATGGTGCTCCTCCTCCTGCTGCCATCGCGCCCCGCATCCATGTTCCGAAACTTCTGTCAGGGTACGTGATCGATCCCGAGCTCCCGTGGGTGCCATCCGAAGTGTCTGT
>Ga0006562J51391_1071400_pt1 | contig 17010 bp, 12 predicted proteins | sample Ararhi6_input_d2_FD_51391 | JGI IMG/M metagenome (IMG submission 51391) | reverse complement strand
CGAGGCGCTGTGGGCGGCCGGCGTCCCCCGCGACCTCCTGGCCCTCGTCGACATCGACGAGGGCGGGCTGGGGCAGCAGCTGCTCTCGCACCCGGACGTGGACCGCGTCATCCTCACCGGGTCCTGGGAGACCGCGGCGCTGTTCCGCTCCTGGCGGCCCGACCTCCCGCTTCTCGCGGAGACCAGCGGCAAGAACGCCATGATCGTCATGCCGTCGGCCGACCTCGACCTCGCGGCATCCGATCTCGTCAAGAGCGCCTTCGGCCACGCGGGCCAGAAGTGCTCGGCCGCGTCGCTGGCGATCCTCGTCGGACCGGTCGCGCGCTCGAAGCGCTTCCGTCGACAGCTCGTGGATGCCGTCCGCTCGCTGCGCGTCGGCCCGCCCAGCGACCCGCTCAGCGAGGTCGGTCCCGTCATCGAGCCCCCGCAGGGCAAGCTCGAGTGGGCGCTGACGACGCTCGAGCCGGGCGAGGAGTGGCTCGTCGCCCCGGAGCGGGTCGACGCGCCGGGGCTGGAGGGGCGGCTGTGGCGCCCCGGCATCCGCGTCGGCGTGCGACCCGGTTCGCGCACGCACCTCGAGGAGTTCTTCGGCCCCGTCCTGGGGGTCATGCACGCGACCTCGCTGGCGCACGCCATCGAGCTGCAGAACGCGGTCGCGTACGGGCTCACGGCAGGCCTGTACACGCAGAACCCCGCCGACCTCGAACGCTGGCTGGACGGCGTCGAAGCCGGGAACCTGTACGTCAACCGCGGGATCACCGGCGCGATCGTGCAGCGCCAGCCGTTCGGCGGCTGGAAGCGCTCGTCGGTCGGGCCCGGCACGAAGGCGGGCGGACCGAACTACCTGATCGGGCTCGGCGCGTGGCGCCCGTCGGCGGGCGGCGCGCCGTCGTCGACGCTGCACCTCCGCGGCCTCGACTCGCGCATCACGACGCTCATCGAGGCGGCACAGCCGTCGCTGGACTACGAGGGCTTCGACTGGCTGCGTCGTGGGGCGCTGTCGGACGCGCTCGCGTGGGACCGGGAGTTCGGGCAGGTCAAGGACGTCTCGCAGCTGAAGGTCGAGCGGAACCTCTTCCGCTACCGCCCCGTGGATGTGGCCGTGCGCGCGACCGGCGATGCCCTGTGGCACACGGTGCTCCGGGTGATCGTGGCAGGCCTCCGCGCCGGCTCCGCCCTGACCCTCAGTGCGCCCGTCGGGCTGCCCGCCGCCGTGCGGCGCACGCTGGGCGATCTCGGCATCCCCGTGTTCGTGGAGAGCGACGACCAGTGGCTCGAGCGGATGACGGCGACCGGCGAGCCGCATCCGCCGCGGACGCGGCTCGTCGGCCAGCCGGCGTCGGTCGCGCAGCTGCACCGCGCGCTCGCGGAGGCCGTGGGCGGCGACCCCGACCTCGCGGTCTACGACAACGAGGTCACGACGGCGGGACGCATCGAACTGCTGCCGTTCCTGCACGAGCAGTCCGTCACGATCACGGCGCACCGCTTCGGCAACCCCGACCGATGGAGCGAGGACGTCATCTGACCCGGGGTCGTGTCCGGCATCCGGCATCCGGCATCCGGTGTCACCGAAGGCGCGGGTACTGCCGCTGCGACCTGCGGATGCTGTGACGCCCCGCTGGCGTGTGTCACACATCGCGCGGGTCGGTCGGGGCACCACCCGCGTGGAGTGGGACAGGGTGAGACCATGGAGTCCGCTCCACCGTGCCTGAGGGAGCGGACGGGAGCGGTCATGACGGATGCCGGAACCAACTGGGCGGGCAACATCTCCTACGCCGCCGAGCGCCTCGTCGCGCCGCGGACGTTCGAGGAGCTCGCGGAGATCGTCGTCTCGGCGCCGAAGGCGCGAGTGCTCGGCAGCCGGCACTCGTTCAACCGGATCGCCGACACCCCCGGCGTGCTGGTCTCCCTCGCCGCCCTCGACGAAACGCCCCAGCTCGACACCGACCGGGCCACCGTGCGGGTCCCCGGCGGGCTGCGGTACGGCGACCTCGCCCCCTGGCTGCACGAGCGCGGCTGGGCGCTGCGGAACCTGGCATCGCTGCCGCACATCTCCGTCGCGGGGGCCGTCGCGACGGGCACGCACGGCTCCGGCGAGCGGATCGGGTCGCTGGCGACGCAGGTGGCGGCCCTCGAACTCCTCACCGCCGACGGCGAGGTCGTCCGGATGGCGCGCGGCGACGAGGATTTCGACGGCGCGGTCGTCTCGCTCGGCGCGCTCGGGATCGTCACGGCGCTCGAGCTCGACGTCGTCCCCACCTATGACATCGCGCAGACCGTGTACGAGGGCGTGCGCTGGGATGCCGCGCTGGCGGCCTTCGACGAGCTGCAGCGCAGCGGCGACTCGGTGAGCCTGTTCACGACGTGGCGGTCGGCCGACGACATCGATCAGGTCTGGGTGAAGACGCGCGGCGCGGCGCCCGATCTCAGCGCCATCGGGGGTGCGCCGGCGGACGGCCCGCGGCATCCGCTCCCCGGCATCGATCCCGCCCCGTGCACCGTGCAGGGCGGGGTGCCGGGCCCGTGGTACGACCGGCTGCCGCACTTCCGCCTCGCCTTCACCCCCTCGGCGGGGGAGGAGCTGCAGAGCGAGTACCTCGTGCCGCGGGCCGACGCCCCGGCCGCGATCGCCGCGCTGCGGGCGCTCGCGCCACGCATCGCACCCCTCCTGCAGGTGTGCGAGGTCCGCACGATCGCGGCCGATCGACTGTGGCTGAGCCCCGCGTACGAGGCGGACTCCCTCGCGCTGCACTTCACGTGGCTGCTCGACGAGCCGGGGGTGACCGCCCTCCTGCCCGAGCTCGAAGCCGCCCTGCCGCGCACGGCGCGACCGCACTGGGGCAAGGTGTTCACGATGCCCGGCGCCGAGATCGCCGCCCGCTACCCGCGCTGGGGTGACTTCTCCGGACTCCGGGACCGGCTCGACCCGCAGCGGCGCTTCGGGAACGCGTTCCTCGACGATCTGGGACTCGGTTAGAGAAACAACTTATCTTTCTGGACCGCGGGTACATGCCCTGCGGAGTATGGACGATGGAGCGCCACTGGGGGGTGCTCCACAGAGGCCATTCCAGCTCGGCGAAAGCCGATGGCCGAACCACCGACACGCCGGGGGGAGTGTCGCTCCGGGGTCGAGATCACCGTGTCTCGGTCCCGGAGACCCCGCCGTCAGGCGTCGCCCGGCGCCGCGTCGGCTGCGACCATGAACTCGTTGACGAGTGCGCGCATCCCGAGCGCGAACAGCGTCCAACGTCCCGTCGGCGCCTCGTCCTCAGGAGTGAAGTCGAACGTCGGATGATCGATGCCCTCGATCGCGCGCACCGCGAAGCCTTCGCCCATCGCGCCCATGGCCTCCGCGAAATCGCGGACGGACAGGCCGGTCTTCATCCGCATCCCGTAGGCCTCCATGAGCGAGCCGACGAAATCGGCGAACGCCGCCATCGACTCGCGATGCCGTTCCCGCCCGGCCTCCTTGAGCTGAGGCCACGTGTCCGCCGTCGTGCGCAGAGCGAGCGCGATCAGGAACGACTGCGCTTCCCGCGCCTCGGCCTCATCGTGCGTGTCGAACGTCGTGCTCCGCACGTGTGACAGGGCTGCCGCCCGGATGATGTCATCGCCCGGCGCGCCTTCCCGGACGAGATCCTCCACCGCCGCGCGCACGAAATCGGTCGGCCCGGCGACCCGCATCCGCACCATCGCCACCGCGAGGTCGCGCTGGTAGTCGGTCTGATCGCCCCACAGGCGGTAGGCGGCACCGGTCGTGAGGCCCGCGCGACGCAGCACGTCCTGCAGGCGGATGTGCTGGACGCCGGCGCTCACGCCCCGCTCCAGCAGCATCTGCATCCCGACGCGCAGCAGCAGAGACTTCGTCTCTTCTCCCGTGCGGCGGCTCACGAGAATAAATCTACTCACATCGATCCGGGCCGCCGGGAGGCGCGTCTGGCACAATGGATGCCGGCGTGCCCGAGTCGTCGGCTTCCCACAGCTCCGCCGGGCCTCTGGACAGCGTCCGCCGCCCCTTCCGACGAGGAGCGAGATGTCCACGCAGAACCCCGCCGCCGCAACCACGGCCGCCCCCGCCCGCATCCAACAGCGCCGCCGGTATCTCATGTGCCGTCCCGAGCACTTCACGGTGAGCTACCGCATCAACCCGTGGATGGAGCCGGCGAAGCCCACCGACACCGCCAAGGCCGTCGCGCAGTGGCAGACGCTCCACGACGCCTACGTCGCGCTCGGGCACGACGTCGAGCTCATCGACCCCGTGCCGGGACTTCCCGACATGGTCTACACCGCCAACGGCGGGTTCATCATCGACGGCCGCGCCCTGGGCGTGAAGTTCCGCGTCGATGAGCGCCGCGGGGAGGAGCAGCCCTTCATGGACTGGTTCGCCGCGAACGGCTTCGAGGTCATCCAGCCCGTCGAGGTGCAGGAGGGCGAGGGCGACTTCCTGCTCGTCGGCGACGTGATCCTCGCCGGCACCGGATTCCGCTCGGTCGGCGACAGCCACCGGGAGATCGGCGCCGTGTTCGGCAAGGAGGTCGTCTCGCTGCGGCTCATCGACCCGCGTTTCTACCACCTCGACACCGCGATCGCCGTGCTGGACCCCGTCGAGGGCTCCGGCGGCGCGGAGCGCGCGAACATCGCCTACCTCCCGTCCGCGTTCGACGAGGAGTCCCAGCGGATCCTCGCCCAGCGCTACCCCGACGCCATCCGCGTCTCGGACGAGGACGGCGCCGTCTTCGGCCTGAACTCCGCCAGCGACGGCCTGAACGTCTTCATCTCGCCGCGCGCGAAGGGCTTCGAAGCCCAGCTGCGCGAGCGAGGGTACAACCCGGTCCTCATCGACCTGTCCGAGCTCCTGCTCGGCGGCGGCGGGATCAAGTGCTGCACGCTCGAACTGCGAGGTAACCGATGACCGCTCCGCTCCTGGATGCCGCCAGCGCCGGCATCATCGCCGCCGAAGAGACGCACGTCGCCCACAACTACCACCCCCTCCCCGTCGTCATCGCACGCGGCGAGGGCTCGTGGGTCACCGATGTCGAGGGCAGGCGGTACCTCGACCTGCTCTCGGCGTACTCCGCCCTCAACTTCGGCCACCGGCATCCCGCCCTCGTCGCCGCCGCGACCGCGCAGCTCGGACGCCTCACACTCACGAGCCGCGCCTTCCACAACGACCAGCTCGGCGCCTTCGCCGCCGCGCTCGCCGACCTGTGCGGCAAAGACCTCGTGCTGCCGATGAACACCGGGGCCGAAGCCGTCGAGACCGGCATCAAGGTCGCCCGCGCGTGGGCCTACCGCGTCAAGGGCGTGAGGCCGGATGCCGCCACGATCGTCGTCGCGAACGGCAACTTCCACGGCCGCACCACGACGATCGTCGGCTTCAGCGACGACCCGAGCGCCCGCGACGACTTCGGCCCCTACGCCGCCGGCTTCGTATCGGTCGCTTTCGGCGACGCCGCCGCGGTCGAGGCCGCGATCGACGAGAACACCGCCGCTGTCCTCGTCGAGCCCATTCAGGGCGAGGCGGGCGTCGTGATCCCGCCGGAGGGGTACCTGCGGGCCGTCCGGGAGATCTGCGACCGCCACAACGTCCTGTTCGTCGCGGATGAGATCCAGTCCGGCCTCGCCCGCGTCGGCACGACCTTCGCGTGCGACCGGGAGGGAGTCGTCCCCGACGTCTACCTGCTCGGCAAGGCGCTCGGCGGTGGCATCCTGCCCCTGTCGGCGGTCGTGGCGAACGAGGACGTCCTCGGCGTCATCCGCCCCGGCGAGCACGGCTCGACCTTCGGCGGCAACCCGCTCGCCGCGGCCGTCGGCCTGCAGGTCGTGGAGATGCTGGCCTCCGGCGAGTTCCAGACCCGCGCGCAGGCGCTCGGCGACCACCTCGCCGTCAAGCTCCGCGAGCTCATCGGCCACGGCGTGACCGAGGTCCGCGCCGCGGGCCTCTGGGCGGGGGTCGACATCGACCCTGCCATGGGCACCGGCCGGGAGATCGCGGAACGGCTGCTGGCCCGCGGCGTGCTCGTCAAGGACACGCACGGGCACACCATCCGCATCGCGCCGCCACTCGTCATCCGCGGCACGGAGCTGGACTGGGCGGTCGAGCAGCTGCGGGTCGTCCTCGAGGGCTGAACCGCGCCCCGCGGCCCCGCCCGAGCCGGAGTGCACCGAAACACTCCGGCAACACGCTCCCGGCTAGGCTCGACGGCATGGGCGACCTGTTCGACGGATACGGCTCCACACTGGCGCCGCGCAAGACCTCATCCGGCGTGCCGGCGTTCGACGAGATGTTCGGGGCACCCGCCTATCCGGGTGCCGCGGCCGAGTCGCGCGACGCGTACCGCGAGCTCTACCAGGCGCTCGCGCAGATGACGCAGGAGGAGCTCCGCGGCCGCACCGAGTCGCTCGCGAGCTCCTATCTCGCGCAGGGCGTGACGTTCGACTTCGCCGGCGAAGAGCGCCCCTTCCCGCTGGATGCCGTGCCCCGCGTCATCGAGTACGACGAGTGGTCGCGGGTGGAGAAGGGCGTGCAGCAGCGCGTCCGGGCGCTCGAGGCGTTCCTCGACGACGCGTACGGGCACCAGCACTGCGTGCGCGACGGGGTGCTGCCGGCCAAGCTCATCGCGTCGTCGCAGTACTTCTACCGGCAGGCCGCCGGCATCCGCTCCGCCAACGGCGTGCGCATCCAGGTCGCCGGGATCGACCTCATCCGCGACGAGCACGGCGAGATGCGTGTGCTCGAGGACAACGTGCGGGTGCCCTCCGGCGTCAGCTACGTCATCTCGAACCGCCGGGTCATGGCCCAGACCCTGCCGGAGCTGTTCGTCTCCATGCGGGTGCGCCCCGTCGGCGACTACCCCAACAAGCTGCTGCAGGCGCTGCGCGCGTCGGCTCCTCCCGGCGTCGACGACCCCAACGTCGTCGTGCTGACGCCGGGTGTCTACAACTCGGCGTACTTCGAGCACACGCTGCTCGCCCGGCTCATGGGCGTGGAGCTCGTCGAGGGCCGTGATCTGCAGTGCGTGGGTGGGAAGGTCTTCATGCGCACGACCCGCGGGCCGCAGCGCGTCGACGTCATCTACCGCCGGGTGGACGACGACTTCCTCGACCCGCTGCAGTTCCGTGCCGAATCGATGCTCGGCGCGCCGGGACTCATGCTCGCGGCGCGCCTCGGCAACGTCACGATCGCCAACGCCGTGGGCAACGGCGTCGCCGACGACAAGCTCCTGTACACCTACGTCCCCGACCTCATCCGGTACTACCTGGCCGAAGAGCCCATCCTCAAGAACGTCGACACGTGGCGGCTCGAGGACCCGGGTGCGCTCGAGGAGGTGCTCGACCGGCTCGACGAGCTCGTCGTGAAGCCGGTCGACGGGTCCGGTGGCAAGGGCCTCGTCGTCGGTCCGGACGCCTCACGGGCCGAGCTCGACCAGCTCCGCACCCGGCTGCGCGCCGACCCGCGCGGCTGGATCGCGCAGCCCGTCGTCATGCTCTCCACGATCCCCACCCTCGTCGAGGACGGGATGCGCCCCCGGCACGCCGACCTCCGCCCGTTCGCCGTCAACAACGGCGACGAGGTCTGGGTGCTCCCCGGTGGCCTGACCCGGGTCGCGCTGCCCGAAGGCCAGCTCGTGGTCAACTCCAGCCAGGGCGGCGGCTCCAAGGACACGTGGATCGTGGGCGGCGCGGCGCCCCGGCATGTCGAGTACGGCCAGGGCGACGGACTTCCCGGCCTCGTCGCCGATCAGGCATCCGTCACGGGCACCATCTCTGTCGTCTACGACCCGCAGCACGAGCCCGACCATTCGCCGCAGGATCACCCGCGCCCGCACACCGAGCAGCAGGAGCAGCAGCAGCAGACCCGGGACGAGGCGGCATCATGCTGAGCCGCATCGCCGAATCGCTGTTCTGGATCGGGCGCTACATCGAGCGCGCCGACGGCACCGCCCGCATCCTCGACGTGCACCTGCAGCTGCTGCTGGAGGACCCGTGGATCGATGAGGACACCGCCTGCCGCTCCCTCATGGGCGTCATGGGGTCCTTCCCCTCCGACGACGAGCTCGCCCGCGTCACCCGCGGTGACGTGCTCAAGCGCCTCGCCGTGGACCGGACGAATCCGTCGAGCATCGCGTACGCCCTGCAGTCGGCGCGGGAGAACGCCCGCCGTGCCCGGGAGATCGTCTCCACCGAGCTGTGGGAGACGTTGAACACCACCTACTCCCGGATGCCGCGCCGGCTCAACGACGAGAAGGTCCACGAGTTCTTCCAGTGGGTGCGGGAGCGCTCCGCCCTCGCGATCGGCATCACCGACTCGACGACCAGCCGCGACGAGTCGTGGCAGTTCTTCACGCTGGGCCGCTCCATCGAGCGCACCGACATGACGGCGCGCCTGCTCGCCACCCGGTCGCTGACCGAGGCGTCCGGTCCGTCCTGGACCACCATCCTGCGCTCCTGCGGCGCGTACGAGGCGTACCTGCGCACCTACCGGGGGATGCCGAGCGCCCGCAACGCCGCCGAGTTCCTGCTCCTGGACCGCCTGTTCCCGCGCTCGATCATCCACTCCATCCAGCGCGCGGAGGAGTGCATGAGCGCGATCGACCCCGTGGCCGACCGCGTCGGCCACTCCAACGCCGTGCTGCGGGCCCTCGGCCGCATCCGCAACGACCTGGAGTACCGCCCGATCACCGAGATCATCTCCGAGCTGCCCGAGCACATGGAGCAGGTCCAGAAGGTCACTCGCGAGGCGTCGGAGGCGATCCGCGGCCGGTTCTTCCCCACGCACGCCGAGCCGAGCTGGATCGGAGAGACCTCATGAAGCGCCTGCGGATCGAGCACGCCACCGGGTTCGCCTACCAGGGCGACGTGGGCGCGTCGTACAACGAAGCGCGGATGCTGCCGAGTTCGACGGACAGTCAGTTCGTGCTCAGCTCGCAGCTCGACATCGAGCCGTCCACGAGCGTCAACCAGTACCTCGACTACTTCGGCACGCGCGTCGCCGCGTTCGACGTCATGGCCGGACACTCCGCGCTGAACATCACGGCGCGGTCGCTCGTCGAGGTGCGCCCGCGTCCGCTCGCCCACGGGGACATGAGCTGGGACGGTCTCGCGCGGGAAGCCGAGCGCTCGATCTCGACCGTGGAGATGATGACCCAGACGCCGCGCACGGGGGTGCACCCCGAGGTCGCGGAGCTCGCCCGGTCGATCGCTGCCGAGCATGACACCCCGAGCCGCGCCGCCCTCGCGATCGCGTCCGCGATCGGCGAGGCCGTCGAGTACATGCACGGGATCACCGGCGTGCATTCCACGGCCAGCGAGGCGTGGGAGGAGCGCAAGGGCGTCTGCCAGGACATGGCGCACATCACCCTGTCGGCGCTCCGGTCCGTCGGCATCCCGGCCCGCTACGTCTCCGGGTACCTGCACCCGCAGGCCGACGCCGAGGTCGGCGTCCCGGTGTCCGGGGAGTCGCACGCCTGGGTCGAATGGTTCGCGGGCGACTGGCAGGGCTTCGACCCGACGAACGGCACCGAGATCGGCGATCGGCACGTCATGGTCGGCCGGGGCCGCGACTACAACGACGTCCCGCCGCTGCGCGGCGTGTACGCCGGCCCGTTCAAGAGCAACCTGCACGTGAAGGTGACGATCACCCGCGAGGCGTGAGAGCGGCGCGGCTGCGGCTGCGGCGTCGTCCCGCGGCGCTGCCTCGCGGCGCTGAGAAACCACATCCAGCGTGAGAAACCACGCCACGAGGTGTTTCTCATGCTCGATGTGGTTTCTCACCGCGTCGGCAGCCCCGCGGCGAGCTCGGCGAACACCTCGGCGGCGTCATCGGACCGCGTCAGCGCGGCGGCCTGCCCCGCCCAGAGCGACTGCAGGTCGCCGTCCCCGCGGCGGTTCGCCTCCGCCCGCAGCGCGCCGACGACCCAGCTCTGGGCGGGGAACGGGGCGATCGCGCCGGCCGACTCGACCTGCTCGATGAGGCGATTGCGGATGCCGCGGGCCAGGCGCCCCGTCACGGCACGGGTCAGCACGGTGTCGTCGGCGGCGAGACGGGCGAGCGCAGCGCGGTGAGCCGCGCTGGCGGCGGATTGCCGGGTGCGCAGGAACGCCGTCCCCACCTGGATGCCGGATGCCCCGAGCGCGAAGGCTGCCGTGACGCCCCGCCGATCGGCGATGCCGCCGGCAGCAATGACCGGGATGTCGACGGCGTCGACGATCTGCGGGACGAGGGCGAACGTGCCGACGAGCGACCGCTCCGCCGGCTTCAGGAAGCTGACGCGGTGCCCGCCGGCCTCGAAACCGCTGGCGACGACGGCGTCGGCGCCGGCCTCCGCGACGGCCACCGCTTCGGCCGGCGTCGTCGCCGCCCCGACGACGCGGATGCCGCGCGCCTGGGCCTCCGCGACGACACTGGCGGGAGGCATCCCGAACACGCAGCTGAGCACGGCGGGCCGGGCCGCGAGGACGGCATCCAGCTGTTCCTCGATGGTGGGCAGGAAGCGGCCGGGCGTCCCGGTGGGCGCCTCGATGCCGAGCTCCTCGTACAGCGGCGCGACGGCGCGCAGTGCGGGGCTCAGGTCCACATCGCCGGGTTCCGCCTCATCGCCCGTCGGCATCCAGAGGTTCAGCGCGAACGGTCGGTCGCTCACGGCCCGCAGCTGCCGGGCCGTGTCGGCGATCCGCTCGGCGGAGTAGCCGTAGAGTCCGTAGGAGCCGAGCCCTCCGGCGTCGCTCACGGCGGCCGTGAGCTCGATCGAGCTCATCCCGCCGAAGGGGCCCAGGACGATCGGGACGTCGAGTCCGAGAAGTGCCATGCCACCAGCATCCCGCGTCGGCCACGGTCCGTGCGGACACGCGCCGCCACTTTCGCGCCAGCTCGCGCTCCGGCGGTGTCAGACCGAAGCGCGCGGCGCCGCCGTCGAGCGACGCACTTCCAGCCGCGGCTGGAAGACGACGTCGTGGTCGGGGGTGCGCCCCTCGATGAGCGCGTGCATCCGGGCCCACGCGAGCGTCCCGAGTGCCGCGTGCGGCACGGACGCGGTCGTCAGCGACGGGGACATGAACTTCGCGAACGGGATGTCGTCGAACCCCGTGACGGAGATGTCGTCGGGCACGCGGACGCCGCGCTCGACGAGCCCGTGCACCATGCCGATCGCGACGAGGTCGTTGAAAGCGAGCGCGGCGGTCGCCCCGGAGTCGATGACCGCGGGGACCGCCGCGAGCCCCTCCTCGCTGCCCCGGCCGCCCGGGATCGAGACGAGCTCCACGTCGGGCGCGTCGGCGAGGAAGTCGGCGAGTCCTCGGCGGCGGTTCTCGTTCGCGACGCCCTCCGGGCCTTCGACGTACGCGAGCCGCCGGTGCCCGAGCGCGTACAGGTGCTGCGCGAGCGAGGCGATGCCCGAGCGGGAGTCCACGGCGAGGGTGGGCGCCGTGACGCGTGTGCTCTGCCGGTTCATCAGGACGACGGGGCCGAGGGATGCCGTGGCCTGCGCCAGGTCGTCCTCGCTCATGCGCGGTGCGCAGAGGACGAGGGCGTCGCACCGACGCCGGACCTCGGCCGCGAGGATCGGCTCGTCCGCCGCGGATTCCGCGGAGTCCGCGACGAGCACACGATACCCGGACGCCGCGGCGGCGGCGCTCAGCCCCGTCAGGACAGCCTGGAAGGCCGGGTTGGCGAGGTCGGGGACGAGGAACGCGATCGCATTGGTCTGACCGAGCGCGAAGCTGCGGGCCAGGTGGTTGGGGGAGTAGGACAGCTCGAGTGCGGAGGCGCGCACCCGCTCGGCGATGCCGGGCTCGCCGAGGAAGCGGCCGTTCATGACGCGCGACACCGTCGCGGGGGACACTCCGGCGTGCGCCGCCACTTCGGCGATCGTCGTCGCGCGGGATCGTGCCACGGGGCTCCTTCCGAGCCATCGCACCCCCAGGGGGCGGGGGAGGCGAGGACCATCCTAAGTGAAACCGCTTTCAGGAGCGGGGTGGGGTGAATCCCGGTCGGGTGAGAGTGCCGGGACCGTCGCCGGTGATCTCGACCCGGTCGTTGGGAGACAGGGCGAGGTCGACGGCGGTGCCTTCCCCGCGCAGCGTGCCCGCGACCGCACCCGCGGCGAGACAGGTCACCGCGGCGACCTGTCCGTCGGCGGAGACCTCCACGCGCCAGCCGCGCGGGAAGCGCACCCGCTCGGCGCCGTCGCGGTGCACGACGACCGTCTCGTCGTCGCCGGCCAGCTCCCAGTGCACGCCGTGCACGGTACGCGAGGCCGCCGTCGCGGTCGGCGCCCGACCGTGATCGAGACGGGTGGGGATCAGGCCGCTCAGCCACACGCGCCCGTCCGGGAGCGGAAGGATCCCGGCGTCGCGTTCGAGCGTGTCGAGCAGCCAGAGGATCGACGGCGAGTACGCCTCCGTGTAGCCGGCGTCGGCCGACCACGGGTCGTAGCACTGCGCGAAACGGCCATGGCCGGCCATCGCGGTGAGCAGGCCGGCATGCGACAGGGCGAGCTCCGCGACGCGGCCGTGCCGCTCGAACGCGTGCGCAGCGCGGATCAAGGTCAGCGCGTTGACGGGACCGGCCCACGAGTTGCGGGTGTGATCGCCGTCGAAGCGGGGATCGTCCATCGCGACGGAGGTGAACCCCGCCGCGGACAGGAACCGCCGGGTGTGCATGAGATGGTCCTCGAGGGATGCCGTGAACAGCGCGTCATCCGCGATCTCGCACGCGAGCACCCGCAGCAGCACGTCCGACGCGACCCGGACGTGCGTGCCGTCCGCGGCGCGGTCGTAGAACATGCCGTCCCGCTCGTCGTGGCACTGTGCGAACAACGCCGCCCGCGAGGCGTCGGCCTTCTCCCGCCACGGCTCCGGCGCCTCGCCGAGCTCGGCGGCGATCAGGGCGAGGTACGCCCGCTGGCACGCGACGTTCGCCGTCAGATCGGGAGCGACGAAGGGGAGGAGCGGCACGCCGGGGTCGTAGCGGGCGGCGTCCCCGTGGTGGCACCGATCCGGCACCTGCCAGAACCGGGGCGACAGGTCGTGCCCCGTGTCGAACGTGCAGAACGCCTCCACCCCACCGGTGCCGCGCGTGTCGCGGTGCGCCGCGACCCATGCGTCGTTGCGCGCCATCGCGGTGTACATCGTGGTGAGGTACGCGCGGTCGCGGCCGGTCCGCAGGTAGTGGGTCCACACGCCGCGGGCGAGCGGGGAGACGGTCTGGATCTGGGTGAACGCCGGACCGTCGCCGGTGATCTTGTACGGCAGCAGCCCGTCGTCCCGCTGCGCCGCGGCGAACGCGAGATGCGTCGCGCGGGTGACGTCCGGGGCGAAGCGGTCGAGGATCTCGGCGTTGATCGTCGCGGTGCTCTCCAGCCACGCACCCCGGTACACCCCGCCCTCATGGAGGAGCTGCGCCCCGCCGGTCGGCGCGATGCAGGTGTCGAGCTCGGCGACGGCGCGATGCCAGCGGTCCTCGAGCGCGCCGCCGTGTTCGCCGCCGACGGCCGCGAAACCCAGCCGCGCGGCACGGATCCCCGCGCCGAGTGGGCCGTCCGCGGCGATGCCGGCGCGGGCGACGGCATCCGCTGCGCGCAGTCTGGTCAGCGCTTCGTCGATGGCTGTCATCAGGTCTCCTGGGAAACGGAGCGCCCGCCGCAGGCGACTCCCGGAGGAGTCTCCCACGGCGGGCGCTCGGGGATCAGTCGCCGGCGACGGATGCCGACAGCTCGTCGACCCACTGCTGTGCGCCGTCTGCCACCGAGGTGTTCCCGAACAGGATGTCGGATTCGATGCGCTGCGACAGCTCGTTGAGGATGGCGCCGCCCGCGGGCTGCGGCGGTGCGACGACGCCGACCTCGAGGACCGTGCCGAGGTACTCGGCCGCCTGCGCGTCGGCGGGGGCCAGGAGCGGTTCGACCACGGCGAGGGTGTCGGGGTTGAACGGCAGACCGCGGTTGGCGAGGATGATCTCCGCCGCCGCGGGCTGGTTCAGGAGCCAGTCCACGAGCAGCGCCGCGGCCTCCGGGTGCTTCGTGCCGGACGCGATGGCCCAGTACTGCGACGGCAGCACCGCGACGCCGGAGACGCCCGTGCTCGAGGGCGGGGTGAGGATCTCCACCTCGGAACCCGCGCCGGCCTGGTAGGTGGCGATCTGGTTGCTGTAGGCGAAGGTCATCCCCGCCTTGCCGGTGCCGAAGAGGGTCAGGTCGGGCGTGACGTTCCAGTGCTCGACGATGACGGACGGGTCGGGCAGGGCGCCGGACTCCACCATCTGCTGCTCCATGGCATACCAGTCCTCCACGACGTCGGCGCCGACGGCCACCTCGCCGTCCCAGTCGTAGATGCCGGTGTCGGTGTACTGCGCGACGTACGTGCCCATGGCATCCTGCACGCGCAGGTCGAGGCCGACGATGCCGTCGCCCGCGTTGGCGGAGATCTGCTCCGCGACGTCGGCGAAGTCCTCCCACGTCCACGACGCGTCCGGCAGCTCGACGCCGGCCTTCTCGAAGATGGCCGGGTTCACGAGCACGCCGATGGCGTTGCCGCCGGTGGGCAGGCCGTACAGCGTCTCGTCGACGATCGCGTTCGTGAGGGTGAAGTCCTCGTACTTATCGGTGGGGAGCTGTTCGCTCACGGTCGCGAGATCGAGCAGGGCGCCGGCGGCGCCGTACTCCTGCGGCTTCGCGCCGCCGAGGGCGAAGACGTCGGGCGCCGTGCCGGAGGCGAAGTCCGTCGCGAGGCGGTTGAAGAGGTCGTCGGGGGCGCCGACGGGCTCCTCCACCACCGTGATGCTGGGGTACTCCTCCTCGAAGAGGTCGATCGCCTCGGCCATGATGGCCGCGCGCTCGTCGTTGCCCCACCAGGCGATGTGGAGCTCGACCTCCTCCTCGGGGTCGAAGCCGCTCGGCGAGGCGGCCGGTTGGGCGGCGCCGGAGCAGCCCGCGAGGGCCAGCGCGGCGATGAGGATCGTCCCGGCACCTGCGCGTGCCGTGCGGGACCGTGATGTACGCGTCATTGCGCCTCTTTCGTCATGTACCGATGTCGCCCACCCGGCGACGCGGACCCGGCGGCAGGACGTCGCCGGTCGGGAGCGGCTCAGAAACCGCTTTCACGGAAAGTAGCAGGGCGGGGGGAGGGTGTCAATTGTTGTTGCCCCCTCGTTATCGACAGGGTTGACGGTCGTCCGTCCGAGGGATGCGGGAAATCAACGAGAAGGACGTGTTTGACGCCCGGGCGCGTGTCGGTCATACTGAACCGGCATCCGTGAAAGCGGTTTCTCCCCGATGGAGTCACGGCATGCGAGAACGAAGACGAGGAGGTCTCCGTGAGCAGCATCGGAGAGTTGCGCCAGATGGCGCTCCGGCCCCGCGGCGACGCGAAGGCCGCCGGGCGCACCCGCTATCCCGACAACAGGGCCGGCTACCTATTCCTGGCCCCGTGGCTGATCGGCCTGCTCGTCTTCACGATCGGGCCCATGCTGGCATCCCTGTTCCTGTCCTTCACCGACTACAACCTGCTGCAGCCGCCGTCCTGGTCGGGGTTCGACAACATCGTCGAGATGGCCGGCGACGCGCGGCTGTGGAACTCGCTGCGGGTCACCCTCATCTACGTGTTCGTGTCGGTGCCGCTGCAGCTGGCGCTCGCTCTCGCCGTCGCGATGCTGCTCGATCGCGGCATGCGCGGCCTCGCCTTCTACCGCTCGGTGTTCTACCTGCCGAGCCTGCTCGGCGGATCCGTCGCGATCGCCATCCTGTGGCGGCAGGTATTCGGCAAGGAGGGGATCGTCAACTCGTTCCTCGCCTGGTTCGGCATCGAGGGGCCGGGCTGGATCTCGCACCCCGACTACGCGCTCGCGACGATCATCATCCTGCACGTATGGACTTTCGGGTCCCCGATGGTCATCTTCCTCGCCGGTCTCCGGCAGATCCCGGAGATGTACTACGAGGCCGCGCAGATGGACGGCGCCGGGCGGTTCCGCCGCTTCTTCTCCATCACGTTCCCGCTGCTGACGCCCATCATCTTCTTCAACCTGGTGCTGCAGATCATCTTCGCGTTCCAGTCCTTCACGCAGGCCTACATCGTGTCCGGGGGGACCGGCGGGCCGTCGGACTCGACCATGTTCTTCACGCTCTACCTCTACAAGGAGGCCTTCACCGAGCTGAACATGGGCTACGCCTCGGCCATGGCGTGGCTGCTGCTGCTCATCATCGCCGCGTTCACCGCCGTCAACTTCTGGCTGTCGAAGTTCTGGGTCTTCTATGACGACTGATCTGACACCCCGCACCCCGCGCCGACGCCGCCCCGAGGAGACCGACATGACCAGCACCGCAGACGACACGTTCGCCGTCGTCCTGCCCGGAAGGGACGACGAGACACGCAGGCGTCTCCGTCGGCGCAGCACCACCCGCTCGGTGTTCAAGCACATCGGGCTGATCATCCTGTCGGTGATCATGATCTACCCGCTGATCTGGCTCGTGGTCTCGTCGCTGAAACCCAACGACGCGATCTTCTCCGACCTCGGGATCTTCACGACCGACCTGACCTTCGACAACTACATCTACGGGTGGACGTCGCAGCAGCTGCCGTTCAGCCACTTCCTCGCGAACTCGACGATCCTCGTGGTCGGTGCGATCCTCGGGAATCTCGTGTCGTGCTCCCTCGCCGCGTACGCGTTCGCGCGGCTGCGTTTTCGCGGCCGGAACCTGTACTTCGCGATCATGCTCGGCACGATCATGCTGCCGTTCCACGTCGTGCTCGTGCCGCAGTTCATCATCTTCCGCCAGCTCGGCTGGCTGGAGACATTCCTGCCGCTCATCGTCCCGAAGTTCCTCGCGATGGACGCCTTCTTCATCTTCCTCATGGTGCAGTTCATCCGCGGACTGCCGAAGGAGATCTTCGAGGCGGCGCGCATCGACGGCGCGGGGCACGGCCGGATCTTCGCGCAGGTGACGCTGCCGCTCATGGTCCCCGCCCTCGCGACGACGACCATCTTCACCTTCATCTGGACGTGGGGCGATTTCTTCG
>Ga0006562J51391_1001112_pt1 | contig 17420 bp, 19 predicted proteins | sample Ararhi6_input_d2_FD_51391 | JGI IMG/M metagenome (IMG submission 51391) | reverse complement strand
TTGTTATGCTACGCACGAATGCCTTGTAATAAATCGGCAAGTGTAGTTAGGATTTCTTCATTTTGCTCCTTTGTTCCAACAGTAATACGTAAAGAAGTTGGGAATCCGAGAGCTTGACCAGATCGAACGATATAGCCCTTTTTCAAAAGTGCATTGAACAGCTCATCTGCATCTCTTTTAAAATCAATCAGCACAAAGTTTGTTTGAGATGGATAGATAAATAATCCAAAACGGTCTGCAAATTCTTGATATTGTTTAAGACCTGCTTCATTTTTTTGTCTGCACGATTGAATGAAGTCTTGATCTTTAATGGCTGCACGTGCAGCTGCCTGAGCGATACGACTTGTATTAAATGGCTCTCTCGCAGGTTCAATGGCGGTAATCAATTCCTCTGAAGCAACCCCATAACCTACTCGAAGTGCCGCAAGTCCATATGCTTTAGAGAATGTGCGCAATACAATGACATTTTGATAGGCTTTTAATAGAGATAAACTGTTCGGAAAGTCTTCTGCGCGGACATATTCAAAATATGCTTCATCTAGAACGACAAGCACATGAGCAGGCACTTGATCTAAGAACGATACTAGCTCAGATTCTGACAAATGATTTCCTGTCGGATTGTTCGGGTTACACACCCAAACGACTTTTGTGTTGTCATCCATCGCATCCAGCATTCCCTTTAGATCATGAGCTCCACCATTTAGAAGTGGTACTTCTCTAATCTCTGCATGCTCAATTACTGCATTGTGACGGTATTGCGGGAATGACGGAGATGGGATCACCGTATTTGTATGTTGATCAAGGAATGCCCTAGCAATAATTTGCACAAGTTCATCTGAGCCATTCCCGAATATTAATTGTTTTTCATTTACTTGAAGAAACTCAGCCAGTTCCGTTCTTAAACTTGCGCTGTATCCGTCTGGATAAATCGCTAAATGTTCAAGTTCAGCTTGTATAGCCTCTCTTGCATGTGTGGAACATCCAAAAGGGTTTTCATTTGAAGCCAATTTCACAATTTTGTCTAATTGATATTCTTTTTTGACCTCTTCAATTGGTTTCCCAGGTTGATACGGTTTTAGCTGTTTTAATTGATCTTTGATTTGCAAAATGTTTCACCTCATTTGAATGAATAGAGGGGACTAAATGTTTTTGCATATGTTTCAAATTCTCTTAAAGCCTCTTGGCGTGTATCACTTGCTACTAATTGTTCTTGAAGCTCTTCAATTTTTTTGACAAGCGCACTGCCGACAACGACACCATCACTCATTTTATTCATTGAGTCTACTTGTTCTCTTGTTGAAATACCAAAACCTACAGCAACTGGTATTTGACTCAACTGTTTCACTTGTTGAATAAAATCTGTAATCGATGCGTCGAAAGATTGTCTGACACCTGTGACGCCGAGAGATGAAACACAATACACAAAACCTTCTGCCTGCTCTACAATTTTTTCTAATCGTTCCTTGCTTGTTGGTGCAACGAGTGATATATATGAAATGTCGTGTGCTTGACAGTTCTTCTGTAGCTCGCTGCTCTCTTCAAAAGGCAAGTCGGGTGTTAAGAGTCCCGAAATATGATTTTTGCGCAGTAAAGCGAAAAAGTATTCTGTGTCTAATTGTAACACAGGATTATAATACGTAAATAGAATTACAGGAATTTTTACGCCGTTTTTTTTCATCTTTCCTGCTAATTCTATCGCTTTTACGATATTCATACCATGATGAAGTGCTCTTTTAGAAGCTCTTTGAATGACGGGGCCGTCCGCTAACGGATCGGAATACGGAACACCTAGTTCAATCGCATGTGCCCCTGCTGCTTGAAGCGCGAGGGCTAAATCAATGGTGATCTCTTCTGATGGATCACCCGCTGTAATAAATGGAATAAATAATTTCTGACCTTGCTCTAATTGAAATGTGATCATTTTGTTTCACCCTCACTTTCAAGCACATTCATTAATGTATGCACGTCCTTATCTCCTCTGCCTGACAAACAGACAAGAACAATGTCGTCTTCACTCATGTTCTGGCTCATTTCAAACGCTTTTGCTAAAGCATGTGCAGATTCGATCGCTGGCAGGATTCCTTCTTTTTCTGTGAGCAGCTTTAACGCATCTAGTGCTTCTTGATCTGTCGCACTCACATATTGAACCCGGCCGCTCGCATGCAAATACGCATGCTCTGGCCCAATCCCCGGATAGTCTAATCCAGCTGAAATCGAATAAGGCTCAATAATTTGACCAAATTCGTCTTGGATCAAGTATGTCAAAGATCCATGTATGACACCTTTTGTCCCTTTCGTGATGGTTGCTGCATGAAGCGGAGTGTCGATTCCTTTCCCAGCAGCTTCTACACCAATGATATCGACCTCTTCATCTAAGAACGCCCGGTACATTCCTATCGCATTGCTTCCGCCGCCAACACAGGCAACGACTTTATGAGGAAGCTGCCCTTCCTTTTCAAGTATCTGTGCTTTTGCCTCATCTCCGATCATCCGCTGAAATTCACTGACGATTTGAGGATACGGATGAGGTCCAACGACTGAGCCAATCATATAAAAGTGGTCACTGCAATGCTGGACCCAATAGCGGATGGCTTCATTGGTTGCATCCTTTAATGTTCCGTTCCCGCTAGTAACAGGTATGACTTCAGCGCCGAGTAGTTTCATTCGGAACACATTGAGTGATTGTCTTTCCACATCTTCTTTTCCCATAAATACAGTGCAGGATAAACCGAATTTTGCCGCCACTGTTGCAGCAGCTACACCGTGCTGACCTGCTCCTGTTTCGGCGATAATATTTGATTTCCCCATTTTTTTCGCTAGCAGTGCCTGCCCAAGCGCATTGTTAATTTTATGAGCGCCTGTATGGTTTAAATCTTCTCTTTTTAAATAGATTTTAGCACCGCCGAGATATGCCGATAATTGATCAGCATATGTGAGTGCGGTTGGTCTGCCTGAATAGTTTTTCAAAAGCGATATATATTCCTTTTGAAAAGCAGGGTCTTCTTTTAATTCACGAAAAGCTTGTTCGATCTCTTCTAGTGGCTGCATGAGCGTTTCAGGAACGAATTTCCCTCCAAATTCTCCATATCTGCCAATCTCATTTGGATATGCGTACATGGTTCAACATCCTTTCTTCGAGCGCTTTCATCTTTGTACTGCTTTTCTTCCCGTTTTCTTCTATACCGCTTGAAAGGTCTATGACGTCTGGACCAAAAGCAAGCAGATCTATTATGGTGTCTGGCGTGATCCCGCCAGCAATGGCGCAAGTTTTTCCCAGTTGTTTTGCATGCTGAACATATGAAGGCACCGCCTCCCATGCAAAAGCTGTTCCAGAACCGCCTCTCATTCCTTTTACTTTCGCATCAATGAGAAAACCGTCGACACTTGGAGCGAATGCCGTCATATGTTCAAGTGTGTCGTTTACATCGGGCTCGTGATGGAACACTTTCCAAACGAGCGCCTTCGTATGCTGTTTAATGTCATTTGCAACTTCTGGCGTCTCATCGCCATGAAGCTGCACAATATCTAAGGGGAGGTTGTTTGTGATCTCGCACACTTTTGGTGTTTTTTCATTCACAAATACCCCCACTATCTCTTTTTTGCATTTTACTTGTGACAGCCAGTGTTTCACTTGATCTGGATCAACTCGTCTTTTACTCGGCGCAAAAATAAAACCGATGGCATCCGCTTGAGATTGCGAGATGCATGCGACATCCTCTTGTGAGACAGCACCGCAATATTTTAAGTAAGGCTTAATTTTCTTCATTCTCCGAACAATGCCTGAACGGCTTTCTCCTGTGATCGTTCCCTCATTAAAGATTCACCAACAAGAACGGCGTTTGCTCCGTGCTGTTTCACAAAGGTCAGATCATCAAATGTCTTTATGCCACTTTCACTTACTAGTAATACGTCTTTTGGAACAAGTGGCGCGATCTCTTTTGTTTGTTCAACAGTTGTTGTAAACGTATTGAGATTCCGGTTGTTCACACCGATAATCTCAGGAGTGAATAGGTGTAAAATCTTTTCTAGTGTATGTGCTGCATGTACTTCAACGAGGACATCCAGTCCTTTTTCTTTCGCTTCTGTATAGAGCTCATACAGCTTTTGCGGCTCAAGCACCTCTCCAATTAATAAAATGGCATCTGCCCCTATCCGTTTCGATTCTTCTACTTGTATAGAGTCAATAATGAAATCTTTTCTTAAAATAGGACGTGTGATGTGTTCTTTAATAAGAGACAAATATTCGTTTTTCCCTTGGAAAAACGGTTCATCCGTTAAGACAGATAAACAATCTGCATTTGATGTTTCGTATGCTTTTGCTGTCTGTAAAGGATCAAAATGAGGCTGAATGATGCCTTTGGAAGGAGACGCTTTTTTCACCTCAGCAATCAGTCCGATCGAGCGGTGAGGATTCATAAGGGCTTCTTTAAATGATTGTCTTTCATAATGTCCTTCCTCAGGTAATTGCAAGGTTTGCACATGTTCTTTTTTACGGGCGATAATTTCATTAAGCATAGATCTCTTCCTCTTTCGTTTTTTGTTTTAGACGGGCTAATTGTTCTTTAGCTGATCCGTTTTTGATCGTTTCTAATGCTTTCATTGTTCCTGCCATCAGACTCTCTGCTTTTCCTGCCACATATAATGCGGCCCCAGCATTAAGCGCTGTAATATGAAGCGGCGCTCCACCTGCTTGATAATTCAATATATTCTGAATCAATTTGGCGCTTTCTTCTGGTGATTGGACCTGAATGTCTGATAAATGCCCTTTTTCAAGTCCGAAGTCTTCTGGGTTTAACGTATATTCTGTCATGACACCTTTTTTGAGTTCAATGATGTATGAATTTGCTGTAATGGTTAATTCATCCAGCCCATCATCTCCGCAAACAAACAGGACATGTTCTGGCTCTAAAGGAGCAAGAGCTTTCGCCATGAGCTTTGCCTTTTCCTTTGCATACACACCGATGATTTGCTTTTTGGCCTGCATCGGGTGGCAAAGCGGTCCTAATAAGTTAAATACCGTCCGAAATCCGAGCTGCTTGCGTACAGCGGCTACTTGTTTCATAGAAGAATGATAGAGCGGTGCAAATAAAAAGCCCATGTTTTTCTGCTGTATTTGTCGTCTTGTTTCTTCAGGTGTGGATTGAATTTGAATACCAAGACATTCTAGCACGTCAGCACTCCCGCTTTTAGAGGAAACGGAACGATTTCCGTGCTTGGCGATTTTCGCCCCAGCAGCCGAAGCAACGATGGCGGCGGCTGTTGATATATTAAATGTTGATAAACCATCGCCTCCTGTCCCGCACGTATCAACGACATCAAGTGACCTTTCTACTGGTGCTGCATGCTGCCTCATGGCTTTCACGAAGCCTGTCATTTCTTCGGCTGTTTCTCCTCGATGCGCTAAAATAGATAGACTAGCAGCGACTTCAGCATCTGTTAACGAGCCGCTCATCATATCATGCATCAGGCCATTCGCTTCTTTTTCTGATAGTTTTCCTCCATTAACAAGAGCTGATAGTCGTTGATTCATTTGGCACACTCTCCTTTTCTGAGAAAATATGTTCAGCAAGCTGAATGGCTTTTAGAAGTGCTCCTGCCTTATTACATGTCTCTTCCCATTCGTTTTCTGGAACGGAATCAGCGACAATGCCGGCACCTGCTTGTATAGAAGCAGTCTGATGTTTGACGCTCATTGTGCGTATGGTAATACAGGAATCGATATTGCCGTCGAAACCAATATAGGCAATACAGCCGCCATACGTCTCTCTTGGCTCAGGCTCCATTTCGTTTAATAATTGCATCGCCCTAATTTTTGGGGCGCCTGTCAATGTGCCTGCTGGAAAAGCGGACATAAGCGCGTCTACTGGATGTGTATCCTGCTTCAGCTTCCCTGTCACAATAGAAATAATGTGCATGACGTGCGAAAAGTTCACGACTTTTGTAAAAGTTGGGACAGACACACTGCCGTATTCTGCTACACGCCCCACATCATTTCGAGCCAGATCCACTAGCATGTAATGTTCTGCTTTTTCTTTTTCATCATCGAGCAACTCTCTTGCTAGTGCATCATCTTCTTCTTTTGTCATTCCTCGTTTTCTTGTACCAGCAATTGGATGGATTTCTAAGTGACCGTTTTTCGCATGGATTAATCGTTCTGGCGAGCTTCCGACTAAGTCTCGATCTTTTAATTTCATAAAATACATATACGGTGATGGATTGACGATCCGAAGCACACGATATAATTCAAATGAGCTCACTGTCACTGGAATGTCAAAACGTTGAGAAAGTACACCCTGGAAGATATCACCCGCTCGAATATACTCCTTGATTTTTTCGACATCCTTTAAAAATTTTGCTTTTTCATAGGTAGACGTCACCTGTTCAAACGAAGGGGGTTCATTCATATTCCCTGAGATAATCAGTTCTTTCATATCAATTTTTGTATGAAGCTGCTGTACCATCAGTTCAAGCTGCTTTTGATTTTCTCGATAAACCAGAATTTTTTCTTCGTCTGTTTCATGACCGTTCAGCTGCGTGTACTGAATAAAATGAACTTGGTTTGTTTCATGATCAAATGCGATCATTGTTTGGCAAACAAATAATGTGCAATTATCTGTTGTTGATGCATTCGGATGCGGCTTGACAGACGGCTCAATGTTGGGAATGAGGTCGTAACTTAAGTACCCTACGGCTCCGCCAGTAAATGGGATATCAATTTCAGGTGTCTTGATTTGATATTGCTCTTTCATCCAGTCAAGCAACTCTTTCAGCTCCGCTTTTTGCATCACTGACTTTCCTGCAGCGTCACGAGCAATATAATGGTCTTGCTCGTCATGTAATGTTAAAAAAGGATGTAATCCGATAAAGGAATATCTCGACCAGCTAGAAGATTCGTCTTTGCTTTCTAGCAAATACACAATATCCTGTTTCAGTTTCTCAACAATTTGAATGGGTGAGAGCGTATCAACTGTAATGGTTTCAACAATCGGGATGGTTTTGTAAAACTGGCTGTCTCTTAAAAATTGGGTAAGGTTTGATTGGGATTTCATAAGCACACTCCTTAAATGGAATTAAGGAGAATGAGGGGACATCTTGAGGATTTGTTTGAGTATACGAAATAAGCCTAAAAGAGGCTTCGCTCTTTTAGGCAGTATGATTAAATAGAAGTATCGTATCTCTGCTCAACTCTACTCATCTCAACTACCCTAGTCTCATTCTCATCTTCTCTAAGCTTGCAATGCCGTTCACACCTGTGTGTAAACTTCGGCTGTTCATATCGTATTATAATTCCTTGTTTTTTGTCAACTGTAAATCAGGCCGAAGCGTGACAGCCTCTTCCAAGTATACGTGCTGTATGTCTTCCTGCTTGACATCTGTCTGAACGGTCATTAAAACGCGAATACACTTCTTTAGACCTCCATCAATGTCAAGCTCTTGCATACAAGTGACAGGCACATAGGTCCATCCTTCAAACTGCCTGAGTGCTTTTGCTGGAAAAACAGAGTGAATATCTTGTGTAGCTGAAATCAAGATCTGCACGACACGCTCTGGATCTACTTGGTTTTTTGAAATGATCGCTTCTAGCAGCTGCTTCGTTTTGGTTAACACTTCTGTTTCTGTATCTTCTGTCACAGTTGTAGCCCCGCGTATCCCGCGAAACATCATAGACAGCCCTCCTCCCGTTTCCATTCTTCGAGCCAGTGATACAGCTCATCTTTTGTGAAAGATTGCAGGGTGACGTCTCCAACTTGTTTTAGCAAAACAAACTGAACACTCCCGCCTCTTGCCTTCTTATCACCAATCATGCGATCGACAAATGTTTTGGTTGAAATCGTTTGTGTGACTTGTACTGGGAACCCTAGTTCTTTCATCCACACTTTAAGTTTCTCACGATCTAGGCTGAGTCCTTGCTCTTTTTCACTGACATATAAAGCAAACTGCATGCCAATTGCAATGGCATCTCCATGCGTGATCGCACCGTATCCATACTCCGCTTCAATGGCATGCCCTAGTGTATGACCTAAATTCAAGTATGCCCGCACACCTTGTTCTTTTTCATCTTCTTGAACAATGGATGCTTTCACTTGAATCCCTTGATAAAGCATATGTGCCAGTTCATCCTTTGATAATTCTGTCAACGAACGAATGGACATCAGTTCTGATAAAAAGACTTCACTTGAAATCAGTGCATGTTTTATCACCTCAGCAAAGCCTGATCTCAGCTCTATTGGTGAGAGTGTCTCTAGCATACTTGTATCATAAATGACAGCAGCCGGTTGATGAAACGCACCAATTAAATTTTTGCCGAGCGGATGATTGATTCCGGTTTTTCCGCCGACTGCACTATCATGTGCAAGCAGCGTGGTCGGTACTTGAATAAAATCAATGCCTCTCATATAAGTGGCAGCAGCAAAGCCAGCCAAGTCTCCAATCACCCCGCCTCCTAATGCAATGATGCATGAGGAGCGGTCGAGTTGAAATTGGATGGCTTTCGTATGAATCTGCTCAAACTGCGCAAAAGATTTTGATTGTTCTCCGTTTGGCACCACTATTTTTTGTACAGACCATTTCTGTTTCAGTAATTGAACCATTTCATCTCCATAAAGGGCATCGACGGCTGAATCTGTCACGATAAAGAGCTTCGTGTAGGATCGCCCAGTGGAAGTAATCAAGTCTACGATATTTTGTCTAATCCCATCACCGATATATACAGGATAAGTAGCTGAAGACGTCTTCACTTCCAGTGTTTTCATTAAAACTCCCTCTGAAGCTGGCGCATTTTGTCCACATTTTCTTTAATGCGGTCAATTTGATCAAGACCAAACTGCTCAACCACTGCATTGGCGATTTCCCATGCAACGACTGCTTCTGCCACAACACTTGCGGCTGGTACAGCACAGCTGTCAGAACGCTCAATACTTGCAGAGAAAGGTTCTTTTGTCTCAATATCCACGCTTTGCAATGGTTTGTATAAGGTTGGGATTGGTTTCATAACCCCTCTTACGACAATCGGCATGCCAGTTGACATTCCGCCTTCAAGACCACCTAAGCGGTTTGTTTTTCTCGTATAGCCTTTTTCTTCATCCCAGATGATTTCATCATGAACTTCACTGCCACTTTTAGAAGCTGCCTCAAAGCCAATACCAAATTCAACACCTTTAAAAGCGTTGATACTCAGTACTGCACCTGCAAGCTTGCTATCCAGTTTGCGGTCATAGTGCACATAGCTGCCGACTCCAACTGGCATCCCTTCAACGATGACTTCGACAATACCACCAATTGAATCGCCGTTTTGCTTCGCTTCGTCAATGGCATCCATCATTTTTTGACCAGCTTCACTGTCATAGCAGCGAACAGGTGATTCTTCTGTTACTTTTTGCAAATCTTCAATAGATTCATAAGTGGTATGGGAAGCTTTTACTCCACCAATTTCAAGGACGTGACCAGCCACTTTGATTCCAAGGTGAGCCAAAATTTGTTTCGCTACTGCACCTGCTGCTACACGAACCGTTGTCTCGCGTGCTGATGAGCGCTCTAATACGTTTCTCATATCACGGTGACCATATTTAATCGCACCATTTAAATCCGCATGCCCTGGTCTTGGACGAGAGATTTGACGCTTCATTTCACTCTCTTCTTCTTCAGTAATTGGCTCTGCACCCATGACCTTTGTCCAGTGCTTCCAATCATTATTTTCAACAACAAGTGCAATAGGAGAACCTAATGTTTTCCCGTGGCGGACTCCACTTAACACTTTCGCTTGGTCTTTTTCAATCTGCATTCTTCTTCCGCGGCCATGACCTTTTTGTCTTCTAGCCAGTTCATAATTGATGTCATCCTGCTCTATGTAAAGTCCCGCTGGAACTCCTTCAATAATTGTGGTCAGTTGTGGACCATGTGATTCACCTGCTGTTAAGTACCTCATGACTTATTCTCCCTTCATCGCATTAACGCTTTTAAGTAAAACTATAATAACACACTTCCTACTAAAAAGTCAGCTACTACCCCTTCTTTTGATAAAAGAAAGTATCAGCAGAGGTTAGTCCAAACTTTTCTGGGTGAAAAATTTGTTCTGTAGAACCAACAAATAATACGCCGTTTTGCTTTAAACTGCTGCTCATTTTTAAGTAAATTTCTTCTTTCGCCTCTTCTGTAAAGTAGATGAGGACATTTCGGCACACGATGAGATCCAGCTGTTTTTCATATGGATCCGCTAAAAGGTTGTGTTTCTTAAATTGAATGTGCTTTCGAATCTCATCCTTCACCGTGTAAAATGAAGAATCTTCTTTGGTGAAATATTTTTGCTTGATTTGATCTGGCACCTCTTGCAAAGATCGTTCATGATATCTTCCTTTTTGCGCGGATTGCAGGACTTTATCATCAATATCCGTTGCAATAATTTGGAAGTCTTTCACAAGCTGATGGCTTGATAGCAGCATTGAGAGTGTATACGGCTCTTCTCCAGTTGAGCAAGCTGCACTCCATATTTTTAGGGTGCCGCTGTTTTTTGAAAGCAGCGGCAGGATTTTTTGATCAAGTACTTCCCAGCGCTGATAGTTTCGGTAAAATTCTGACACATTGATCGTCATTCGATCCATCGTTTCATCTAATAGTGCTTTGTCCTTTTCAAGAGCAGACGCAAATGCCTCAAAATCTTTATATCCTTTTTTATCATAAAGAGATGTTAATCTTCGTTTCATTTGTGCTTCTTTATATAAATTCAGATCTACCCCAGTTAGTTTTTTCCATTTTCCAACAAATACTTGATACTGATCCATCAATGTCCTCTCCTGTCTCATCTATCTTTGTCCTAGTATAGCTGTTTTTATCATAAATTTGTATCATCTCATGCGAAAATTCGTATAGAAATCTCAATATAAAAAAGCCAAAGTGATCGTTTGATGAACACTTTGGCTTGAACATTAATAAATCCAGCTTGAGATCGTTTGATCCCAGTTTGTCAGTTCTTCTTGTTTGAAGAACAGGTTGATTTCTCTTTCGGCACTTTCTGGTGAGTCTGAGCCATGGATAATGTTTTTGCCAACAGTTAATCCATAGTCGCCTCTTATTGTTCCCGGAAGCGCTTCCTTCGGATTTGTCTTTCCAATTATCTGCCTTGTTACGTCTACGACTTGTTCACCTTGCCATACCATCGCAAATACAGGTCCTGACGTAATAAAGTCAACCAATTCACCGAAAAATGGTTTTTCTTTATGCTCTCCGTAATGTGTTTCTGCTACTTCTTTTGGAATGCTCATGAGCTTTGCTCCAACAAGCTGAAGCCCCTTTTTTTCGAATCTTGACACAATTTCACCGATTAATTGTCTTTCCACACCATCAGGTTTGACCATAAGAAATGTTTTGTCCATATACGTTTTCCACCCCGTCGTTATGTATGTATAGGCTTACATTGTTACAAAGTGATCGTATCATTTTTTTTTATAATAATCAATTTTTGACAAAAAATTTCACAAAAAAACCAATCAACGAAACGTTGATCAGAATTTTCGTTTACCAATATATTTTGCAATCGACGCTAATGAAGATTTAGCCCGCCCACGCGGAAGTTGATCGAGCTGTTCAAATGCTTTTTTCAAATACATTTCACTCACTCGAATGGAACGGTCGATCGCATCTGTTTGTTTGAGATGTTCAATCACAGGTTTCAGCTGCTTTTCCGTCGTTTCACTATTGATCAGCTTCAACTGACCTTCTAACGTCGGGTTCTGAAGCGCATATAAAACAGGAAGAGTGACATTTCCTTGTAAAAGGTCCCCACCAACAGGCTTGCCTAATTCTTCTTCAGTTGATGTAAAATCAAGGACATCATCAATAATTTGGTACGACATACCAACATAGTACCCAAACCAGTAAAGGGCTTTATGTGTTTTTTCATCTGTTCCAGCTGCAATCGCACCTAATTGGCAGCTGCCTGCAATAAGCAAGGCTGTTTTTCGCTTAATTCTTCTTAAATATGTACGAAGGTTTTGGTCCATGTTGTATTTATCTTTGACTTGTTCTATTTCCCCAAGACAGAGCTCGACGACCATTTTTGACAAAATTTCATGTGCCATTGGGTGATTGATTTTCGTCATGTACTCGAGTGACCTTGCAAATAAGTAATCCCCCGTGTACATCGCAATTCTGTTGTCCCATTTTGCTTTAATCGTCGGTTTTCCTCTTCTCAGTTCTGCATCATCAATGACATCGTCATGGACAAGTGATGCCATATGAATTAATTCAAGCGCTACGGCTACATATTTAATTTTATTAATATCATAGTCACCAAACATGCCTGAAAGGAGAACAAAAACGGGGCGGATTCGTTTTCCGCCCGCTTGCAGCAAATGAAGACCGGCTTCACTTAATAATGCATAATCAGAGCGAACGGTTTGTTCAAGCTCTTTTTCAATTATATCGATATCATGATTTAGAAAAGAAATCATTGCTTTTAGTTTCATTATTTTCACCCAAATATCGTTTATTCAAAGCTTCTTTCCGATATGTGTTGCTGCTACACCGCCTGTAAATGGATGATACGAGACATCAGATAGACCGGCCTCTTCAAAAAGAGACGCCAGTTCTTTCATGCCAGGGAACGTTTTGGCTGATTCTTGAAGCCATGAATACTCCTGATAGCTTTTGGCAAACAGTTTGCCAAAGAGCGGCATGATGTATTTGAAATAGACATAATACCCTTGTTTAAACCCAATCATCTCAGGCTGTGATGTTTCAAGGCAGACAACCATTCCACCGGGTTTTACCACTCGTGTCATTTCCTTTAGCACTGTTAAATAATCAGGGACATTTCGAAGGCCAAAACCGATTGTGACATAATCAAATGAGTTGTCCTCAAAAGGAAGCTCCATTGCATTGCCGTGGAGCAGCTCAATTTGATTGTAGCCGCCTGTTTCCACCTTCGTTTCGCCAACACTCAGCATATTTTTACTGAAGTCAAGACCTTTGACCTCGCCTGTTTCTCCAACAGCGTCTGCAAGCGCAATCGTCCAATCGGCAGTTCCGCAGCATACATCTAGTGCTTTGGCTCCTTTTTGAACATTCATGAGCTTCATTGTTTTATCGCGCCATTTTTTATGCTGTTTAAAGCTAATGACAGAGTTCATTTGGTCATAGTTTTTATAAATTTTTTCAAATACACCGTGTACTCGCTGTTCTTTTGATTGCTGCATGACTTACCCTTCTTCCACTTTCTGATGGTACGCAGGTTCATTTTTCATATGATCCAAGCGATTTAATAGCTCTTTTTGAACGATCGGAGATGAAACTAGATGCTCCTTGATTGATCGTTTGGCCTTTTCATAGCCTTCATTCTCAAAGTTGTCAAAACATGTATAGGCGTCCGTATAGCTATCGTTCAAAAAAAGTTTTAAATGTTTGTCGTCTTCTGCTTGTTTCATAAAACGTTTATAAACAAGGAAGCGACTTGCAATTTCATTCCAATGCGTCAATTGAAAGTGCTCAGAAATTCTTTGGAATAGCGCAGATTCCACTGTAGCAACACTTTTATAAAAGTGGGCTGCATCTTGAATGGATCGATCATATAGTCTAATTTTATGTTCATTAATCTCTTTGATCGCCGTGGCGAGAGTGCGGATCATGTAAATATCTTTCATGTCAGAGAGAAGAGAGTAATAGAGACCGCTGAAATAGTCTCCTGCTAGGATGGTCAACTGACGATTTTTGAATTCGTCTTGTTTGATGGCTGCAGCAGTTGTGACTTCGTCATGGGTATCAAGGGCAATTTGCACAAGCATCGCCGTTAAAATATAATTTTCTTTTTTCTCAGCATCGATTTGAGCTTCATCAAACATTGCATGAAAAAGAAGGAGCTTATCTTCATCGATGAGCGGCGCACGCAAATGCTTCGCCAAATAAGGATGAGAAAGCTTTTTGTTTAATTTTATATTCAGATTAGATAAAATTCCGTAGATGTCTTGCAAAGATATCACCCTTGTCCCAAAAATTACAGTTTCATATGTAGCTCTCTACATTGTATAGAGATTTATTATACCATATCAGGCCTGACTTTCATGCTATCAAGTGCATAGTCGTGCGTTATTTCTTTGCTTCGCTTTGAATTTCACCGAAGCTTGTTTGAATGACAGCATCGCCCCGCACTTTGATGGCTGATGTGTGCTCAGTAAATTGTGCGATAATGACTTCACCTTTATCGAGCTTTTCGGAATGGTGAAATCTTGTATCGGAACCTCTAGTTAAGCCGATCACATTGACACCATTATCAATGGCTTTAATCACCACAAAATCAGATGCTTTATTTTCACTCAATCTGTTCACCTTCCATCTATGGATTAGTCGTTTTTAATAAAGGAAAGCACTTCTGCTCTTGCTGCCGCATCATTTGCAAATGTACCGCGTACGGCTGAAGTGACTGTTTTAGCGCCGGGCTTCTTCACTCCGCGCATCGTCATACACATATGCTCTGCTTCAACGACAATCATCACACCATGTGGATTTAAAGTTTCCACCATGCTATCTGCAATCGTTGATGTAATGCGCTCCTGAAGCTGCGGGCGCTTTGCCACGGCTTCTACTGCTCTTGCCAGCTTGCTGAGTCCCGTTACTTTTCCGCCGCGCGGAATATAAGCGACATGGGCTTTGCCATAGAATGGCACAAGATGGTGTTCACACATTGAATGAAAAGCAATATCTTTGACAAGAACGAGTTCTTCATGATCTTCACCAAAAATGGTTTTAAAATGTTCTTTTGGATCTTCATTTAATCCCGAGAACACTTCTTCATACATTTTTGCTACTCGTTTTGGGGTATCAAGAAGTCCTTCACGATCTGGATCTTCTCCGATTGCTTTTAATATATCGCGTACTGCGTGTTCGATTAATTCTTTATTTATTTCACTCATGTATTATATCCTCCAAAGGCGATTACATTTCATTCAGATTCTAGCACACTTCAGATCCTAAAAGCAAAGGAGAGCGTTCTAAACAAACCATTTGATTCAAAAGGAAAAGCCCCTTATCAAAGGGGCTTTTCTAGACCAGTGTGAAACTGTATATGTATAACTCCTTCAATAGGATCATTACACATAACGATTATTTACCTGCCACCGCGTCTTTAAGTGCTTTACCTGGTTTGAAAGCAGGTACTTTGCTTGCAGGGATTTCGATCTCTGCACCAGTTTGTGGGTTACGTCCTTTACGAGCTGAACGCTCACGTACTTCAAAGTTACCAAAACCAATAAGTTGGATTTTGTCACCATTTTTAAGTGCATCTAAAATTGTATCAAAAACAGAATCAACTGCTTTTGTCGCGTCTTTTTTAGATAACTCGCTTGCTTCAGCAACCGCGTTAATAAGTTCTGTCTTGTTCATGCCTTTCACCTCCTCCCAAAAATATGCATTCAATAGATTGTTATCATTTCTTCACAATTCATCTTCTTTCTATACACTTTTTTTGAAAAAAAGAGCGTCTAGAAAGCGTCATACATGGCTTTTCATTAGAAAACTTCTCTTTGAAGGAATGTTTGTCCAACAAAGTGAAGATTTTCTGTAAGTAGATTAACACATATGAAATACCATATCAAGCATTTTAAAGGGAAGAATCCTTATTCGTCAAGGATTAAGGGCACTTTTGCGAACGAATATTCCTAATTTCAGCCTGAATCTGACTAATCTTTATACAATTGTCTTTTTATGACTTCACCCGCACGCAAAAAAAGACCCCCATCAATGAGAGGTCTCACATCCTATAGAATAATCGCGATCAGACCGCCTGATCCTTCGTTAATAATTCGTTCAAGCGTTTCCTTTAGTTTATACCTTGCATTTTCCGGCATCAGCGAGAGTTTTGCTTGAATGCCTTCTCTGACAAGCGAGCTGAGTGAGCGTCCAAATATATCGGAATTCCAGATAGAAAGCGGATCATCTTCAAAGTCTTGCATTAAGTATCGGACGAGCTCTTCACTTTGTTTTTCTGTTCCGATAATCGGCGCAAACTCACTTTCTACATCTACCTTAATCATATGAATAGATGGCGCGACTGCTTTTAATCTGACGCCGAATCTTGATCCTTGCCTAATGATTTCCGGCTCATCTAAACTCATATCCGACAAAGCTGGTGCCGCAATTCCGTATCCAGTCTGCTTCACCATTTTTAAAGCGTCAGACACTTGATCATACTCCGTTTTCGCATGTGCAAAATCTTGCATGAGCTCAAGAAGGTGATCTTTGCCCCTAATTTCCACACCAACCACTTCTTTTAGGATATGATCATATAGATCATCCGGCGCATACAGATCAATTTCTGCGATCCCCTGACCCATTTCAATGCCTGCTAAGCCCGCTCTTTCGATAAAATCGAATTCACTGAACTGACCTACCACTCGGTCAACATCTCTTAATCTCTTAATATCCTTGACGGTTTCTTTCACTGAATCCTGATAACTCTCTCTTAGCCAATGATCTTCTTTTAGTACCATGACCCAGCTTGGCAGGTTCACATTCACCTCAAGCACTGGGAATTCATATAATGCTTCACGAAGTACACTGAGGACGTCCTGTTCTCTCATACTTTCGACACTCATCGCGAGTACAGGAATATCATATTTTTGACTAAGTTCCTGCCGCAGTGCTTCTGTTTCAGGGTGATAAGGTCTCACAGAGTTGATTACCATAATAAACGGCTTTCCAACTTCTTTGAGTTCGTCAATGACACGTTCTTCTGATTCAATATAGTCATGTCTTGGGATTTCTCCAATTGATCCATCTGTTGTAATCACAACACCAATGGTTGAATGCTCTTGAATGACCTTGCGTGTACCAATTTCCGCTGCTTCATGAAACGGGATTGGTTCTTCATACCACGGCGTATTAATCATTCTCGGACCATTTTCATCTTCATAACCGCGTGCACCAGGCACGGTGTAGCCAACACAATCGACAAGCCTAATGTTGACATCCAGGCCGTCGCTCACGTGAATGGATGCCGCTTGATTTGGCACAAATTTTGGTTCTGTGGTCATAATGGTTTTTCCTGCTGCGCTTTGCGGCAATTCATCCTGTGCTCTTGCACGGTCTGCCTCATTATTGATATTCGGGAGCACCACGAGCTCCATAAACTTTTTAATAAACGTAGATTTCCCTGTACGAACAGCTCCAACGACTCCTAAATATATATCGCCTCCTGTTCGTTCAGCGATATCCTTGAAAATATCGACTTTTTCCAAGTGATCCCCTCCCGGACTTGCTATCCTCGTTTTCAAATAAAATACTCTATACTTCAATCAAACGGTGCTTGAAAGGTGTCAGGACAATATATGTGTATGACGTTGTCCTATTTGAATATGACACCTTTTTTGTTTTGAGAGTATGTTTAGCCATAAAAAAACCTTTCTCCTCATTTATATGCAGAGGAGAAAGGTTCA
>Ga0006562J51391_1070463_pt1 | contig 17440 bp, 19 predicted proteins | sample Ararhi6_input_d2_FD_51391 | JGI IMG/M metagenome (IMG submission 51391) | reverse complement strand
AGCCGGAGCCGGGACCTTCCCGGCACCACGACGAACGGACGACAGACGATGACCGGATGGATGACGGCGCCACAGCGAACGGTATTGGCGGTGGCCGTCGTGGCGACCTTCATCGCCTTCCTCGACGGCAGCGTCGTGACGGTCGCCCTCCCCGCGATCGGGCGGGAGCTGGGAGGCGGCCTCGCCGTCCAGCAGTGGGTGGTGGATGCGTACCTCCTGACGCTCGGATCGGTCATCCTGCTCGCCGGGTCGCTCTCCGATCTGTTCGGGCGCCGTCGGGTGCTGCTCTGGGGTCTCCTCGGCTTCGCCATCGCCTCGGCGCTGTGCGCTCTCGCGCCCACCTCGGCGATCCTGGTGATCGCTCGGGGACTCCAAGGCGTCGCCGGCGCCCTGCTCGTGCCGAGTTCTCTCGCCCTGATCCTCGGCGCATTCAGCGGCGCGGCGCAGAGCCGGGCGATCGGCGCCTGGACGGCGATCACCTCCCTCGCCAGCATCGCGGGACCTGTGCTCGGCGGTGTGCTGGTCGATGCCCTGTCGTGGCGATGGGTCTTCGCGATCAACCTCCTGCCGATCGCCGTGGCGCTGCTGCTGGTCCGCGCCCTTCCCGCGGACGCTCCCCACCGGCCCGGCGCCCGGGTGGACTGGGCGGGTGCGGCCCTCGGCGTGCTCGGGCTCGGTCTGCCGGTGTTCGCCCTGATCGAGCATCCACGATATGGATGGGGCTCGCCGCTGATCCTCGGTTCGCTCGCGGTCGGCGCTGCGGCCCTCGTCGCCTTCCTCGTGCGCGAAAGGAGGGCGGCGCAGCCGATGCTGCCCCTCACCATCTTCCGGGCACGCGACTTCAGCGTGGGGAATGTGGCGACGGCCTTCATCTACGGGGGTGTGGCTGTCGGCACCTTCGCGCTCGCGCTGTTCCTCCAGCAGGGGGCCGGATATTCGGCGACTCTCGCCGGATTCGCGATGGTCCCGTCCAGCATCGTGCTGATCGCTCTGTCCGCGTACTTCGGCCGTCTCAGCGGCCGGGTGGGGCCGAGACTGATGATGACAGTCGGACCGTTGGTCGCGGCCGGCGGGTTCGCTCTGATGCTGCGGATCTCGCGCGACGCCGACTACCTGACCGAGGTGCTGCCCGCCGTCGTCGTCTTCGGGCTGGGCATGGCGATCACGGTCGCTCCGTTGACGGCGACCATCCTGGGTGCCGTCGATCCGGCACGGTCCGGGATCGCGTCGGCCGTGAACAACGCGGTGTCTCGTGTCGCCGGCCTCGTCGCGGTGGCCCTTGCGGGTTCGGCGGGGGCGGCGATGTCGGCGGTCGCCGGCTTCCACGAGCTCGCCGGGGCAGCGGCCGTCGCGCTCGCGGCGGGCGGCCTGATCTCGGCGGCCGGTATCCGGAATCCTCGCGGCGTCAGCGGCGAGCCGGCCGAGACGGAGGTATCCCGCCACCACGCTCTGCTCCGCTGAGCGGAGACGTCGCACGCCGCTGTCACATCCCGGGCACCTGTCCGGTCAGAGCTGGTGACGCGCGGAGCGTCCGCGCAGAAACGGAGCAGCACATGAAGATCGTCGCCATCGGCGGAACCGGCCTGATCGGCCGCGGAGTCGTCTCTCGTCTGCAGGAGGCGGGCCACGACGTCGTCGCCGCCTCGCCGTCGACCGGCGTGGACACGGTCACGGGCGAAGGGCTCGCCGCGGTCCTCGAGGGTGCGGACGTCGTCGTCGACACGCCCAACGCGCCGTCGTTCGAGGACGGCCCGGTGCACAAGTTCTTCGAGCGGTCCGCCACCAACCTCGTCGCGGCCGAGAAGGCCGCGGGCGTCCGCCACCACGTCGTCCTCTCCATCGTGGGCGTCGACCGCATGCCCGACATCGGCTACATGCGGGCGAAGGTGACGCAGGAGCGCATCGTGCGTGAGAGCCGCGTGCCGTTCACGATCGTGCGCGCGACGCAGTTCTTCGAGTTCATCGGCGCGCTCGCCGACGGGGCGACGCAGGATGGCACGGCCGTGCTGTCGGATGTGCTGATGCAGCCGATCGCCGCGACGGACGTGTCGGCCGCCCTGGCCGAAGTCGCCGTGGCAGCGCCCCTCAACGGGATCGTGGAGCTCGCCGGTCCGGAGCCCCTGCGGCTGGACGAACTGGCGCGCCGGCTGTTCTCCGCGACGGGGGACCCGCGGACCGTGACGACGGATCCCGACGCCGGATACTACGGCGGCCGGGTCGACGACCGATCGCTCACGCCGGGCAACGACCCCGCGATCACCGACCACCGGTTCGGCGGGACGACGTTCTCCCGCTGGCTGGAGGACCGCCACTAGCATTCGACCATGACGGGGCCAGTGGAGCAGGACGACCTCGACACCGCCGCGGCGACGTTCGCGGCGGTGCGGCCGCGCCTGTTCGGCATCGCCTACCGGATGCTCGGGACCGTCGCGGACGCGGAGGACATCGTCCAGGACACCTGGGAGCGCTGGCAGCGCACCGACCGCTCGGCGGTGCGCGAGCCGGCGGCCTTCCTGGCGACCGCGGCGACGCGGCTGGCCATCAACCAGGCCCAGTCTGCGCGGGTGAAGCGCGAGACGTACATCGGGCCGTGGCTGCCCGAGCCCGTGGACACCAGCGCCGACCCTGCCCTCGGCGCCGAGCGGGGTGAAGCGCTCGAGTTCGCCGTCCTCGTGCTGCTCGAGAAGCTGACGCCGACCGAACGCGCCGCCTACGTGCTGCGGGAGGCCTTCGACTACCCGTACCCGCAGATCGCGGAGATCATCCAGGGCTCCGAGGCGTCCGCGCGGCAACTCGTCAGCCGCGCGCGGAAGCACCTGGCCGAGGAGCGGCACGTGCGCGAAGTCGACCACGCCCAGCAGAAGCGGATGCTGGAGGCCTTCCTCGAGGCCGCGCAGTCCGGCGACATCGCCGAACTCGAGCGCATCTTCACCGCCGACATCGTCAGTTACTCCGATGGCGGCGGACTGGCCCGGGCGTCGCGCATCCCGGTCTTCACCCGCGAGACGGTGGCGAAGTACGTCCACGCCTTCGCCGACCGGTTCTGGGACGGCACCGTGCGCCTCATCGAAGCCAACGGCGGCCCCGCGGCCGTGCTGGTCCGCGACGGCGCCGTGGTCGCCTTCATCGCGCTCGACGTCACCGTCGACGGCATCCGCCGCCTCCAGTGGGTGCTCAACCCGCAGAAGCTGGAACGCATCCCCGTCCCGGCGTGAGATCCCGCCCCCGATGTCACAAATCGGGACGCTGTCCGGTCATAACGGGTGAAGGCACATTCATCGGCCGGACAGGAGGCACTCATGCGCCGGATCCTCGTGGTGGGCGGCGGTTACGCCGGTTTCTACACCGCATGGAAGCTGGAGAAGAAGCTGCGGAGGGACGAAGCCGAGATCGTCGTGATCGACCCCCGGCCGTACATGACGTACCAGCCGTTCCTCCCGGAAGTTGCAGCGGGGTCGATCGAGGCGCGGCATGCCGCCATCTCGCTCCGCAGCCACCTGAAGCGCGCGCGGCTCATCCCCGCGTCGGTGACCCGGATCGACCACGCGTCGAAGACAGTGACGGTGCTGCCGAAGGACAGCGAGCCGTTCCTGCTGGGCTACGACATCATCGTGGTCACCGCCGGCGCCGTCACCCGCACATTCCCCATCCCGGGCATCACCGAGCAGGCGATCGGCATGAAGCACGTCGAGGAGGCCGTCGCCATCCGCGATCGGCTGCTCGACGCTTTCGACCGCGCCTCGGTGCTGCCGCCCGGACCGGAGCGCAGCCGCCTGCTCACCGTCGCGTTCGTCGGCGGCGGGTTCTCGGGCGTCGAAGGGTTCGGCGAGACGCTCTCGCTGGCCACGGCNCTTCTGAAGTCGTATCCCGAGCTGACCTTCTCGGACCTCTCGTTCCACCTGATCGAGGCGCGCAACCGCATCCTCCCCGAGGTGACCGACGAGCCGGGACGCTGGGTGGTGCGGGCTCTGGAACGCCGTGGGGCCCACATCCACCTGGATGCGCAGCTCGTCTCGGCGGACGGCGGCCACCTGGTGCTCTCCACCGGTGCGGAGTTCGACGCGCACACCATCGTGTGGACCGCCGGCAACGGCGCGAACCCGGTCGTCGCGAACCACACCGACCTGCCGGTCACCGCGCGCGGATCGGTGATGGTCCGCGCCGACCTGCGAGTGGGCACGCCGGACGCCGTCGTGCCGGACGCCTGGGCGGCCGGCGACGACGCGGCGGTGCCGGACCTGGCGTCCCCGATCGACGGCGCCGTCACGGTTCCCAACGCCCAGCACGCCGTCCGGCAGGCCAAGCGGCTGGCGAAGAACATCGTCGCGACCCTGCGCGGTGAGCAGCCGAAGGACTACGTGCACCACAGCCTCGGCGTCGTCGCGACCCTCGGCCTCGGCACGGGCATCTTCCAGTGGCGCGGAATCGTCATCACGGGATTCCTCGCCTGGGTGATGCACCGCGGGTATCACGTGCTCGCGATCCCGACCTGGGAGCGCAAGGTGCGGGTGCTGCTGATCTGGGCGAGCGCGGTGTTCTTCGGCCGCGACATCGTGTCGCTGCTCTCGGTGCAGCATCCCCGCCGGGCGTTCGTCGGGGGCGGCCCGCCGGAAGCGTCCGACGCGCGCGAGCTCGCCGGGAGGGCCGCCTGATGCCCGTCGACCGCAGGCACCGGCCCTCCGCGACGGCACGGCTCGCCGGAGTCGTCTCGAACAGCGCTGCAGGACGCCGTGTCGCCGCACTCCGCGACGAGCTCCGGACCCGGCGCGTGCCGCTGCACTGGACGAACATGTTCGGGGTCATCGCGTTCGCGTGCGTCCTGGTGCTGTTCGTGACCGGCTTCATCCTCATGTTCGTCTACACGCCGTCGAGCACGCGCGTGACCTATGACGGCCCCTACACGCCGCTCGCGGGCGCCGAGATGTCGGAGGCCCTGCAGTCGACGCTGGCGATCACGTTCGAGGTGCCCGGCGGCCTGCTCGTGCGCCAGGCGCACCACTGGGCGGGCCTCCTGCTCCCGGCCGCGATCATGCTGCAGCTGGCGGTGTCGTTCTTCACCGGCGCGTTCCGCCGTCCGCGCCGACTGTCGTGGGTGCTGCTGTTCGGCCTGCTGATCACCGCCCTGCTCGGCGGCTGGAGCGGCTACGCGCTCCCGGACGACATGCTGTCCGGCACCGGACTGCGGATCGTGGAGGGCATCGTCCTCGGCATCCCCGTCGTCGGCACGTGGCTGTCCGCGCTGCTGTTCGGGGGCGAGTTCCCGGGGCGGATCATCGAGAACCTCTACCCCATCCACGTCGCCGTGGTGCCGGCGCTGCTCGTTCTGCTGCTCGCGGCGCGGGCGCGACGGGCGTACCTCGACAAGCCGGCGCAGTTCGCCGGCCCGGGCCGCACGGAGGAGCGGATCGTCGGGGTCCCGGTTCTGCCGAACCTGGCGGCGCGTGCGGGCGGCCTCCTCGCCATCGCGACCGGCGCGATCGTCCTCATCGCCGCGACGGTCACGATCAGCCCGATCTGGCTCTACGGACCCTCCTCGCCCGGCGACGCATCGGCGGGCAGCCAGCCGGACTGGTACACGGGCTTCCTCGACGGAGCGCTCCGCCTCGTCCCGCCCGGCTGGGAGTTCGAGTGGCTCGGCCGCACCTGGACGCTCGCCATCCTCATCCCCCTCGCGGTGGTCGGGCTCTACCTGCTCGCGATCGCTGTGTACCCGTTCGTCGAGGAGTGGGTGACCGGCGACCACCGCGACCACCACCTCCTCGACCGCCCGCGCAACGAGCCGACGCGCACCGGCCTCGGCGTCTCGGGCATCGTCTTCTATGCCGCCCTCTGGGGCGCGGGGAGCGCCGATCTCGTGGCCACCCATTTCCACCTCACGGTGGAGTCCGTGGTGGCCGGCTACCAGGCGCTCGTGGTGCTGGGTCCTGTCGTGGCGTTCGTCGTCACCCGGCGCGTGTGCCTCGCGCTGCAGAAGCGCGACCGCGACATCCTGCTGCACGGGTACGAGACCGGGCGCATCGTCCGGCTGCCCGGCGGCGAGTACGTGGAGGTCCACGGCTCGGTGGATGCGGCCGAGCGGTACCGCCTGGCCGGCCCGGTCGCCGTGCACCCGGTCGACGCCAGGCCGGACGAGGACGGGCGGCTCCGGCCCACCGAACGGCTCCGGGCGGCTCTCGCCCGGGTGTTCTTCGAAGACCGCTTGGAGCCGGTGGGGCCGCTGACCCGCGACGAGGTCGTCGCCGGAGGACGAACGGATGAGGCGATCACGCACACCGAGGAGGCCCAGTCGAGCGCGGCGCGGGCGGGCGCGGCATGAGGCGGAGACGGCCGCGGCGGCCGCCGCTCTGACGACCTCGCTGCGCGACGCCTACCTCGCCGGCGACGCACCGGCCCTGGCTCGGCTGCTCGGCCCGGACGTCCACGTGGTGGTGGACTGCGGCGGCGACGCATCCCTTCCGGTGGCTGTCGGCAACGCCTCGGGGCTGACGCTCCTGCACGGCCTGCTCGGCGACCCCGCATCGCTCGGTCTGGACATCCGGCCGATGAACGGGCGCTCAGGACTCGTCGCCTCCCGTGAGGGACGCGTCTTCGCCGTCGTTGTCGCGGACGGCGTCGTCGGGGCCGTCGACCACCTTTGGGTCGTGGCGGATCCGGAGAAGCTCCGGCGCTGGGGGGAGCCCCGGTGAGCGGCTGGCGAGGAACGGAAGGTATGACGCGGAGTGGTCGTGGCCGCAGGCACAGCGCTCGACATCGCCGTGCAGCAATCGGCTGGGCGTGAGACCGGTCAGTCGCAGGCATTCCCGGTTCAGGTGGGCCTGGTCGGCGTATCCCGCGTCGACGGCGATCCCGGCGATCCCGTCGCTTCCGCGTCGTCCGCTCGCCGCTACGCCGGCCTGTGCCAGCGCCAGGAATCCTTGGAAGCGGAGGGTCCGCTGGAGCACCTTGGGGCTGAGCCCGACCGTGTGGAGGGAGCGACGTCGCAGCTGACTCTCCGACAGCGCCACATGCGCCGCGACGGCACCGACTTCGTGGGGTCGCCACGGCATCAGCGCGGAGACGGCCTCCCGGATGGCCCGGTCGATCCGCTCCGCCGCGCGGAACTCCCTCAGAAGGAACGCCTCCAGGACGGCCACGGCGCGCTCGTCCCGGCCGGCCAGCGCCATGGTCTCGCCGAGACGCTCCGCGGATCCGCCCCACACCTCCGACAGACCGACGTTTTCATCGACCAGTTCGTCGAGCATGACCGGCAGCGGCGGCGCGCCGGCGGGCAGGAACCGGGCCCCGACGATGGTGGTGTGCGGCGGGATGAGCTCCAGCCGCGGCCCGGTCAGTGGCCCCATCAGCCGGGGCTGGCCGCCGAGCGGCACGTGGATCTCGACACCGCCGGTCGGGAGGTGGCGTTGGACGTACGGGGCGTCGCCGGTGCGGTGGATCCAGATCGTGCGCACCACCCGCGCGAGCGCCGGCGTCGGCGGCCGCTCGACATACGATTCCATGCTCCCCCCTCTCCGACCCCCGTCGTCAGCGAACCCTGGCGAACGCCCGGCGCACGACCCGCCTGTTCAGGAACACCGCGATGATCGCGATGATGGCGCCGACCGCAGCCTGCTCGACCTTCATCCAGATCGGATAGCCCGTGTCCGGCGCGACGATGATCACGACGATGCCGATCGGCGCGAGCAGTGAGATCCACCGCATCCGGGTGTAGGCCGTGCGGTTGCCCCGCGCGGCGGCCCGGGTGACGAAGATGAAGACGATGCTCGCTCCGGCGACGACGGCACCACGGAGCCAGACCACCCAGTTCACGTCGGCGGGATCGACCGCGGTCAGGATCGCCGCCACACCGAGGGCGGTCAGGGACACGGCGGCGCACAGCACCCAGAGCCGGGTGACGGCTGCGAGAGCGGAACGCACCTCGAGCGGGTGAGCGGCGGTGGACGTCATGCGGGTTCTCCTTGCCGGGTCGCGCGGTCGAAGAGGTCGACGATCTCGGCGATCGCCGCATCGGTGGCGGAGGGGGAGCCGGGCATCGTCGTGGCGAACGCGTCGATCGTCGCCCGGATCGAGCGCGCGACCACGAGGGTGTCGAACTGGCGGAACTCGCCGGCCTCCTGGCCGTGTGAGAGCAGGACCGACAGCAGCAGCGCCGAGGTGTCCTCGCGGAGGCCGTTGTCGGCGCGCGGCGCGTTGGCGATGACCTCGATCACCGCGCGCGCGGCGAGGCGGTTGTCGGCCAGGTACCGGAGGTTGGTGGTGATGTACGCCGCGAGCTTGCCTCGCCAGGTGCTGGCGCCCTCCATCGCCGGCACCATCACGGCGGCCGCGCCGTCGACCACGTGCGCGACCACCGCCTGCATCAGGGCCGCTTTGTCGGCGAAATGGTACGAGATCATCCGGGTGCTGCTGAGGCCGGCGTCCTCGCAGATGCGGGCGAACGAGGTGGCGGCGAAGCCCCGCTCGGCCAGCACCACGATCGTCGCGTCGACGATCTCGCGCCGACGCTCTTCGGTGGACCGATAAGGACGAGTTGCAGGAGTCACCTGTCCATAATTACTTAATCAGGTAATTGCGCGCAAGTGCGGAGCGAAAAGAGAGACCGGTGCGTTCTCCAGCTGTTCGCGCAGTTCCGCGCTCGGGCTGCCCAGGACCTCGCCGGTGAGCGTTCCGGTTGCCGAGATGGCCGCCATCAGGTCGGGCCCGATGTGTGCGAGGTGATCGAAGAACGCGGCGGCGTCGACGTATTCCTCGATCACGATCGCCTCCGTCCGATCGGCGTTGAGGTACACCTCGTACCGCGTCGTCCCCGTATCCTCCTGCTCGACGATCTGCACGCACTGTCTGGACAGTCGTGTGAACTCATCGACGGCACCCGCGTGGAACACGAATCGGGCGATTCCCATCACCGTTTCCATCGGCTTCCTCCCTCTCTGGTCGTGGTGGTTCAGCGGCTGTGGGCGTTGCGCCAGGCCACGTAGTCGGCGACCGCGGCCGCGACGTCGAACTCCGGCGTGAAACCCGTCTCTGCCCGGAGACGGGAGATATCGAGGTACGGATGTTCTCCCGGCCCCGTGGAGCGACCCTCCAGCAACCGCACCGGCGTCTCGGGGAACGCGGCGTCGAGGGCTTCGGCGAGTTCGCGGTGGGTATAGCGGTGCCCGCTCGAGACGTTGTAGACGGTGTGATCCAGCACGTCGGCGGCCATCAGGAGCGCGATCGCGCGACCGGTGTCCGGGGCATAGCCGAAGTCGCCGCCGTCGTCGGCATGCAGCGCAGGCGGCTGCTCACCCCGACGTAAGGCTCCGACAGCGGGCGGGATGGGATTGAAAGGCGATTCCGGGTCCATGAGCGGTCCCCACGTGCTCCCGATCCGCAACAGCACGGGATGCACGCCGGTCCCCGCCAGCGCGAACAGCGTGAGCGGCTCCACCGCCTTCTTGAACGCGACGATGGCGTGCGGAAGATCGGCCGACGGGAGGTCGAGATCCTCCGTCCACGGGATTTCGGGGCGACCGGTGTAGACGCCGATGCTGCTCGCAACGGCGAACCGGCCCACCTGCCACCTGCGGGCGGCTTCGAGGGCGTTGAGGAGCCCGGCGGTGTCGCGCCGGAAGAACTCGATGGGGTCCGCTTCCGGAATGCTGCCGGCGAGATGCACGATGTCCCTGATGTCGTGTCGGTCGCCCAGCGCCAGGAACGCGTCCCGGTCGGCGATGTCCACATTCTCGACGGTGACACGTCCGTCGAGGAACGACGGCACCTCGGTCGTGCGGTGGGCGGTGACGACGACCTCGAGCCCGCGGTCGACGAGGGCGGCGGCGGTGTGCGCTCCGATCATCCCGAGGCCGCCGGTGACGAGGATCATCGCTTCACCTCGTAGTGCAGGTGCGTGACATCGGGGGCCGCGACGACCTCGAGGATCCCCAGCCGGATGTGCTGCGGCAGCTCGTGGAAGAAGCGCCGTCCGGCGCCGAGCAGGATCGGCACCTGATGCAGGATCAGCTCGTCGACCAGGCCGGCGGCGAGCGCCTCCGTCACGAGCACTCCGCCCATCAGCCCGACATCCTTTCCGGCCGCCGCGCGTTTGGCGACGTCGACGGCATCGTGGATGCCGGTGCTGACGATGGTCTGCCGTGGGTTGGCCGGCGGAAAGTCCGAGTGACTGAGGACGACGAGCGGCGCGGTGGGATGCGGTGCCCCCTCGGCGAAGCGGTTGGAGTCGGTGTAGGTGGTGTGGCCCGCGAGCGTTGCGCCGACGCGGGACGCCAGCTCGTCGAAGATGCGTGCGCTCGGTTCCGTCAGACGGAAACCGTCGAACACCTGACTGGGCACGTCGCCGCTGCCGTACCAGTCGAACAGGACGCCGCCGTCGCCGAGCCCGCGGCCCGGTCCTGGTTCGCGGCCGGTGATGTAGCCGTCGACGGAGACGGCCAGCCCGCAGATCACTTTGCTCATGGGTGAACCTCTTTCGTGTTTTCGGTGGGGCTTTCTGCACCCGCAGGCGGAACCGCCTGCGGGAAGTCGAAGAACCGGCGCGGGTCGTAGCGCTGCTTCACGGCGGACAGCCGGGGACCGTTCGCACCGTGGTAGGCGCGAAGCGGATCCTCGAGCGCCGGGTCCGGGAAGTTCGGGTAGACGCGACCGGAGGCATGCTCGTGTGCGAGCTTCCAGGACGCATCGATCCAGGGGTCGTCCGGGGATCCGGCGTGCTCGAGCAGGAATCGTTGCCCGCGGTGGGCGAACGCGGTCGCGGTCTCGGCCACGCGGGTGTATGCCCCGGCCAGTGCGGTGAACGTCAGGCGCCGGCTGCGTGAGCCCTCACCCGTCTCGAGGCACGACACGAGCGCGGAGACGGCGCCGTCGTCGATCGGACGGTCGAAGAACTCCGAGCGGATGCGGACGCTTTCCGTGCTCGACGACCTCGCGTCATCCGACAGCGCGTCCTTCAGGGCCGAGTAGGGCATCGGCTCGCTCACCGCCAGCAGCGTGGGCCGGCCCGCGCGGCTCGCGAACTCGTGCAGGAGTTCACGCGTACGGCTCTCGGACAGCGTGGACGCTCCGTGGACGTGGACGCGCAGGCCGGAGCCATCCGGCTGCCGTTCGACCGTCGCATTCAGGGTGAGCTCATCCGGTGCGTCGGGAGCCCACGACTGCCACGCGGTGAGCACCGCGCGCGGGTCGATGTCGCGCCAGTGCGCCTCGATCCGGCACGCCGCGGGTTCCGGGAGGGTGGAGAAGCGAAGGGAGGTGACGACGCCGAACTGCCCGCCACCAGCACCGCGCAGCGCCCAGAACAGCTCCGGTTCGTTCTGCGCATCGCTGTCGACCACGGAGCCGTCCGCGAGGACGACGCGTGCACCGAGGAGCCGATCGCAGGTCAGCCCGTAGGCGCGGCCGAGCAGCCCGATCCCGCCTCCGAGCGTCAGCCCGGCGATTCCGACGCTCGGCCCGCATCCCGCGGGCAGCGTGCGCCCGTGCACGTGCAGGGCGCGGTAGACGGCTCCGAGACGCGCACCGGCCCCGATCAGGGCCGCCCCGTCCGGATGGACGGCGACCTCGCTCAGGGCCGACAGGTCGAGGACGATCCCCCCGGTCGAAGACCGACCCGCGAAGCAGTGACCGCCTCCCCTCGGCACCAGGCGGAGTCCGGTCGAGTGCGCGAAGGCGATCGCGCGAACGATGTCCTCCTCCGACCGGCACAGCACGACCAGCGCAGGGCGCGTGTCCCGGAACGTGCGGTTCTCCGGACGGCGCGCGCGGTCGTAGCCGGGAGAGTCCGCGGTGAGGACGTCCCCGTCGAGGAGCTCGCGCAATCGCTCGATTCCGGTCATGGTTCGACCGTAGGGATGCCGCCCGGGTCAACTCTTGAACGAATCGAGCATCGTGCTTCGTCCGGGCCGCGGTCGGGCTGGGGCGAACGTCAGTCCGGCAGCCGCACCAGGTGCCGGTCGAGCGCGACGGCGATCGCCTCGTCGCGGTTGGACACATCCAGCTTCCGGTAGATGCTGCGGATCTGGCTCTTGACCGTGTTCACCGAGACGCCGAGCTCCTCCGCGACCTGGGGCACGCGCGGGATGCGCAGGTAGACCTCGAGGACGGCCAGTTCGCGCTTGCTCAGCGCCTCTCCCTCCGGCAGCGGCAACAGGAGGGAGCGGGCGGGGACGCCGGCGAGCACGTCGCCGAAGCCGGCGCCGTCGAGGGCGTCGCGCACGGCCGGGAAGTCGTCCACGGGAACCAGCGCGACGGCGAGCCGCTGTCCCGTTGCGCGGAGGAGTTCGCCCAGCTCGTCCACGGCCGCCGTCCGACGAGGTCCGCTCGCGAAGCGCAGCAGCGCGGCGGCCTCCAGGGCCAGCACCTCCGCATGGGTGCGTGCGTCCATCGGCGCTCCGGCGACTCGGCGCACCTGCTGGAGCGCGGCGCCCGTGCGGCCGAAGGCCAGTTCGACGCGGGCGAGGCCCACGTGGCGGTGGACGCTGCCCGCCTCCAGCTGCCGGAGCACCGCAGACGCCGCGGCGAGGTCGCCGAGCGCGATGTGCAGCAGCGCCCGATAGGGTGCGAGCTCGCGCCGAGCGGCCGCCCCGCGACCCTCCGCCCCGCGGAGTGCGGCGAACGCGTCGATCCCCGCGAGCCCGGCCGAGGGCCGACCCGCGACGAGATCGGCGAGCGCCTCGGTCGCCGCGATGGCGCGCCAGTGCTCGATCGTCCGGCGATCGTGGGTCATCGCCGCCAGCTGCTCCCGCGCCTCCGCGGCGTCGAACCGCTCCAGCGCAACGACCGCCTCGGCGACGCGGTAGAACGTGCCCGGATACCAGGAGCGCTGCTGGGCGGTCCACTGCTCGTCCTGGGCCAGTTCGATGTAGGCCATCGCCTCGTGGATGTCGCCCCTCAGCGCGTGGATGCCGGCCGCCATCGCGATGTTGGCGAAGCCGGAGGAGTAGCCGGTGGGAGGCGATTCGGCCATCCCCTTCTCGAACGTCTCCAGGGCCGACTCGACCTGCCCCGCGTAGAACTGGGTCGTGCCCACGTGCGCGTAGATACGCGACAACGCCTGCACGGCGGCGCGCTGATCCAGGGTGAGGCCGTCCAGCGCGGCGACGGCCTTCCGCGCCGGTGTGATCCCGAGACGCGGGCGCCCGATCAGCCGGTAGGCGGCGCTCTCGCTGGCGAGGATGAGCGCGCGGTCGACAGGTCCCACCCGGTCGACGCCCTGGCGCGCGGCCCGGGCCGCTCCGACGAAGTAGCGCAGCCCCTTCATCCGCCTGTTCGGCTGCAGGTTGTAGGCGATTCCGAGCAGCATCATGAGCAGCGGCCGCGTGTGAAGCGCTGTCGGCGGGATGCGCTCGGCGACCTGCGCGAAGCCCAGCCGGATCCCGATGACGACATCGAACCAGTGATCCCGGACGACGGCCGTCGCCGCGTCGTAATCGCCCGCGTCGACGGCATTCTGGAACAGCCGGAGAACGTCCCGGTCGATCGTGAGCCGGATGTCGTCATCACTGTCGGGCGCGGGGTCGGCGCCGCCGGAGAACGAGTGCGCGGACCCATCGGAGAACGTGCTCATTGCGTGGACTCCAGGTTCGGGTAGTAAGGAGTGGCGTCCACTTCATCGTAATGACGTGTCGGGAACATTCACCGGCGGCCCACTCGGATGGCGGCTCCCCGCGGAGCGGGTCTTCCACGGCCTCCATCGGTCGGAAAGGAGGCCGCCGGCCCACTCGGCGCGTATCCTGATGCCGTGGTTCGGAGAACGCCTCGTGATGACGCCGAAGCGCACGTCGTTCACCTGCTCCCTTCTCTCGGTGCGCCGACCGCTCCACCCCAGCAGCTCGGTTTCCCTCACCGCATGGGCGCCGCCGGTCGAACAGTGCTGGCTGTCGTCAATACAGGCGCGTCGATTGCGGCCGGCGCCATGATCGCCGGGATCTGGACGGCCGATACCCCCGGGCTGTGGTTCGACGTGCTGTTCACCGTGGTCATCGCCGGTCTCGCTGCATCACTGTGGGGGGTATTCCGGGGGTCGGTCATCGAGGCGAACCAGGAGCGGGCCCTGAACACGCGGTGGCTGCACGTGCGGTCCCACGCACGAGCAGAGACCGGACGAGTCGTGAACCGTGCCGTCAACCTCTCCGAGGACGGAGCGGTGTCGACGTTCGACATCCAGGTCGTCATGGCCGACCGGTCGACCCTTCGCGCCCGATGGCGTCCGCGAACGATGTCGGCACGCTCGCTACCCCTGGCAGCCGTGCCCGACGTCGGGGCCGTGGCGCGCGTCTGGCGGATGCCGGACGAGACGCAGGACTCGCCCGTCGTCATCGAAGTAGCCGACCCCTCCGCCGGAGACCCGCCAGCCTGAGTCGGGACATCGGTTCGAGTCAGGTCGGCTGCCCCGAGCAGGAGACCGCGATCCCGGCCAGCGTCATCGTCCAGGTGTAGTCCACCGGTTTCGACAGCCAGCCGGTCGGTTGATCGACAACCGCCAGGTGGATGACGACGGTAGCGCCGAGAAGGCTGCCGAGCGCGTTCATAAGGCTGACCGGGACCGTCGTGGTGTACACGCCGCCCGACGATGTCGTCGTCGCCCCGGTGATGACTTGCGTTGCGCCGCCCTTCTGCGCCGTGATGCGGACCGACGTGGATGCGTAACCCGCCGGAGGCGCCCAGGTGAAGATCAGAGCCGTGGTGGTGATCACCGAGTTCCAGTTGCAATAGGGCGTCGTCCCGGCGAGCAGCGGCGGAGGGATGGTCTTCGCTGTGAGCGTCGCGGTGGCCACTTCGCGGTCCAGCCACTGCGCGTCCACCGGCTTGACGGCCGTCGCGGTCACCAGGCCGACGAAGAGGCTCGCAGCGCCGCCTAGGGCGACCAGCATCCTGAACCGGTTACGCATGCGCTCGCCTCCAGCGCCGCAGCAGGCGGGTCGCCCCGGCGAGAAGGAGGCCCGCTGCGATCGCGCCGACGGCGATCGCAGCTGCCCCGGAAAGGTTGTTCCCGGTGTCCGCGAGGGAAGAGAGGGAGAGCGTCGGCTCGGAGGAGGCCCCGCCCTCGGGCCCAGAGGCATCCACCCACATCACCGCCGTCAGGGAGCCGTCGTCGGGGATGCGCGCATCCGAGGCGACGTGGATGCGCACTTCGAGATAGGTCGTCCCCGGCCGGGGCACGGTTCCCGCCTGAAGTGCGGTGTGCGCCAAGGGAAGCCGATCGAGCGGCGTCGGCGCGAGCACGCGGTGCTCCCCCGGCGGGCAGCCGTCGGCGGCCCAGGCGACGGTGCAGCTCGCGACCTCCGCGGTAATGTCGTCGGAGCGCGCGAGACCGCCGCGGACGCTCAGGCCACCGAGGAGCGAATCGAGCTGGCCGACGTCCGCCGTCACCCTGATCGGCCAGACGAACGTAGCTCCGGGCACGAGCTGATGGGTGATGTCGCCGCCGCCCGAAGTGACGACGAGCGGGCCGGTCCCGGGCGGAGGCGTCGCCGCGAGCGCAGGCGACGGCAGGGCCACCGCCGTGAGAGCCGCGAGGAGCACTGCTCCGAGCATCCGTACGCGCATGGTCACGCCGTCCGGTGGCGGGAGACGGCACGGCGCGGCCAGAACATCCACGTCACCAACGCCGTCGTCGCCACGGTCAGCGAGCCGATGACAGCAGGATGCCCGAGCCAGACGACGGCTCGGGCGAGGCCCGGCTGCGACCACAGCACGATCCGGACCGTCGACACGCGGTACGGGGCCGGGTCGACGGTCGGGTTGGCGTCGCCCTTGAGGACGATCTCCACGGGCGTCCCCGCGGGCGCACTGGCGGGAGCCGTCACCTCGACGACCCGGTGCGTCACCGGCAGCAGCCCCGGTCGGTCCACCGTGACGACATCGCCCACGTGGGCCTCACTCACCGGGATCTCGCGCACCAGCGCCAGCGATCCCGCGGGGATGCCAGGCGACATGGAGCCCGTCCGGAACATGATGAGGCTCAGGTGGAACACGAGAGCCGCCACCACCCAAGCGATGCACAGCACCCCACCGACCGCTGCGACGTTGAGGATCGTGGACCGGATCAGTGCGAAGCGGCTTGCAGCTGCCACGTCGCACTCCCCGTCTGCGACTGCGTCAGTGAGGCACCCGCGGTGACCACGAAGCACAAGTCGACCGCAGCCCCACTCGACGTGGTCGGTGCGCCGGGCGCGAGCTCGAAGGTGACGGTGCCGGGCACGGAGCCGACAGCCGTCGCCGCCGGGACGAGCACGGTCCCGGTGGTGCTCGCGTTGCAGCCGAACGCGCTCGGCTGGATGAGCGAGTAGGTGAGCCCGGCGACCGTGCCGGAGGTGGACGGGGCCGTAACCGTGACGGTGGCAGGACTCGTGGTGTTGGCTGCGAGTCGCACGGCATACGGGGCGTAGACGACGTCTCCCGGCGAGAGGGCATTGGCGGTCACGCTGAACCCGAGGGCCGCGCCGGGCGCCGATGCGTGGTCGGAGAAGGCGGTCCCGTCGGTCGAGCCCTGCAGGTTGAACGTGCCGGCCTGGAAGGTCGCCGTCGCGAACTCGGAGTCGTTCCAGGCGGCGAGTGTGACCGTCGCGCCGACGCCGAGGACGAGACCTCCTGCGAGAAGAGCGCGGATGCGGCCGGAGACGCGGCGGCGGGGCTTCCCTTCTCCCGTCTCGCCGGCGTGGCGGCCGGCGGCGGCCTTGTCGATCGGTGCGGAGTCGTGAGTCATGAGGATCACCTTCGGTTCTGACGTGGGCGGGTACCCGCGTGAGCGCGAAGTTAGCGGTAGACCGGTCGGTCGGCTAGACGGTTAACCCCGCACTCACCCTCCGACCGATCGGATATCGAGCGCATCTGCGATGCGGGTCGTCGGGTCACCGTCGAGCGAGAGCCCTCGCCGGCCAAGGCCCTTGACGCGATCTTCGCCAACCCCGAACGTGGATGGCGTCTCGACTGAGGAGGACGACATGGCGAGGATTCTGGTGACCGGCGCGGGGAGCGGGCTCGGCCTCGGTGCCGCACGCGAGCTGGCGGAGCACGGCCACACCGTGGTCGGCCACGTCCGCAGCCTGGACCGGGCCGGCGAGCTCCGGGATGCGCTGGGCGACGACGGGGTGATCCTGGCGGCGGAGCTCTCCGATGAGGAGCAGGTCCGGGCGCTCGCCGAACAGGTGGCGGACGCCGGCGGCGTGGATGCGATCATCCACAACGCCGGCGTGATCGACGGCCCGGGCATCCTCCCGGTCAACGTGGTCGCCCCCTACCTCCTGACCGCGCTGGTCCCGGCCGAACGCCACGTCTACCTCAGCAGCGGGATGCACCGCGGCGGCCACGCCAGGCTCGACGGACTCGACTGGTCGGGGCGGACGCGCACCGCCTCGTACTCGGACAGCAAACTGATCGTGACGGCGCTCGCGGCGGCGCTCCCCCGCCTCCGCCCCGGCGTGTCCAGCAACGCGGTCGACCCGGG
>Ga0006562J51391_1026012_pt1 | contig 17450 bp, 13 predicted proteins | sample Ararhi6_input_d2_FD_51391 | JGI IMG/M metagenome (IMG submission 51391) | reverse complement strand
CGTCGACGTAGTTGATGACCTCGTCGGGTTCGTCGGCGTATCCGGCCTGCTGTCCGTTGTAATCCAGCTCCGACCCGAGCTTCACCGCTCCGGTGTGGTCGATCAGGCGGTAGTCGCGGAGGTTGCCGGCGAGGCCGAGCTTCACGAGGTCCATCTGGTGGCCGAGGTCGGCGAGCGCCTGCTCCGTGGTCCCGTTGATCGGGTCGCCGTTGGGGTCGGTGCCCAGTCCCGTGCCGAAGCCCTGCCGGAACGTGGACCCGGAGTCGACCGGGCTGCCGCCGTGCACGGCGTCGCGCAGGCGGTCGTTGAAGGTCCCGATGCCGGTCCCGCCGAGCTGCCCCTGCGTAGCCTGCTCGAACAGCGCGTTGTCGGCCACCTCGCCGAAGTTCCACCCCTCGCCGTACAGGTAGATCTTCGATCCGTCGACGCCGTCGCGCTTCAGGGTGAGGGCATCCAGCGCCTCGCGCACCGCGAGCATGTTGGCCTTGGAGTGGTGGCCCATGAGGTCGAAGCGGAAGCCGTCGACCTTGTAGTCCCGCGCCCACGTGACGACCGAGTCGACCATGAGCTTCTCGGCGAGCTCATGCTCGGTCGCGACGTTCTGGCAGCAGGTCGAGGTCTGCACCGCGCCGGCCGCGTTCAGCCGGTGGTAATAGCCGGGCACGACCCGGTCGAGCACCGACTTCTCACCCTGACCGGACTGCGCCGTGTGGTTGAACACCTGGTCGAGGACGACCTGCAGACCCATGCCGTGCAACGCCCCGACCATGGAGCGGAACTCGCCGACGCGGGCCCCGCCGTCCGGGTCGAAGGCGTACGAGCCCTCCGGCACGGTGAAGTGGAACGGGTCGTAGCCCCAGTTGAAGCCGTCGGTGTCGGCGACGGCTTCGACGCACGCCTGCTGCTCGGTGGATGCCGGCCCGAACGACGCGAGATCGCAGTCCGGTGTCGCCTGCGCAGCGCGATTCTCCTCGATCGTGGCGATGTCGAACGACGGCAGCAGATGTACGGTGTTCATGCCGGCGTCGGCGAGCTGCTTCAGCTGAGCGGTGCCGGCGCTCTTCCGGGTGAACGCGAGATAGGTGCCGCGCTCCTCGGCGGGCACGGTCTCGTCGGTGATGGAGAAGTCGCGGATGTGCAGCTCGTAGATCGTCCGGTCGACGGGATCGTCGATGACGGGGGCTTTCGCCTTGCGCCACTGCTTCGGCATCCACGTCTTGTCATCGAGGTCGATCGCGACCGAGCGGACCGAGTTCTCCGTGAGCGCGAGGGAGTACGGATCGGTGACGGCGTTCGTCTCGATCGCGTCCGTCGACGGCGCGTAGACGACGACCTCCCACTGGTACTCGTCGCCCTTCAATCCGCTCTTGCCCGCGACGCTCCACGTGCCGGCGTCGGCGTCGAACGTCGCCTCGTGGCGCGCGGGGGTGCCGGTCGCACCGGCATCCCAGGTCAGCAGCGTCGCGGACTGCGCCGTGGGCGCCCACAGCCGGAACGTCGGCTTCGCCCCGCGGAAGGTGACGCCCAGGGCGTCGTCGGCCGCGGCGCCCGCGTAGAGGTCGTCGAGGACGCCCGGGATCTGCACGCCCGTGAACGCCGTGAGGGCCCCGGTGCCGTCCCGGCGCGCCACCCGCAGCTGGCCGCGGAGCAGCTCGGCGACGGCGGCACGGTCGACACCTTCGACGCGCAGGGCCGTGTAGTCCGCGAGTGCGGGGAACCTCTCGGCCTGCGCCTCGGTGAGGCCGCCGACGACCGGCGACAGGGATACGGGGTCGGTCCCCCCGACGACCGCGCCGTCCGCGACGTCGAGCGCGGCATCCGCGGAGGAGTACAGCTGCCACTGGCCCCCCGCGAACGCGCCGCCGAGCGTCGTGGGCCAGGCGATGGTGCCGGCGTCGATCCAGTGCGCACGGGACTCGCCCGTGCCGGCGAGCGGCGGATCGGCCGCCTCGATCGTGAGCAGGTGCGTCGCGGAGTCATACGTGAAGACGACGAAGGATCCCTCGGTGGCGCTGAAGGAGATGTTGGTTCCGCCCGGCGCGCCGTTCTCGCCGTAGTTCTCGTCCCAGCTGAGGCCGTGCGCGACCTTGAGCTCGTAGGTGCCGGTGGGGATCTTGTTCGTGGCGAACTCGTACACGCCGTCCCGGTCCCCGTCGAGCATGAGGGTGCGGAGGCAATCCGGCGACCAGTCGGCGGCGCAGCCCAGCTCGCTCTGGTGCGACCCGGGCAGCGTCACGACGGGCCCCTCCGAGGAGGACTGCACGATCTTGGTGCGCGGGTCGAAGTAGAACGTGACGGGTCCGCCGGGATGCGTGAACGCGATGTTGGGGCCGTTCAGGGCGCCGTTCGCGCCGTAGTTCTCGTCCCAGCTCTTCTCCGTCGCGACCTTGTACTCGTACGACCCGGCCGGCAGGTCGACGGTGAGCCGCCAGATCCCGTCCACGAGCTGCATCTGCGCCTGGTCGCAGTCCGGCGCCCAGTCGCCGGCGCAGCCCATCTCCGAGTTGAGGCTGCCCGGGATGCTGACGCTGCCGTACGGCGTCGGGTCGCCGGGGTCTTCGGGGTCCTCTTCGACGGCCAGCGTCACCCGGTTGCCGGCGGAGGCGTAGGTGGATGCCGCCGACCGCTGGCCGGCCGCGTCGGTGGAGACGGCCCGGTACTCGAGGAGGGTGCCGGTGTCGACCCGGACGTCGTGGAAGACGCGCGGGTCGGTGTCCTCCGCGGTGCCGAGCGGGTGCCACTCGTCGGATCCGACGACGCGCCAGGCGAAGCTCGTCTCCCGCCAGGACTCGTCGGCCGTCGCGGCCACGGGGGTCGAGCCGGAGACGCCGGCCCCGGCGGCGGGGACGGTGACGGTCAGCGGGGCGGCGGATGCCGGCGCCGTGACCTCGCGGTCGGCTCGCAGCACGACGGACGAGAAGGCGGGGACCGTGACCGTGAGGGCGGCGGACGCGTCGGAGGACACCGGGGCGGCGTCGCCGTACACGGGGGTGTAGGTCGCACCGGAGGTGAGCGTCGTGAGCGCGGCGCCCGCGGCATCCGCCGTGTTGTTCACCGCGACGAGGTACTCGACGCGCTCGTCGCGGTCGACGCGGGAGAACGCGTAGATGCCGGGACCGTCGGCCGCGTACCGTTCGATCTGCGCGCCGTCCACGAGCGCCGGATGGTCGGCTCGCAGCTGGGAGAGCGCGGCGACGTGCGAGTAGATCGGCGCCCCGACGTCGTAGCGGTCCACCGAGCCGGCCGTCTCGCCCGTGATGAGGGGCTGGTTCTGGTATTCGGGCACGTCGCTGGCGAAGAGGGTCTGCCGGGCGCTCTTGTCGTTTCCGGGGTCGGCGCCGGTGAAGCCCTGCTCGTCGCCGTAGTACACGACGGGCTGGCCGCGGCTGAGGAAGAGCAAGTCGTGCGCGAGGCGGTCGCGCTGCTCGGCGTTGTCGCTGTTCTTGAGGAAGTAGCCGACGCGGCCCATGTCGTGGTTGCCGAGGAAGGTCGGGAGGGCGGTCGCCGAGGAGTCGGGGGTCGTGTAGCGGTCGTCGCCCGCGAACATGCTCTGGAGCGTCTTGGTCGCCGACCCGCCCTTGGCGTAGCTGACGGCGGAGGACTGGAACGCGAAGTCGAGGACGGAGTTCATGTCGGTGTCGCGCACGTAGGGGGCCAGGAGCGCGGGGTCGGCGTCGTACACCTCCCCGAACATAAAGAAGTCGTCCTTGCCCTGGGCGGCGGCGTAGGCGAGCACCTCCTCGCTCCACTGCTCCCAGAACTCGAAGTTCACGTGCTTCGCGGTGTCGATGCGGAAGCCGTCGATGCCGAGGTCGATCCAGTCCGCGTACACGTCGACGAAGCCGGACACGACGTCGGGGTGCTCGGTCATGAGGTCGTCGAGGCCGGAGAAGTCGCCGTACGTCGTCGACTCGCCCGCATAGGTGGAGTCGCCGCGGTTGTGGTACAGCGTCACGTCGTTGAGCCACGCCGGGACCTTCGCATCCTTCTCGGCGTCCCCGACGACCGGGGTGTAGGGGAAGGAGGTCGCGGGGTCGAGGTCGGGGAAGTCGCCGGTGCCGGCGTAGTCGGCGGGGTCGAACACGGTGCCCGCGGCGTCCCGGTAGGGCTCGGTCGCCTGGTCGATGTAGCCGTTCGTGCCCTCGGCGTAGGAGATGACGTCGGCGGTGTGGTTGGTGATGATGTCGAAGTACACGTCGATGCCGGCGGCGTGCGCCTCGTCGATGAAGGCCGCGAGGTCGGCGTTCGTGCCGAGGTGCGGGTCGATCTGCGTGAAGTCGGTGATCCAGTACCCGTGGTATCCGGCGCTGACGTCCGCGCCGGTGCCCTGCACGGGCTTGTTCTTGAAGCTCGGCGTCAGCCAGATCGCGGTCGTGCCGAGCCCCGCGATGTAGTCGAGCTGGGAGCGGAGGCCGGCGATGTCGCCGCCGTTGTAGAAGCCGGTCGAGGTCGGGTCGAACCCGGTCGCGAGGCGGTCGCCGGAGAGCCCGCCGGTGTCGTTGGCGGTGTCGCCGTTGGCGAACCGGTCGGTCATGACGAAGTAGAACTGCTTGCCGTCGCCGGGCTGCCGCACGGGGTCCGCGACGAGCGCGTCGTCGGCGGCGGTGTAGCCGCCCGCGATGGTCACGACCTCGAGGCCGACCCGGTGCTGCACGTCGTCGAAGAGGAAGCGGAGGGTGGCCGGACCGGCGATCGTCAGGGGGATGTTGTCGGCGCCGCCGTTGAGGCCGTACGCCTCGTCCCACGTGTCGTCGACGGCGACCTTGTACTGCCAGGTACCCGCCGGAACCTCGAACTCGGCGGCGTAGAGACCCGGGGTGGCGGTGGGGACGAGCTCGGTCTGTGCGCACTCCGGCTGCCAGTCGGCGGAACAGCCGAGCTCGCTCTGCAGATCGCCCACGAGGGCGAAGGTCCGGTCGGCGGCCACCGCCGGCGCGACGCCCGCCACCGCTCCGCCCAGGACGAGGGCGAAACCCGCCAGGGCGGCGAGGATGCGGCGCCCGCGGGGGCGCTGCGAAGGTTCGGACGGGGCGGTCGTCGTGGACACTGGAGCTCCCGAGTTCGATGCGGGCACCCCGATGTGCCCGGTACGAGGGTGACGCTACCCACCCGGCATCCGCACGCGCTTTCATCATGAGAGGACTCTCATGATGGGTCTGACCGGTGCGGTGTCAGAGGCGCTCGATGATGGTCGCGTTGGCCATGCCGCCGCCCTCGCACATCGTCTGCAGCCCGTAGCGGCCGCCGGTCGCTTCGAGGTAGGCCAGCATGGTGCCGAGGAGCCGCGTGCCGGAGGATCCGAGCGCGTGCCCGAGGGCGATCGCGCCGCCCCACGGATTGAGTTTGGCGGCGTCCGCGCCGAGTTCGGCAGCCCAGGCGAGCGGGACGGACGCGAAGGCCTCGTTGACCTCGTAGACGTCGAGGTCGTCGATCGTGAGGCCGCTGCGCTCGAGGATCCGGCGCGTCGCAGGGATGGGCCCCGTGAGCATCATGAGCGGGTCGTCGCCGGTGACGGTGAACGCGTGGAAACGGGCGCGCGGCGTGAGGCCGAGCTCCTGCGCCTTCTCCTCGCTCATGATGAGCACGGCGGATGCGCCGTCGGTGAGCGGCGACGAGTTGCCCGGGGTGATCTTCCAGTCGATCTCCGGGAACCGCGCGGCGAGCGCGTCGGTGCGGAACGAGGGAGACAGGGCGCCGAGCGCGGCCATCGTCGTGCCTGCGCGGACGGTCTCGTCCCTCGCGACCCCGCCGACCGGAAGGAGCACCTCGTCGAAGCGGGCCTCGGCGGCGGCCTCGGCGGCACGGCTGTGCGACTCGACGGCGTAGGCGTCCAGGTCCTGCCGGGTGAAACCCCAGCGCTGCGCGATGAGCTCCGCGGAGACCCCCTGGTTCACCAGTCCCTCCGGGTACCGTGCGCGCAGCGCGGGCGAGACGGGCGAGCCGGCGACGGAGGCGGAGACGCCCAGCGGCACGCGGCTCATCGACTCGACCCCGCCGGCGATCACGATGTCGTACTGCCCCACCATGACGCCCTGCGCCGCGAAGTGCGCGGCCTGCTGGCTCGACCCGCACTGCCGGTCGATCGTCGTCGCCGGAACCGTCTCGTCGAACCCCGCCGCCAGGACGGCGTGGCGCGCGATGTTCCCGCTCTGCTCGCCGACCTGGCTGACGCAGCCCCACAGCACGTCGTCCACGTCGCCCGGCCCGAGGCCGTTGCGCTCCCGCACGGCGCTGAGGATCGCGGCGGACAGGTCGACGGGATGGATGCCGCTGAGCGCCCCGCCCGGCTTGCCCCGGCCGGAGGGCGTGCGGACGGCGTCGACGATGACGGCGGTGCGGGTCATGGCATCCATTGTGCGCGCCCGCGCCCGCCGCCGGGTCAGTCGGCCGCTTCCTCCGGGCGCTCGGCGATCGCGATCGCCTCGGTGTCGGGCCGGTAGCCGTTGATGTGCCGCTCGTCCGGGCCGTCGTAGGCCGACAGCGGGCGGATGAGCGCGTTGGACGCCTGCTGCTCGAGGATGTGCGCCGTCCAGCCGGTGATCCGTGCCGCCACGAACAGCGGCGTGAAGGTGAGGGTGTCGAAGCCCATCAGGTTGTAGGCCGGCCCCGACGGGTAGTCCAGGTTCGGGTAGATGCCCTTCCGCCCCACGAACTCGGCCTCGAGCGTCGAGTACAGGTCGAGCACGTCGGGGCGGTCGTAGAAGTCGATGAGCGTGTCCAGCGCCGCCTTCATGGTGGGCACGCGGGAGTCGCCGCGCTTGTAGACGCGGTGCCCGAAGCCCATGATCTTGCGCTTGGACGCGAGCGCGTCGTCGAGCCAGGGCACGACGTTGTCGGCCGAGCCGATCTCGTCGAAGATGTGCAGCACGGCCTCGTTCGCCCCGCCGTGCAGGGGACCCTTGAGCGCGCCGATGGCGCCGACGACCGCGGAGTACAGGTCGCTGAGGGTCGACGTGATGACGCGGGCCGTGAACGTCGAGGCGTTGAAGGAGTGCTCGGCGTACAGGATCATCGAGCGGTTGAACGCGTCCACGACGACCGGGTCGGGCTCTTCGCCGAAGGTCATCCAGAGGAAGTTCGACGAGTAGTCGAGCTCTTCGCGGGGAGCGATGGGCTCGAGGTGGTGCCGGCGGCGCTGCCCGTACGCGACGATCGAGGGCAGCGCGGCGAACAGGTGGAGGCTGCGCGCCCGGTTCTCCTCGACCGTGCCGACGGCGTCGAGGACCGACCCCTTGCCGGCCAGGTCGATCGCGCCGATGGCGCTGACGGCCGTGCGCAGCTCGTCCATCGGGTGGCAGTCCAGCGGCAGCTGGTCGATCGCGGTCTTCACCTCGGGGGCGAGCGCGCGGTACTGCCGCCCCTCGGCGCGCTGCGCGGCGAGCTGCTCGTCGGTGGGCAGCTCCCCGTGCCAGAGCAGGTAGGCGACGGCGTCGAACGGCTGCGTCGCGGCCAGCTCCTGCACGGGGTACCCGCGGTAGAGCAGCGAGTTGGTGTCGGGATTGACCTTGCTGATCGCGGTGACGTCGGCGACGACCCCGGCCAGCCCCTTCTTGATGTCGGTGTCGGCCATGCTCACTCCTTCGTGATCTGGAAGTTGAAGACGGATGTGTCGAAGTGGTTGTACGCCTCGTAGTCGATGAGGTCGTACAGGTCGGCGCGGTGCTGCATCTCTCCCAGGCGCCCGGTGAGATGCCCTTCCTCGGTCAGCGTATCGAGCGCGCGCCCCGCGGCGCCCATCGCGATGCGCAGGAGCGAGACCGGCCAGATGACGATCCCGACGCCGGCGCCGCGCAGCTGGTCGACGGAGAACAGCTCGCTCTTGCCGAATTCGGTCATGTTGGCGAGGATCGGCACGCTCACGGCGGATGCCATCGCCTCGAACTCGTCGAGGGTGCGCATGGCCTCGGGGAAGATCGCGTCGGCGCCCGCGTCGACGAGCGCCTGGGCGCGGTCGATGGCCGCGTCGAGACCCTCGACGGCCCGGATGTCGGTGCGCGCCATGATGAGGAAATTCTGGTCGCGGCGGGCGTCGACGGCGGCACGGATGCGCTTGACCGCCGTGTCGGCGTCGACGACGGCCTTGCCGTCGAGGTGCCCGCAGCGCTTGGGGTTCACCTGGTCCTCGATGTGGGCGCCCGCGATGCCGGCGTCCTCGAGGGTCTGGATGGTCCGGGCGACGTTCATGGGCTCGCCGAAGCCGGTGTCGGCGTCGATGATGGCCGGCAGCTCCGTCATCCGGGCGATCTGCTGACCGCGGCCGGCGACCTCGGTGAGGGTCGTGAGCCCGATGTCGGGGAGGCCGAGGTCCGCCGCGAGGACGGCGCCGGAGATGTACACCCCGTCGAAGCCCTTCTGCTCGATGAGCCGTGCGGAGAGCGGGTTGAACGCGCCCGGGAAGCGGAGCAGCTCGCCGGCGGCGAGCCGCTCACGCAGGATGCGGCGCTTGTCGGCCGCGGGCGTCGTGGCGTACAGCATCAGAAGAGGCCTCTCGGGGAGGGCGCGGCGTCGAGGATCCCGGACTTCGCGACGATGTTGAGCTCGCGGACCTCGTCGGCCGTCAGCGCGGGCAGGCGCTCGGCGAGCGCGAGGAAGCGGTCGATCTCGGCGGCCTCGAGGACGGGCTCGGCGAGGAGGCGGAACTTGCGGACGTAGTCGGCGCGCGCGAAGGGCCGGGCGCCCAGCGGGTGCGCGTCGGCGACGGCGATCTCGTCGGTGACGGTCTCGCCGTTCGTGAGGCGGATCTCGACGCGACCCCCGAAGGCCTTCTCGTTCGGGTCCTCGGAGTGGTAGCGGCGCGTCCACTCGGCATCCTCGGCCGTCGTGATCTTGTGCCAGAGGGCCACGGTGTCGGGGCGGCCCGCGCGCTCGGGGGTGTACGAGTCGACGTGGTGCCAGCCGCCGTCCTGCAGCGCGACGGCGAAGATGTACGGGATCGAGTGGTCGAGCGTCTCGCGGGAGGCCGCCGGGTCGTACTTCTGCGGGTCGTTCGCGCCGGAGCCGATGACGTAATGCGTGTGGTGGCTCGTGTGCAGGACGATGCGCTCGATGTTCGCCGGGTCGGCGAGCTCCGGGCGCTCCCCGTGGAGCTTGCGGGCAAGGTCGATCCATGCCTGCGCCTGGTACTCCGCGGAGTGCTCCTTCGTGTACGAGTCGAGGATGCCGCGCTTGGGCTCGCCCGCCGCCGGCAGCGGCACGTCGTAGGAGGCGTCCTTGCCGTCGAGCATCCAGGCGACGACACCGTCCTCGCCCTCGTAGATGGGGCTGGGGCTGGTCTCGCCGCGCATGGCGCGGTCGACGGCTTCGACGGCCATCTTCCCCGCGAAGGCGGGGGCGTGCGCCTTCCAGGTGGAGATCTCGCCCTTGCGGGACTGACGGGTCGCGGTCGTCGTGTGCAGGGCCTGGCCGACGGCCTGGTAGATCGTGTCGACGTCGAGGTCGAGCAGGGTGCCGATGCCGGCGGCGGCGGACGGGCCGAGGTGGGCGACGTGGTCGATCTTGTGCTTGTGCAGGCAGATGGCCCGCACGAGGTCGATCTGGATCTCGTAGCCCGTCGCGAGGCCGCGGACGAGGGCGGCGCCGTCGGCGCCGACGTGCTGGGCGACGGCCAGGATCGGGGGGATGTTGTCGCCGGGGTGCGAGTACTCCGCCGCGAGGAACGTGTCGTGGTAGTCGAGTTCGCGGACCGCGACGCCGTTCGCCCACGCCGCCCACTCCGGGCTCGTGTGCGTCGCGTTGGCGACGCCGAAGACCGTCGAGCCGGCGCCGCCGCGGGAGACGGGGTGGTCGAGGGCCTGCGCGCGGGCGGCGCTGACGGGGGCGCGGGTGATCGAGGCGGCGGCGACCGCGGCGTTGTCGATGACGCGGTTGATGATCATGTCGACGACGTCGGCGTCGACGTCCACGGGGTCGGCGGCGACCTCGGCGATCTTGTACGCCAGCTGCCCGGTGCGCGGGAGGTCTTCGTCGCTGCGGTGGACGCGGACGTGGTGGGTGACGGTCATGGGGTGGCCTCCAGGGAGTCGAGGATGCTGACGAGGGCGTTGTGCAGGTGGACGTGGGTGGCGTGCGCCGCGAGGTCGGCGTCGCGGGCGGCGATCGCGGACGCGATCAGCCGATGCTCGAGGGCGGATGCCGCGAGCCGCGCCGGGTTGTCGCGGGCGAGGCGGCGGACGCGGACGAGGTGCGTCCGCACGTTCCGCAGCGCGCCGGTGAGGTAGTCGTTGGCGACGGCGGCGTCGAGGGCGTCGTCGAACCGCGCGATGAGACCGTAGTAGGCGTCGGCCTCCGCGGCCGGCTCGACGCGCGCGAACTCGTCGGCGAGGGCGGCGAAGGCGCCGGCGTCGCCGCGGACGGCGGCCAGCCGTGCGGCCGTCTCCTCGAGCGCGCGGCGCACCTCGAAGAGCTCCCGGATGTCGCCGACGTCGATGTCGGTGACCACCGTGACGCGCGGTGACGCCTGCGCGACGAGGCCGTCGGCGGCGAGGCGCCCGAGGGCTTCGCGCAGCGGTGTGCGACTGACGCCGAGCCGGGCGGCCTGCTCGACCTCGGCGAGCACGCTGCCGGGCCGGAGGGCGCCGGACTGGATCTCCTCGAGGAGGGCCCGGTACGCCCGATCGCTCGCCCGCATCGACACCTCCTCGTGTCCGACGACTGTTGCCATGAGGCCCCAGTGTATACATAATTCCGTCGTGAAGGGTCACCAAGGCGACCTGGTCCGCTTTGGGTATACAAAGATGATGTCGGCGCTGTCCCCAATCCCTCCCCGGACGGCGCGCTCCACACCATCGACTACCGTCGAAGGGTGACCGAGGACCCCCAGCCCTACATCGTTGCCACCGACGGCGCCTGCAAGGGCAACCCGGGGCCGACGGGGTGGGCGTGGGTCGGCGAGGACGGGCACTGGGCCGCCGGCGCCCTCCCCCAGGGCACGAACAACGTCGGCGAACTCCTCGGGCTGCTGCGCGCGATCGAAGACCACGCCGACGTCCCCCACCTCGTCGTGCAGGCCGACTCGAAGTACGCCATCGACACGTACGAGAAGTGGATGGACGGGCACCGCCGCCGCGGCTGGAAGACGTCGACCGGCGCCCCGACGAAGAACCGCGACCTGCTCGAGCAGCTCATCGTCGCGCGCGACGCGCGCCGCGCCGCCGGGCTCCCCGACGTCGTCCTCGAGCACGTCCGGGGCCACCGTGGCCACGTGCTCAACGAGTGGGCGGACGAACGGGCCGTCCGAGGCGCCGAGCACGGGGCCCAGGGCAAGACGAGCGCCTGGTCGTCCCTCGGCGGGCTGCACGAGAAGCTCGACGTCTCCGCCGCGCCCGCCAAGAAGCGCTGACTCAGTCCATCGAGCCCTCGAAGAGGCCGATGTCGTTGCCGTCCGGGTCGACGATGATCGCCCACCAGCTGGTCTCGGTGATGCCGGACTTCGGCAGCTTCACGCTGCCGCCCGATGCCGTGGCCTTCGCGATCGTCTCATCGATCGAGTCGACCTCGACGATCGACCGCGGCTGCGTGAAGCCCTCGGTGCGCACCGTCAGCGCCCCGCCGCCGAAGCCGCCTGGGGCCTGCCACGTCGGATAGTCGTCGAACCCGGGCGTGTCCTCGATCTTCCAGCCGAACAGATCACCGTAGAACGCGGTCGCCCGCGCGAAGTCCGTCACCGGGATCTCGGTGTGCGTGATGTCTCCATGCGCCATGACGGCTCCTCTCCTCTCCGCCAGTGTCGACCCAGCCACGGACACCCGCAAGGGAGGTCAGCGCGCGGCCGCGAGCAGCTCTTCGAGACGGTCGAGGGCGGGCCGCTGGCCCTTGACCAGACGCGCTCGTGCCCTGCCCACCGGCATCCATTCGACGCGGTCGACCTCGGGGAAGGACTGCGTCTGTCCCGACCGGGGCGGCCACTCCATCTCGAACTCGCCGTAGACGAACTCCGTCTCCGTGAACTCGGCGCCGTCGGCGACGAACACCGTCACCCGCTTACCGGAGGAGTACGCGAACGTGCCGAGTTCGGCGTAGGCGACATCGGGCGCGTCGACTCCGAGCTCCTCGCGGAACTCCCGCCGCGCGGCATCCAACGCCGACTCGTCCTCGCCGTACTCGCCCTTCGGGATCGACCAGGCACCGTCGTCCTTCGCGGCCCAGAACGGACCGCCCATATGCGCGACGAGCACCGACACCTCCCCCGTCCCGCCGAGGCGGTAGAGCAGGATGCCGGCGCTCGTCGTCGCCATGTCAGGCCGGGCGGCCCTTCGGGGACACCGTGTATGTCTCGTCGACGTCGGTCACCGCGACCGGCGCGAGCGCGTCGGCGATGGCCGACATCGTGCCCTCGTCGAGCACCACGCCGGACGCCTTGACGGAGTCCTCGAGCTGCTCGGGACGGGAGGCGCCCACGAGCGCCGCCGCGACGTTCGGGTTCTGCAGCACCCACGCGATCGCGAGCTGCGGCATCGTCAGACCCGCCTCCTCCGCGATCGGCTTGAGCTTCTGCACGGCCGTCAGGACCTCGTCGTTCATGAAGCGCTGGATGAAGTGCGCCCCGCTCTTGTCATCCGTCGCGCGCGACCCCTCGGGAACCGGCTGCCCCGGCAGGTACTTGCCCGACAGGACGCCCTGCGCCATCGGCGACCAGACGATCTGCGAGATGCCGAGCTCTTCCGAGGCCGGCACGACCTTGCCCTCGATGACGCGCCAGAGGGCGGAGTACTGCGGCTGGTTCGACACGAGCTGGAACTTCAGCTCCTTCGCCAGTGCGGCGCCTTCGCGCAGCTGCTCGGCCGTCCACTCGCTCACGCCGATGTACAGCGCCTTGCCCTGGCGGACGACGTCGGCGAAGGCCTGCATCGTCTCCTCGAGCGGCGTCTCGTAGTCGTACCGGTGCGCCTGGTACAGGTCGACGTAGTCGACGCCGAGGCGGGAGAGCGAGCCGTTGATGCCGTCGAAGATGTGCTTGCGGGAGAGGCCCTGGTCGTTCGGACCCTTCCTGCCGATCGGCCAGTAGACCTTCGTGAAGACCTCGAACTGCGTACGGTCCAGGCCCTTCAGCGCCTCACCGAGGACGACCTCGGCGGCCGTGTTGGCGTACGTGTCGGCGGTGTCGAACGACGTGATCCCGAGGTCGAGCGCCTTGTGGACCGTCGCGATCGCCGCGTCGTTCTCCACCTGGGAGGCGTGCGTCACCCAGTTGCCGTAGGTGATCTCCGAGACCTTGAATCCGCTGTTGCCGAGATAGCGATAGTTGACCATCCCTCCACGCTAGCGGCGCCGCGCGGGGGCGGGGCCCGGATCGGCGAAACGTTTTCTGACGTCGCGCACCGCCGCCGCTGCCGTGTCCGCACTGCGAACTGCAGGAGCGGGCGTGACGGGTGGGGCGTGGGACAGCACACCTGCCACAGCTTTCACACCCGATCCTGCATTTCGCTCGAGCGCGCGCAGGGGCGGGAGCAGCGGGTCGTCGCCGTCCGGTCAGGCGACGGGGACGTCGTCCGCGGCGCGCTGATCATCCTCGGTGGCGACGAGCTGGCCGCACGCCCCGTCGATCTCCTTGCCGCGGGTGTCGCGGAGGGTGGTCGGGATGCCGGACTCGTTGAGGCGGCGGACGAACTCGTTCTGGACGTCGACGTCGGATGCCGTCCAGATCGACCCCGGCGTCGGGTTCAGCGGGATCGGGTTGACGTGCACCCAGCCGCGACCGCGGGCGTTGAGCTTCTCCGCGAGGAGATCCGCGCGCCAGGCGTGGTCGTTCATGTCCTTGATGAGCGCGTACTCGATCGACACGCGCCGGCCGGTCTTCTCGAAGTAGGTGCGGGCGGCATCGAGCGCCTCGTCCACCTTCCACCGGGAGTTCACCGGGATGAGCTCGTCGCGCAGGTGGTCGTCCGGGGCGTGCAGCGAGAGCGCGAACGTCACCGGGATGTCTTCGGCGGCGAGCTTGAGGATCGCCGGCACGAGGCCGACCGTCGACACCGTGATGCCGCGCGCGCTCATCCCGATGCCGTGCGTCTTGTCGACCATGACCCGCACGGCCTGCATGACCCGCGCGTAGTTCGCGAGCGGCTCCCCCATGCCCATGAAGACGATGTTCGTGACGCGCTCGCCTTCGTGGCCGAGACCCCGCGGGTCGCCGAGCCCGCCGTCGGCGATGAGGCGGTTCGCGCGGACGATCTGCTCGATGATCTCCGCGGCCGACATGTTGCGGGTGAGGCCGGCCTGACCGGTCGCGCAGAACGGGCAGTTCATGCCACAGCCGGCCTGGCTCGACACGCACAGGGTGATCCGTCCCGGGTAGCGCATGAGCACGGACTCGACGAGAGCGCCGTCGTGCAGCTTCCACAGGAACTTGATCGTGTCGCCGCGATCGGTTTCCAGCCGCCGCACCTCGGTGAGCAGCGGCGGCAGCATGCCGGCGACGAGCTCCTCGCGGCCCGCGGCCGGGAGGTCGGTCATGAGCGCGGGGTCGGACGTGAAGTGCGTGAAGTAGTGCTTCTCGAGCTGCTTGGCGCGGAAGCCCGGCATCCCGAGCTCCTTCACCTTCTCCACCCGCTGCTCGGGGGTGAGGTCGGCGAGATGCACGGGCGGCTTGCCGCGCTTCGGGCTCGCGAACTGGAGGAGGGGGCGCCCCTCCTCGTCCTTCTTCTGCGACCAGCCCTCGGTGGCGGGGCGCACCTGGCGCGGCGGCGCGGTGCGCGGCTTCGTGGCGCGCACAGGGGAGGGCTCGGTCATCGTTCCAGGGTAGAGGAGCGACCTGGGCGAGTGCCGCGTGGCGCGGGCGACACCCTGCCGCCGCCGTGTCGCCGGGACTACCGTGAGCGCGTGGACGCGAAACGACGCGCCGCGCTGAATGACCTCCGCCGCCGCGTCTACGGACCGGAGGGCGCGCACGACCCCGAGACGCTGGACCGGCTGCGCGTTCTCGAGGAGGAGCTGCACCGCGACGTGCCGCCGACCGAGGCGTTCGCCGCCCCGGCCCTCACCACCGTCACCCCCGAGACGGCGACCGTGTACACGGCCACTCCCCCGCGCGCCCGCGACGCGGAACCGCCCGCCTGGCGGCGGACGGTGCCCACGGCCGTCGGGGCGGTCGTGATCGTCGTCGTGGCCCTGGCGCTCAGCGGCGTGTTCGGCCGCCCGCCGGCGATCACCACCCACGCGGTGCCGGCGGCCGAGGCGCGCGCCCTCGCCGCGGATGCCGGTGCCGTCATGCTGCAGCGCATCGTGGTCCTGAGCGGCTTCGACCTCGTGCCGCTGCCGGAGGGCGAGCACGTTCCGGCGTTCCCGACGGACGGGACGATGCAGTGGGCCGTGCTGGTCGCCCACAGCCACGGCTGGGCCGTGTGGATCGCGGGCGCCGATGGCGAACGCGGGACCGAGCACTGCCTGGCGGCGGAGCGGGAGGACGAGGCGTGGGCGCGCTGCGTGCTCGCCGACGATCAGGACGATGAGGTCCTCGCCGTCACGGTGCCGGGTGCGGCGTCGGGACGCGGCGGGCGTCCGCTGCCCGGCGAGCGCCTGGGGTTCTGGTGGTCCGCTGCCGAGCGGGCGATCTACGTGGTGCGCACCACGACGAACGGAGACTGAGGCTTCGGTAACGTGGAGCCATGAGCGATGACGTCCGGATCCGCGACATCGGCCCCGACGATGCCGGCGAGGTGCTCACGATCCAGCGCGCCGCGTTCCTGAGCGAGGCGCAGATCTACCGCAGCGTCGACATGCCGCCGCTCACCCAGACGCTCGAGGAGCTGCAGGCCGAGCTCCGCGACAACCTCGGCTGCGTCGCGCTCGACGGCTCCCGGATCGTCGGCGCCGTCCGCGCGCAGCGCGACGGCGACCTGCTCCTCATCGGCCGGATCGCGATCGCCCCCGATCAGCAGGGGGCCGGCATCGGCTCGCAGCTGCTCGCCGCGGTCGAGAAGCGCGGGCGGGATGCCGGCGCGACCGAGGCGGAGCTGTTCACCGGCTCGCTCAGCGAAGCGAACCTCCGCCTCTACGAACGCGAGGGCTACGCCGAGACCGAGCGCGTCCCCGGCGACGGCAGCGACCAGATCTTCCTGCGCAAGCCGCTGGCCTGAACCGGCCCGCGCCCGTGGTCTCCCTCGAGTCCCTTGCCGCCTTCGCCGTCGCGGCACTCGTCCTGATCGTCATCCCGGGACCCGCCGTGCTGTTCTCGGTCGGCCGGACCCTCGCGCTCGGGCGGCGCGGCGGCCTGCTGAGCGTGCTCGGCGTCACGCTCGCGCTCATCCCGATCGTCGTCCTCGTCGCCTTCGGCGTCGGCGCCGTCATCGCCCAGTCGGTCGTGCTGTTCACGGTCCTGCGGGTGCTGGGCGCGCTGTACCTCGTGTATCTCGGCATCCAGGCGATCCGGCACCGCAAGGACAGCGCCCCCGACGTCGTGGCCGCCCGGCTGCCGCAGTCGCCCGCGACCCAGCTCCGGCAGGGCTTCGTCGTCGGGATCACCAACCCGAAGACGATCGCGTTCTTCGTCGCCGTCCTGCCGCAGTTCGTCGACATCCGCGCGGATGCCCCGGTCCCGCTGCAGATGATCGAGCTGGGCCTCGTGTTCGCGGCCATCGCGCTCATCTCCGACAGCGTCTGGGTGTTCGCCGCCGCGGCCGCCCGCGCCTGGTTCGCGCGCTCCCCGAAGCGGATCGAGACGCTGACGGCCACGGGCGGCGGGATGATGATCAGCCTCGGCGGCGTCCTCCTCGTCACAGGACCCCAGCACTGACCGCGCGGCCGGACTCCTAGACTGCTGGCATGCCCGACGACCGCAGCGCCGCGCGCGTCACCGGACGGACCGTCCACAAGGTGCTCAACAACAACGTCGTGATCGCGATCGACGAGTCCGGTCGTGAGCGCGTGCTGATGGGCCGCGGCCTCGGCTTCCAGCTCAAGGCCGCCGACGCCGTCGACCTCGCCAAGGTGGAGAAGACATTCGTCCTCGACACCGGGACCGAGGGCGAGAACACCCGGCGCATCCTGGCGGAGGTCCCCTACCCCGTGATCGAGGCCGTCACCCGCGCCGTCGACGCGGCAGAACGCACCCTCGGCCGCGACCTCGGCCGCCGCGTCGCGATGGCGGTCATCGATCACATCCAGTACGTCCTCGAGCGGCTCGACCAGGGGCTGCGCATACCGACGACGTCGATGCCCGAGCTGCGGGTCCTCCACCCCGACGAGTTCGCGGCGGCGACGGCCATGGCATCCTCGATCGGCGCGTCGCTGGAGCGGACCCTGCCGGAGGAGGAGGCCGTCTTCCTCACGATGCACCTGCTCAACGCGACGCGCGACGAGCCCAACGGCACGGCGGCCCTGCTCTTCCGCCGCGTGCAGCACGTCGTCACGACAGTCGAAACGGGCCTGGGCGTGCGCGTCGCGCCGGACAGCCCCGACTACGCGCGCTTCATCCTGCACGTGCAGTTCCTCCTCCAGCGCCTGGTGTCGCGGTCCAT
>Ga0006562J51391_1034330_pt1 | contig 17510 bp, 15 predicted proteins | sample Ararhi6_input_d2_FD_51391 | JGI IMG/M metagenome (IMG submission 51391) | reverse complement strand
CTTGCGGCGGCGGGAAATGTCCGGATTCGCGGCCTCTATGACCGTCGGTCCGTGAAGAGGTCGTATAGCCTGACCAGCTTACCGCCGAATGGTCCCGTAAAGCGCAGAGCGGACCTTCGTCACATTGGCGCCGCACGACGTGCTTGAAATCGCCAATCCGACGCCAGTGTGCAAGAACCGCCGGACCGGGACACGGCACGATCCAGATCGCGGGCGCGTGGAAGGCGCCGTCCGACCGGTGCCGTCGCTCGACGGCACGCCGCCCGCACGAACCGATGCACGGGATGGAGAACGATGACGACGAATGCGCGCCCGTCGGGCGACGGTTGCGCGGACGCGCTGGAGGCGCGACGCTTCCGCGAACTGTTCGATGCCACGCCCGCGGCGATCGTGGAGCTCGATTGCACGGGGCTCCACGCGATGCTGGACGAGCTCAGGAAGGACGGGGTCGTCGACATCCGTTCCTACATCGACGCGCACCCGGCGTTCGTCCTGGCGGCGCTGGAGCGGACCCGCGTCGTGGCGACGAACGAGCACTTCCTGACGCTGATGCGGGCCTCCACGCTCGCCGATGCCTGCATCCCGCTCATCGGTTACTGGTCGCCGTCGCCGCACGTGTACCGGCAGTTCATCGAGGCGCGTTTCGACGGCAAGCCGACGCACGAAGCCGAGACACGGATGCTGCGTGTCGACGGAACGACCATCGACTGCCTCGTCTCGTCGGCCTATGGCGCGGTGGCATCCCGTCCGTATTCGACCATCTCCGTCCTCGTCGACGTCGGCGCGCGGCTCGTCGCCGAGCGTGAGCTGGCGCGCGTCCAGGCCGAACTCGCCCATGCCGCACGCGTGACCGTGCTAGGCCAGCTCACCACGTCGATCGCGCACGAAGTGAGCCAGCCGCTGTCGACGATCGCGCTCACCAGCGAAGCGATGCTTCGATGGCTGGAACTGGACGAGCCCGATCTCGACGAACTTCGTGCGCTCGCGCGGTCGACGGCGGAACAGACGGCGCGGGCCGCCGACGTCGTCGGGCGCATCCGCCGCATGGCGCGACGGGCCGAGCCCCTGATGCGTCCCGTCGCGCTCAACGCGCTGGTGCAGGACGGTTGTCGCTTCCTCCACCACGAGTTCCTCCGTCGCGACGTTCAGGTCGAGACCCGGCTCGACCCAACGTCCCCGATGGTGCTGGGGGACGCCGTCCAGTTGCAGCAGGTGTTCATCAACCTCGCGCTCAACGCCATCCAGGCGATGACGAGCGCGCTGAGCGCCGTGCGGCGCCTGCGCGTCACCACGCGACTCACGGCGGGCGACTGGGTCGAACTATGGATGGAGGACACGGGACCGGGCGTCCCCGCGTGCGACGAGGCGCGACTCTTCCAGCGCTTTCACACCACCAAGCCGGACGGCATGGGCATGGGCCTGCCCATTTCGCAGACGATCGTGCAGGCGCATGGCGGCATGCTCCGCCTCGCGGAACGCCAGGAAAGCTGGGGCTGTCGCTTCGTGATGGAGGTTCCGGCGCACACGCGCGGCACGCCGGCCTAGGAGAGGTTGGCCCTCACCCATCCGACGATCTGCGAGGTGGAGACGGCGCCCGACTGGCGCGCGACTTCGCGCCCGCCCGCGAAGAGGATCATCGTGGGGATGCTGCGGATCCCGAAGCGCGCCGACAACGCGGGCTCCGCGTCCGAATCGACCTTCGCCAGGCGCACGCGCGGCTCGAGCTGCCTTGCCGCGGCCTCGAACTGCGGCGCCATCGCCACGCAGGGCCCGCACCAGGTCGCCCAGAAGTCCACCACCAGCGGCAGCTCGCCGCGCGTCGCGTAGGCATCGAAGACATCGGTCTTCAGCGCGACCGGGTGACCGGTGAACAAGGGCTGGTGACAGCGGCCGCACTTTGGACCTTCGCCCAGCCGTTCGGCGGCGACGCGGTTCATCGAGGCGCAATGGGGACAGGCGAAGACGATGGGAGCGGGGGACATGGCGACCTCGGCGGTGGGTTCCATGTTGCGATATCGGTTCGCCCGGCGCCTTGGACAAGACCGCTGTGGGCTCAGCCCCTTGCCTTGACCCGCTCGCGATGCGCGGCTTGTTTCGCCCGGTTGCCGCAGGACGCCATGCTGCACCAGCGCCGCGCGCGGCCGCGGGTGTGATCGGCGAACAGCAGCGTGCACGACGGCCCTTCGCAGGCCTTCACGTGCGAGAAGTCCTCGCCAGTCACCAGACGCGCCATCGCCTCGCCGATCGGCAGGAGCAACGACTCGGGGGACGACCAGCGGCGGCGGCGGACGAACGCGAGCCCGCTTTCGCCAGCGGTGACCTCGATGAACCCATCGTCGCGCGACAGTAACCGGTTCAGTGGCTCGAGATCGCTCAGGACCCCCGGCGCCAGCGGGCGCCCCATGTGGGCCCGCACGAACGCGGCGAACCAGTCGCGAAGGCTACGCGCCTGGTCAGCGAGCCGATCGAGCTCGCCCGGCATTGCCCGTTCGCGCAGGTCCGCGAGCACCTCCGCCGGCACCCATCCCGCCTGGGCAAGCCAGTCGACGAGCCCGTCGCCGTCCGCGATCCAGTCGACGGGAGCGTCTACGGGCGTGGCGACGGAATTGAGGAAATCGAGCCCGGGTGCGTCGGCGACGAACAGGGCGGGAGCGGAGCGGGTCATGGGCAAGGCATCCGGGAGCATGGGCAGACAGTAACCTTCAAAACGCCTGTTGACAAGTTACGTAGGCACACCTAACCTGAAAAACAACCGCTGTCCGGTTACTGGCGGCGGTCGCTCCGTGACCCCCATCCCGAGGAATCTCCCATGGCCGCCATCCATTACCGCACCGCCGACGTCGACGGATTCAACATCTTCTATCGCGAGGCCGGTCGCCCCGGCGCCCCGAAGCTCCTTCTGCTGCATGGTTACCCGAGCTCGGGTCACATGTTCCGCGACCTCATCCCCCTCCTGGCCGAGCGCTTTCACATCGTCGCGCCCGATCTTCCCGGCTTCGGCCAGTCGGACATGCCATCGCGCGACACGTTCGCCTATACGTTCGACAACCTCGCCGATGTCATCGACCGCTTCACCACCACCGTGGGGTTCGATCGCTTCGCGCTCTACGTGTTCGACTACGGCGCGCCCACGGGATTCCGCATCGCCAGTCGCCATCCCGAACGGATCACCGGCATCGTGTCGCAGAATGGCAACGCGTACCTCGAAGGACTCAGCGACGCGTGGAACCCGATCCAGGCCTACTGGCAGGATCCGACGCCCGAGAACCGGAGCGTGCTCCGCGACATGCTCAAGCCGGAGACGACGCGCTGGCAGTACGTGCACGGCGTCGCGGACGAATCGCTCGTGTCCCCGGACGGGATCGCCCTGGACAACCATTACCTTGCGCGCCCGGGAGCCGACGAAAGCCAGCTCGACCTCTTCGGCGACTACCGCACCAACGTCGCCCTCTATCCGACGTTCCAGGCGTATTTCCGCGAGCACAAACCCCCGTTCCTGGCGATCTGGGGCAAGCACGACCCGTTCTTCCTCCCGGCGGGCGCCGAAGCCTACAAGCGCGACATGCCCGACGCCGTCGTGCGGTTGCTCGATACGGGGCACTTCGCGCTGGAGACCCACGCGGCCGAGATCGCGGAGGCGATCATCGACCAGTTCGGCCGCTGAGGCGCCCATCGCTGCCGCTATCACGTGGCGTACATAACGCCGGCAGATGAAGAAATCGACATGATTTCTTCGGCATCGTGGCGACCTCTGCACACATGGCATGGCCTACTCTCGTCGGGCAAGACCAGCCCCGCCTGTCCAGGCCGAACCCAACAGTGCCGAGGTCTCCACGATGGACTTATCGAACGACTGGAAATTCACGCGTCGCGACGTGCTCAAGCTGGGCGCCGTCTCGATGAGCGCCCTCGCGATCCCGCGCATCGTCGCCGCGCCGGCGACCGAGGCCGCGCGGCCCCCCGTGGTGGCGAAGGTGGCGATGGAGGTCAACGGGAAGCCGCAGGCGCTCGACCTCGACACGCGCACCACGCTGCTCGACGCGTTGCGCGAGCACATGCACCTCACCGGCACGAAGAAGGGCTGCGACCACGGCCAGTGCGGCGCCTGCACCGTCATCGTCGACGGGCGACGCATCAATAGCTGCCTCACCCTCGCGGTGATGCACCAGGATTCGAAGATCACGACGATCGAAGGCCTGGGCACGCCGGAGAAGATGCACCCGATGCAGGCGGCGTTCGTGAAGCATGACGGCTACCAGTGCGGCTACTGCACGCCTGGCCAGATCTGCTCGGCCGTGGCCGTCCTCGACGAAATCGAGCGCGACATCCCCAGCCACGTGACCGCCGACCTCGGCAAGAAGGCCGCACTGAGCCGCATGGAGGTGCGCGAGCGCATGAGCGGCAACATCTGCCGGTGCGGCGCGTACTCCAACATCCACGACGCCATCGCCGATGTCGCGGGAGGTGCCGCATGAAGCCCTTCGGATACGAGCGCGCGGAAACACCCGCGGCCGCCGCCGCGAGCGCGGTCAGCCATCCCGGCGCGAAGTTCATCGCCGGTGGCACCAACCTGCTCGACCTGATGAAGCTCGGCATCGAGGAGCCGGCGTACCTGATCGACGTCAACGGCCTCAAGCTCGACGCCATCGAGACCGACGGCGACGGCGTGCGCATCGGCGCGCTCGTGCGCAACACCGACCTCGCCGCCGACGCGCGCATCCGTCGCGACTATCCGCTGCTTTCCCGCGCATTGCTCGCCGGTGCGTCGGGCCAGTTGCGCAACAAGGCGACGACGGCGGGCAACCTGCTCCAGCGCACCCGGTGTCCGTACTTCTACGACACCAACCAGCCGTGCAACAAACGCCTTCCCGGCAGCGGCTGCGCCGCGATCGGTGGTGTCAGCCGCCAGCACGCGATCGTCGGCGTGAGCAAGGCCTGCATCGCGACGCATCCCAGCGACATGGCGGTGGCGATGCGCGCCCTGGACGCGACGGTCGAAACGGTGAAGCCCGACGGGAGCAAGCGTCGTATTCCCATCGCGGACTTCCACACGTTGCCCGGCAACACGCCGCACATCGAGACGGTGCTCGAACGCGGTGAGCTCATCACCGCGGTCACCTTGCCGAAACCGGTCGGCGGCACGCAGCTCTATCACAAGGTTCGCGACCGCTCGTCCTACGCGTTCGCGCTGGTGTCGATCGCGCTGATCGCCCAGCCGGACGGCACGGGTCGTGTCGCCGTCGGTGGCATCGCGCACAAGCCATGGCGGGTCGACGCGGCGGATGCCGAACTGCCCAAGGGCGCGAAGGCCGCCTCGGCCAGGCTGCTCGCCGGCGCGCAGACGACGCATGACAACGCCTACAAGGTCACCCTGACGGAGCGCGCCCTCGCGGCGACGCTCGCCGAAGCGAAGGAGCGGAAGGCATGAAGTTCGATACCCCCGCCACCACCAATCCCATCGATCGGCTCAAGGTCGTCGGCCACCCCATCGACCGCGTCGAAGGCCCGCTGAAAACCACGGGCACGGCGCGATACGCCTACGAGCGCCACGACGTCGCCCCGAACCACGCCTACGGTTACGTGGTGGGCTCCGCCATCGCGAAGGGGAAGATCGTCTCCATCGACACGAGCAAGGCGCAGCGCGCGCCCGGCGTGCTAGCCGTGGTCACGGCGCAGAACGCCGGCAAGCTCGGGAAAGGCGACTACAACACGGCGAAGCTGCTCGGTGGTCCCGACATCCAGCACTATCACCAGGCCGTTGCGATCGTCGTCGCCGAGACGTTCGAGCAGGCACGTGCGGCGGCACAACTGATCAAGGTCGACTATGCGCGGACGGGCGGCGCGTTCGATCTCGCGTCGGAGAAGGACAAGGCCATCAAACCGAAGGACGGCGATCCGGACAGCGCCAAGGGCGACTTCGCTTCGGCGTTCGCCGCCTCGGCGGTGAAGCTCGACGCCACGTACACCACGCCCGACCAGTCGCACGCGATGATGGAGCCGCACGCGACGATCGCGGCATGGGAAGGCGACAAGCTGACCCTGTGGACCGCCAACCAGATGGTCGACTGGAGCCGCGGCGACGTGGCCAAGACGCTGGGCATTTCGAAGGACAACGTACGTCTCGTTTCGCCGTACATCGGTGGCGGATTCGGCGGCAAGCTGTTCGTGCGTGCGGATGCCATCCTCGCCGCGCTCGGCGCCCGCGCGGCGGGCCGTCCCGTCGCGGTCGCCCTGCAGCGTCCCTTGATCGTGAACAACACGACGCATCGCCCGGCGACGATCCAGCGCATCCGCATCGGCGCGTCGAAGGACGGAAAAATCGACGCGATCGCGCACGAGAGCTGGTCGGGCGACCTGCCGGGTGGCGGCCCGGAGACCGCCGTGCAGCAGACGCGCCTGCTCTACGCCGGCGCGAACCGCATGACGGCGACGCGCCTCGCCGTGCTCGATCTTCCGGAAGGCAACGCGATGCGCGCGCCGGGTGAAGCGGCCGGGTTGCTGGCGCTGGAAATCGCCATGGACGAGATGGCGGAGAAGCTCGGCATCGACCCGGTCGAGTTCCGCATCCTCAACGACACGCAGGTCGATCCCGAGCATCCCGAACGGCCGTTCTCGCAGCGCCGGTTCGTCGAGTGCCTGCGCACGGGCGCGCAGCGGTTCGGCTGGGACAAGCGCGCCGCGCGGCCGGGCAGCGCGCGCGACGGCCGCTGGCTGAAGGGCATGGGCGTGGCGGCCGCTTTCCGCAACAACCTCGTCCAGAAATCGGCGGCACGCGTGAGGCTCGAGCGAAACGGCCGGATCACGGTCGAAACCGACATGACGGACATCGGCACGGGCAGTTACACGATCATCGCGCAGACAGCCGCCGAGATGCTCGGCGTGCCGGTCGAGCGCGTCGACGTGCGCCTCGGTGATTCCAGCTTCCCGGTCTCGGCCGGTTCGGGCGGGCAGTGGGGCGGCAACAGTTCGACGGCGGGCGTGTATGCCGCGAGCATGAAGCTGCGCGAGGCGATCGCACGCAAGGTGGGCGTCGACCCGTCGAAGGCGTCGTTCGAGAACGGCGAGGTGGTGGCCGACGGCAAGCGGACTTCGCTCGCCAGGGCGGCGGCGGACGGCGAGCTCGTCGGCGAGGACGCGATGGAATACGGCGATCTCGCCAAACGGTTTCAGCAGTCGACGTTCGGCGCGCACTTCGTCGAGGTACGCGTGGACGCCGCGACGGGGGAGATCCGGATCGAACGCATGCTCGCCGTGTGCGCGGCGGGGCGCATCCTCAATCCCAAGACCGCGCGGAGCCAGGTCATCGGCGCGATGACGATGGGCGCGGGCGCGGCGTTGATGGAAGAGCTCGTCGTCGACAAGCGGCTGGGCTTTTTCGTCAATCACGACCTCGCGGGCTACGAGGTGCCGGTGCACGCGGACATCCCGCATCAGGACGTCGTGTTCCTCGACGAGACCGATCCGGCGTCCTCGCCGATGAAGGCCAAGGGTGTCGGCGAGCTGGGCATCTGCGGCGTCGGCGCGGCGGTGGCGAATGCGGTCTACAACGCGACGGGAGTGCGGGTGCGCGACTACCCCGTCACGCTCGACAAGATCATCGACAAACTGCCGCCGCTGGCCTGACGATCCACCGAGACGGGTAGGAGCGCGCCCTGCGCGTTTATGCCCTTTGGGTACGACAGCTTTTCGCGGAAAAGCTACAGGCCTTGTGGCTTTTGGCGAAAAGCTGTCGCGCCCAGGTGCGCTCCCACACGATCAGACGTTGGTTCCTTCGCTTCCGACCCCGTGGTGCACGACGAACACGCGCTCGGGGTCGTGCTTTCGTTTGATCGCGAGCAGCCGGGCATAGTTCGTTCCCCAGAAGGCGTCCTGCCAGTCCGGTTGGAAATAGTCGCTCTCCGATACGTAAGACCCCGCGCGTGGCGCGGCCCGGCGCAGGCGCCGATAAGCGGCATTCACATCATCGGCCCCGCGACGGGCCACGGCGGCGTCGACGTGCGCGGCCGGTAGCCCTTCATAGTTCGGCGCGCCGCTGTGGCCCACGATGGCGAGGGCGAACGCGTCGAGCACGGCGGGATTCGTGGCGGTGTCGCGGGAGGCGGCGATGGCGTCGGGCGGTGCGCCGTAGAGGCCCTTGTTGACGTGCAGTTCGACGCTGGAGTGTCCGGCGGCCTCGGTGATGGCGGTCGCGAGGCTGCGCAGGGCGTCGTCGCGCAGCAGCGCCGAAGGCAGCCACGCCGACGCGTAACCGTGGATGTACCAGCCGATCTGGTCCTGGTCGCCCTTCCAGACGAAGTGCGATGACGGTGCCCCCGGACGCCCATCCGGCACGATCAGTTGTGGCGCGTGCTCACGGAAGAACGCGGCGTCCCAGAAGTGACGGGCCTCCACGTCGAGCGCGCGAAGCGGACGACGCACCGCGTACGCCGGACGCGCGTTCACCCAGGCGACGAACGGTGCCCACGCCGCCTCGGCGGCGGCCTTGTCGATGCCCTGGAAGACCATGGACACGACGAGCCGTCGGTCGTGGGTGAAGCGGAGTTGTTCGCCCCAGGTCGGGTTGCACAGCGTCTCCCGGTAGAAGCGCAGCACCTCGTGCGTGAGCGCGAGGAAGGACGCGTCCGAGTCGGCAGCGATCTCGCCCGAGAGGCCGCCGAAGCGGTCGGGCAGGTCGTGCGTGCGCAGCGTCAGGCGGGTCACGACGCCGACGTTCCCGCCTCCGCCCCCCTTGAGCGACCAGAACAGATCGGGATCGGTGTGCGCGTTGACGACCCGGATCCGTCCGTCGGCGGTGACGAGCTCCGCTTCGAGCAGGTTCGACGCGGCGCTGCCGAAGCGCTTGGAGAAGCTGCCGAAGCCGCCACCGGTGACGAGCCCGGCCACTCCGACGGTCGTGCAGCCGCCGCCCTGGACGTAACGGCCGCCGCGGGTGGTCACGGCATCGTACGCGTCGATCCACATGGCGCCCGCGCCGAGGCTCACGGCGGGTTGCGGCGCCGTGCCCGGTCGGGCGCCCTCGGGGACGAACGCGTCGTGCAACTCGACCCGGTTCATCCGCCGCGTCCAGACCAATAGGGAATCCGGGGCGCACGAGGTGCCCTGGTAGCTATGGCCGCCACCCTTCACCACCAGCCGCACGCGATGCCGGCGGGCGAAGCGCACGGCGGCCGCGACGTCGTCGGCGCTTTCCGCGGCCAGGGCCCAGGCGCTCGGCCGCGAGTCCCATGCGCCGAACCAGCCGCTGGTCTGCGTGAGCGCCGGCTGGTCACCGATGTAGAACGCGTTGCCGCGTTGGGCGACGGCTTCGGCGCGGCTCGCCGCGTCGCCGAGAAACGGCGACGCCGGAACCGAAAGTCGGCCGCCGACCTCGCGGTTCAGGGCGTCCCACTGCTCGGCCGATGGCCATCCGGTGCCACCGGGACGGACTCGCGCGAACGGCGGGGCGGCGAACGCGTCGACTTTCAGCGTCCAGGGGAGGAGGGGCAGGGTGAGTGCGGCTTTGAGGAGGGTGCGGCGGTCCATGGGTGCCTCGGAGGTCGGGTGGGGTCCATCCTGCGCTGCGACGCGGCCTCCGTTGCGGATGCGGGGCCGAACCGACGTCTTCCGGGGACGAAGCGAGGCCCGGCCGGGCCGGGATGTCGGCGCGGCGACCGTCCGCGGATTATCCTTGGCCCGTCCCCGTTTCCTTTCCATCGTGAGATCGCCGTGCACGCCTGGACCGACCGCCGCCTCATCGACCTGCTCGCGATCGAGCATCCGCTGCTCCTCGCGCCCATGGCGGGCTCGGGCCTATCGGACCTGGCCATCGGTGTGGCACGTGCCGGTGGTCTCGGTGCGATTCCTTGTTCGTCGATAAGCACCGGGACGGCGACCGCCGAGGTCGCCGTGTTCCGGGCGAAGGTGCGTGCCCGGATCAACCTCAATTTCTTCGCGCATCGGCCGCGGGTGCCCACCGCCGAGGAGGCCACGCGGTGGCGGGAACGGCTGGCCCCGTACTACGCCGAGTTCGGTATCGAGGCATCGGATCTCCCGCCGGCGGGCGGGCGGGCGCCTTTCGACGAGGCGATGTGCGCCATGGTCGAGGCGGTACGGCCCGAGGTCGTGAGTTTCCACTTCGGGCTGCCGGACGAACCGCTGCTCGCCCGCGTGAAGGCGACCGGCGCCATCGTGCTTTCCTCGGCGACCACCGTGGCCGAAGGCCGCTGGCTCGAGGAGCGCGGCTGCGATGCCATCATCGCGCAGGGCTACGAAGCAGGCGGCCACCGCGGCAATTTCCTCACGGACGAGATGTCGGAGCAGCCGGGCACGCTCGCCCTGGTGCCGCAGCTGGTCGACGCGCTCCATGTGCCGGTGATCGCGGCGGGCGGCATCGGCGACGGGCGCGGCATGGCGGCCGCGCTGTGCCTCGGCGCGTCGGCGGTGCAGATCGGCAGCGCGTTCCTGCTTTCGCACGAATCCACCAGCGTCGACGTGCACCGGCAGGCGCTGCGCACCGCGCGCGACGACAACACCGCGATCACCAACGTGCTCACGGGGCGCCCGGCGCGCGGCGTGGTCAACCGGATCATACGGGAGATCGGGCCGATGTCGCCCGACGCCCTGCCGTTCCCCCTCGCGGGCGGGCCGCTGGCGCCGCTGCGCAAGATCGCCGAAGCGCAGGGGCGCGGCGACTTCCAGCCACTCTGGGCCGGTCAGGCGGCCTCGATGGCGCGCGAGTTGCCCGCCGAGGAGATCGCGCGCGGCATCGTCGACGAGGCGGCGCGCATCCTCAGGCTCTGACGCGGCGCGGTGTCAGGCCTTCTGGCCGTGCTGCAACAGCCAAAGCTTCACGTACTTCCGGCGCACGTACTCGACGCGTAGCAGCGCATAGACGATGCCGCGCCAGCCGTCGAGGAAGCCCGCGCGAAGCACGTAGCCGCGAAAGAAGCGCCACATCGGGCTGACGACGATCTGGCCGAGCGTCGCGCGCTTGCCGGCGGCGAACTCCTCGGTGGCCATCATGTGCGCGTAGCGTTCCTGCTTGGCCATCAGTTCGGACAGCGAACGGTACGGGTAGTGATCCAGGAAGCCCGGCAGCATGCGGACGTCACCATCGAGACTCACCGATTCGTGGATCTCGCGCGGCCCGCGCCAGCCGCCCTGGCGGCGATCGAACAGACGCAGCACCTTGTCCGCGCCGGCGTTGCCGTGGCGCATGAATCGACCGAAGAAGTCGTTGCGCCGGTGGAAGCGGTAGCCCGCCGCTCCGAAACCGGCATCGGCGACCTGCTCGATCGCGGCACGAAGGTCCGCGCCGACGCGCTCGTCGGCGTCGAGGCAGAGCACCCAGTCGTTCTTCGCCTGCGCGACGGCGAACGCCTTCTGGCTGCGGAAGCCGTCGAAGGGACGATGGATGACGCGCGCGCCCGCCGCCTCCGCGATGGCGACGGTGTCGTCGGTCGAGCCACCATCCACCACCACCATGTCGTCGCAGAACGGGGCGGCGGAAAGCAGGCAATCCCGGATGCGGTCGGCCTCGTTCTGGGTGATCACGCAGAGGGAAATGGGCCGTCGGGTCATCGGGATGCGGAAGAAGGGGTAGCGAGCCGTCATAATGCCACGTCACCCACCGCGGAGTGCCGCCCTTGGCCGCGTGCCTGATGTTCGCCACCGAAACCTACGCCCTGCCCATCCTGCGTCCGCTCGCGGCGGCCGCGCGTGCGCGAGGCATCGACGTGGGCTGGGTGGTGCCGGCCGCCATGGCGGCGAGCCTCACGCCCGACGAACGCCGCATCCGCAGCCTGCGCGACGCGCGCGCGATGAAACCCGAGGCCGTGTATTGCGCCGCCAACTGGGTGTCGCCGGCGCTGCCCGGCATCAAGGTCCAGGTGTTCCACGGGTTCAACGCGCAGAAGCGCGAACCGGACCGCGGCCACTTCGCGATCCGCGGCTTCTTCGATCTCTACGCCACCCAGGGACCGTCGACGACGGCACCCTTCGCCGAGCTGGCGCGCGAACACGGTTACTTCGCCGTGCGCGAAACCGGATGGCCGAAGCTCGATCCGCTGTTCGGCCCGGCACCCGCCGAAAGCGACATGCCCGCACGCGATGGCCGTCCCATCGTGATGTACGCGTCCACCTTCAGCCACCGGCTCAGCAGCGCGCCGGCGATGGTCGAACCGCTGCGCGCGATGATCGCGCGGGGCGACCGGCAGTGGCTGCTCACGCTCCATCCGAAGTGCTCCGATGAGCTGTTCGATGCGTACCGCGGACTCGAAGCGCCGAACGCGCGCTTCTTCACGTCCGAGCGGCTCGTCGAGATGGAGCGGGCCGCCGACGTGCTGGTATGCGATACCTCGTCCGTGATCCACGAATTCGCGGTGATGGGCAAGCCGGTCGTGACGATCGCCAACCGCGTGCCGCAGCCTTTCATGCTGGACGTCCCGACACCCGCCGACGTCGATGCCGCCATCGATCGCGCCCTGTCGCACCCACCGGAACTGATGGCGGCGATTCGCGCGCACGGCGACGACATCCATCCCTACCGCGACGGTCGTTCCAGCGAGCGCGTGCTCGACGCCGTGGCGGCGTTCCAGCGCGGCGAATTCGGCACGCTGAAACGCAAGCCGCTGAACCTGATCCGCCGCTTCAAGGCCCTGCGCGACATCGGCCAGCTCCTCGACCTGCGCTGAGCGCGTACCCGCTTTCCACAGGCGCCCTCGGCCGAGGCACTTGAAATGACGCGCATCATCCATAAAAGTATGATCGTAATTCATCTTGTCCCCAGGTGCCCCGTGTCCACCGTCGCCGAAGTCGCAGCCCCCGCCACCGGGCGCAGAAAGCCGTTGAAAATCATCGCCATGGCGGCGGTCGTCGTGGCCGTGGCGTCCTACGCCGGCCACTGGTGGACCACCGGGCGCCACATCGAGGACACCGACGACGCGTACGTCGGAGGCGACATCACGGTCATCGGGTCGAAGGTGTCCGGCTATGTGCAGACGATCGCTGTCGCCGACAACCAGCATGTGAAGAAGGGCGATCTGCTGGTCAAGCTCGACGACCGCGACTATCGCGCGGCCGTGGAAAAGGCCGACGCCGCGGTGGCGGCTCAGGAGGCCGCGCTACGCAACCTCGACGCGACGGTGACCCTCCAGCACAGCCAGATCGCCCAGGCACGGGCGGGCCTCGACGCGGCGCAGGCCGAGGCGACACGCTCCGAGCTGGACGACAAACGCTATCGCGATCTCGTCGTGCGTTCCGCCGTGTCCGTGGAAAGCGCGCAGCGCGCGACCGCCACGTTCCAGACCGCGCGTGCCGATACGCAGCGCGCGCTCGCGGCGGTGCATGCGTCGCAGCAGCAGCTCGACGTGATCGACACCCAGAAACGCCAGGTGCTCGCGGCCCTGGCGCAGGCGCGGGCCGAGGCCGACGTCGCCCGACTCAATCTGTCGTATACCGAAATGCGCGCGCCGGTCGACGGCGTGGTGGGAAACCGGCGTGCGCGCGTCGGCAGCTACGTCACGGCCGGGAGCCAGGTGCTCGTCGTCGTGCCCTCGCACGGGCTCTGGGTCGATGCGAACTTCAAGGAAGATCAGCTCGCCCACATGCGCGTCGGCCAGGGTGTCGACGTGCGCGCGGACGTCATGCCCGGCAAGGTGCTCAAGGGCCACGTGACCAGCCTCGCGCCCGCGACCGGGTCGCAGTTCAGCGTGCTGCCGCCGGAGAACGCCACCGGCAACTTCACCAAGATCGTCCAGCGCGTCCCCGTCCGGGTGACGCTCGACGGCAGCGATGGCGACCTCGGCCTCCTCCGCCCGGGCCTTTCGGTGACGGCGCGCATCGACACCAGGGCGCCATGAGCCCCGTCGCGCACCTGTCGCCGGGGCAGAAGATCTTCGCCTTCGCGTCCATGTGCCTGGGCATGTTCATCGCGCTGCTCGACATCCAGATCGTTTCGGCTTCGCTGCGCGACATCGGTGGCGGCCTTTCGGCGGGTGCCGACGACACCGCCTGGGTGCAGACGAGCTACCTCATCGCGGAGATCGTGGTCATCCCGCTCTCGGGCTGGTTGAGCCGCGTTTTCTCGACCCGCTGGCTCTTCGCGGCGTCGGCGGCGGGGTTCACGCTGACCAGCCTGCTGTGCGGCATGGCATGGGATATCCAGAGCATGATCTGGTTCCGTGCCGCGCAGGGCTTCCTCGGCGGCTCGATGATCCCGATGGTGTTCACCACGGCCTTCGTGTTCTTCGAGGGGAAGCAGCGCGTGATCGCCGCGGCGACCATCGGCGCGATCGCCTCGCTGGCGCCCACGCTCGGCCCGACGCTCGGTGGCTGGATCACCGACAACTATTCGTGGCACTGGCTGTTCTTCATCAACCTCGTGCCGGGCGCGTTCGTCACCGTGGCCGTGCCGATGCTGGTGAAGATCGACGATCCGGACCTCTCGTTGCTGAAGACGGGCGACTGGGCCGGCATCGCGCTCATCGCCATCTTCCTGGGCTGCCTCGAATACACCCTCGAAGAAGGGCCGCGCTGGAACTGGCTCGAGGACGACACCATCCGCGCCACCGCCTGGACGAGCCTGGTCGCGGGGCTGCTGTTCGTCTGGCGCGGCCTCACCGCCGCGCACCCGGTGGTGGACCTGCGCGCACTGCGCGAACGCAATTTCGCGCTGGGTTGCTTCTTCTCGTTCGTCACCGGTATCGGTCTGTTCGGCACGATCTACCTGACGCCGCTCTTCCTCGGGCGCGTCGAGGGCTACAGCGCGCTGCAGATCGGCAAGGCGGTGCTTTCCACCGGGATCTTCCAGATCCTCACGATTCCGGTGTATTCGATGCTGGCAAACCGCGTCGACCTGCGCTGGTTGCTCATGTTCGGGTTGCTGCTTTTCACGATCTCGATGTTCGAGTTCACGCCGATCACGCACGACTGGGGCGCACCGCAGCTGCTGCTGCCACAGGCGCTGCGAGGCATGGGCCAGCAGTTCGCGGTGGCGCCGACCGTGACGTTGACGCTCGGCAGCCTGCCGCCGGCCCGATTGAAACAGGCATCGGGCCTGTTCAACCTGATGCGCAATCTCGGCGGCGCCATGGGCATCGCGGCGTGCGCGACGATCCTCAACGACCGTACCAACCTTCACTTCTTCCGGCTGGCCGAACACCTCACCCCCGCGAGCGAGCCGATGAACCGGTTGCTGGACGGTCTGGCGCCGGACTCCGACGCCTATACGGCGGCGCTGAAGTCGCTGTGGCAACTCACGTTCCGCGAGGCGCAGACGATGACCTACAGCGACGCGTTCTACGCGATCATGCTCTGCTTCATCGTGGCCACCGTGATGGTGCCGCTCATGCGCAAGGTGCAGCCGCCGAAGGCGCCTTCCGCAGACGCCCACTGACCTGCGCCACAGAGGATCCGGCATGCGTTACGACAAAGAGCACAAGGAGCAGACGCGGCAACGCATCGTCGAGACGGCGTCGCGGCGTTTCCGGGAGCACGGCATCGAAGCGGAGGGCGTGAAGTCGCTCATGTCCGCGTCGGGGCTCACCAACGGCGCGTTCTACAACCACTTCGCCTCCAAGGAAGATCTCGCGCGGGAAGCGGTGACCGCGGCGATGGACGAACGCGTGGCCTACCTGCGACGCTGGATCGCCTCGGGCGAGGGGTTGCAGGGGATGATCGAAAGCTATTTCTCCATCCGCCATCGGGACAACCCTGGCCGAGGCTGCCCCACCACGGTGCTCGCCGCCGAAATCGCGCGGCATTCGGACGATGTGCGAACCGCGTACACCGAAGGGATGCTCGCGTTCGTGGAACTCGCGGCCACGCAGTGGCCGGCCCTTCCGGCCGACGAAGCGATGTCCCGCGCGATGTCGCTCTATGGCCTGATGGCCGGCACGATGCAGCTGGCGCGCGCGACGAGCGACGCGCGACTATCGGATCGGATCCTCGAAAGCGGCCGGCGCGCGGCGCTGGCGATGGTGGGCAGCCCGCCGTAACCGCCGTTACCATGAGGCATCCACGGGATTGAATCATGCCATCCTCGACCGCCCAGAACGTCGGTGCCTCCTTCTCCCACGAGCGCATGCTCGCCGCGCGCGAACGCTCATGGGCCGCGCTGGCCGCCATCGCCTCACGCATTATTCCCGGCATGACCGAGCCCGAAGCGGGCGAGATCGCGAAGGACCGGCTCGCCGCCGCCGGCATGCAGCGCATCTGGCACCCGAGCATCATCCGGTTCGGACCGAACACGCTGAAGACGTTCCGCCAGCGTTCGGCGCCGGACACGCGACTCGGCGAGGACGATATCTTCTTCATCGACCTAGGCCCGGTGTTCGACGGCCACGAGGGCGACGTCGGCGACACCTTCGTGACGGGCCACGACCCACAGATGAAGGCATGCGCGCAGGCGGCGCGCGACCTGTTCGACATCACCGCAAGGCGCTGGCGCGAAGGCGTGACGGGCGCCGATCTCTACGCCTTCGCCGACGACCAGGCGCGCGCGATGGGCTGGCGCCTCAACCACGCGACGAAGGGTCACCGCGTGGGCGATTACCCGCACGCCGTGCACAAGGCGGGCAACCTCGGCGACTTCGACGCGACACCGGTGCCGGGCCTCTGGATCCTGGAGATCCAGATCGCGCATCCGGACCGAGCGATCGGTGCGTTCTACGAGGACCTGCTGGTCGCATAGCTGCGGCGCGGGCACGGCGAGAGCGAGCCCGACGGGCAAAAGCAAATGCGAGTTATTCGCAATATTGCGCGGGGCGATGCTTCTGGGGCATCATGAAATGAGATTCATTCGCAATGGCGGCGCGGCGTAAGGGCGCCACGCCGCTGCCCCAGCCCCAGGAAAACGCCATGCTTCTCCGCAGGAAGACTCTGCCGTTGCTGCTTGCCAGCGCGTCGCTCCCGCTCGTCGCCTCCGCCCAGGAGACGGCTTCCGCCCAGCAGCAGGGGGGCGACAAGGCCGTGCAGCTCGCCCCGGTGGACGTGCGCGGGGTCAGCGTCGATGCCGGCTACACGCGCACCGACGCCAGCAGCGCGACCAAGACCGACACCCCGATCATCGAGACGCCGCAGGCCATCTCGGTCATCTCGAACGCGCAGATGCTCGACCAGGGCGTGCTGACCATCCAGGACGCGCTGCGCTACTCGGCCGGTGTGCGCGCCGACGCGTACGGCGTGGACAGCCGCGGCGACGACGCGTTCCTGCGCGGCACGTCGTTCGTGCAGTACCTCGACGGCCTGCGCCAGGCGTTCGGCTATTCGTATGCCCGCACCGAGCCGTACTTCATCGACCGCATCGAGATCGTCCGCGGCCCGTCGTCGGTGCTGTACGGGCAGGGCACCACGGGCGGACTCATCGCCCTCGCTTCGAAGCGCCCGCAGTTCACGGCATCCCACGAGATCGATGCGCAGTTGGGCAACAACGCCCGCAAGCAGGTCGCGTTCGACTTCACCGGCCCGCTCGACACCGCGGGTCACTGGGCCTACCGCCTCATCGGCGTCTATCGCGATTCCGACTCGCAGAT
>Ga0006562J51391_1070461_pt1 | contig 17530 bp, 20 predicted proteins | sample Ararhi6_input_d2_FD_51391 | JGI IMG/M metagenome (IMG submission 51391) | reverse complement strand
GGCGCTGGAGGCGAGCGCATGCGTAACCGGTTCAGGATGCTGGTCGCCCTAGGCGGCGCTGCGAGCCTCTTCGTCGGCCTGGTGACCGCGACGGCCGTCAAGCCGGTGGACGCGCAGTGGCTGGACCGCGAAGTGGCCACCGCGACGCTCACAGCGAAGACCATCCCTCCGCCGCTGCTCGCCGGGACGACGCCCTATTGCAACTGGAACTCGGTGATCACCACCACGGCTCTGATCTTCACCTGGGCGCCTCCGGCGGGTTACGCATCCACGTCGGTCCGCATCACGGCGCAGAAGGGCGGCGCAACGCAAGTCATCACCGGGGCGACGACGACATCGTCGGGCGGCGTGTACACCACGACGGTCCCGGTCAGCCTTATGAACGCGCTCGGCAGCCTTCTCGGCGCTACCGTCGTCATCCACCTGGCGGTTGTCGATCAACCGACCGGCTGGCTGTCGAAACCGGTGGACTACACCTGGACGATGACGCTGGCCGGGATCGCGGTCTCCTGCTCGGGGCAGCCGACCTGACTCGAACCGATGTCCCGACTCAGGCTGGCGGGTCTCCGGCGGAGGGGTCGGCTACTTCGATGACGACGGGCGAGTCCTGCGTCTCGTCCGGCATCCGCCAGACGCGCGCCACGGCCCCGACGTCGGGCACGGCTGCCAGGGGTAGCGAGCGTGCCGACATCGTTCGCGGACGCCATCGGGCGCGAAGGGTCGACCGGTCGGCCATGACGACCTGGATGTCGAACGTCGACACCGCTCCGTCCTCGGAGAGGTTGACGGCACGGTTCACGACTCGTCCGGTCTCTGCTCGTGCGTGGGACCGCACGTGCAGCCACCGCGTGTTCAGGGCCCGCTCCTGGTTCGCCTCGATGACCGACCCCCGGAATACCCCCCACAGTGATGCAGCGAGACCGGCGATGACCACGGTGAACAGCACGTCGAACCACAGCCCGGGGGTATCGGCCGTCCAGATCCCGGCGATCATGGCGCCGGCCGCAATCGACGCGCCTGTATTGACGACAGCCAGCACTGTTCGACCGGCGGCGCCCATGCGGTGAGGGAAACCGAGCTGCTGGGGTGGAGCGGTCGGCGCACCGAGAGAAGGGAGCAGGTGAACGACGTGCGCTTCGGCGTCATCACGAGGCGTTCTCCGAACCACGGCATCAGGATACGCGCCGAGTGGGCCGGCGGCCTCCTTTCCGACCGATGGAGGCCGTGGAAGACCCGCTCCGCGGGGAGCCGCCATCCGAGTGGGCCGCCGGTGAATGTTCCCGACACGTCATTACGATGAAGTGGACGCCACTCCTTACTACCCGAACCTGGAGTCCACGCAATGAGCACGTTCTCCGATGGGTCCGCGCACTCGTTCTCCGGCGGCGCCGACCCCGCGCCCGACAGTGATGACGACATCCGGCTCACGATCGACCGGGACGTTCTCCGGCTGTTCCAGAATGCCGTCGACGCGGGCGATTACGACGCGGCGACGGCCGTCGTCCGGGATCACTGGTTCGATGTCGTCATCGGGATCCGGCTGGGCTTCGCGCAGGTCGCCGAGCGCATCCCGCCGACAGCGCTTCACACGCGGCCGCTGCTCATGATGCTGCTCGGAATCGCCTACAACCTGCAGCCGAACAGGCGGATGAAGGGGCTGCGCTACTTCGTCGGAGCGGCCCGGGCCGCGCGCCAGGGCGTCGACCGGGTGGGACCTGTCGACCGCGCGCTCATCCTCGCCAGCGAGAGCGCCGCCTACCGGCTGATCGGGCGCCCGCGTCTCGGGATCACACCGGCGCGGAAGGCCGTCGCCGCGCTGGACGGCCTCACCCTGGATCAGCGCGCCGCCGTGCAGGCGTTGTCGCGTATCTACGCGCACGTGGGCACGACCCAGTTCTACGCGGGGCAGGTCGAGTCGGCCCTGGAGACGTTCGAGAAGGGGATGGCCGAATCGCCTCCCACCGGCTACTCCTCCGGCTTCGCCAACATCGCGATGGCGGCCGGCATCCACGCGCTGAGGGGCGACATCCACGAGGCGATGGCCTACATCGAACTGGCCCAGGACGAGCAGTGGACCGCCCAGCAGCGCTCCTGGTATCCGGGCACGTTCTACCGCGTCGCCGAGGCGGTCGTTGCGCTGGAGCGGTTCGACGCCGCGGAGGCGCGGGAGCAGCTGGCGGCGATGACCCACGATCGCCGGACGATCGAGCACTGGCGCGCCATCGCGGCGACCGAGGCGCTCGCCGATCTCGTCGCGGGTCGGCCCTCGGCCGGGCTCGCGGGGATCGACGCGTTCGCCGCACTCCGCGGGGCGGAGGGTCGCGGGGCGGCCGCTCGGCGCGAGCTCGCACCCTATCGGGCGCTGCTGCACATCGCGCTCGGCGACCTCGCCGCGGCGTCTGCGGTGCTCCGGCAGCTGGAGGCGGGCAGCGTCCACCGCCACGTGGGCCTCGCCCGCGTCGAACTGGCCTTCGGCCGCACGGGCGCCGCGCTCCAGCAGGTGCGCCGAGTCGCCGGAGCGCCGATGGACGCACGCACCCATGCGGAGGTGCTGGCCCTGGAGGCCGCCGCGCTGCTGCGCTTCGCGAGCGGACCTCGTCGGACGGCGGCCGTGGACGAGCTGGGCGAACTCCTCCGCGCAACGGGACAGCGGCTCGCCGTCGCGCTGGTTCCCGTGGACGACTTCCCGGCCGTGCGCGACGCCCTCGACGGCGCCGGCTTCGGCGACGTGCTCGCCGGCGTCCCCGCCCGCTCCCTCCTGTTGCCGCTGCCGGAGGGAGAGGCGCTGAGCAAGCGCGAACTGGCCGTCCTCGAGGTCTACCTGCGCATCCCGCGCGTGCCCCAGGTCGCGGAGGAGCTCGGCGTCTCGGTGAACACGGTCAAGAGCCAGATCCGCAGCATCTACCGGAAGCTGGATGTGTCCAACCGCGACGAGGCGATCGCCGTCGCGCTCGACCGGCACCTGGTGCGGCTGCCGGACTGACGTTCGCCCCAGCCCGACCGCGGCCCGGACGAAGCACGATGCTCGATTCGTTCAAGAGTTGACCCGGGCGGCATCCCTACGGTCGAACCATGACCGGAATCGAGCGATTGCGCGAGCTCCTCGACGGGGACGTCCTCACCGCGGACTCTCCCGGCTACGACCGCGCGCGCCGTCCGGAGAACCGCACGTTCCGGGACACGCGCCCTGCGCTGGTCGTGCTGTGCCGGTCGGAGGAGGACATCGTTCGCGCGATCGCCTTCGCGCACTCGACCGGACTCCGCCTGGTGCCGAGGGGAGGCGGTCACTGCTTCGCGGGTCGGTCTTCGACCGGGGGGATCGTCCTCGACCTGTCGGCCCTGAGCGAGGTCGCCGTCCATCCGGACGGGGCGGCCCTGATCGGGGCCGGTGCGCGTCTCGGAGCCGTCTACCGCGCCCTGCACGTGCACGGGCGCACGCTGCCCGCGGGATGCGGGCCGAGCGTCGGAATCGCCGGGCTGACGCTCGGAGGCGGGATCGGGCTGCTCGGCCGCGCCTACGGGCTGACCTGCGATCGGCTCCTCGGTGCACGCGTCGTCCTCGCGGACGGCTCCGTGGTCGACAGCGATGCGCAGAACGAACCGGAGCTGTTCTGGGCGCTGCGCGGTGCTGGTGGCGGGCAGTTCGGCGTCGTCACCTCCCTTCGCTTCTCCACCCTCCCGGAACCCGCGGCGTGCCGGATCGAGGCGCACTGGCGCGACATCGACCCGCGCGCGGTGCTCACCGCGTGGCAGTCGTGGGCTCCCGACGCACCGGATGAGCTCACCCTGAATGCGACGGTCGAACGGCAGCCGGATGGCTCCGGCCTGCGCGTCCACGTCCACGGAGCGTCCACGCTGTCCGAGAGCCGTACGCGTGAACTCCTGCACGAGTTCGCGAGCCGCGCGGGCCGGCCCACGCTGCTGGCGGTGAGCGAGCCGATGCCCTACTCGGCCCTGAAGGACGCGCTGTCGGATGACGCGAGGTCGTCGAGCACGGAAAGCGTCCGCATCCGCTCGGAGTTCTTCGACCGTCCGATCGACGACGGCGCCGTCTCCGCGCTCGTGTCGTGCCTCGAGACGGGTGAGGGCTCACGCAGCCGGCGCCTGACGTTCACCGCACTGGCCGGGGCATACACCCGCGTGGCCGAGACCGCGACCGCGTTCGCCCACCGCGGGCAACGATTCCTGCTCGAGCACGCCGGATCCCCGGACGACCCCTGGATCGATGCGTCCTGGAAGCTCGCACACGAGCATGCCTCCGGTCGCGTCTACCCGAACTTCCCGGACCCGGCGCTCGAGGATCCGCTTCGCGCCTACCACGGTGCGAACGGTCCCCGGCTGTCCGCCGTGAAGCAGCGCTACGACCCGCGCCGGTTCTTCGACTTCCCGCAGGCGGTTCCGCCTGCGGGTGCAGAAAGCCCCACCGAAAACACGAAAGAGGTTCACCCATGAGCAAAGTGATCTGCGGGCTGGCCGTCTCCGTCGACGGCTACATCACCGGCCGCGAACCAGGACCGGGCCGCGGGCTCGGCGACGGCGGCGTCCTGTTCGACTGGTACGGCAGCGGCGACGTGCCCAGTCAGGTGTTCGACGGTTTCCGTCTGACGGAACCGAGCGCACGCATCTTCGACGAGCTGGCGTCCCGCGTCGGCGCAACGCTCGCGGGCCACACCACCTACACCGACTCCAACCGCTTCGCCGAGGGGGCACCGCATCCCACCGCGCCGCTCGTCGTCCTCAGTCACTCGGACTTTCCGCCGGCCAACCCACGGCAGACCATCGTCAGCACCGGCATCCACGATGCCGTCGACGTCGCCAAACGCGCGGCGGCCGGAAAGGATGTCGGGCTGATGGGCGGAGTGCTCGTGACGGAGGCGCTCGCCGCCGGCCTGGTCGACGAGCTGATCCTGCATCAGGTGCCGATCCTGCTCGGCGCCGGACGGCGCTTCTTCCACGAGCTGCCGCAGCACATCCGGCTGGGGATCCTCGAGGTCGTCGCGGCCCCCGATGTCACGCACCTGCACTACGAGGTGAAGCGATGATCCTCGTCACCGGCGGCCTCGGGATGATCGGAGCGCACACCGCCGCCGCCCTCGTCGACCGCGGGCTCGAGGTCGTCGTCACCGCCCACCGCACGACCGAGGTGCCGTCGTTCCTCGACGGACGTGTCACCGTCGAGAATGTGGACATCGCCGACCGGGACGCGTTCCTGGCGCTGGGCGACCGACACGACATCAGGGACATCGTGCATCTCGCCGGCAGCATTCCGGAAGCGGACCCCATCGAGTTCTTCCGGCGCGACACCGCCGGGCTCCTCAACGCCCTCGAAGCCGCCCGCAGGTGGCAGGTGGGCCGGTTCGCCGTTGCGAGCAGCATCGGCGTCTACACCGGTCGCCCCGAAATCCCGTGGACGGAGGATCTCGACCTCCCGTCGGCCGATCTTCCGCACGCCATCGTCGCGTTCAAGAAGGCGGTGGAGCCGCTCACGCTGTTCGCGCTGGCGGGGACCGGCGTGCATCCCGTGCTGTTGCGGATCGGGAGCACGTGGGGACCGCTCATGGACCCGGAATCGCCTTTCAATCCCATCCCGCCCGCTGTCGGAGCCTTACGTCGGGGTGAGCAGCCGCCTGCGCTGCATGCCGACGACGGCGGCGACTTCGGCTATGCCCCGGACACCGGTCGCGCGATCGCGCTCCTGATGGCCGCCGACGTGCTGGATCACACCGTCTACAACGTCTCGAGCGGGCACCGCTATACCCACCGCGAACTCGCCGAAGCCCTCGACGCCGCGTTCCCCGAGACGCCGGTGCGGTTGCTGGAGGGTCGCTCCACGGGGCCGGGAGAACATCCGTACCTCGATATCTCCCGTCTCCGGGCAGAGACGGGTTTCACGCCGGAGTTCGACGTCGCGGCCGCGGTCGCCGACTACGTGGCCTGGCGCAACGCCCACAGCCGCTGAACCACCACGACCAGAGAGGGAGGAAGCCGATGGAAACGGTGATGGGAATCGCCCGATTCGTGTTCCACGCGGGTGCCGTCGATGAGTTCACACGACTGTCCAGACAGTGCGTGCAGATCGTCGAGCAGGAGGATACGGGGACGACGCGGTACGAGGTGTACCTCAACGCCGATCGGACGGAGGCGATCGTGATCGAGGAATACGTCGACGCCGCCGCGTTCTTCGATCACCTCGCACACATCGGGCCCGACCTGATGGCGGCCATCTCGGCAACCGGAACGCTCACCGGCGAGGTCCTGGGCAGCCCGAGCGCGGAACTGCGCGAACAGCTGGAGAACGCACCGGTCTCTCTTTTCGCTCCGCACTTGCGCGCAATTACCTGATTAAGTAATTATGGACAGGTGACTCCTGCAACTCGTCCTTATCGGTCCACCGAAGAGCGTCGGCGCGAGATCGTCGACGCGACGATCGTGGTGCTGGCCGAGCGGGGCTTCGCCGCCACCTCGTTCGCCCGCATCTGCGAGGACGCCGGCCTCAGCAGCACCCGGATGATCTCGTACCATTTCGCCGACAAAGCGGCCCTGATGCAGGCGGTGGTCGCGCACGTGGTCGACGGCGCGGCCGCCGTGATGGTGCCGGCGATGGAGGGCGCCAGCACCTGGCGAGGCAAGCTCGCGGCGTACATCACCACCAACCTCCGGTACCTGGCCGACAACCGCCTCGCCGCGCGCGCGGTGATCGAGGTCATCGCCAACGCGCCGCGCGCCGACAACGGCCTCCGCGAGGACACCTCGGCGCTGCTGCTGTCGGTCCTGCTCTCACACGGCCAGGAGGCCGGCGAGTTCCGCCAGTTCGACACCCTCGTGGTCGCGCGCTCGATCCGGGCGACGATCGACGCGTTCGCCACGACGATGCCCGGCTCCCCCTCCGCCACCGATGCGGCGATCGCCGAGATCGTCGACCTCTTCGACCGCGCGACCCGGCAAGGAGAACCCGCATGACGTCCACCGCCGCTCACCCGCTCGAGGTGCGTTCCGCTCTCGCAGCCGTCACCCGGCTCTGGGTGCTGTGCGCCGCCGTGTCCCTGACCGCCCTCGGTGTGGCGGCGATCCTGACCGCGGTCGATCCCGCCGACGTGAACTGGGTGGTCTGGCTCCGTGGTGCCGTCGTCGCCGGAGCGAGCATCGTCTTCATCTTCGTCACCCGGGCCGCCGCGCGGGGCAACCGCACGGCCTACACCCGGATGCGGTGGATCTCACTGCTCGCGCCGATCGGCATCGTCGTGATCATCGTCGCGCCGGACACGGGCTATCCGATCTGGATGAAGGTCGAGCAGGCTGCGGTCGGCGCCATCATCGCGATCATCGCGGTGTTCCTGAACAGGCGGGTCGTGCGCCGGGCGTTCGCCAGGGTTCGCTGACGACGGGGGTCGGAGAGGGGGGAGCATGGAATCGTATGTCGAGCGGCCGCCGACGCCGGCGCTCGCGCGGGTGGTGCGCACGATCTGGATCCACCGCACCGGCGACGCCCCGTACGTCCAACGCCACCTCCCGACCGGCGGTGTCGAGATCCACGTGCCGCTCGGCGGCCAGCCCCGGCTGATGGGGCCACTGACCGGGCCGCGGCTGGAGCTCATCCCGCCGCACACCACCATCGTCGGGGCCCGGTTCCTGCCCGCCGGCGCGCCGCCGCTGCCGGTCATGCTCGACGAACTGGTCGATGAAAACGTCGGTCTGTCGGAGGTGTGGGGCGGATCCGCGGAGCGTCTCGGCGAGACCATGGCGCTGGCCGGCCGGGACGAGCGCGCCGTGGCCGTCCTGGAGGCGTTCCTTCTGAGGGAGTTCCGCGCGGCGGAGCGGATCGACCGGGCCATCCGGGAGGCCGTCTCCGCGCTGATGCCGTGGCGACCCCACGAAGTCGGTGCCGTCGCGGCGCATGTGGCGCTGTCGGAGAGTCAGCTGCGACGTCGCTCCCTCCACACGGTCGGGCTCAGCCCCAAGGTGCTCCAGCGGACCCTCCGCTTCCAAGGATTCCTGGCGCTGGCACAGGCCGGCGTAGCGGCGAGCGGACGACGCGGAAGCGACGGGATCGCCGGGATCGCCGTCGACGCGGGATACGCCGACCAGGCCCACCTGAACCGGGAATGCCTGCGACTGACCGGTCTCACGCCCAGCCGATTGCTGCACGGCGATGTCGAGCGCTGTGCCTGCGGCCACGACCACTCCGCGTCATACCTTCCGTTCCTCGCCAGCCGCTCACCGGGGCTCCCCCCAGCGCCGGAGCTTCTCCGGATCCGCCACGACCCAAAGGTGGTCGACGGCCCCGACGACGCCGTCCGCGACAACGACGGCGAAGACGCGTCCCTCACGGGAGGCGACGAGTCCTGAGCGCCCGTTCATCGGCCGGATGTCCAGACCGAGCGATGCGGGGTCGCCGAGCAGGCCGTGCAGGAGCGTCAGCCCCGAGGCGTTGCCGACAGCCACCGGAAGGGATGCGTCGCCGCCGCAGTCCACCACCACGTGGACGTCCGGGCCGAGCAGCCGAGCCAGGGCCGGTGCGTCGCCGGCGAGGTAGGCGTCGCGCAGCGAGGTCGTCAGAGCGGCGGCCGCCGCGGCCGTCTCCGCCTCATGCCGCGCCCGCCCGCGCCGCGCTCGACTGGGCCTCCTCGGTGTGCGTGATCGCCTCATCCGTTCGTCCTCCGGCGACGACCTCGTCGCGGGTCAGCGGCCCCACCGGCTCCAAGCGGTCTTCGAAGAACACCCGGGCGAGAGCCGCCCGGAGCCGTTCGGTGGGCCGGAGCCGCCCGTCCTCGTCCGGCCTGGCGTCGACCGGGTGCACGGCGACCGGGCCGGCCAGGCGGTACCGCTCGGCCGCATCCACCGAGCCGTGGACCTCCACGTACTCGCCGCCGGGCAGCCGGACGATGCGCCCGGTCTCGTACCCGTGCAGCAGGATGTCGCGGTCGCGCTTCTGCAGCGCGAGGCACACGCGCCGGGTGACGACGAACGCCACGACAGGACCCAGCACCACGAGCGCCTGGTAGCCGGCCACCACGGACTCCACCGTGAGGTGGAAATGGGTGGCCACGAGATCGGCGCTCCCCGCGCCCCAGAGGGCGGCATAGAAGACGATGCCCGAGACGCCGAGGCCGGTGCGCGTCGGCTCGTTGCGCGGGCGGTCGAGGAGGTGGTGGTCGCGGTGGTCGCCGGTCACCCACTCCTCGACGAACGGGTACACAGCGATCGCGAGCAGGTAGAGCCCGACCACCGCGAGGGGGATGAGGATGGCGAGCGTCCAGGTGCGGCCGAGCCACTCGAACTCCCAGCCGGGCGGGACGAGGCGGAGCGCTCCGTCGAGGAAGCCCGTGTACCAGTCCGGCTGGCTGCCCGCCGATGCGTCGCCGGGCGAGGAGGGTCCGTAGAGCCAGATCGGGCTGATCGTGACCGTCGCGGCGATGAGGACGATCGCGCCGGTCGCGATGGCGAGGAGGCCGCCCGCACGCGCCGCCAGGTTCGGCAGAACCGGGACCCCGACGATCCGCTCCTCCGTGCGGCCCGGGCCGGCGAACTGCGCCGGCTTGTCGAGGTACGCCCGTCGCGCCCGCGCCGCGAGCAGCAGAACGAGCAGCGCCGGCACCACGGCGACGTGGATGGGGTAGAGGTTCTCGATGATCCGCCCCGGGAACTCGCCCCCGAACAGCAGCGCGGACAGCCACGTGCCGACGACGGGGATGCCGAGGACGATGCCCTCCACGATCCGCAGTCCGGTGCCGGACAGCATGTCGTCCGGGAGCGCGTAGCCGCTCCAGCCGCCGAGCAGGGCGGTGATCAGCAGGCCGAACAGCAGCACCCACGACAGTCGGCGCGGACGGCGGAACGCGCCGGTGAAGAACGACACCGCCAGCTGCAGCATGATCGCGGCCGGGAGCAGGAGGCCCGCCCAGTGGTGCGCCTGGCGCACGAGCAGGCCGCCGGGCACCTCGAACGTGATCGCCAGCGTCGACTGCAGGGCCTCCGACATCTCGGCGCCCGCGAGCGGCGTGTAGGGGCCGTCATAGGTCACGCGCGTGCTCGACGGCGTGTAGACGAACATGAGGATGAAGCCGGTCACGAACAGCACCAGGACGCACGCGAACGCGATGACCCCGAACATGTTCGTCCAGTGCAGCGGCACGCGCCGGGTCCGGAGCTCGTCGCGGAGTGCGGCGACACGGCGTCCTGCAGCGCTGTTCGAGACGACTCCGGCGAGCCGTGCCGTCGCGGAGGGCCGGTGCCTGCGGTCGACGGGCATCAGGCGGCCCTCCCGGCGAGCTCGCGCGCGTCGGACGCTTCCGGCGGGCCGCCCCCGACGAACGCCCGGCGGGGATGCTGCACCGAGAGCAGCGACACGATGTCGCGGCCGAAGAACACCGCGCTCGCCCAGATCAGCAGCACCCGCACCTTGCGCTCCCAGGTCGGGATCGCGAGCACGTGATACCCGCGGTGCATCACCCAGGCGAGGAATCCCGTGATGACGATTCCGCGCCACTGGAAGATGCCCGTGCCGAGGCCGAGGGTCGCGACGACGCCGAGGCTGTGGTGCACGTAGTCCTTCGGCTGCTCACCGCGCAGGGTCGCGACGATGTTCTTCGCCAGCCGCTTGGCCTGCCGGACGGCGTGCTGGGCGTTGGGAACCGTGACGGCGCCGTCGATCGGGGACGCCAGGTCCGGCACCGCCGCGTCGTCGCCGGCCGCCCAGGCGTCCGGCACGACGGCGTCCGGCGTGCCCACTCGCAGGTCGGCGCGGACCATCACCGATCCGCGCGCGGTGACCGGCAGGTCGGTGTGGTTCGCGACGACCGGGTTCGCGCCGTTGCCGGCGGTCCACACGATGGTGTGCGCGTCGAACTCCGCACCGGTGGAGAGCACCAGGTGGCCGCCGTCCGCCGAGACGAGCTGCGCATCCAGGTGGATGTGGGCCCCACGGCGTTCCAGAGCCCGCACCACCCAGCGTCCCGGCTCGTCGGTCACCTCGGGGAGGATGCGGTTGCGCGCCTCGATCAGGTGGAACGAGAGGTCCGAGAAGGTCAGCTCGGGATACGACTTCAGAAGNGCCGTGGCCAGCGAGAGCGTCTCGCCGAACCCTTCGACGCCCGAGAACCCGCCGCCGACGAACGCGACGGTGAGCAGGCGGCTGCGCTCCGGTCCGGGCGGCAGCACCGAGGCGCGGTCGAAAGCGTCGAGCAGCCGATCGCGGATGGCGACGGCCTCCTCGACGTGCTTCATGCCGATCGCCTGCTCGGTGATGCCCGGGATGGGGAATGTGCGGGTGACGGCGCCGGCGGTGACCACGATGATGTCGTAGCCCAGCAGGAACGGCTCGCTGTCCTTCGGCAGCACCGTCACTGTCTTCGACGCGTGGTCGATCCGGGTCACCGACGCGGGGATGAGCCGCGCGCGCTTCAGGTGGCTGCGGAGCGAGATGGCGGCATGCCGCGCCTCGATCGACCCCGCTGCAACTTCCGGGAGGAACGGCTGGTACGTCATGTACGGCCGGGGGTCGATCACGACGATCTCGGCTTCGTCCCTCCGCAGCTTCTTCTCCAGCTTCCATGCGGTGTAGAAACCGGCGTAACCGCCGCCCACCACGAGGATCCGGCGCATGAGTGCCTCCTGTCCGGCCGATGAATGTGCCTTCACCCGTTATGACCGGACAGCGTCCCGATTTGTGACATCGGGGGCGGGATCTCACGCCGGGACGGGGATGCGTTCCAGCTTCTGCGGGTTGAGCACCCACTGGAGGCGGCGGATGCCGTCGACGGTGACGTCGAGCGCGATGAAGGCGACCACGGCGCCGTCGCGGACCAGCACGGCCGCGGGGCCGCCGTTGGCTTCGATGAGGCGCACGGTGCCGTCCCAGAACCGGTCGGCGAAGGCGTGGACGTACTTCGCCACCGTCTCGCGGGTGAAGACCGGGATGCGCGACGCCCGGGCCAGTCCGCCGCCATCGGAGTAACTGACGATGTCGGCGGTGAAGATGCGCTCGAGTTCGGCGATGTCGCCGGACTGCGCGGCCTCGAGGAAGGCCTCCAGCATCCGCTTCTGCTGGGCGTGGTCGACTTCGCGCACGTGCCGCTCCTCGGCCAGGTGCTTCCGCGCGCGGCTGACGAGTTGCCGCGCGGACGCCTCGGAGCCCTGGATGATCTCCGCGATCTGCGGGTACGGGTAGTCGAAGGCCTCCCGCAGCACGTAGGCGGCGCGTTCGGTCGGCGTCAGCTTCTCGAGCAGCACGAGGACGGCGAACTCGAGCGCTTCACCCCGCTCGGCGCCGAGGGCAGGGTCGGCGCTGGTGTCCACGGGCTCGGGCAGCCACGGCCCGATGTACGTCTCGCGCTTCACCCGCGCAGACTGGGCCTGGTTGATGGCCAGCCGCGTCGCCGCGGTCGCCAGGAAGGCCGCCGGCTCGCGCACCGCCGAGCGGTCGGTGCGCTGCCAGCGCTCCCAGGTGTCCTGGACGATGTCCTCCGCGTCCGCGACGGTCCCGAGCATCCGGTAGGCGATGCCGAACAGGCGCGGCCGCACCGCCGCGAACGTCGCCGCGGCGGTGTCGAGGTCGTCCTGCTCCACTGGCCCCGTCATGGTCGAATGCTAGTGGCGGTCCTCCAGCCAGCGGGAGAACGTCGTCCCGCCGAACCGGTGGTCGGTGATCGCGGGGTCGTTGCCCGGCGTGAGCGATCGGTCGTCGACCCGGCCGCCGTAGTATCCGGCGTCGGGATCCGTCGTCACGGTCCGCGGGTCCCCCGTCGCGGAGAACAGCCGGCGCGCCAGTTCGTCCAGCCGCAGGGGCTCCGGACCGGCGAGCTCCACGATCCCGTTGAGGGGCGCTGCCACGGCGACTTCGGCCAGGGCGGCCGACACGTCCGTCGCGGCGATCGGCTGCATCAGCACATCCGACAGCACGGCCGTGCCATCCTGCGTCGCCCCGTCGGCGAGCGCGCCGATGAACTCGAAGAACTGCGTCGCGCGCACGATCGTGAACGGCACGCGGCTCTCACGCACGATGCGCTCCTGCGTCACCTTCGCCCGCATGTAGCCGATGTCGGGCATGCGGTCGACGCCCACGATGGAGAGGACGACGTGGTGGCGGACGCCCGCGGCCTTCTCGGCCGCGACGAGGTTGGTGGCGGACCGCTCGAAGAACTTGTGCACCGGGCCGTCCTCGAACGACGGCGCGTTGGGCGTGTCGACGACGACGTCCGCACCCTCGAGGACCGCGGCGAGCCCTTCGCCCGTGACCGTGTCCACGCCGGTCGACGGCGAGGCGGCGACGACGTCGTGGCCCGCCTCCTGCAGACGAGAGACGACTCCGCGGCCGATCAGGCCGGTTCCGCCGATGGCGACGATCTTCATGTGCTGCTCCGTTTCTGCGCGGACGCTCCGCGCGTCACCAGCTCTGACCGGACAGGTGCCCGGGATGTGACAGCGGCGTGCGACGTCTCCGCTCAGCGGAGCAGAGCGTGGTGGCGGGATACCTCCGTCTCGGCCGGCTCGCCGCTGACGCCGCGAGGATTCCGGATACCGGCCGCCGAGATCAGGCCGCCCGCCGCGAGCGCGACGGCCGCTGCCCCGGCGAGCTCGTGGAAGCCGGCGACCGCCGACATCGCCGCCCCCGCCGAACCCGCAAGGGCCACCGCGACGAGGCCGGCGACACGAGACACCGCGTTGTTCACGGCCGACGCGATCCCGGACCGTGCCGGATCGACGGCACCCAGGATGGTCGCCGTCAACGGAGCGACCGTGATCGCCATGCCCAGCCCGAAGACGACGACGGCGGGCAGCACCTCGGTCAGGTAGTCGGCGTCGCGCGAGATCCGCAGCATCAGAGCGAACCCGCCGGCCGCGACCAACGGTCCGACTGTCATCATCAGTCTCGGCCCCACCCGGCCGCTGAGACGGCCGAAGTACGCGGACAGAGCGATCAGCACGATGCTGGACGGGACCATCGCGAATCCGGCGAGAGTCGCCGAATATCCGGCCCCCTGCTGGAGGAACAGCGCGAGCGCGAAGGTGCCGACAGCCACACCCCCGTAGATGAAGGCCGTCGCCACATTCCCCACGCTGAAGTCGCGTGCCCGGAAGATGGTGAGGGGCAGCATCGGCTGCGCCGCCCTCCTTTCGCGCACGAGGAAGGCGACGAGGGCCGCAGCGCCGACCGCGAGCGAACCGAGGATCAGCGGCGAGCCCCATCCATATCGTGGATGCTCGATCAGGGCGAACACCGGCAGACCGAGCCCGAGCACGCCGAGGGCCGCACCCGCCCAGTCCACCCGGGCGCCGGGCCGGTGGGGAGCGTCCGCGGGAAGGGCGCGGACCAGCAGCAGCGCCACGGCGATCGGCAGGAGGTTGATCGCGAAGACCCATCGCCACGACAGGGCATCGACCAGCACACCGCCGAGCACAGGTCCCGCGATGCTGGCGAGGGAGGTGATCGCCGTCCAGGCGCCGATCGCCCGGCTCTGCGCCGCGCCGCTGAATGCGCCGAGGATCAGGGCGAGAGAACTCGGCACGAGCAGGGCGCCGGCGACGCCTTGGAGTCCCCGAGCGATCACCAGGATCGCCGAGGTGGGCGCGAGAGCGCACAGCGCCGAGGCGATGGCGAAGCCGAGGAGACCCCAGAGCAGCACCCGACGGCGCCCGAACAGATCGGAGAGCGACCCGGCGAGCAGGATGACCGATCCGAGCGTCAGGAGGTACGCATCCACCACCCACTGCTGGACGGCGAGGCCGCCTCCCAGCTCCCGCCCGATCGCGGGGAGGGCGACCGTCACGACGCTGCCGTCGAGGAAGGCGATGAAGGTCGCCACGACGGCCACCGCCAATACCGTTCGCTGTGGCGCCGTCATCCATCCGGTCATCGTCTGTCGTCCGTTCGTCGTGGTGCCGGGAAGGTCCCGGCTCCGGCTCTGACCGATCGGACCGCCGATCTGTGACGGAGACGCCGAGCTGCGACCTGTCACATTCGCGCCGCCTGTTCGGTCGTACTGGGTGACGGCTGCACACGGCCGCCGTCGGATGAGCATTCGAGGAGACACGACATGAAGATCGTCGTCATCGGCGGGACCGGCCTGATCGGTTCGAAAGTGGTGGCCCTGCTGGCAGGCCACGGGCATGAGGCGATCGCCGCCTCTCCGAACTCCGGTGTGAACACGCTCACCGGTGACGGAGTGGATGGGGCGCTCGCCGGGGCGGACGTCGTCGTCGACGTCTCGAACTCGCCCTCCTTCGAGGACCGCGCGGTGATGGACTTCTTCACCACCTCCACCAACACGCTCATCGCCGCAGAGCGCAAAGCCGGCGTGCGGCACCATGTGGCGCTGTCGGTGGTCGGAACCGAGCGCATGACGGACAGCGGGTACATGCGCGCGAAGGTCGCGCAGGAGCTGCTCATCCGCGAGTCCGGCATCCCGTTCTCCATCGTGCACGCCACGCAGTTCTTCGAGTTCGTGAAGGCGATCGCCGACGCGGCCACCGACGGCGACACCGTGCGCCTCGCGCCCGTGATCATCAAGCCGATCGCAGCGGAGGACGTCGCCACCGCCGTCGCCCGCACCGCCGCCGGTTCGCCCGTCGGGGGAGTGCTGGAGGTGAGCGGGCCGGAGGAGTTCCGGCTGACCGAGCTGATCGCGCGCGGACTGGCCGCGCGGGGCGACGCACGTCAGGTCGTCGACGATCCCGAGGCGCGCTACTTCGGCGCACATCTCAGCGATCGGGAGCTCGTCCCCGGTCCGGATGCGGAGGTCTTCCCCACGACGTTCGCCCAGTGGCTGGACGCCCAGTCCGTGACCACCCCGTGAACACGCCGGTCCGGCCGAGCCGTGAGGTAAGAGCGGGAACACCGGGTTTCAGGCGGCCCACTCCCCGGGCATGCGCCAAGCAGACCACGGCTGGTCCCTCCCGCCGCCGGACCCTTCACACCCGATACGAGAGAAAGGCGTTCCCATGTCGATGACAGCGTGGCTGCCCTCGGTGCTCACCCGGAGGCGACAGCTCGTGGGCGAGCTGCGCGCCGCCACCGCTGCGCGCGATGCCCGACGCCTGCGACGGCTCCTCGACCCCGACGTCGCCGTCGTGGTGGATGCGGGTGAGGGCGACCGCGCGAAGGTCCGCGTGGTGCGCGGAGTGGAGGACGCCGCGCTCCTGCTCGCCTACGGCCTCGGCGCCCGGAGCGGACGGGAGGTCGTCGAACGCCCGGTGAACGGCCGCCCGGGCTTGCTGCTCCGCCGTGACGGGCAGCCGGCTGCGACGATCGCCGTCGACGTGACCGCGGGGATGATCAGTGTCGTCTGGGTGCGGCTCGGTGCCACCGTGCTTCGGCGCGGCAACGCCGTGCTGCCCGTGTGAGGGCGCGACCGCGACCCGTCCTAGATCCCCCGGTCGTGCGAGATGCCCGCGCAGAGGTCGCCGCCCTCATCGAGCACGATCAGGCCGCCGTTCGAGTTGGCCGAGTCCATCAGGCGGCGCAGCCATTCCCGGTTGATCGCGGGCGGCCGCGGGCTGTCGTAGTGGAACCGGAGAGGGAGAGAGGAGTCGAGCCAGATGGTGCTCCGGCCGCTTCCGTTGGCCTTCGACTCGCGCCACGACAGGGCGAAGGACTCCTTGCGCTGGAGCTTGGCGATGATGGCGACCTCCAGATGGGCGAGGACGACATCGTCGAACGACACCCGCGCTGAACCGTCATAAGCGAGGTACCCCATCGGACCCACCTCCTGGCCATACCGTATCCATTCCGGCCGCCTCCTCTGCCTCCCCATTTCCGGCCTGCGGCTCGCCGTGTCGTCTACTATTCGGGGATGAAGAAGCCAGCTCCCATCGAGGACGTGTCGATCGGCGGCGACGCGATCCGGCTCGGCCAGTTCGTGAAGTTCGCCGGACTCCTCGACTCCGGCGGGAGCGTCAAGGAGGCCATCGCCGACGGCGATGTCGACGTCAACGGCGAGGTCGAGCTCCGGCGCGGGCGACAGCTGCAGGTCGGGGATGTGGTGACCTTCGCCGGACACGCGGTGCGCGTCGCCCGCTGAGGTCGCTTCCCCGACAATCCCTCGGAAGTCGTAGACCGTCGCGACCCGCGACTGACTCGCGCCGCGGGCGCGGTCCGTAGCGTCGAGAAGGTGACCGCATCCCTCTCCCTCCGTCCGACGCATCCGGCGCGCACCGCTCCCCGCTCGCTTCCGGCCGTGCTGTTCGCCGTCTACCTCGTGCTGCTGGTGTGGGCTGTGCTGTGGAAGTTCCACGTGCCCGACTTCGGCGGGGAGGGCGTGCGCGCCGTCAAGCTGGTGCCGTTCGTCGCGAGCGAGGGGTTCGGCGTCAACCGGCCGTCCGAGATGCTGGCGAACGTCGCTCTGTTCGTGCCGTTCGGCGTCTACCTCGGAGTGCTCGCGCCCCGCTGGCGAGTGTGGCCGGTCGCCGTCGTGGCGGCGCTGACCAGCTGCGCTCTGGAGGCGGCACAGTACGTGCTCGCGTCGGGGAGTTCGGACGTCACCGACGTCATCCTCAACACCTCCGGCGCCGTCGGCGGCTTCCTCGTCCTGTCGCT
>Ga0006562J51391_1068032_pt1 | contig 17790 bp, 15 predicted proteins | sample Ararhi6_input_d2_FD_51391 | JGI IMG/M metagenome (IMG submission 51391) | reverse complement strand
GACGCCGCCCACCGCTCCGGCGTCGAGGTGCACGTCTGGACGGTCAACGACGCCGGCGACATGCGGCGACTGCTCGAGATGGGGGTCGACGGACTCGTCACCGACCGCGCCGACACGGCGCTCGACGTGCTCTCCGGCCGCGCCTGACACGCATTCCCCTGGGGATCCGCTGTGAAAGGCCGCCGGGAGGCCGCCGTTCGGATGATCCACCCAGGTGGGGACGTTATACCTGAGGACGACGAGAGGACCATACGATGGCAGATCGCAGCCTGCGCGGCATCCGACTCGGCGCTTCCAGCCTACAGAGCGAGGAAGGCGTCGTGTTCCACGAGCGCGCCAATCACACCTACGTCTGCACGCAGTGCAGCCGGGAGACCGTCCTGACCTTCGCGGCCGACGCCGAGGTCCCCGAGGCATGGGAATGCCGCACGTGCGGCGGCGAAGCCGTCCTCCGTGTCGGAGACACCCTGGTGGAGGTCGACCACTCCGGCGACAAGATCGCCCGCACGCACTGGGACATGCTCCTGGAGCGCCGCAGCCTTCCCGAGCTGGAGGAGCTCCTCGAGGAGCGCCTCGCTCTCCTGCGCGCGCGGCGCGGTTCGGGCGAGAACGCCCGCCTCTCCGCCTGACGCTCAGACCACCGAGACGCCGGCCTCTTCGGAGGCCGGCGTCTTCGTCGTGCGCCGACGGCGCACCGCCCAGGCGACCGCGGCGATCGCGAGGACGCTCCCCCAGCCGAGGATGAGCTGCACCGCCGGCCCGATGATGACGGCGGGGGTCAGCCCGGTCCGCAGCGGCACGTCCGCGACGATCGCGCCGGCTTCGCCGGCCGGGAGCGACTCCAGCGTGGCGCCGTCCGGTGCGATGACCTGGCTCGTCCCGACGGTCGACAGGTTCACCACCGACCGTCCGGTCTCGATGGCGCGCATGCGCGCGAACGCCAGCTGCTGCAGGTTCTCGTCGGTGTCGCGGAAGTCGGCGTTGTTGGTCTGGAACATGTACACCTCGGCGCCGTCACGGGCACCGGACCAGATGACGTCGTCGTAGATGACGTCGAAGCAGATCGCCAGTCCGACCCCGATCCCGGCCACATCGAAGAACGGCGGGTTCGTCCCGGGGGTGTATTCGCGCTGGATGAGGCCGATGAGGTCGGGGGCGAGCATCTCGAAGAACCACCGGTCGGGGACGTACTCCCCCATGGGCACGGGATGCGACTTGTCGTGCAGCGCGACGGGATTCTCCTGCCCGGCCTCCCACACCATCGAGGTGTTGTACACGTCCTCGCCGCGCTCGGTGGCGGCGTTGACGACGAGGGGCGCGCCGACCGTGTCGGACAGCCGGTCGAGCGTCCGGGCGACCGAGGCGTTCGCGGTCGGGTCGGCGTCGATCCCGCCTTCCGGCCACAGCAGGATGTCGAGGTCCTCCCCGATCAGCGGCGCCGTCGCGTCGAGCTGCGCCTGCAGCACGGCGTACCGCTCCCGCTCGTCGAAGTAGCCCGCCGGGCCGTTGCCCTGCACCGCCCCGACGCGCGCCGATCCGGCATCCACCGTCGGGAAAGCGGGCAGCGCGACGAGGAGCAGCACGGCCAGCGCCGCCGGCAGCGCGGAGCGGATGTCCCGCCACGCGCCGAGCCGCACCCACTCGATGACGGCGGCGACGAGGAACACCATGACGAAGGTGAGCCCCGTGACCCCGGTCCACGAGGCGAGGTGGGCGAGCGGACTCTCGGACTGGCTCATGCCGATCCGCCCCCAGGGGAAGCCGGTGTACGGCCACGACCCGAGGAAGAGCTCCCGTGCGGTCCAGAGTCCCGCGACGAGCGCCGGCAGGGCGAGCAGGCGGCCCCAGCGGCCGGGCGCGACCTGCGGCATCCACCGGTAGGCGAGCGCGATGAGGATGGCGCCGAGCGCGCTCAGCAGCGTCTCGAGCCCGGCCAGCGCGAACCACGGCACGACGCCGAGGTAGCGGGTGATCCAGACGATGTGGATGAGGTAGAAGCTCGCCGCGAAGACGAGGCCGACGCCGAACGCGCCCCACGCCGTCCGCCCGATGAGGGAGACGAGCGAGAGCGCCACCCCGCCGAACGCGAGCGGCCACCAGCCCACATCGGGGAAGGCGAGGTCGAGGACGGGCCCGCCGGCCGCCGCGGCGAGGAGCGCGGCCCACAGGGGCAGCAGCGGGCGGGGACGTTCGGGCACGGCTTCGAGCCTAGGCGAACGCTCCTCGGCGGTGGCGCTCACACCGAGCTGTACGCGACGATGCCGCGGCGGACGGACTCCAGCGCGCGCCGCGCCGTCCCCGCGACGTCCGCGTCGGCGACGATCGAGAGCTGATCGAGCAGATCGATGGTCTGCTTCACCCAGCGCACGAAGTCGCCGGCGGCGAGGTCGGCCTCGTCGAGCACGATGTCCAGCGGCATCCCGCGCGCCCAGGAGTGCATGGCCCGCGCGAGCCCCGTGGCGACCGGCTCCGAGCCGGGCAGCCGGTGGTCGCGCTCGAGATCGTCCAGCCGCGCCCACAGGTTCTGGGTCTCGCTGAGCGCCTGGCGGAACGCGCCCCGGGGCAGGCCCCGCTCCCCCGGGCCGGATTCGTCGCGCCGCGGCTCGTAGACGAGGCAGCAGGCGAGGGCGGCGAGCCCGGGCGCGTCGAGGTCGCGCCAGAGGCCGAGGCGCAGCGACTCGGCGACGAGCAGGTCGCGCTCGCCGTAGATGCGGCGCATCGTGGCACCGGCATCCGTCAGGGTGACGGCGCCGTCGGGGGCCACCGCGAGGTAGTCGAGGGCGGCGAGCACGTCCACGACCCGGTCGAAGATGCGCGCGACGGTGCCGGTGCGGGTCTCGATCTGCTGCCGGAGCTTGTCGGTGCGCCGGCGGAGCTTCGTGTACCGCTCCGCCCACCGCGCGTGGTGCTCGCGGTCCGGGCAGGTCTGGCACGGGTGCCGCTGCAGCCGCCGGCGCAGCGCCTGCATCTCGTTCTGCCGGTGCTGCCGCGTCTTCGCGGTCGCCGTGCGGTCGGCCCGGTTGAGCTTCTCCAGGTCGCTCAGGTCGCGGCGGAGGGCGGCGAACTCGGCGAAGTCGCCGCGGTCGCACGTCATCGAGGCGGCGTAGCCGGCGAGCGACTCCTCGGCCTCCTTGACCTGGCGGGCGAGGCCCACGACGGCGCGGTCGGCCTGGAACTGCGCGAACGAGGATTCCAGGATCTCCCGCGCCCGCGGCCGGCCGAACTGGTCGATGAGGTTCACGGCCATGTTGTAGGTGGGGCGGAAGCTGGAGTTGAGGGGATACGTGCGGCGCGAGGCCAGGGACGCGACGGACTGCGGGTCCATGCCCTCCGTCCACTGGATGACGGCGTGCCCTTCGACGTCGATCCCGCGCCGCCCGGCGCGGCCCGTGATCTGCGTGTACTCCCCCGAGGTGATGGCGACCCGCGCCTCCCCGTTGAACTTCTCGAGCTTCTCCAGCACGACGGTGCGCGCGGGCATGTTGATACCGAGCGCGAGCGTCTCCGTCGCGAACACGGCCTTCACGAGCTTCCGCTGGAACAGTTCCTCGACGATCTCCTTGAAGGCCGGCAGGAGCCCGGCGTGATGGGCCGCGACGCCGCGTTCGAGGTTCTCCTTCCACTCCCAGTACCCGAGCACCCCGAGATCCTCGTCGAGCATGGTCCGGGTGCGCTCGTCGACGATCTGGCGGATCTCGTCGCGCTCCTCCCGGCTCGTGAGCCGCACCCCCGACCGGCGCACCTGCTGCACGGCGGCGTCGCAGCCGGCCCGGCTGAAGATGAAGAAGATCGCCGGCAGCAGGTTGTTCCGGGCGAGCAGCTCGACGACGTCGGGCCGGTCGAGGCGCTCGATGCGCTGCACGTTCGCGGCGCGGACGGGCCGTTTCCCGCCCTTGTGCGGACGCCGGTGCGTCCCCTCGAACCCGCCGGCGCTGCGCTGCTGCTGCACCTGCCGGTTGCGTTCGAAATTCGGCCCCTTGACCGAGCGGATGCGCATGAGCTCCTGGTTGACCTGTGCCGTCGCGATGCCGGCCCGGTCGTCGAAGAGCGGCAGGAGGTCGCCGCGGACGAGGACGTGCTGCTCCAGCGGCACGGGCCGGATCTCCGAGACGATGACCTCCGTGTCGCCGCGCACGGTGTCCAGCCAGTCGCCGAACTCCTCCGCGTTGGAGACGGTCGCGGACAGCGACACGATCCGCACGGACGGCGGCAGGTGGATGATGACCTCTTCCCACACCGCCCCGCGGAACCGGTCGGCGAGGTAGTGCACCTCGTCCATCACGACGAAGCGGAGACCGCGGAGCGCGGGCGAGTCCGCGTAGAGCATGTTGCGGAGCACCTCGGTCGTCATGACGACGACCCGGGCGCTGCCGTTGATATTGGTGTCGCCGGTGAGCAGGCCCACCTCGTCCGGACCGTACACGTCCTGCAGCTCGCGGAACTTCTGGTTCGACAGCGCCTTCATGGGCGTCGTGTAGAACGCCTTGTCGCCCGGCTCGAGCATCGCGAGGTGGATCGCGAACTCCCCCACGATCGTCTTCCCGGCGCCGGTGGGCGCGGCGACGAGGACGCTCTTGCCGTCCTCCAGCGCGTGGCAGCCCGCGATCTGGAACGGGTCGAGGTCGAACCGCTGTCCCGCGGCGAAGGCGGCCGACAGCGGATGCGACTTCGTGGCCTCGGCCCGAGCGAACCGCTCGGCCGGATCCATCACGACAGGGATCCCGGGGCCTGGGCGAGCATGGCGGCGTCGCGCTTGGCGCGCCGGCGGTCGAAGATCATCGACAGGCCGGCGGCGGCGAAGAACAGCACGACGAGGATGCCGGCGAGCAGCAGCATGCTCACGATGTCGGCGGCCGGCGTCGCGAGGCCGGCGAACACGACCGCGACGAGGATCGCGACCCGCCAGCCGCCCAGGATGGCGCGCCCGCTCATGACGCCCGCGAGGTTCAGCGCGACGAGGAACACCGGCAGGACGAAGGAGACGCCGATGACGACGAGGAGCTTGAACACGAAGTCGTAGTAGTACCGCGCCTCGAACATGTTCGACGCGCCCTCGGGGGTGAAGCCGGCCATGATCTCCACGATGTGCGGCATGACGAGCCAGCCGACGTAGCAGCCGGCGAAGAACAGCGGCACGGCAGCGGCGACGAAGCCGATCGTGTAGCGGATCTCCTTGCGGGTGAGCCCCGGCACGAGGAACGCCCAGATCTGCCAGAGCCACACCGGCGCCGAGATGATGATGCCGACCGCGAAGGCGATCCGCAGGCGCATGTCGAAGGGACCCGTGACGTTCTGGTACATGAGGCTGACGAGCTCGTCGTTCCCGCGGCGCTCGGCGACGAGACGGATGGGCTCGGTCATGGCCCAGATGACGGCATCCGTGAGGAAGAACGCCAGCACCATGCCGACGACGAGCGCGATGCCGGCGATGATGAGGCGCTTGCGCAGCTCGACGAGGTGCTCGGCCAGCGTCATGCGCTTGTCGCGCTGCGGGTTGTCGTCCTCACCGACCCGCGGGCGGAAGGCCGTGGCCACGACCGGCTACGGCCTGGTGGTGTCGGGGCCGGTCGGTCCGGGCGTCGGGTCGGCGGGGGCCGTGGGCGCCACGGTCGGGGACGCCGGGTTCTCGACGGTGGATGCCGTCCCCGCAGCGACGTCATCCTCCTTCATGGCCTTCATCTCGCCCTTGAAGATCCGGGCGGACTGCCCCATGCTCTTCGCCAGCGCCGGCAGCTTGGCCGCCCCGAAGAGCAGCAGGATGACGATCAGGAGGATCCACAGGTGTGGACCTGCGAACAGATTTCCCATGGGCGGCTCCTCGTCGCGAGATTTCCTTCAGTCTACCCGGCCCGACGCCGGGACCGGTCAGCGGTACTGGGCGAGCCCGGCCTCGGCCCAGGCGGCGGCGGCCCGGCGCGCCGACTCGGGTGCGAGGATCTCGACGTCGCCGCCGTGGCGGGCGGCGAGACGCTTCAGGCTGCGCTCGTCCGCGACCCGCAGCCGCGCGTCGCGGAACTCGCCGTCGCCCGTGACGGTGGCCCGGTCGAGGAAGTCGGCCAGCAGGGTCGCGATCGTCGCGCGGTAGCGCACCTCGGCGACGGCATCCGTCTCACTCGGCTCGAAGAGGTCGGGCACGGCGTCGGAACCGTGCGCGATGGGGATGTCGGTGAGCCGCACGTCGCTGACCCGCTCGAGGTGGAAGGTGCGCATGGCCTCGCGGAGGTGGCACCAGCCCTGCAGGTACCACTGCCCGCCCGCGATGTGGACCTTCACCGGGTCGACGGTGCGGGTCGTCGGCTCGTGGTCGGGTGCGTGGTAGGTGAAGGAGACGGCGACGCCGTGGCGGAGGGCCTCGGCGACGCGCACGCGGACATCGTCCACGGCGTCCGGGGCCACGATCACGTCGGCGGGGGCCGCGGAAGCGCCGCGTGCCAGCTTGGCGAGGAGTCCCTGCACGACGCCGCTGTCGCCGACGCCGGGAAGCGACGCGGCCAGCTGCAGACCCGCGAGCAGCGCGGCTGCCTCCCGTGCGGTGAGGCGGGGCGTGCGCTCCAGTCCGACGCTGTTCGTGATGGAGATGATGCCCTGCTCGTCGAGGAGGTCCCAGTCGATGTCGAACAGGTCGTTCGCCATCTGCCAGAAGCCGCCGTCGCCGGGGAGGCCGATGACCGTGAGCTTCTCGACCATCTCCCGCATCTGCTCCGGGGTGACCTCGAAGGCGTCCGCCGCCTCCGCGACGGACACCTCGCCCTTGCCGATGAGGTAGGGCACGAGCTGCAGGATGAGTGCGGCGCGATCGGTGGCGAGCAGGGGCTTCGCGCTCATGCGGCTCCTCCGTGCACGGCGAGCGTGCGCTCCAGCCGGGCGATGACCTCGTCGCGCAGCTGCGCGGGTTCCACGACCCGCACCTCGGGCCCGTAGGAGGCCAGCTCATCGGCGAAGATGTGCACGTCGACGTAGGGCACGTGGATGCCCTGGTCGGCGGGGATCGCGCGGCGGTGCAGCCGCAGCGCGGCCTCCGTGCCCGGCGCCACCTCCACGAGGGCGCGCTGCCTGGCCGCGACGTCCTGGAGGCCCCGGAGGGCCTTGTCCCCCGCCCCGTCGCGCAGCGCGAGGTCGAACGTCTCGCGGGTCGGGCGCACGTCCGAGACGATGCGGGACAGGAGGAAGGTGCGCTCCGCGTCCTGGATCAGATCGAACCCGTAGACGTGCCAGCGGCCCTCGTACTCCAGCAGCGCGAGCGGCTGGATGCGGCGGGTGTGGGCGGTGTCGTCGCCGCCCTTGAGGTACTCGAACTCAGCGACGCGGCCCTGCTCGATGGCACGCTGGAGCGGGGTGAAGGCGGGTTCGCGCAGGTTGATGCGGGGCGAGTACCCGATGATGGGCGCGTCGACCTCGTTGCCGAGGGCGCGGATCTTGCGGAGGCCGCCGCGCGCGTCGGCCGACATCGAGCTTTCGCTCCAGACGCCGCCCGCGAGGTTCAGCACGGCCAGCTCCGCCGGCGTGAAGTCGATGTCCGCGGGCAGCTCGTACTCCGCCGTCGGCACACGGTAGCGCGCTTCGCGCAGGTCGTCCGGGTCGGCGTAGTCGCCGATCGTCTCGATGGGGACGCCGAGCGCACGGAGGTTCTCCTTGTCGCGCTCGAACATCTTCTCCAGCGCGTCCTTCTTGGCGCCGGCCTCGCTCTGCTCGCGGTACCCCGAGACGGACGTGAGGATCGTGTCCTTCGTCAGCCCCTGCTCGGTCGCCATGAGCGCGACGACGAGGTTGACGAGCCGCTCCTCGGGAGCGCTGCGGGTCGGATCCTTGGCCACCGCACCATCCTAGGCCGGTGCGTCGCCGCGCTCCCCGGGTGGCGCCGTGTCGCGGACTACTGCGTCGCGGTGTCGTCGAGGCCGAGGATGTCGATGACGAAGACGAGGGTCGCGCCGCCGGGGACCGTGCCGCTGCCGGCCTCGCCGTAGCCGAGCTCCGGCGGGATGACGACGAGCAGCTGCGATCCGACCGTCTGACCCTCGAGCGCCTGCGCGAAGCCGGGGACCACGCCCTCGAGGGTGACGGTCGCCGATGCGCCCTTCTCCCACGTCGAATCGAACACCTCGTTGTCGTCCCACGTGACACCGGTGTACTGGATGCGGGCCGCGGTGTCGCCGGTGACCGGCTCGCCGTCGCCCTTCTTCAGCACCTCCACGACGAGGTCGGTGGGCGCCTCGGCGTCGGGGACGATGATGCCGGGGCGACCGTCGGGGGCCAGCACGACGGACGGCATCCCCGTCCGGTCGTTGAACTGCGGGGTGCCGTCGGCCGCGGCGAGGAAGACGCGCTGCAGGTCGAGGACGATGACGGCCGCCTGCCCGTCGGTGAGCCCGAGGTTGGTGGCGGCCTCCTCGGAGAGGTCGTCCGGTGCGACGGCGCCCACGATGCGGGAACCCTCCGTCGCGCAGTCGAGCATCTTCGCGATGCCCTCGTAGTAGTTCGCCCATTCGGAGACCCGCTGGACCTGCGTGCCGGCGGAGACGAGGGTCTCGCCGGACTCTCCGTCGACGATCGTCGCGGTGAACTGCACGTCCTGCGCACGCGAGGTCACGGCCAGGCCGTCGCCGACCTCGGCATCCGTGTACACCGTCTCGTCCACGTACACCGGCGGGGCGATCGTCACGGCGGCGGAGCCCGGCGCACCGGTCACGTCGATGAGGTCGAGGGCCGACGAGTCCGCGTCGGGGCGGTCGCACGAGGCGGCCGGGGCCGACGACGAGCAGCCGACGAGGGCCAGGGCGGACAGGCCGAGAACGGCGACGACAGCGGGGATCCTGCGCATCCGATCAGTTTACGGCGTCGCCGGTGCTCCCCCCGCCGCCCGCCGCGCTCCCTCCGCCGCGCGCTGCGCGTCGCGCACCCGCTTGCGGAGGTTCTTGTCGGTGATCTGCCGGTCGCCGACGGCGCCGGGGGTCCACTGCTCGACGTCCTCATCCGCGTACGTGGGCTTCTTGAGCGCCCGTTTCCGCACGTCCGGGGGCACGGCGCCGGGCGCGAGCCGGCGGGCGGTGAGGAGGAAGCCGGTGTGGGCCACCATGCGGTGGTCGGGGCGCACCGACAGGCCCTCGACGTGCCAGCCGCGGACCATCGTCTCCGTCGCCTCGGACTCGGTGAACAGTCCGGTGCCCCGGATGTACTCCGCGACCCGGCTCAGCTGCGTCGCGGTGGCGATGTAGCAGAGGACCACCCCGCCGGGGGTGAGGGCCTCGGCGACGGCGTCGATGCACTCCCACGGCGCGAGCATGTCGAGGACGACCCGGTCGACCGATCCCGGCTCGACGACCTGCGGCAGCTGCTCGACGAGGTCACCCACGACGACCTGCCATGCCGCCGGATAGTGCCCGAGGAAGGTCTCGACGTTCGCTTCGGCGACCTGCGAGAACTCCTCGCGGCGCTCGAACGACAGCAGCCGCCCGGCGTCGCCGATCGCGCGCAGGAGCCACAGCGACAGCGCACCCGACCCGACGCCCGCCTCGACCACCGTCGCGCCCGGGAAGATGTCGGCGGCGGCGAGGATCTGTGCGGCGTCCTTCGGGTAGACGATCGCGGCACCGCGCGGCATCGACATGACGAAGTCGCGGAGCAGGGGGCGCAGCGCCAGGTATTCGTGACCGCCGCTGTTGGTGACCACCGAGCCGTCGGGCTGGTCCACGATGTTCTCGTGCCGGAGCACGCCGTGGTGCGTGTGCAGCTCGCCGCCCTCGCGGAGCGTGACGGTGTGCAGCCGGCCCTTGGGGCCGGTCAGCTGGACGCGGTCGCCGTAGCGGAACGGGCCGCTCGGTCGCAGGTCGGCGCTCATGCGGATGCTCTCTGCCGGCGTGCGGCGTGTTCGGTGTGGAAGTCGCGGAGGTCGGCGGCGGTGCGGCCTCCGAGGGTCGGCCAGAGCCCGTCGGCGCCGGTGCCGACGAGGGACACCATGAGCGGGACCCCGAGCGTGACGGCGCCCGACGCGACGGCCGCGCGCATGCCGTTCGGCGAATCCTCGATCGCGACGGCGTCGGCCGGGTCGACCCCCAGCATCCGGGCCGCCTGCAGGTAGGCGTCCGGGAAGGGCTTGGGGCGCGTCGCGTCGTCGCCGGCGATGACGACGTCGAACGCGTCGAACGGCAGCTGCGCGACGACCGTCTCGGCCATGCGGCGCAGCGACATCGTGACGAGCGCGGTCTTGATCCCCGCCGCGCGCAGGTCGCGCAGCAGCTCGACGGCGCCGGGGCGGTAGGGGTTGCCGCGCTCGGCGAGCTGGTCGGTCACGGCATCGGTGAGGTGGTCGACGATCGCGCCGACGCTCATCCGCACACCCGCCTGCTGCAGGATCGCAGCCGACCCCTCCAGCCCCATCCCGACGAGGCTCAGCGCCTGCTCGTGCGACCACTCCCCGCCGAAGCTGTCCACCAGCGCGGTCTCGGCGGCCATCCAGTAGGCCTCGGTGTCCACGAGGGTGCCGTCCATGTCCCAGAGGACGGCGGCGGGGAGGGGGGAGGTCACTGCCCCATGCTACCCAGCGCGGTCGCGCCGCGACCGCGCCCGGGCCCGCATGAGCCTTCCCGGGCGTATCGTGGGTGGACCGCACAGCGACGGAAGGAGCGGGGTGGACAGTCTGGGTCAGCGCGTCCTCGTGGTCGCCTTCGACGGCTGGAACGATGCCGGAGAGGCGGCCTCGGCCGCCGCCGCGCGCCTGCGCGCCGCGAACGAATACGAGCCGGTCCTCTCGGTCGACCCGGAGCTGTACTTCGACTACCAGTACACCCGCCCGCAGGCGCGGCTGGATGCCGACGGCACGCGGTCGCTCGTCTGGCCGGAGGCGACCCTGTGGCGTCCCGCGCCGGGCGAAGGCACCCGACTGTGGCTCCTGAACGGGGTCGAGCCGGCGCGCGCCTGGCAGGCGTTCGCCGCCGAATTCATCGACGCGGCGCTCAGCGAGGACATCACCGGCCTCGTCGCACTCGGCTCGATGATGTCCGACGTGCCGCACACCCGCCCCATCTCGGTCTTCGCCGGCAGCGACAACGAGCGGCTGCGCACCGAGCTCGGACTCGAGCGCTCCACCTACGAGGGGCCCGTCGGCATCCTGAGCGTGCTGGCAGCCGCCGCCGAGGAGGCCGGCATCCCGACGGCGGCTCTCTGGGCGAGCGTCCCGCACTACGTCGCCGGGCACACCACGTCGCCGAAGGCGACGCTGGCGCTCCTGGACAAGCTCACCGAGCTCACCGGCAGCCCGATCGCGCGCGGCGAGCTGCCCGCCGAGGCGCTCGCCTGGGAAGCGTCGATCGATGCCGCGGCCGCCGATGACGAGGAGATGACGGAGTACATCCGCCAGCTCGAGCGCACCCGCGACACGTGGGACTCCCCCGAGGCGTCCGGCGACGCGATCGCGCAGGAGTTCGAGAAGTATCTGCGGCGCGGCGGCGACGGCCCGTCGAAGCCGGGCCGCGACGAGCCGCGCCGCTGACCCGGCCTGTCGTCAGAACGCCTGCAGGACGCCCGTCGCGAGCAGCACGATGAGCACGACGCCCAGCACGAGCCGGTAGATCACGAACGGCAGGAAGCTGCCCTTCTTGAGGTAGCGCATGAGGTACGCGATGACCGCGAAGCCGACCCCGAACGCGACGACGGTCGCGGCGGCGGTCTCCCCCAGCGTGAACACCGCCGCGCCGGGCTCCCGGATGGCCTGCAGCAGCTCGTAGAGTCCGCTGCCGAACACGGCGGGCACGGCGAGGAGGAACGCGACCTCGGCCGCGGCGGGGCGGGAGTACCCGAGGGCGAGGCCCATCGTCGTGGTCGCGCCGGAGCGCGAGACGCCCGGGATGAGGGCAAGGGCCTGCGCAAAGCCGAGCGCCAGCCCGTGCGGGTAGGTCAGGTCGGCCTCGGTGCGGGTGCGGCGACCGAGGGCGTCGGCGGCGCCGAGGATCAGGCCGAAGACGATCAGGACGATCGCGACGAGCCAGAGGTTGCGGAAGGTGTCCCGGATGACGTCCTGGAAGAGGAAGCCGAGCACGCCGATCGGGATCGTCCCGATGATGACGATCCAGCCCATGCGGGCGTCCGGGTCGTTGCGCGGCACGGCCCCGGTGAGCGAGCGGAACCACTGCGCGATGATGCGCACGATCCGATGCCAGAAGTACACGAGGACCGCGAGCTCCGTGCCGATCTGCGTGATCGCGGTGAAGGTGGCGCCGGGATCCTGGGCCGACGGGAGGAACTCTCCCGCGATCCGCAGGTGCGCGCTGGATGAGATCGGGAGGAACTCGGTCAGACCCTGCAGGAGTCCGAGGATGATCGCCTCGAGGAGGTGCATTCTCGCCTTTCAGTACGTGCGGAGGAGGTCGGTCAGCACGCGCTGCCCGAAGCGGAGCGATTCGATGGGGACCCGCTCGTCGACGCCGTGGAACATGCCGGTGAAGTCCATGTCGGCGGGAAGCTGCAGCGGGGCGAAGCCGAAGCCGGCGATGCCGAGCTCGGCGAGCGCCTTGTTGTCGGTGCCCGCGCCCAGCAGGTACGGCACGACGGGGACGCCGGGGTCGTGGCGGCCGAGCGCGGCGACCATCGCATCCACGAGCGCGCCCGAGAAGGGCACCTCGAGACCGATGTCGCGGTGCGCGACTTCGAGCCGGATGTCGTCGCCGACGATGCGCTGGATCTCGGCGATGACGAGATCCTCCTGACCGGGGAGCGTGCGGACGTCGATCGCGGCGGTCGCGGCGTCCGGGATCACGTTGTGCTTGTACCCGGCGGTGAGCCCCGTGGGGTTCGCCGTCGTGCGGAAGGTGGAGCGCAGGAACGCCGCTGCCGGCCCGGTCGCGTCGGCGAGGGCATCGGGGTCGGCGGGGTCGCCGCCGCTGAGGCGGGCGAGGGCCTCGACGAGCTCGCGGGTCGTGGCCGTGAGCTCCATGGGCCACGCGGTGCGCCCGAGCTTCGCGACGGCCTCGGCGAGGCGCGTGACGGCGTTCTCCGGGTGGTGCCGGCTGCCGTGGCCGGCGACGCCGGTGGCGTGCAGCCGCAGCCAGACGAGGGACTTCTCCCCCACCTGCAGCAAATAGGCGCGGCGGTCGCCGACGGAGATCGAGTAGCCGCCGACCTCGCTGATGGCCTCGGTCGCGCCGGCGAACCACTCCGGCCGGTCGCGGACGACGAGCTGCGAGCCCTCCACCCCGCCGTTCTCCTCGTCGGCGAAGAACGCGACGACGATGTCGCGCGCCGGCTGCTCACCGGCGCGGAGGATGTCGGCGACCGAGGTGAGGATCATGGCGTCCATGTCCTTCATGTCCACGGCCCCGCGGCCCCACAGCATCCCGTCCCGGACGACACCCGCGAACGGGTCGACGCTCCAGTCCTCGGCGACCGCCGGCACGACGTCGAGGTGCCCGTGCAGGACGAGGGCGGGCTTGTCGCGGTCGCGGCCGGGGATGCGCGCCGCGACGTTCGTGCGCCGCGGGATCGGCTCGTAGTACTCCGGCTGCAACCCGAGCGATTCGAGGTACGCGCCGACGTATTCGGCCGCCTCACGCTCGCCCTTCGCGCGGCCCTCGCCGTAGTTCGTCGTGTCGAACCGGATGAGGTCGCGGGCGATGCGGGCGACCTCGGGAAGGTCGGCGGTGTCGGGCATGCCGTCCACGCTACCTCTCCCTGCGGGGCCCTCCGAAAACGAGAACAGGGCCCCTTTCGGGACCCTGTTCCTCTGTGCGCGAGGGGGGACTTGAACCCCCACGCCCTATACGGGCACTAGCACCTCAAGCTAGCGCGTCTACCTATTCCGCCACCCGCGCATTGGGTGTGTGGTTGTCTCCAACCGAAGATCGACATTATCACGTTCCGGCGGTCGCGCAGAATCGGCGGCGTCAGGCGACGGACACGCCGAACAGCAGGCCCAGCAGATACGTGACCAAGGCGGCACCGAAGCCGATCGCGAGCTGGCGGAGACCGCGGCGCAGCGGCGGACCACCGGAGAGGAGCCCGACGGCGGCACCGGTGAGGAGCAGTGCGAGGCCGACCAGGACGAGCGCGGTGATCACGGCGGCGAGGCCGGAGAGCCCGAAGATCCACGGCAGCACCGGGATCACGGCGCCGGAGGCGAAGAACAGGAAGCTCGACACGGCGGCGCCGAGGGCCCCGCCGACGACCTCGTGGTCGTCGCCGTCCGCCGCCGTCGTCCGGTGCGGGGCGGGCAGGTCGGCTCCCTGGGCCGCCCCCACGACACGCCGCGCGCGCTCGAGGGCATCCTCCAGCGGCATCCCGCGGGTGCGGTACACGAGGGCGAGCTCGTTGGCGTCGAGGTCGAGGTCGGAGAGCACGTCGGCGGCGTAGTCGCTGGGCTCGGTCGCGGTGAGCATCTCGCGCTGCGAGCGGACCGAGACGTACTCCCCCGCACCCATCGACAGCGCGCCGGCGAGGAGCCCCGCGATGCCGCTGAAGAGGACGAAGTGCGGCGCGACACCCGTGGCGCCGATGCCCATGACGAGCGCGAGATTGGAGACGAGGCCGTCGTTGGCGCCGAAGACCGCGGCGCGGAACGTGCCGGACAGCCGGCGGCGGCCGCGCGCGGCGAGGCCGCGGACGACCTCCCGGTGGATCTTCTCGTCTGCGGCCATCCGTGCGGTCGCGAACGGCTCCGCCTCGTACGGCGAACGGTCCTCGGCGTTCTGCGCGAGGGCGAGCACGAAGATCGACCCGAAGCGCCGCGCCATCCAGCCGAGGAGGCGCGTGCCGATGCTCGGCGCGGGGAGCCGCGCCGGCTCCTCACCCAGCAGGTCGAGCCAGTGCGCCTCGTGCCTGCCCTCGGCCTCGGCGAGGGCGAGGAGGATCTCCCGCTCCTCTCCGCTCCGGCGGGCCGCGAGGTCGCGGTACACGCGCGCTTCGGAGCGTTCGTCCACGAGGTACTGCGCCCAGCGTCGGCGGTCGCCGGCAGTCGGCATCCGGGGGTCGTTCACGGTTCTCCACACTCTCGATCGGTCGATTCACGCTACCGGCGGGGCGCGGACGGGCCCGCCGGAATGCCGGGATTGCCAGCATTTCGGAGCTCCGAACCCGCCCGGGTTCAGGAGCGGACGCGGGCCCGCAGGAGGTCGATGCGGGCCTGCAGCTGCGCGACGGTCGCCTGCGGGACGGCCGGGCCCCCGCAGATGCGCCGGAGCTCGGCGTGCACGGCGCCGTGCGGCTCGCCGCTCTGCCGCGCGTACACCCCGACGAGGCTGTTCAGCAGCTGCCGCTGCTCGCGGAGCGTCCGGTGCAGGGGCGCCGGCAGAGCGGGGGCCGCGGCCTCCCCCTCGGTCTGCTCGCGCGCCTCGCGGACGCGCCGGTGCCGGGACTGCCGCGACTGGCGCTGCATGAGCAGCTCGTGGACGTGCTCGGGTTCGAGGAGACCGGGGAGCCCCAGGAACTCCTCCTCCTCGGGCGTGCCCGGGACGGCGAGCTGACCGAACTCGCGTCCGTCGTAGAGCACGCGGTCGAAGTGCGCGACCGAGCCGAGCGCCTGGTAGCTGAACTCCTGCTCGAGCTCGTCGGAGGCCTTCTCCTCGCGTTCGGCCGCGTCCAGCAGGCTGTCCTCGAGACCGTCGTCGTCCTTCTCGCCGCGGTCCAGCGCGTGATCCCGCTCGCGTTCCAGCTCGTTCGCGAGATTCAGCAGCTGCGGGACGTTCGGGAGGAACACGGATGCCGCCTCGCCGCGGCGGCGCGCACGCACGAAGCGCCCGATCGCCTGCGCGAAGAACAGCGGCGTGGACGCGGACGTCGCGTACACCCCGACGGCGAGCCGCGGGACGTCGACGCCTTCGGACACCATCCGGACGGCGACCATCCATCGGGTCGTCGCCTGCCCGAACGTCTCGATGCGGCCGGAGGCGGCCTTGTCGTCGGAGAGGACGACGGTCGGCGCCTCCCCCGTGATGTCGCGGAGGATCGCGGCGTACGCGCGCGCGGCGGTCTGGTCTGTCGCGATGACGAGCCCGCCGGCATCCGGCACGTCCTGGCGCACCTCGCTGAGTCTGCGGTCCGCGGACCGCAGCACCGCGGGGATCCAGTCGCCTTCCGGATCCAGCGCCGTCCGCCACGCCTGACTCGTCACATCCTTCGTGTTGTCCTGCCCGAGGTGGGCCTCCAGCTCGTCGCCGGCGCGGGTGCGCCACCGCATCTTCCCGGCGTAGACGAGGAACAGCACGGGGCGGACGACCCCGTCGGCGAGCGCCCGGCCGTAGCCGTAGTTGTAGTCGGTGCGGGAGAGCCGGATGCCCTTGTCGTTCGGGTGGTACTCCACGAACGGGATGGGCGCGGTGTCGCTGCGGAACGGCGTGCCGCTCAGCAGCAGGCGGCGCGTGGCGCGCCCGTACGCGTCGCGGAGCGCGTCGCCCCAGCTGAGCGCGTCGCCGCCGTGGTGCACCTCGTCAAGGATGACGAGGGTCCGCGACTCCTCGACGATCCGCTTGTGCACGGAGGACTTGACGGCGACCTGGGCGTAGGTGACCGCGACGCCGTGGTACTGCCGCGAGGGTGTCCGCTGCGCATTGCTGAATCGGGGGTCGAGGCGGATCGAGACACGGGCCGCGGCATCGGCCCACTGGGTCTTCAGGTGCTCCGTCGGGGCGACCACGACGATCCGGTCGATGACGCCGCGGCGCAGCAGCTCGCTCGCCAGGCGCAGCGCGAAGGTCGTCTTCCCGGCGCCGGGGGTCGCGGCGGCGAGGAAGTCGCGCGGGCCTTTGCCGATGCCCTCCGGACCGTCCATGCCGAAGTACTGGTCCAGCGCCTCGGCCTGCCAGGCACGCAGGCGCTGCGCCGTTCCCCATGGCGCGCGCTGCGGGAACGAGGGCGACAGGTGCTCGGCGGCGAAGCTGCCGAAATGCTCCTGCTGGTCCTCGTACACGAGTGACCACCCTAAGCGAGATGTCCGACGCGCTAGCGTGGAAGGCACCCCGAATCGAGGAAGTGTCATGTCTGAAGACGAGGCCGCTGCGAGCGCCGAGCGCCCGCCGTTCACCCCCAACGAGACGTCGCACCCGTGGCGCCGCATGGTCGCCATCGGCGACTCGTTCACGGAGGGGATCGGCGACCCCGACCCGCTCCGCCCGGGTGGTCACCGCGGCTGGGCGGACCGCGTCGCGGAGGTCCTCGCCGGCTCGGTCGACGACTTCGCGTACGCAAACCTCGCGGTGCGCGGGAAGCTCATCGGCCAGATCGTCGCCGACCAGCTGGAGCCGGCCATCGCGCTGCGACCGGACCTCGTGACCTTCTCGGCCGGCGGGAACGACGTCATCCGCCCCGGCAGCGACCCGGACGCCGTCGCCGAGCAGTTCGAGGACGCCGTCATCCGGCTCTCCTCCGACGGCGCCACCGTCGTCGTGTTCACGGGCATCGACACGAACTTCACCCCCGTGTTCCGCGGCATCCGCGGTCGCGTCGCGATCTACAACGAGAACATCCGCGCGATCGCGGAGCGCTACGACTGCATCGTCGCCGACCAGTGGGCGCTCAAAGAGGTGCAGGACATGCGGTTCTTCGACGACGACCGGCTGCACTACAACGCGCTCGGTCACCACGAGGTCGCGCGGATGGTGCTGCGCGCCCTCAACGTCCCGAACGACCTGCAGGCGATGCAGCCGGAGCCCCTCCCCCGGCTCACGTGGCGCGCCGCCCGCACGAACGACATCGTGTGGGCTCGGACGCACCTCGTGCCCTGGGTGCTGCGGCGCGTGCGGCACCAGTCCTCCGGCGACGCCGTCACCGCCAAGCGCCCCGATGCGCTGCCCGTGCAGCCGCGGATGTCCG